>Ga0172364_10003063_pt1 | contig 13334 bp, 17 predicted proteins | sample LakKivSesite10cm_FD_114545 | JGI IMG/M metagenome (GOLD analysis project Ga0172364, IMG submission 114545) | Sediment microbial communities from Lake Kivu, Rwanda - Sediment site 10cm | ecosystem: Environmental > Aquatic > Freshwater > Lake > Sediment | place: Rwanda: Western Province, Lake... | reverse complement strand
GTTGTCATAGCCTGTATCTCCAAACGATTAGCAGTCTGCACCAGAACACTCGCCGCGATACCAGCAACTAAGACCATCGCAATAAAAACGATCATAGCGCCAATACCCATATCACCAACATCAGCTTCCTTCAATATTCTACATATATTTTTTTCCATCTTTTCCACATCCCTCCTACTAAATTGTTTACAACAATTCTTAGAGTGCTAACCTCATTAATAACTGAAATCCTTATATACTTTGTTTGCAGGTAAATAATTAGGTGCATATGCAGGTAAATATGCTGATAACTATCCATCTAAAAAGTCATCTGCACCATAAAAAATGTAGAAGAGTTCAAGAACGACGCCATTACTTCTTTTGAGTAATTATTTTCCCCCATTCTTCAATTTCATGTTCTAGCTGCAACAAACCCAGGTCCACACCCATATCTCTAATCGAGGAATTATATTCATCGCTAAGAGTACTTTGTATCTCTTTAATAAAAAAATGACCGGCATCCTTACCGAGAGACCTATTCATAGTTGTAATAATATCATATATAGCTCTGCCCATATCAGCTGACTCTACAGTGTTTATATCAGACATAACGCTAACAGCATCTTCACCCTCTAAATACCTTGTATCCTTTATTTGAACATGTTTTAAAAAATTAAATCTGATTTCAAGTTGTTTTATCAACGAATCCATAGCTAAAATCGCATGTCCTTTTGTAGTTTTTCTGCTGGATATATCAATCAGAGTGGTTAACAAATTTTTAATTATATCGGATTTCTCCAACTCAGGCATATTCTCCATCTCCCTCAATATTTCACTATTTCGCTATTTTTTATAAAAGTAAAATCATGTTATTAAACTTTTTGTAAAAATAATATACAATATAGAATGTATATCAGAAATATATATATTATAAAATACTATACACTACAGCAATAAGGATGGGAAAAAGACATGAAGAAAGATGTAATTGTGGTAGTAGTTGGGGTTATCCTAATATCAGTTGCTTTTTGCGGCTGTCAAAGCAGCCAAGTCAAAAATAACTATGGAGTTAGTTTTGAATCAGACGTTGTAAATCTTATAAATTATACAATGGAGCCAAGAAAGAACCGAGCAGGCAATATAGTTGAAATCACCATTCAAGGAAGAATCGAAAACATCGTAGATAAAAAGATAAACGTAAAAATAACCGCAGAGTTCTATGATAAAAACGATGGATATATAAATGAAAGCTCCTACAAGATTATAGGGTTACGCATTAAACCTAATCCCGGCTATTCAACTACTTTTACCATAGTTTATAGTGGAAAAAACGTTGATAAAGTAGATCATATTAGACTCCACGCCGAAGAATTTTAATTGTATTTTTTCACCTTAATGCGTTTTAAAAATACAAAAATAGAAAATATTATTAATATGACGAAAGAGAATTCAAAACCAGGTGTTTTCTTTTCGCCAGCTGGTGTTTTGTACCTGATCTCAATGGTTTTATTACCAGAATTGTATTGCGTCGCGAGTGTGTCGGGATTTGATGGCATATATCGTATCTCTACCATTTTATATGAGAGCGTTGTACTCCAATTAAAGGTGAAGTTTTTATATTCATATGGGCTGAAATATATGCCTTGACATTCTGGAGGCGAAACAGTAGGTTTTCCATCTTCATAGAGTTTTATGTCAACTGGCACAGATTGTTCATCTCCTGAATTATAAAATGTTACATTGATTACGTAATAGTATCTTGAAGGATTCGATTCTGCTTTAGAGAGATGATATGAAGGTGTGCCTACTATCTGAAGTCTTGCTGATTCGGCCATCGCCGGATCAGAAAAAACAGTGGTTAGCAAAGTTAAACATATTATAACCGAAGATACTACTAACACAATTTTAATTCTCAATAACCCCACCTATTTTAGGGATATGATACCTGGTATTTAAATTTCTGCAGTTCTTAAAAATTAAGAGTTGCATGTATAACTCAGTTTGCTATAATAAATATTTATATCTCTGATTTCTATTTCATATTTTGGGAGGGGTAAAAATACTAGAAGATAGGGGCATTAGAAAAGGCATAGAGGTTTTTGTGAGAAACGATGCTAATCCTGAGATACCTATACGAAAAGCCAGAGTTATGAGAACATATCCTCATCCTAGCAGATGGCTAGTAGTAAAATACGAAGATGGCGACATGGAGCAAGTGGAAGAAAGTCAGATTACAACAATGTTTGAAGTAAACAAAAACAGAAGAGGCGTGTTATAAACATAAAAAAACATTATAGGTTGCCTTTATCATTTCTAAGAGATTCGATGATATCTCTTCCAAAGTTTGTGATCTTATATAGTTTCATATCCCCACCCCCACTTGTCTGCTCAACAATGTTTAAACTAAGAAGTGATTCGTCTTCTCTGTATCTGGATTCCATCCCGCGTATAGCACCTATTACATTGGATGGTGTAGTTTTAACATGATATGCTATCTCAGAGGTATAGCTACCACTAGGACTTATTTCAAAAAGGTATTCCGCGATCTTTTTTCTAATACTACTTCTTCTTAAAGATCGTACAACAAAAGGTCTCTTCTCATTTCTAGAGATTCCTGCATTCCTACTGTCTTGCATCCCATCCACTATTTTCCGAAGAGTAATCTTATTTCTTGTTAATAAATTAATCGGTTATTTTCACCTAGACGAATAAAAATTAAAATTTATTATAAAACTTATACCATCTAAAAAACGGGAATATAAGAGTTGGAGACATAGATGAATATCTAAAACTGCATAAAAAACGGATAGTTTCTAGAAAAATATAAAAGCAATTAATAATCTGAAAATTATTTCGCTATCTATGAACAGACTACAGGAGTATGCCAAGCTTATCCGACCATATGGATTATTATTCTTGGGTTTCACACCTGTATTCGGCGCGATCTGTGATGGAGAATATGGTTTTTTTCATCTATCTATATTATTCGTCATTGGTGTGTTAGCCCATGTATTTACTTTTGTTCAAAACGACCTCTTTGACATCAATGTTGATAAAAAATCATCCTATGTATCAGATAGACCACTTGTTACAGGATTGATTTCTCAGAGACAGGCGTTAGGTATTGTCATATTTTCGTTTTTATCATCCGTTGTTATCGCTGGTGTTTTTTTATTCACCCCGTTATCCCTCATTGTTTTGTTGTTCTCCTTTTTTTTAATAACATTATATAACAAGTATAGTAAACGTTTTTTTGGCATGGAATATATACTTGCTATCGGGGTTTTTACCTACTCATTATTTGGAGCACTCACTGTCTCTGACAATGTCTCAGATTTAGCCATAATCATTGGTCTCGTTGGAATGATGCAATGGCTTTTCAGCGTCGGTGTATTCGCAAACCTAAAAGATGTAAAATATGATACAAAGATGGGTATCAGAACAACACCGACAATTCTCGGTGTAAAAGCAATAGAGGATACATTAAAAATCCCGCCGCTGTTTAAAAGCTACGCGTTTGGTATAAAAATCATCCATATATCTATTGCTTCTTTGCCTTTTTTACTACGGTTTACATCGATATATGTGTTTTATCTACCAATACCATCATTCTTTTTCATCTTATTATCAATAATAATTTTATATCTTGTAGTAAAGATCTTCTCTACTTCTTTATCAGAAAGAGATAAAATGTTAGTATATGAAGGGTTGCAAGAAGGACTATCATTATTGCTAATCCCGATGGTTCTAATGAGTTATTTATTTGAAAACATAGGCATAGCACCAACTTTGTTTATGATAGCCTTAATTGTCATATGGCCACTCTCATCTCTAAGAATAGTTTTTGGAAAAAAGCTGATACCTCTAGAATGAAAAATTAGCGGCTTCTCTCAACAGAGATTTGTTTGCAGTATTTTCTTATGGGGCATCGACTGCAGAACGGTGAAACTGGAACACATATAGTCTGTCCGAATGTGACGAACAAGTGATTAAAATCATCCCAATATTTAGTTGGAAGAATTTTCCTGAGTGTCTTTTCTGTTTCTTCAGGAGTCTTTGTATTAATCCAACCCAAGCGATTTGGAATCCTATGACAGTGTGTATCTATAGGAAGAAAACCTTGTTTTTTATGACCATAAACCATCACAATATTTGCAGTTTTTCTTCCAACACCTTTTAACTTGAGGAGTTCGTCAAAATCACCTGGGACTTCTCCAGAGTATTTATCGAGTATTGTTTTCGATATTTCTTTTATCCTCTTAGCCTTGGTCTTATAGAAACCAACAGGATAGATCAACGATTGTATCTTTTTTTCAGATAGTTTTACAAGTTTTTCAGGGGTATTGTATTTTTTTAATAGTCTGATTGAGGCTTTTTCTGTTACCTCGTCCTTGGTTCTAAGACTTAATATGCAAGATATAAGAGTTGTAAACGGCGTATGAACAACTTCATCCCACTTTGAACGTGAGACAATAGGAGCATTATATTTTTCAAGTTCTTTTTTGAGTAAATCAAATATTTCATCTATGTGTTCTATTCTGTTAGCCATTTAAGAATACCTCTGCTTAATCATGATGCTTAAAACTGTATTTATAGTTTAAAATTTACAGAAAAATATGATAAAGAGGGCGATGGGTTTTATTGTTTTTTCTTTCTTGCCAATAGTATTGCTATCACAAGAACAACTATGATTACGATGATAGCTATTATTAGTATTTCAATTGGAATAGGAAAACCTTTTTCTTTTTTAGGACTGACTTCGTTTAGTAATGTTATGCCAAAAGAGATTGATTCCCCGTACAAGTATTTATCATCTAGGTCTGCATCTGATGTTGATTTAGCTGTTATTTTTAGATTTATGGTTTCATTTTCAAAGTTTTCATCAGGCATGACAATTAGATTTATCTGCTTTGTTCTGCCAACAGGTATTGTTATATCTTCCTGGCCTACAGATATGTTCCAATCTTCAGGTTGATCTTCTAACTCTATACTAACGATTGTTTCTCCATTCCCATTGTTTGTGATGTTTATCGGGATGATTGTTTCGTTAACTGGGGAGATGTATTGTTCTTTTTTAACATCATAGGATATGTTTGATATATAAGCAGGCATAAATGAAATAGTTGTTTCGTTGGTGGAACCTTTTATGCGCCAGTTGTCTTTAAATTCCCCTTTTATAGTGATGTGGTTTAATTCAAGAGCGGGCGCGCTTTCATTGATAATTGAAAGGGTAAGTTCAGCTGATGCTTCTTTGAATTCGTTGCTTATTTCTACATTGACGGTGGATGGTTCTATAGTTGCTGTGCACCAATCAGGATGTTCTACAGTTAGGTTGATCTCTGCGGATGGTAATGGTTTGAGTCTACTGACGTATCCGAATCCGAATAAAATAAATCTGCCTATTCTTCTGTTGAAAAAGAGCCATTTGGCTAATGGACCGCCTAAATCCAATTTATATTTGACGGTTATATCGATTTCTTTTGTTTTTGATGGGCTGAGAGGTTCCTCTATTTGTGGAGTGGCATTGATACTTATTTCCGATTTTACAAAGGGCGGGATTAATCCAATATTTTGGTTTTCTTCTAATGAATTTTTTGTTATTGCTGATGCAGATGATAGGGTGGCTGTTAAAAGAATACTCAACAATGCTAATATCAGGATTTTTTTCTTTATCATATGGGCACCTAGTTTTTAGTTATTATTAATATGAGGGTATATAAATCTATTGTTTAATATTATAAAAAAAATATTATTTTGATATATTGTGGAAACGCTGGGGCGGAGATATTAGCTCGTTTTTACCGGTAAAAATATTTAGTATAAGGGAAAATTTTAAAACATAAGAGATATGTTTATATCAGGAAAAAACACGTTATACCTATATTTTTTATATCTGTTTTCTTCATTATGACCTACTTTTTTTAGGTATTATAAAACCCGTATTTTTCTTACATTCAAGGTATTCTTGTCCGTAGCGGAGAACGAGATCTATAGCCTATAATTTGAATTGACTTTGTTTGAAAAAACTGAGGTTAAGATGGCTCCAATCATCAAAATCACCGAACCCGTGCGTCCCATCAGAATAGCTGAGAAGTCTGTATTTGTAATAATAATTCATACAGCTCTTGTAGTTATGATATTTCCACCATTGAATTGACAACGGAATGGTTGCTCCCAGGTTATCATTCCCTTCGTAGGTGCTCGCGAGAAGCCTGAGTGTGCTCCCCAGTTGATGCACGATTCCTCCAACGATTAACTGCTCCCGATTGTATTGAGAATAAAGATCCTGTATCCATTGCGCTGAGATTAACAACGAATCAAGTTGATCCCATCCCATGAATGGAAAATTCACATCAGGTCCATAATCGCAAATGATTCCATAATGAAAGATGCCTTTTCGTGGATTTGTGAGATTATTATGCAGGAAATATTCAAAGTAGATATTTCTCATATCTGCAAAGGAAAAATGAGATTGGTACGATATTTCTTCGCCACCGCCAAGTTCTCCGGTATCGACATGCAAAGTGATGTTGTGTTTGTTAAAAATCGCGACAAGTTGATTAAGAAGATCATGTGATGGTTTATTTGAGTAGGCAGATTGCGTTTGTGATTCCATCCAGTCGATTTCAAGGAAAATATCTTTGTGAAACGGGTTAGACCCCCATTGATCCGTGTAGCATTCTTCGATGTTGTTGAGTCCATCGTGGTCAGGGCCGAGATGCTCATGATCATCCCACCTGTTAGGATCATACCTGTATTTTATTTCCCACCAATCCGGGCAACCATCGTCGTCGGTGTCGTTATCTTGAAAAGTAATTGTATTTACTGAGGGAATGCTGATGATTTCAGCCCAGGATCTGTTGATAGTCCTTTGTACACCCGTGTCAGGTACTGGTTTTATCAGCCATGGTGTTACGCGAAGAGTACTAAGTTTTCCTTTTACGGTACTTGTTTTTCGAAGTTCAGCAATTGCAGGTCCAAAGATAGAGCCCCACCAGTTGTTCCGCGCATCACAAAATCCAGTATTCACGTACAACCCCTGCAAGGTGTTTCCCTCAATATTATTCTGAGTAACAGTACATCTGCTGTTTTCTATGACGTAGACACCATATCTGAGATTCTGGTGTATCGTACATTGAGAGACAGTAATGTTTTGTGAAGCTTGTCTCATAATGATAGCAAAGTGAGTATTTGATATGAAATCGCACCTGGTAATAGAAAACGATTCCGATGATCCGATGTTTACCCCCATCCCATTATGAGAAAAGAGACAGTTTACGATGGTAACATGTGAACAAGAAGTGAGTATCATGCCGCCGTGGTTATCAGTGTTGTCGCTCGCCGCACAATGATCAATAGTAATATTTATCGAATTATTCCCAAAAACCGCAAGTCCATTTGTATGAAAATTCATAGAGGAAAACTGTGTATTTACTGATTGTTCAAGATGAATTCCAATGGCATTGTGCACAAACGAACACCCCTCAATAGTACTGTTCTCCGATATGTTCAGAAACATCCCATCGCCGTTCGTGGAGAAAGTACAGTTTTGGATTGTGTTTTCTGTTGTGTGGTTGAAATATATCCCTGTTTTTGTTCGATAGATCGTGCTGTTTTTGATTGTGACGTTGTTGGATTCGATGCCGATCCCAGCATCATTATTGTATCCTCCCGAATTCCGAATAGTGAAATTTTCAATTATCACATTATCTGCATACACAAAAATAACTACATGTTCATACTTTCCGTCGATGATTGTTTCGTTTTGGTTTTCTCCGATGATCATTAGGGTTTTATCAATATTGACCTGTTCAGGATATATGCCAACTTGGACAAAAATGATGTTACCTACTGTAGCATTTTCTACAGCATCTTGAATATGCTGATATGGATACTGTATTGTGCCATCCCAAGGACCGTTGCTGTTGTTGTCGTCAACGTAGAGAATTTCACCAGATTGTTGTAATTGGATTGATGTCGTTTGTATTGGTTTTCCTGGCATCAAAGTAGAGATCATGAATAGACCGAGTAAAACTACGGTGATTGTTTTTTTCATATTAATTACGTATTTTAATTGAGTTCCGTATATATAAAAAGTTTTCTAAGTAGATTTTATTTGAATGTACCGGTAAACATGAACTCAAATCCTTTTTTCGTTCAATAATCATTTTTCTCCTGTAGAAATGATAAAAAAAACGCTGGGGAGGAGATTTGAACTCCTGCGGCGAACGAGCGCCAATAGCTCTCGAGGCTATCGCTTTAAACCGGGCTTAGCTACCCCAGCAATAGTATCTAGTTTCTCAAAAGTTTAATCAAAGGCTTTTTTATATGAGTATCGATTCAAATGCAGATAAATGTTAAGATGATGAAAACTGGCGAAACAAAAAAAATCATCTTAGAAAAAGGACCAAAAGTTAGGGATCTGCTAGAAAAAATCAAAATCAAACCTGATACCATCATCGTAATGAGTGATAACACACCTATACCTGTTGATGATACCCTTACTGAAAATCAGGAGATCTTAATAATACAAGTCGCCTCAGGTGGATGATTTATCTAAACAATTTGCTCCCGTAGTGTAGTGGCCAATCATCGAGCCCTCTCGAGGCTCAGACTCGGGTTCAAATCCCGACGGGAGCATAATTTTTTTATTTTTACAGGAGGAAAAAGAGAACGTGATGAAAAATGCATTTGAACACAAGTTTACTGGTAAATTCGTGTTCCCTCCCGGACAGGAGCGCTATACCTAATGGTTAAAAACCCTCCAGCGGCTTCCGAAGCTTTTTTTCTCCTGTTGAACCTCCCTGAAAATGCAATCCCGCAGGCGGCTTTTATTGTATGGGTTAAAAGCCCTCAATCGCTAATTTAAGGTAAAAATAATAAATGACTGTTCTGATAAAAAATCATAACTCTTATCCATTGCGTATCCTGCTTGTTTCATTTCCTCAAGAAGAGTATCCTTAGTAATGAAATGTCGATGGCGATTATGGAAACAAAAGAAACTACCTCGACCATCATATTCAATGATTACCACTTTTCCGTTTGGTTTTAATACTTCTTTCAATCCCTGAAAATACTCAACTCGATCGGGTAGATGATGGGTTACATTACGCATATATATCAAGTCGAGTGAGTGTTTTGGTAAATCCAAATGATCTGATGTTGCGAGTAAGGTGTTGATATTGGTTAATCCCTGTTCTTTCGCTTTTTTGTTAATATATTTTAAAAACTCTTGATTCGTATCAACTGCATATACAGTACCTTGTTCACCTACGGCTTTTGCAAACCGATAAACGAAATATCCGCCTCCGGATCCAATATCTGCAACAGTCTGTCCTGGTTTCAACGCAAGTGTTTCCATGATTTGGTCTGCCTTGTATTTTGGTTTTGCTGCTTTTTTATTGAACATCTTTGCCCGTCGTTCACTCATGCTACATCACACTTTCATCGGATGTATCAATGTAGTTTATCAGTTCTGTTTTTTAACGTATTCTTTATGAATTGATGTACTGCGTCAGTGACTGTTTTTTCGTCAGTCACAATAGCCTTAATATTATGTTTCAGCAAATCAGCGTATATCCTCTGCCCCATGCCATAGCTGATGACTGCTTCGCAATCCTTGATGTTGTTGATCATCGTCTCATGATCGCAACTATGGCATTCACCTGTGCTTTTTCCGATATTGTCTCGATACTCCTGTGAAATAATAGCTTCATTTTGGATTTCAAAGACCACAAATCCACAGGCTCGTCCGAAATGCTCGGAAATCGTTTTTTTATCATCAGATGCAACTGCTATCTTCATATCTTTTCACCTCGATGATGGCATCGTTTTCTTCGATGAGTCTGCTGAGGAGTGATTTCATAGCTTCCTCCTTCGATTTTCAATGCCTTCCCATGGACGATGACATCCGCTATTTTTCTTCGCGCCTCTTGATACAGACGGTGAAACGTGGGTTGAGAGATATTCATCTGTTGGGCACATTGTTCTTGTTCCAACCCATCAACATCTTTCAACCGTATCGCTTCGAATTCATCAACCGTGAGAACAACCTCATCTAGATGAGTCATCGGTATCCCAGCGGGTTTGAAATACGTTACATGTGGTTGAAAACATACTCGTCGGCAACGTCGTGGTCGTGGCACGTTCAATCATGCTCGGTAAGTTCTTTCAATCTTTTTTCAACTTCTTGTTTTTCTGCTTCTATTTCTTTGAGTTCTTCTTTTAATATGTTCTTTTGTTGGTCTTTGGTTACGATAACCGGCTTCGTTATTGGCACTCTTTGCCATCGAAAGCCATACCTCTGACCGAATGTGCTCCTGCAGTTCCAATTTTTTTCTTGAACCCACCAAGGGCCAGTTCCATCGCCACCAGGCATAGTTTCATTCACCTCTTTATTTTCTTACTATTTTTTCTATATTTTCAACAATGGTTGTAAATGATTTATTTGCAGATGAGTGAATATGTTGCAATGATGTACTACCCGCATCACCATGTTCGACAATGCTTGGATCCAGCGGGATTTTCCCCAAAAAAGGAATCATGAAGTCCATCGATGTTTTGTATCCCCCACCTGTTTTGAAGATGTCAATCGTAGTGTTACAATGAGGACAGGTGAATCCACTCATGTTTTCAACAATACCAATAATAGGGATATTCATTTTCCGGACAAAATTCACTGATTTTCTGACGCTGACCATTGCGAGATCCTGAGGAGTGGTTACGATCACGGCACCATCGCTATCTGGGATTAATTGAGCGATGCTTAGGGGCTCATCGCCGGTACCTGGCGGTAAATCAACAATAAGATACTCCAGATCACCCCAGCAAACATCGCTGAGGAACTGCTTTATTGCCCCCATTTTCATGGGGCCTCGCCAGATAACAGGAGAATCTGCATCTGGTAAAAAGAAACTCATTGACATGACTTTCAGGTTCGGTAATGCTTCGACAGGTCTGATTCCTTCTGGTGTGATTTCTGGTTTTTTATTCTCAATACCAAGTATCTTGGGGATGCTGGGTCCATGGATGTCGCTGTCAAGTAACCCAACGTTGTATTTTTTTTCTGCTAATGCTAAGGCGAGATGTGCGGCAACGGTGCTTTTTCCAACACCACCTTTTCCGCTGAGGACGATGATTTTATGCTTCATTTTCGCTAAATTTTCTTTGGTTTTCATGTCGTTGTTCCTTTTGTTCTCCATGTTTTTTACCTCAGCGTGTGTCAGTTTATTATGAATATATATTCATAACTATTATTTAAGACTTACTACCGAACTCTAATAAATTTTATCCCAAGGCGGGCTTTTTAGTCATACGCTGTAAGCCTTCTAGTGGCTTTGTTGAGGGATTTATACCCATGGAACTTAAATCCCGACAGGAACATTATGAGAATAGTTTTTTCGTAACTGTGTGAGTTAAGCTCCGGGTTTAACCCCCTTCCCCTGCATTTATTTAACACTATTAATTTACCAGTAAATTCGAGTTCCCATCCCGACGGGAGCATATATCAAATTAAAATATCAAAGGAATTTTTTACACACTACCAAAATTATTCAAGGATATCTCTACAACATATATCCACTAAATCTTCCATCTTTTTTGTAGCATCAAGTTTGATAAAACGTTTCCCAACTGCCAGTTTCATATACTGCTCATGTACTTTTTCTAGAAAAGATAGTCGTTCAAAAGGGATCAACTTATTCCTGTTTTGGATACGAGAGAGAGATTCCTCAGGGTTTATCATAAAAACAAATGTTCTATCTGGGATAGGAATGCGACCCTCAGAGAGCTCTTTCAGCCACCTTGTTGGGTTCTTCATTATATCCTGTAACTGTGCACCCTGGTATGCATATGTGGATTCTGCATAGCGGTCACAGAGAACGATTTTGCCTTCATCTAGCCATTCTTGAATCTGCTTTCCATGCTCTATACGATCTGCGATAAACGTAAAAGCAGTAATAAACGGATCAGAGTTGGTCTCTATACATTTTTGAACATGTTTTCCAATCCATGTATCTGTAGGTTCATAGGTTAAAACAATCTTATATCCATTAGATTTTAATCTTTCGTAAACCAGTTTTGATATCGTAGATTTACCGGATCCATCTATTCCTTCGAATGTAATAAAACGTTTCATGTTTCACTCTTCTTTTCCTCTTTTTTATTCCATCTAGCTCTATAGTAACTCAGAGGATGTTTTTTCATTTTACATAGTTCGTCTATCTTATCTGCAGGGCATATGCCGTAGGTGCGCATCTTGTCACATCCTGGTGGCGTATAAGCTGTTGATGAGGTACTACCAGTTATATGTTCTACCTGATAGCGGGTTTTATCCTCCTCGTAATCAGGGGCGCTACTAAACAATTTCAATATCTCATCCGTACTCAATTTCAGAGAATGTAAAAAAGCAACAAGCGCAAACCGTCCCATATGTGGAACGTTTTCTCCAGATTGCATAGCCGCTAAAAGGTCTTTCATGCAAGGCGGTAGCTTGTCAATACTTAATCTACCAACAGGAACCGTCTCTATCTTTTTCCGGTGCATCAACACCGTGTTTTGGATTCTCTTGATATCAGATGAAAATGTTTTGTATACAATATCACTGCATTTTCTATTATCAAGCTCATCGTTGATACGATTTCTTAATGCTTCTTGAATCAATCTTGCAAGATCCTTATGAGATATCCTGATATATCCATCCTTCATCTCCCGGTTTATCATCTTCCACTCCTTATAACGAGTCGGGGCATTATGAAGATAATCGGTGAAACGCATACCTAGTTTATTTGTTTCTTCAAAGTGTTTTACATCTAAGTTGAATTCTTTCGAGATCTGGATGAGGAAAGAGGTTGGTTCATTTATCAGATTCTTGTATGCGTGAAAGGCTTCACCAAGCGCATATCGTCTTTTAAAATAGGTATCACCTATGCATACTGCTATCATCCTCGCCATTGGATAAGAGAGGAGTTCCATGATGCAATCAGGCTCAGTTGCGAGACTTCGATCTCCTACATCTCTATTGTTGAATGCATTATCAAGTCGCGCTATACAAATTATACGTGCACGCTCATATAACGGGTCATCTAACAATTCCTCGACAGCAGGCGCATTATCCTTGACATAGACTTTAGAATCACTCAAGAAAGGATATTTCGCTAATGTTGATAACTCCCTCATAATAATACAATTAAACATATTATTATTAATGAATCTTGCTCCAATCCATCATCTCTAAATTTTAAGTATTAGAAATGCATTATAGCCCAAAAACCATAATTGGGCTCGTAGCTTAGACCGGTGGAGCGACTGGCTCATAACCAGTTGGTCGCAGGTTCAAATCCTGCCGGGCCCACTAC
>Ga0172364_10003058_pt1 | contig 13340 bp, 13 predicted proteins | sample LakKivSesite10cm_FD_114545 | JGI IMG/M metagenome (GOLD analysis project Ga0172364, IMG submission 114545) | Sediment microbial communities from Lake Kivu, Rwanda - Sediment site 10cm | ecosystem: Environmental > Aquatic > Freshwater > Lake > Sediment | place: Rwanda: Western Province, Lake... | reverse complement strand
TTACCCATACATGAAGGCTGCGACGATGTTGGCGTTCGTCGTCACGGATGCTGTCGCGACTTCTGGCGCACTTCGTACAGCACTACAAAACTCGATTGACAAAAGCTTCAACATGATAACCGTCGATGGAGACATGAGCACGAGCGATACGGTTCTGATCCTCGCCAACGGTCGCGCGAAAAATCAGCCGATAACTGCGAGAAGGGTCGACAAGATGTTTCAAGCTGGCCTCGACTATGTTTTGACGGAGCTCGCGCGAATGATCGTCAAGGATGGCGAGGGCGCAACACATTTGATAGAGGTTTGCGTCAAAAATGCGCGCAAAATAGGAGATGCAAGGCAAGCCGCGCGAGCGGTCGCGGGGTCTAACCTCGTGAAAACCGCGATTTTTGGCAGAGATCCAAACTGGGGGCGCATTGTCGCCGCACTGGGATATTCCGGCGTGCCGTTCAACCCGTCTAAGATAAGCTTGGAATTTGTGAGCGATAGGGGTCATGTCGATCTAGTCGAGCGTGGGAAGCCAAAGTCAAAGCGAGCGATAAATAGGGCGCGAGACATTATGCGTAGTCGTGAAATTGAAATTCATATTGACCTTGGTGTGGGTAAAGCGAGCGCGACCGCTTGGGGATGCGATTTGACCTACGACTACGTAAGGATAAATTCCAAGTACACAACGTGATCATAAGCACAACCTCAGAAGACAAGATACTCTTTTTAAGAACTTTCGCAAACAAATGTCAGTGGTGGTTGAACGCAAGAACGCGCGAATATTTTGCTGGAGGCACTTCCTTACATCCAGCGTTTCCACGGCAAAACTGTGATTATCAAGATTGGCGGAAGCATAATGGGCAACGAAAAACTCCTCGACCTGATGCTCAAGGATATCGTGCTTCTCAGCTATGTCGGCTTGAAAATTATACTCGTGCACGGCGGTGGCCCAGAGATAAGTGACGAAATGCGCAAGTCTGGCAAACACCCGAAGTTTGTGCATGGCATACGTGTCACCGATGAAGAAACGATTGAAATTTTACATGAGCAACTGGCGGGAAAGATAAACAAGGACATAGTGCTGAGCATAAACAAATACGGCGGGCGCGGGGTCGGCATTGCTGGCATGGATGGCAATTTCATTCGCGCGAAGAAGATGCTCTACAAAACGACGACTAAATCTGGTCGCGAGGTTGAGGTCGATTTGGGTTTCGTTGGCGAGGTCGAGCAGATAAATCCAACGGTGATCAACTACCTCGTCGGCACTGGCTACATCCCGGTCATAGCCCCGATCGGTATAGACGCGGAAGGCAACAGTCTAAATATCAACGCAGACACCGTCGCTGCAGAGTTGGCTACCGCAGTGCATGCAAAGAAGCTTATTCTGGTGACAGACGTGCCCGGCGTTCTGCGCGATCCTAAGGATGAGAAAAGCCTGATTTCGCAATTGACAACAGTTGAGGCACAAAAGCTCATAGATGAAAAAGTTATCAAGGGGGGCATGATTCCAAAGATAGAGGCGTGCATAAAAGCTGTACAAAGCGGAGTGGACAGCGTCCACATCATCAATGGTATTTTGCCCCATGCGTTGTTGCTTGAGATTTTGACAGAGAAAGGCGTAGGCACAATGATTGAGCGAGGCTAGCAAATGCCCACGGTACCTGAACTTGATAAGCGTTACGTCGTCCAGACATATAGGCGACAGCCACTCGTGTTGACCGAAGGCAAGGGCATGGTTGTCAAGGACATCGATGGAAATCGATACTTGGATTTCGTTGGTGGCGTCGCGGTCTGCGCTCTCGGCCATTGCCATCCCGCGCTTGTGAAGGCGATTTCTACCCAAGCCAAAAAACTAATGCATGTGTCCAATCTTTACTATATCAAACCACAAGCCGAACTTGCGGAACTCATCGCGAAAATTGCCCCCAGTGGTATCAAGTTCTTCTTCTGTAATTCGGGCGCTGAAGCAAACGAAGGCGCGATAAAGCTCGCGATCAAGCATACGAAGCGTCAGCGCATAATAGCGATGCAAGGTTCATTTCATGGAAGGACGGCAGTAACGGTTGGCGCCACATGGAAGGCGGCTTACCGTGAACCGTTCAACGCGATCATACCAAAGATATTCGATTTCGTACCGTTCAACGATTTGTCTGCGGTTGAGAACGCGATTGGGGATCAGACCGCTGCGGTGATTGTCGAACCGATTCAAGGTGAAGGCGGTGTGAATGTCCCATCAAACGATTATTTACCGGGCTTGCGGAAGCTCTGTGATAAACACGGAATATTGCTGATATGCGATGAGGTGCAGTCGGGAATGGGGCGAACTGGAAAGTGGTTCGCGTGCGAGCACTGGGGAGTAAAACCTGATATCATCACCATGGCAAAGGCCTTGGGTGGAGGGTTTCCGATAGGTTGTTTCGGCGCGAGGAGCGAGGTGGCGAAATCTTTCTCGCCGGGTGACCATGCATCAACCTTCGGTGGAAACCCACTCGCATGCGCAGCGGGAAAAGCGGTGGTGCAAACCATGATGCGATCGAAGCTTCCACAGCGAGCGGCAAAGATGGGTGAATATTTCATCAAGTGCTTGGAGGAGTTGGCCCGCAAGCACAGTTGCGTGAGCGCCATCCGAGGGAAGGGACTACTAATTGGTATGGAGCTGTCATCGAAGGAACTCGCCGACAGAGTCGTAGTTAAGGCAAGAGAAAATGGCTTCTTGATAAACGCGACCGCCGATAAAGTGCTTCGATTCGTGCCACCATTGATTGTCGAACGATGTCACATCGATTGCTTAATTAAGGTGTTGGATAAAATTCTTGGAAAGGTGGAGCAATGAAGGTGAAACATCTTCTTTCAATGCAAGATCTAACATCGAAAGAGATCGAGGCGATATTGAATCTTTCGGAAGAGCTGAAACAAAAGTTGCGGAAGGGTAAACCACACCAGCTACTTCGCGGGAATACCCTAGGAATGCTTTTTGCAAAACCGTCAACAAGAACGCGCGTGAGTTTTGAAACCGCGATGACCCAGCTTGGTGGACATGCAATCTACATGGGTTTGAATGATCTACAACTTGACAGAGGTGAAACTCTCGCAGATACTGCGCGAACACTTTCAGGTTACGTCGACGCAGTGATGGCGAGGCTGTTCAAACATGAAGATGTCGTCGAGCTTGCGCGCTTCTCAAAAGTGCCCGTAATAAATGGATTGACCGATAAGCATCATCCTTGCCAGACGCTGGCTGATCTGATGACGATACGTGAGAAAAAAGGTAAGCTCAAGGGGTTGAAACTGACTTGGATCGGCGATGGTAACAACGTTTGCAATTCACTGATGCTCGGGTGCACTTTGGTCGGCATGAATGTCTCCGTCGCCTGCCCGCGGAGTTATAATCCGCCTGCTGATATTATAGCACAAGCAAAAAAGAATGCAGCGAAGACGGGCGCTAAAGTTGAAATCTCAAACGATCCAAAAAAAGCGGTTGCAGGTGCGGATGTCATCTACACCGACGTGTGGACTTCGATGGGTCAAGATAAAGAGAGGGAGCAGAGGCTGATGGACTTTCGGGGATACCAAGTCAACGTTGAATTGTTGAAACACGCAAAGAAAGATGTTATTTTCATGCACTGCCTGCCGGCACATCGTGGAGAAGAAGTCGCGGGCGCTGTGATTGATGGGCCCCATTCAGTAGTATGGGCCCAAGCAGAAAATAGAATGCATGCTCAGAAGGGCATTCTAGTCGTGTTGATGGGTGCCGAAAAATATTTAAGAAAACTAAAAAGTGGTGGCAGAACGTGAAAACATGACAGCGAAAACCAAGATAAGAACAGTTGCAGCTCTCGGTGGCAACGCCATTTTGCAACCGGGGCAGAAGGGAACGTACGAGGAGCAGCTGTTGAACATCAAGAAGACAGCCAAACACCTCGCCAACATGATAATGAGCAAAAAATATCAAGTCATCATAACTCACGGAAACGGCCCCCAGGTCGGAGCGATTCTGCTTCAAAATGACGCTGGGCAAGCTACGTTCAATGTGCCCGCGATGCCTATGGACGTCTGCGGCGCCGAGAGCCAAGGTCTAATAGGCTATATGATCCAGCAGAGCCTCCAGGATATATTCGCAGAAGGTGGGCAGCCAGAAATACCAGTTGCGACCGTCGTGACCCAAGTCATCGTCGACAAAAACGACCCGGCTTTTAAGAACCCAACGAAACCAGTTGGGCCATTCTATACAGAGGATGTCGCGAAGAAACTGGCAAAAGAGAAAAATTGGACTGTGATAAGTGATGCCGGCCGAGGATGGAGGCGAGTCGTTCCTTCGCCTGATCCAAAAGATATCGCCGAGAAAGAGGCGATAAGGGCAATGATAGACGCTCATGTCGTTCCAATCGTTTCGGGTGGTGGAGGAATTCCAGTCGTTGCGGAAAATGGCAAACTGAAGGGTGTGGAGGCAGTCATCGACAAGGATCTCGCGGGGGAAAGAGTGGCAGAAGCGGTCGATGCGGATGTGCTTTTGATATTAACCGACATCAACGGAGCTGCGATAAACTACAGGAAGCCGGACGAAAAATGGTTGCGGAAAATCACTGTGGCCGAAGCTAAGAAATACTTGCAAGAGGGCCAGTTTGCGAAGGGAAGCATGGAACCAAAAATGCGTGCGGCGATCCGATTTATCGAGTGGGGCGGGAAGCGGTCGATAATAACTTCGTTGGATAACGCTTATGACGCCATCGAGGGCAAAACGGGCACAGAAGTAGTGAAGGGGTAGGCGTCATTTTTATGACATCTGCGGTCGGCCCGCTGCCGCGCTTCGCCGAGGTTCACGTCAGAAAAGCTCTCGAAATCATCGCGGAGCACAAAACAATTGGTCGCAAACAGCTGGCCAAGAAACTCGGCGTCGGTGAAGGCAGCATGCGCACGATTCTCAATCAATTAAAAAAACAGGAGTTGATTACCTCATATCGTGGTGGGCATGCTTTAACCACCAAAGGCAGGCAAGCCGTAGGTAGGCCTCTGAAGTTTGTGCAAGTAGATGTGGGTAATTTGACCGTTGGTGAAGTCGATGTCGCAACTGTTGTAAGAGGGGCTGCAAGCAAGGTTAAAAGGGGCATAGAGCAACGGGACGAGGCGATCAAAGCTGGTGCGGACGGAGCAACTGTGCTTGTTTTTAGGGCAAACAAACTTCAGTTTCCAGAAGGCTTTGCGCGTATCAAAAAGGAACTGATGAGACAGCTTGTTAAGACATTCGATCTTCGTAAAAGTGATGTTATTATAATTGGAACCGCTGGTGATCTCACTAAAGCTGAGGAGGGAGCTAAAGCCGCTGCGCGATCACTGCGATAATTCTACCAAGATGTATAAGCGAATTTGATATTGTCAGCATTCATCACTTTGTAATCCCCAGCCCCAACATCAGCATATTTCCACTCGTTTTCACCCCAGTGATAAAAGGCCCAATACTTGCCAGTTTCTCCACCTATACCATTGATTTTGTCGATGAATTCTCCAAGGCCAGCGTAATACGTAGTTTCTATCATTGCAACCCTGCGTATGGCTTCCAAAGCGTTAGCGCCTTTAGTCAAGTAAACGGTTTCAGTCGTGGTAGCAGTACCATTGTCAATAGTTACACCGCATTCTACGATCAAGTTTTCTAGTTCATTCACACGTGTTTGTAGTGTATCTTGCATTCCTTGCAAAGTTTCTATGATTGAATTTGTCGTTTTTTCCAAATCGTTCAAGTGGTTTTGCGCAGCATTTGCTTGATAGCCAACGTACACGGCGGCCATGCCAACGACGACAAGGATTACTATCATCGCTTGAACACTTCTTTCAATTTTTATCAGATTATCACCTCCATTCACTTGATGTTGCTCCAACTTTAGCTCGAACAGCAACTGGTGCCGCGATCTTTATCTTGACCAGCATTTTCCCAAGACCAACCAACGGCGGGATGAAGATCAAAGAAGCGAGATGATAGAAAGTGAATGGGATTTGCCCTATGAAAGCTGCCCAGAGCGATGTACCGGTTGTGATCGTGTGTCCAATAAGCCCGGTCCAAATATCAAAAATTATTATGGAGATAGCTGCCGTCAAAATCGTGCGTCCAAGTAGAGTTTTAAATTTGTCGAACATCGAAAGTTTATTTTGAAGTCCAAGGACCCAACAGAATATCAGGCCAGGCCATGTGAATATGTAAATCGAACGAAAGCCCCAAAAAATTACATCAATTGTAAATACGCTTACGAGGGCGATTAGTCCAAAGTACCGTGTTGTTCTTCTCCAAAATCGATTCGGCCCACAATACAAGGAGAATGAGCCCACTACTACCAATGTTGGGATGATTAATTCAAAATTCGGGAATGTGACACCACTTAAATACAAAATTTTGCTTAGTGCAATGAGCACGATTCCTATCAACACGAATATCTTGATTCGCTTGGCCAGCACCCGCTCCGACGTTTCGCCCCCGAATAGTTTGTACGCGAGCTTTTTCATCGACCCGACCATAATCTCTGTGGTTGGATTATATATCCAACATATAAATAGGCATCGGCATGGCATTAAATAATTTTGATTAGACGATGGCCACACCAGTTCTTGATCAAAAACGAAGCATTACGACTGCAATATTCTAAAGTGAGTACTTTTCTATCTCAAGTTTCTTCAAAAGCTCCGGTTTTGGCACGCCTTCGCTGTTCCAGCCTCTTGCTACGTAGTACTCACCAAGCATCTTGTCCAATTCTACTACCCTACCGCGCGAGTTCCCTTCTTTGAGCGTAGTTTCTGTGAATCTTTGAGGCAATGTATCATCCTTTTTGCCGAAGCCTGCGCGGATGTTGTAAAGGCGCTCCATGTTCCAAACTCTTTCGCCGACAGTTCTGAATTCTTCTGGAGTGTATATTATTCCAGTTGCGGTTGTCAAAAGATTTGCATACTCCTCGACTGTTATTGCAAAAGAGGCGAACCTGCAGAGTATTAGAGAATCAACTGCTGCGCTGACATCTTGTAAAAGCTTCACAATCTTTGCCTTGCCGTCTGCCTTGAACCTATCGATTGGGGCAGGGACGCCAAGAGCTTCAGGTCCAATCATGTATGCTCGAAGGTGGCAACCTCCACGATTTGACGTCGCGTAGCCGAGCGCGTGTCCTTGTACTCCTCGTGGGTCATATCCAGGGAATTCAAGTCCTTTTGCCTGCATCGCGAGCTCTGGGTGACCGTACTTTTCAGCCAAGCGCTTTGAACCTTCCGCCAAATCCTGCCCAATTCCATCGCGCATCCCAATTTTTCTTATGAGTTCGAGCACTTTTTCCGAGTCGCCGAATTTGATTTCTTCATCCAAATAGCCCTTTTCAGAAAGTTCCATCGCGCATCCGATTGTTGATCCCGCTGAAATCGTGTCAAGGCCAAGGCGGTTGCAGAGATAATTTGCTCTCGCGATATCTTCCAACTCGTTTACTCCACACTCTGGACCCAACGCCCATAGGCTCTCGTATTCTGGCCCCCCGCCTTCTTCACCACCAGCGCGGGTCATCCTCCCACAGCCGATCGGACAGCCGTAACACGCGTATTGTTTGACGAAAATCCGCTCAAGGTATTTTTCTCCACAAATTCCATCAGCTTCTTTGGAGTATCCCTCTTGAAAGTTTCTTGTCGGAAAAATTCCGAGTTCATTTATGATGGAGACCAAGGCTGGTGTCCCCATGATCCTTAGCGAGTCTTTTGTAATTTGGTTTTTATCTATAGTCATCAAGCAACGTTTTACAACTTCTTTGAATTTTGTCTCATCAGCAACTTGAAGTTTTTTACCTCCCAGCGCCACGACCGCTTTGAGATTTTTTGAGCCCATTATTGCACCGATTCCACCGCGGCCTGCAGCTCTGTGTTCATCGTTGATAACACACGCGAATCTGACTAAGCGCTCCCCAGCAGGTCCGATGCAGGCTACTTTCACCTTTTCGTCAGTTTCTTTCACAAGCGCCTTCGTGGATTCTTCTACATCCTTTCCCCAGATCTTGGACGCGTCTCGAATCTCAACTTTTCCATCGTTTGTCCAGATGTAAACTGGGCTACTACTTTTTCCTTCGATGATTATGGCGTCATAATCTTGTCCTTTTATCATGGGGGCAAAAAACCCGCCAGAATTTGAGTCGACTATCGTCCCAGTTTGTGGCGACTTTGAAACTATTGCATATCTACCCGAGGTTGGGGCGGCGGTGCTCGTCAGCGGCCCTACCGCGAAGACTATTTTGTTTTTTTCGGAGAGTGGGTCAACTTTAGGGTCTACTTCATCAGCGATTATTTTAACCCCAAGACCTCTGCCACCGACAAACTTCCTTTTCGTCTCGGCGTCTATCGGCTCTTCCTTTATTTTCCCGTTTGAAAGGTTTATTCTCAAAATCATCCAAACGCCTCACTCGTAGAATTTGTTAAATTCTTTATACGGGCAGTCAACGCATTTCGTCTTGTAATACTGGAAAATGCTCTTGGACATCTTCGCAAAACTTGCTTTGCGGCTTGGACATAAGCGGCACGGGATCTCTTCGATGTTCCAGTCTGTGAGCTTGGCCCATGTGTAACCATCGACTATTTTTACGCTATCGCTTGCGCCGATCCTATTCGCACCTGCAGCGATCGCTCTCAAGGCATCTCTAAAGTTGCTGATGCCTCCAGAGGCCTTTACCCCGAAGTTATCACCGACGGTTTTCCTCATCAGATATACGTGCGGGATGGTCGCGCCGAGTGGACCAAATCCAGTCGAAGTCTTGACAAAGTTAGCCCCGGCCTCTTTTACTATCTCGCAAGCTTTGACAATTTCTTCATAGGTCAAATATCCAGTTTCAAGTATCACTTTTACGACTTTGCCACTCGCCGCTTTCACCACTGCTTCGATATCCTGTTTTACAGAATCATAGTTTTTGTCTTTGAAAGCCGCGATGTTCATTACCATGTCTACCTCGGTCGCGCCATTTTCTATCACTTCCTTTGTTTCAAGCGCTTTGATGTTCGTAGTATTTTGGCCAAGCGGGAAACCCACTACTGCGGCAATTTCTATATTTGTGCCTTGGAGTTCATCCGCACAGAAGCGAACCCAGTAAGGATTGACGCAAACTGAGTAGAAGTTATACGCTTTTGCCTCGTCGCAGAGTTTTTTGAATTCTGTGGTGTTTTTGTATGGGGAAAGTAAAGTGTGGTCAATAGTCTTGGCCAACTCTTCGGGAGAAATCTCGAGCTCTTTCGTTTTGCGTTCGATTTCCATTATTATTTCCATACTGATGCTCATATTATCCGACCAATTTTTAATTTGATACTTGCATTAGCGTGAATGTAATTTTGCGGGATTTTAGCTGGGCATTATTAACCGCCGGTTCTCTGCTTGATCCTGCGCATCTTTCGGCGCATCCGCTTGCGGACCCACTTCCAGCGCATGCGCCTCCTCTTCTTCCACTTTCTAGGACGCTTTCCCATAATCGCACCAACTACTTCTTACTAACGTGTGATTAAAAACCTCGCCTATAAACCATTTATTATCTTGGATTAATCCAAGTAATTTTTTCTGCATTTTCATCAATGTGTAAATTCATTTTGGAGCTATAAAACAACGTAATAAGTAGAGTTTCTCAAACGGAAACTTTTTGTGAATGATGTTTACTTTAAAACCACGTGTTTCTAAAACTCGAAGGGTCTTTGAAATATTCGCTAGCGATGATTGCACAAACAAGACACGGCCGTTCGGCGTTAAATGGTTCGATAATTCACGCAAAAATCTATCGATGATCCTGCGCCCATTCGGCCCAGCTTCCCAAGCGCGGTCCAGCGGCCCACAAAGCGCTTCTTCTGGTTCAACGGGTAAATAGGGCGGATTGAAAATCACGAGGTCGAAGTGCTCCCCGACTACTGGCTCAAAAAGATCGCCCAACCGAAAGTCGATACTTTTTTCAACACCATGCGCCACGGCATTCGCACGCGCACATTTTAGTGCGGCCGGGTTAATGTCGGTTGCCACCACTTTGGCTCCAGCGTTTGCCGCCAAAATCGCCAGTAAACCGCAGCCGGTCCCGAGCTCTAAAACTCGTTCTTCTTTACATACATCGAGATTATCGGCTAGTAGAAAAGTGTCTTCTGCTGGCTCGTAGACGTTTTTGGCAACGTCGAACGCCATTTCCTTGTAATATGCGACCACCACACTCTCACTCATTGAAGGTTATCTTATTTGGAACATTTCAAGAACCGCCGCCAACTGGAGGAAAAATGGCAATCGCGTCGCCATCATTGAGTTTGGTCGCTGTGCCCTGCAAAAATACGATGTTATGCCCGTTGAGTAAAATTTTTATATTCTCATTTGGTTGCCCGCGCTTGTCTAGAACATGCCCGCGGAATTTCGTTCCAAATCTTTCGCAAATTTTCTGTAAAACATCTCCGACGCTGGCCTCGCTTTTAATGTCTTCCATCACTGCCTTTGTTTTTGCCAATTCGCGAAGATTTGCAAAGAGTCGTACTTCTACTTTCAAATCTGGTCGCCTTCGATCATCGGAGATTTTTCAAAACCACCAAAAATCTTCATCGCTTTTCCAATTTTTGCGCCATGTTTCCACCTGTAGTAAAGAGGATAAAGGAAAGCCGAGGCCACGGCGATTTTGCTGTTAACATCGGGAGCCCAGATGTTTATGTTGTGCCTCCAGCATGTCGCAAAGAACTCCCAATGCACTTCTGACAAGCGGCGAAGGTCGGCCTGCCTTGCCGTGCTGAGCAGGCACTCATCCTCTGATGTGAAAAAGAGCGGGACATAAAATATCTCAGATCCCCATAAATCATCTACAAGCTCCATCGTGGCGATTGTATCCTCCTCGCGTTCGTCTGGCAGCCCGACGACGAGGGTCGCGAGCGGGCAGATGTCGTTGTCGTTAAGGATGCCAACTGCCCGAGTTACAATTTCGGGCCAATCTTTGGGCTCTAGTGGCAGCGCTTTGCCATGCATGTGCTTTTCAAGCAGTCTGACGCTCCCTGTTTCTATTCCAACTTCGACAGAGGCCACTTTTCTCCCGTGGCATCTCCATCTGCCTTTCTCCACAAGCATTGGTGCTATTTCTTTGATCATCTTCGAATCGTAGACGACAGGCGGGAGTGCGGCGTGCGCTGGTTGCAGGTATTCTATGCCATCGATCTTGCCAATAGTATTGACGAGTTCCACAATCGCTTCCCTATTTGGTACGAAGCGTTCATGGTGTTTGTAAAGGAAGATATCGTCTGTTTGTAGAACGACCATTTTAGAGCCAGCGCGCGCGTTCAGCTCCGCTTCTTTTTTGATTCTTTCGAGAGGGAATGAATAGAACGTCCGCATCGTCGGCGAGCAAAACTGGCACCCCTTGCCACAACCTCTGGTTATCTCTGTTACCCCAAAGAGAGCCGGCTTTGTTATTTCCGAGATTTCTTTTATCTCTGGTTTTTCAGTTTTGACGACACGTTGGACTTGCTCACCCCGCATAACTTTTCTAAATACATCCAAAGCTGTGCGGTCGCCTTCACCTATCACCACCGTGTCGATATTGAATTTATCCTGCATGTTTCCCCGAACGATTTGCCAGGCTCCGGAACCGCCCGCGACTACTCTAAACCCACGCTTCTTGTTCTTCAACACTGGATGATTCATCAAACTTCGAAATTCATTGGCAGCGATTGGCTCTCCACCGATAGCGACGAGCGAGGTATAGGTCCGACTTACGAAACCTATGCCCAGCGGGTCCATAGTTGAAATGCCAACGACTTTTGTGTTCGGACCCACAAATTTGTGAAGGTTTTCTGAAGTGCAGGTGACGACATTCGACTCTCCAAACTCCTTACCCAGTAGGGCTTCTATTTTCCTGAGCCCGTAAGGAGCAAATTTGGCATCGCCATTTTCGTTGTCTGGTGTTATGGGATACCAAGATTTTCTCAAAAGTCTTTGCGGGACTACCTTCGATGGAAAACCACCCGTGAACGCCATGAACGGATTCAGCTTAAAGTCGCTCATCTCAATCAGCGAGGCGGTCAGAACTATCGGGACGCCACCGCTGCGCCCGCCACCCTCGACCTTTTCATGTTGTTTTTCTGTTCTCTTCACGGCGCTTGCGAATCTTGAAAACATGTTGCAACTCCTTATAACTTTTGAATCTTTTTAGATTAAAAGGCGTTGTATAGTTCGTAGTCAAAGATAAGTTTAAACTAGTGCATCAAGATCGGCACACGTATAAAGAAAATGTATTTGATTTCAGCGGATGTAGCTGACTTCTTCTTCCACAGCGCTCGGCAGCTTGAACTTCGGTTGTTTTAGCTTTGATATCGCGGGGGTATATTTCTGGAGATTTTTTAGGTCGAGTTTGAAGCCAAGTAAATCTGCGAGGACCGCAAGGACAGCTTCGGTGGCGCGTATGTCTAGCAAGCCGCCCTCGGTCGCGCCGAGGAGACAAAACCCATGCACGTCTCGTTCAGCCGCTAGTCCAACGAGCAGGCCGTTCATCCCCACGATCATGCCATCTTTTAGCAGCTCTATGTCGTGGTCGCGGAGCAGCTTTGAAGTTTTACTGTCAGTTGCAGCGCCTACAACTGGCGAACGAGACTCTTGGGCAGAGAGCATATACGCAGCCATCGTCGCGACCGTATTCACATCGTGCTGCGCAACGGCATTCAAAATATCGTTGGAAAGAGCATATTGTCCAACCGGGGAGGCGGCTTGAGCATCGGCTGTAGTCAAAATGATATCCGTAGACATGCCATTGGGCCGACAGTGATAGAAGCTCACTTTTAATGATTTTATCAGCCCATCCTCACGAACCACCCACTCGGGGAAGTGCTCAGAATAAAGCTCCGCAAACTTTTCAGCCCGAAGCTCGTGAATCATATATTCCACAGCGAGCTTGCCGATATGTGCTATGCCGGGCAACCCTGCGACGAGTGTGGGTTTCTTGAGTTTTGGCTTTTTTAAGTAGTTCAATTGTGTTGACATAAATTGGTATAATAACGCTGAGGATTTAAGTTTCGTGGCTGAGATTATTTGATCGTATGAAACCCATAGCCATCGGAAACGGCGAAATTCGTGTACTGCCTCTAGCGTTCGAGAGCTTGGGAGTCAGGGGCATGTCGATGTTTGTTGAAACTGATGATGTCAAGCTTGTCGTAGACCCAGGGTCGGCGCTCGGACCGAGGTTCAATTTGCATCCACACGAATGTGAGTATGTAGCGCTCTCTCGGACACGGCAGGCGATAATAGACGCCGCCCGCCACGCAGATGTCCTCACCATCAGCCACTATCACTTTGACCACTACGTGCCGAACTTCGAGGATTGGATATGGACATGGAGCTCTCCGGAGATCGCGGCGGA
>Ga0172364_10003056_pt1 | contig 13341 bp, 11 predicted proteins | sample LakKivSesite10cm_FD_114545 | JGI IMG/M metagenome (GOLD analysis project Ga0172364, IMG submission 114545) | Sediment microbial communities from Lake Kivu, Rwanda - Sediment site 10cm | ecosystem: Environmental > Aquatic > Freshwater > Lake > Sediment | place: Rwanda: Western Province, Lake... | reverse complement strand
TGACCTTGTTTCTCAGCCCAGCCTTTTCCAGAGCCTTAATAACCGTCGGGAAGTAGGTTATGGTAGTAGTAAGCAGACCAGACATGGCTACAATGTCAGCGTTATTCTTCTTAGCTGCACTGACAAAAGAGTCAGCAGATACATCAACACCCGCATCCACAACATTGAAACCATTGCTCCCCAGCATCATTCCGACCAGGTTCTTGCCGATGTCGTGGAGGTCACCTTCTACAGTCCCCAGCACCACGGTCCCTCTCTTATGAATATCAGCACCAGCAAGGTGAGGTTGCAGTACCTCAAGCCCCCTGTTCATGGCACGCGTTGAGATTAATATCTCAGGGAGATATACCTGCCCATCTTTAAATAACTGCCCCAGGGCTTGCACCCCGGGTATCAAACCCTTCTCCAAGATATTAATGGCCGGCAGCCCTTTCGCCAGCGCTTCTTTTACTAGTTTAACGACCTTCTTGTCATCACCATCCTGAACTGCTCGAGATATAACACTAGAAAAGTCAGCCATTATTTAACCTCCTTTGGTGTAGAATTTAAGTTTAATGTTAAAGGATAGGTGAACATCTGTCAATATCTTAGCCAGTGACTTCAAAGAGGATTCATCCCATTCTAGCTACTGGACAGTACCGCCCTCCACCATGTAAAATGCGAACCACTCGCCAGCAGTAACATTTTGCTTCATATATTTTGGGGGGCTTATTTTGCTAAGGTAAAAGTGCAGGGCCTGTAATCAGCCGTGTTGATTAATGTGTCAAACGGACTATATGAGGGGCTTTTATATCAATTTCCTGTCTTTAGATTGCCATCTTTAAGGGTTACAAAGATGGTCTTTCTTATTCTAGTGTTTAGTCTGGGCATGGCGGCGATTTTCTTGAAAAGGCTAGGGTCTACTTCCCCCGCCAGCGGTTCTTCTCCTATTGTTCCTACCTCAGGCATTTCTCCCAATTCATCCAGGATATTCTCAAGAGGGGTTGGTTTGGGTAAGGCAATGGTAATGGCACTGTATCCCCTCCAAGAACCAACCATTTGCAGCGTACGGGACTGAAGCATCTCCTCCACTCGACTAACGAATCTTATCAACTGGTCAGCATCAGCCGGTGGAGGTATAACCATCTGAACCTCTTCAGGCAGGAGACTACCATGCTCTTGTAGGAGGCTTTCTTTAGTCTTTTTGCCAAATCTCTTTTCATACTCAATTCGGGATTCAGCGGTAATGCTTTCACTAATCACTACTTCCCCATGGTAAACCTGTCTAATAGCTTGGGTGAGCTCCGCCCGCTTTGTATCTTTGAGGAGGTAACCGGCTGCCCCAGCTTCAATAGCCTCAGCCAGATACTCATCATATAGAGTCAACATAATGACATTGCAGAAGGGTTGTCTCTCCTTTATCCGCCGGGTAAGTTCAATCCCGTCCACCCCAGGCATCTTAATATCCATAAGAATAATATTTGGGGAAAATATTTCTACTTGGAGCAGGGCTTCTTCACTATTTGCGCTTTGGCCGACTACTTCCATATCCTCTTCCTGGTCCAGCATATGCTGCAACCCCTCTCTCACAACCTGGTGGTCATCAACTAAGAGAATCCGAATATCTTTCTCCATACTAACCTCCCTTCGCATGGTTAAAAGAAGCCAATATAGTTGGGGGGATTTATCCCCAGTTTATAATACCCCCCTTAATACCAACTTCGGAAGTCCCAAAGGGATAAATCTATGAGCCAAAAGGGTCAGCTTAATAAGCCTGAGGTTCATATAGGTGGAGAGCTTGCTTATTGAATGAGAATAAACTAAAAACTCACTATCTAAGTCTTTTAAGAAGGGAGGCTGAGGTGTTAAATCAGTCCTTTTTTGTAAGCCTCTGATACCGCCTCGGAGCGATTGCGGACTCCCAGTTTTTCAAAGATGAGGCGCACGCTTCTCTTCACGGAAGCCTGGCTCAAAAAAGCTGGCTAGCAATTTCTTCAGTGGTTACACCATCGGCGATCATGCGGAGAATGGCTAATTCCCGCTCCGATAGGTAAGCTCGCTGTTTGCTCTCGACTGGAGTGGCAAGCTCAGCTAGTTGGTCTTGATTGAGAGATAGGTTAAGTGGTGCCCGGCCCTGATGGACGGCTCGGATAGCCCTTGTCAATTCCTCACGCTTAATATCCTTGAGCAAGTAACCTACTGCCCCAGCCTCAATAGCCTTACCCAGGTACTCATCATATAGAGTCAACATGATAATATTGCATGAAGGTAGTTTTTCCTTTATCTGTCGGGTAAGCTCAATCCCGTCCCCTCCAGGCATTTTAATATCCATAAGAACGACCTCAGGGGAGAGTGATTCTACCTGAGCGAATGCCTCTTTAGCATCGCTGGCCTCACCCACCACCTCCATATCTGCTTCAAGCTCTAGCATGTGCCGCAGTCCCTCACGCACAACCTGGTGGTCATCAACGATGAGTATTCGTATGGTGTCCATTTATCCCTCCTCTATCTGAGGCTGGATAGGAAATCTCAAAACTATAGTAGTGCCTATCCCTTTACTTGTCTTTATCTTGATGTCTCCTCCCAGTGTCTCTGCCCTTTGTTTCATACCTAGCAAGCCCATATGCCCCACTGATATAGCACTGTCCAGTGTTTGAGAAAGGTCAAAACCCCTGCCATTATCACGAATCTCAACCAAGAGCTCATCTGCCCGGAACTGCAAGCGGAGACCCACCTTGGTAGCATCAGCATGCTTTCGGACATTAGTAAGAGCTTCCTGTACCACCCGATAAATGGCAATCTCCATACTTGATGGGAGTCGAACCGGTGTGCCGGCTTCACTAAACTGGCAATCTACGCCATCGGTTTTCAAATCTTCAAGGCTCTGGCGAAGGGCATGACTAAGCCCCAGTTCATCCAAAGCTGGCGGGCGGAGTCCAGTCAGCACTCGGCGCAGTTCCTTAAGACTCTTATCAATAGTGCTTTCCATCGTCGCCAGTTCAGCTTGAGCTTTATTGTTGCCATTTCCTGAGAGAAGGGCATTTACGGTCTGAGCCCGATATGAAGCGCCAGCTAGCCATTGGGCAACACTGTCATGGAGGTCGACGGAAATTCTCTGCCGCTCCTCCTCCTGAGCATGAATTGCCCTCGCCAGGAGTTGCTGCACTTGAAGCTGCTGCTTTTTGAGGCTATCAAACATCCTGGCATTTTCTATTATAATGCCGGCTTGGTTTGCCAGACTCATTACCAGCTCTATATCCTCTTGAGAGTAGCGAGCTTTTGATTGCTTTTTACCTAGGGCTAAAATGCCAATCAGCTTGCCCCGACTCTTAATAGGAAACAGAAGTTCTAAATTAGAAGCAATTAATTCCCCCCTTTCCGTCTGCCACAGTCCCTTAAGTTGGGGAATACTATCAATTTGCTTTAAGGCCAGGGGGCTAGTTGCTTTCTTCAGCCAAGTAACAATGGGGTTATCGAGATTAAATCTAAGTTCATTACCTGATTCATCTTCTGTCTCGGGATAAGTGAACCGGGTGGTAAAATCACCACTGCTAATATCTTCAAATAATAGTTTGGCTTGTGAGGTGCGTAGAGCCTTAACTATTGTCGGTAACATTTCATCAGCCAGTTCACCTAGGTTAATGATGTTGCCCATTTTGCTGCTGAAGCTGAGCAGTGCTTGTCGATAAGAATAGGTTTTCCGATAAAATAACTGGTCTACCATCCCCAAAAAGAAGGGACGTAGCCAGTAAACAAGTAGAGCCACCGCAGCAGCCGATAGTGTAGCTAAAGCCAAGGTAATAGCTTTTAGCTCAAAACCAACCAGCAAATTAACCAGGGAAAAGACAAGCAGATAAGCACCAGCGCCGATAACAAACAAACTTAGCCAGCCCAAACCTCGGCGCAGAACAGAGTTAATACTTACCAGCTCATGTTTCACTACGGCATAGGTCAAAATACAAGCAGAAAAAAGAGCACCAACATGGCTCCAAGGAAGTCCTCCAGCTAGAGACAGAGGACTAATGCCGACAAAACCGAAGATGACAAGTATACCTACGGCTACAATCAGATAAGAGATTTTATTGCGTTCCCTAGGGTCAGTTACAATCCTAAGTCTCTTTACCAAAGAGTGCACACCCAAGCCAGCCAGGATTGGCCATGAAGCAACATACAGAATGAACCACCACCCGTAACTGGGGCCGACGAATGTACCACCCTCGAGAATGATGCTTGGTGGTGCGTAACCTAGGACAGCTAGAGTCGTCAGTAGTGCCAGCGACGCATAGCCAAACCGTACCCCTAAGCCTCCTGGCAGATGAAGGAACGACATTGCGAAATAATAGAGTTGCACCGCCATCCACATAGAGCTAACAATGACGAGCCGAAACAAAAAGAGCTTATACTCTATGAGGAAGTTGCTAAGGAGGAGGAAGTTGCTGAAGCCCCATAGCGCGGCCGCCGCCAAGTACAGGACAAAGAGCTTGTGCTGTTTCTGCCATGGGCGGTTGATAATTACGACCATAAACAATGAGACATAAATAAGCGTTGCGATTAAAGGTATTAAATAATAAAACGCCATCTGAAGCCTCGTATCTATTACACTTGTATAATTATGTAAGTAGCTTCAGAGGTTGTCAAGGGAGGTTAAAGTTTCTATAGATATCCGATAGTCCGCATAGACGTCTATTATATTTTAATTGAAGTAACGAGAAGGTCCCCATTATTTGTATAGGCTTCCTTCACAGAAATTATTCTAAAACCAGCTTTTGATAGTTTTCCTTTTAGTTCGCTCTCGCTCCAATAATGATAAATACCAGACCCTTGTCTCTTACCTAATACTACATTGAATAAGCCGAGAACAAATAAGTGATAGAAGACATTAATAGCTTCTCTCAATCCACCCCTATTCATAGCTTCCTTTAAAACGGGCATTATTTTAATCGGCTGTCGCAATTCTGATAAAACAAACTGACCGTTGGGGCGCAATATCCGGTAATATTCCTTTATAACCAGTTCTGGATTTCTCATGGTGTATAGAGTATGAACAGAAATTATTCCTTCAAAGTAGTTATCAGGAAATGCTAGCTCCTCTTCTAAATCTAATTTAAGTAACTCTATATTGTTAATACCGGCATTTTTCTTCTTCTCCTTAGCCCTTTTAAGCATACGTTCTGTATAATCTACTCCCACCACATCATAACCTCTTTTAGCCAAAGCTATAGAAAAATTGCCAGTGCCACACCCGGCATCTAAAATTATGCCTTTATCAGAATGTTTGCCGACTTCCTCAACCACCTGTTCTAGAAGTTTTTGATAAGGTTGGAAGTGATTAGGCAGAGAGTCGTATACAGTGGCGTATAAATCCCAAAAGCTAACCATGTTATTCCTCTCACATGCAGTTTAGGACTATCGGCCAACCATGACCTTATCATCAACCGCTACCTTCGTCTCAGGTATAGCTTCCAATAAGGAGAGTACCTTGTCTGAAGGGTTAATATGGGGCGGCTTCAGGTGTACTAGCTCAGCGCCTTCGGCTTGCCGCTGATTTTTATAATTAGTAAAAGCACCCGTAGGTAACAGAGTAACCTCTATCGGTTTGAACCCAATCAACCCCTCTAGGCTTGCCAGGTCTTTGTAAATATATAGGCCATCATCTAACTTCTTAATTTGCTCATATACTGCTGTAGCTATATCTTCCCCCGTGGCAGTATAATTATCATCAAGTTCAAGATAGAGATGTAGCTTTGCTGTTTCCCCGACTTCTTTGCGTGCTGTCCAGTCTCGGTAAGGTATTTTAGCGTTCTCAATTGCCTGCCAGATTACTCTTTCGGTTAATCGCATAAAGCCTAGGTCAATGAGGTCATCGGCCCGTCTCTCGAAAACCATCTGGGGGATATCAATGTTCAGTTTCTCATTTCGCAGCGCTGTTATCCTAATCATATCCCCAATTCTATATCTGACCAAAGCGCCGCCGTGGAAATTAGTGATAACCAGTTCGTAGTTCTCCCCCGCTTTTACCTCATCCAGCAGGACTGTCTTCGGCTGGTAGCTACGGTTAAGTTGCCACTTAAAGTGCTCCTTTTCCGGTATAAACTCGAGGAAATTAAGGTTAGGGAAAAAAACCATGCCATCATAATCCCAGGTCTGCGTAGCTATAACCGTGGTTTCGCTATTACCATATACCTCTAGAGGAGCCCTGCCCCACAAATCTTTGATTCTCTCCTTGTAAATCGTACTATCCGTCCCCATGGACGCTATTACTTTTAGTGTCCATAAATCCTTAGGCAACATAGGCCGCCCGGCCAATTTACTTCTAATCACCCCTTTAGCCAGCCGGAATAGCACCCTTGGCTGCGACAGCAATTGAGAAAACTTCGTGTTTCCCGAGCCTTGCCTGAACTTTTCGCCAATGCCGACTAATACGCCAGCCAGGCCATAAAAGCCAGCCATACCTTCCGACAAAGCCATCTTAAAGCCTTTATTTACTCTCTCCTCGAAAGGCATTTCCTCTGATTCACGAAGGGACGGTAAAAACTCAAAGCCCAGCTCCTCTTCAAGCTTATAGGCTATCGTGCCAGTTAGATAGGGTGTCTGAGCCATAGCATGTAGCAGCTTGACGCCATTCTTAAAAGGGATGTCACCCCTTTCCTTACAAGCAGCGAAAAATGCTATAGCGCTGAAATTTCGTCCTGCCTCTTCCCAGAATCTATAGCTGATGGGCACCCATTTATGTGGGTATTCCCCTGACCTGCCTGAAGTCTGTACCCACAAAATGGGCTTGGCCGGCAGGGCATCCTCACGCTGTTCCAGAAGAACCGGGCAATAATCAGCATAAGTAGTCATTGGCACCTGCTCTTGGAATTCCTCCACAGTATAAGGATTAGCGCCGTTCACGATATATCGGCCCAGTTCACATCTCTTCAGCAACTCTAGCTGCTCCAGCAGTAACCGCTTCTGGATAGCCATAAACTCGCCCATGCTGAGGTCAATGAAACCACAACACCTTTGCCACAGCTCTTCAGTCTTGCCTTCCCTCAGAAGCTCAGCTGCTCTTGACATGTAACCACCTCCCGAGCTGAAGTCCGGCTAGAAAAGACTATGGCAGCTATTAGTTAGCTTGGGAAGTGCTTGTGTTCTAGAAGATAGTTCTATAAGTAGGAAAGGTTAGGTTAGAAAGGAGGCTATTTAGCCGTTAAAAAGAGGCTTAATCAGAGGTTTTTGCTTTGTTGCCAGAGCTGCCGAGGGCTTGTAGCTTCTGGCTTAATTCTTCAAAGGTCTTATCCGTTGGTTGCTTACCTAATTCCAGGCCATAGCTAATAAAGAATTCAAGGAAATTTCGCAGCAGCTCCCTTGTTCCCTGCTGGAACTGACTGAATTCTTCCTTAGTTATGTAATTTTGCTTCCCAGAATCTTCCTTCAAACAGCTATCAATAAGAAAGTTAATGAAGTCCGAGCGATTCATGTCACCGCGATTTTCATCCACTTTCCTGACAACTTCAGCATCAACTATTAGCATCCTTTTCTCCGGCATTGGAACACCCCTTCTATAAATTTGCTACAAACAAAGGGTAACCCAAGGAATCTATCTCCCCAAGTTACCCCCAAAACCACTCGAATCAGCCGTCATTTGTCAAGCCAACCAAGCATTTCGGTTACACTATCTATACTTTTAAGTAACTTCAAACCCAAGTCGGTCACTTGGTAGGTTACTGCTGGATTACCCACCTTGACTTTATCGATAAAGCCCCGGCTCATCAGAAAACCAAGATACTTCTGTATTTGGCTGTAGCTCATATTGGCGCTATACATAATCTCTGTCTTGCCAGCGCCATTTTCTCCCACCCTTAGCATATCAGCTATTATCTCTATATTAGACCTTCTATGGTTCATCTTCATCCCTGCCTCTCCCTCCCTGTCTTATTGTTTCAAGCTTTTATTTAATACATCAGACACTAACTTCCACTACCCCATCTTGACCCAAAGGATTCAGATTAATGAGCCAAAAGGTTCACAAATCACTATAATACTTTGCCATTTGGCAATTGTCAAGAGAGGATAGGCAAACAATGCCTGTCAATTTTATGAACCTGAGAAGTTTAAGATACTTGAATCCAATACAAAGCTGTCGAGCGCTACTGCTCATCAGCCTAAATCATCAAATCGGCGACCAGTGTTGATATCTGCAGTAGGTCAAGGTCCTCTCTCCTTGCCCTCTGGTAGCTTCCGCCAACGAAAGACCGATGACAACCAACGCAGGTGCTGACTAGAGTTTCAGCGCCACTTTCCTTGGCCGCTTTAAGTCTCCTTCTAACCAAACCCTCACTGAAATCATAGTAGAACCTATCTAAAGCTATGCCGTAACCCGCGGAAGCACCCCAGCGTCTGACGTCCCCGGTGCAACACAGCGAAAAATCGCGTGTGCGTGGCTCCATTTCCACTAACTTTGCTTCTGGAATAGCCTTAATGATTGCCCTCGGTGCCTCATAGACTCCTTGCCACCTTCCCAATAAACATGCATCGTGATACGCATACGTTTTCTTCGATTCCTTAAATTTAAGCCTTCCTTCTTTTATCAGCTCACTGTAAAGTTCGGTAATGTGAAGCACCTCAGCGTCTAAAGTTAGCCCAAGGCGCCGGGGATAATGCTTAAGGACATGAGAACACCCTGGGCACTGGCAGACAACTCTGCTCACACCGAGATTTTTTACCGCACGGTTAATAGCATTTACGTTGTGCTTGACAAACTCATCGGCTAAATCTGGCATACCAAGTTGCCCCATTACTTCGCCACAACACCATTCGTCCGGCCCTAAGGTAGTCCACTTTACGCCAGTCTTATCTAAGATCTTCACTATTGTCTGTGCCACCCAGTGAATATGAATATTATGTCCCCCATAACACCCGACGAAAAAAACTACTTCCGCTTTTCTAGGTGCCCTCAGCTCTTCTGGGAGCCAATCAAATCTCTCCTCATGCGGCCGAAAAGCTGGATTATGGTTTTTCCTCAGGGATTCAGCGGCGCTGGCAGCACCATAGTGCGCCCTGCCAGCTTCGATAAGATGCGACCTTAAAGCACGCATTACATCATGCGGGTTATTACTACACCTAGTGGCACAATATCCGCAGCCGGTGCAAGTATAAATCCTTCTTACCAGCGGTTCGGTTATTTCCAGTCTTCCCTCCAAGAGAGCGCGGGCGATTCTCATTTTGCCTCTTGGTGTGTTAGCTTCAAACCCCAGTATCTCAAAAGACGGGCATAATATTCCACAGCCACCGTCACGACATGTGGTGCACAAATAGATGGCCTTTTCATACTTTTTAAGAGAGGACATATCCATCTGCAAAGTTACCTACAATTTCTATTCAAATTTCTTCCCCGGGTTCATGATGCTGTTGGGGTCTAGCAGTCGCTTAATTCTCCTCATAAGCTCTAGGGCTGGACCATGCTGGTCTTTTACATATCGTATTCGCATCGTACCAATCCCACCAGTGCCACCTACTCCACCACCAAGACTTATCGCAAAGCGGTGCATCTCATCCATAAACCTTTGCGCTATTTCAACCTCAGCTTCATCCCTCTCGTCAACATAAATTTGAGCGCACATCATGGCATGGAAATCCGGCGCACAATAAACTGTCTCCACTCCACGCGGTTCAACCTTATATTTATCTATAAGCTTAAGATAAGCTCTAAAAACCTCTGTAGCACGCTTGAGAGGCACCGTGGCATCAAAAACGTATTTAAATGGTTTCCCCACTAAAGCATTGTCGTGCGGGGTAGGATTGTGGGGATATGTCTCTTTGGAGGCTAGCAAAGCCTCTTGACACCAATCCGGAACCAACTTACCTCCGAATTTCTGGTAAATCTCATTGGTTAGCTCTACCTGAGCTCCTACCAATTTTTTCATGCCGGCATATGCCACCATCATGATTCCCGCGTCTTTGGGGACTTCGGGAGGGAGTCTCCTCAATACAGAAACCTTGGAGGGATGATATGGCTCTTGAGGGTCAATGTAGACGGCGTGAAGCCATCTGCTATACCGTGTTCCATCCATTGTTTCCATAGTCTCGGGGACAAGCCCTGAATCTCGGATTGCTACTACGGCTTCAATCATATCCTCATAGGTTGGAAACTCGATTACTTCAACGACTCGATGCTCTGGCAACGGATGTATCCTGAGGGTTACCTCAGTTATGATGCCTAACGTCCCTTCCGCGTTTGAAAACAATCGAGTCAAATCATACCCTGAGCCGGGGTCATACACCTTGGGCGGGCCAGTTTTTATAACTTCTCCAGTAGGCAACACAACCTCTAGGCATATTATCTGGTCGATAAACTGGCCGTACCTTGAGTTATAATATCCTGTTCCAGCTGTCTGTGTTCTAGCCCCTATCGTCGCTGCGAACCATGACTCGGGTTTATCGGCCACGAAAAACCCGAGTTTTTCAAGGTGTTTGACAAGGTTCCAGATAACTACACCCGCTTGCACTGTTACCGTGCGATTCTCTTCATCCACATTGAGTATGCGGTCCATCTTTCGCATGTCAAGAACTATTCCGCCGCTTACGGGAATAGATCCTCCCCATTGATTAGTTCCGCCACCCCTGGGGACCATCGGTATTTTATATCTACTAGCAAGCTTTACAATTTCTGATGCTTGTTCCGTCGTCCTGATATGAATAGCAAAATCTGGCATAAACTCTTGAGTAGTCGAACTCAGGGAAAAATCCTTTTCATAGCAGATTAGGTCACACTCTTCTCGTGTGACGTTTTCCGCGCCTACGATCTTAACCAGAGCCTCATAGATATCTTCGAGTTGCTGAGTATTTGAGTCCATTATTAATCACCCCAGCAGTATTTAAGATTTGAGCAAGCTGATTTGCAGCTCAGCTTGCGTTTGGGCTGACCCCGATTCCTCTTGGAGCCGCACCGGCAAAATATAGTATGAACGTTAATCTGCCCCTCCAATAATTGCGCCACACCAACACAAGCGCTTAGCTTGAGATTCTAGAGGCAAATGCACGAGACAAACTGGGGTACACCACGAATACCCGGCTTTAATTTAAAAATGGCCCCAGCCAAGGGGTCTGCTGGCCTACTCTGTCCACCGGCTGTTGTTATATAGAGGTCATCCAGGTTGTCTCCGCCAAAGGTGAGGCTAGTTACGCAAGGAGTGGGTATATGGACACGCCTTTCTTCAGCACCATCCGGTGAATATCTTACGACGGCGCTACCATTAAATCTTGCTGACCAGAGGTAACCTTGAGAATCAATAGTCAAGCCGTCAGCAAAACCCTCTTCTTGAGGTATATCCATAAATGTGCGCTGGTTGGTCAAAGAACCGGTAGCTTTATCATAGTCAAAGACATGTATCTTCCTAGCGCCGGTCTCAGTATAAAACATTTTTTTGTGGTCTAACGAGAAAGCCATTCCGTTTGAACATTTAATGTGCTCCAGAAGTGGTACTACTGTGCCGTCTGTGTCTATTCGGTAGAGTTTTCCAGTAGCGTCCCGTGAAGACATAGTGCCGGTATAAACCCTTCCCATCGGGTCAGCAGTGGCGTCGTTAAAACGCCTTTCTTGCTCATAGTCACCTTCAATCTGAGTAAGAATATTGAGTCTACCTTTTCGCCAATTAGCTATAACTCCCTTGGGCATTAAAAAAAGTAGAGAGCCATCTGCCTGCAATGTCATACCACCTACCTGCTCGCCTTCGTAGATAACATGATGTTCATTACAGAACGGGTCATAAACAAGTACCCGCCCACGAGGAATATCAAGCCAATATAAAAATCTTTCTGTGGGATGCCATAATGGTCCCTCACCCAGGTGACACCGGCAATCAACGACGAGTTCTGCTTCCATATTTACCCTCCAGTCTGTCTTTTACTTGCTAATCCATCAGCTATGTCCTTAAGTCCAAGTTCTTCCAGTTTAGCCCTCGTTGGGCAACCAGTATCTTTGTCCCACCCCCGTAACTTATAGAATCTATCCAAAAGGTCAAGGAATTTATTAACATCCATAGTCTGCGGGCCTGGTTCATCCGGCCAGTTAGCTGGTTGCTCATAATATCGGAGAATGCTCTCATCATGCTTCCGATTCCTCCCCTGTCTTACATGAAGAGCCCGCATCACATTAAAAACTCTTTCTGCCGCTTTGTTCATCTCATCCAGTGACCAGTCAGTCCCAACAACGGCATTAAACAGCCTCACTTCAGCATCCACGTCTCCAATTTTATCTTCCTTATCTGGGTCATAGAGCAGTGGGAACTGGCGGTCACAAACTGGAATACTAGACTTGATAATAGCCCGGTGATTATGCCAAACGGCAACATACTCTTTGTCAACATAGCCCAGTTCAGGTTTATCCCACCCCTCATTAGCATATTGAACACCATAAATTTTGGCACCAGCTCTACATATTTCGCGGTAAGGTATAGTATCAGTAGCCCACAATGACTGGTTACTCCATTCCTTCACAAAAGAAGTGTAGCGCTCCACATAACCGTGTTCTTGGTTAAAGGGGTCCCTCCCCTGCGTCGCCCAGGAAAGTGCCGAAACTACCCAGACCGGGTAATGGATAAAGTGCAGATACCGCCCATCCCAGTGCGGCCCATAGCCGTGCTTATGAGTTCTCCACACCTCCCCTGATAAACCAACCATCTCGGCTCCTCGTGGTGTCCCCTCCGCCCACACATCACCCTCACCCTCACGGAGGGCTACCCCCCTTAGCCATTTCACAGCTAACTCTGCAGTAAAGCCAGCATTTAACTCTGTTTTGGGATAGACTGCCGGGCCGTTTCTATTAAGTTCTACTGCCTCGCCCATTATTTTGGGCAACTTCCCGGCATTATTACAGTTCTGGAGAAACCAATTCATACCCACAAAGGCTTCCCAAGCATTCAGGCCTAATTGATCTACGAGTTTACCAATCTCAAAATTAACTTCCTGGGAATATCCACTCTTAAGAAGGAAAGCGTTAGCAGCAGCTCCAGCACAATATAAACTACCTGACATACTGCCATAACCGGTGTATTTTAAGGGAACACCGTTAAAATAGCACGGCAAGCACGCATTAATACTGGCAGTGCATCCAGAATAAGCACAACTAGCCCGGCGGATGGTGTAGCGTCCCGTGTCTGTAAAAAGAGGATTCCTATTTTGCCCCTTGGGTGACATTTCGGCAGAAACCTTTTGTACTTCTGCTAACAATTTATCGGGACGGGCAATGGGCACCTCAACTGAACCGGGCTTTACCACAATGGCTTTCAGCTTTTTATCTCCCATCACCGCACCAAATCCGCCCTGACCAGCGGCGTTTTTCCTTTTTGACATGATTGCCGCCCACCTGACGCGGTTTTC
>Ga0172364_10003052_pt1 | contig 13347 bp, 9 predicted proteins | sample LakKivSesite10cm_FD_114545 | JGI IMG/M metagenome (GOLD analysis project Ga0172364, IMG submission 114545) | Sediment microbial communities from Lake Kivu, Rwanda - Sediment site 10cm | ecosystem: Environmental > Aquatic > Freshwater > Lake > Sediment | place: Rwanda: Western Province, Lake Kivu... | reverse complement strand
CCCCCTGGGAGTGGATGGGGCACGACGCCAGCGAAGACGCCGAGCCCGACACGGGCGATGAGGCGCCCGCGCCGCCGGTCGATGCTCCATGACGCCTGCCTGCCGGCCATGCCTGTCGACAGGCAGACATGACGGTGCAGTCGAAGCCCGTCGGGCGACCTCCGGCGCAGGGAGTCGCCATCGCTCCACTTGCGCCGCCGCGCCGCGGGGGCTAGGGTTTCCGGGGCGCTTGTCTGCCGACATGCGCGCGCACAGGCGGGCGGAGAGTCCGGAAAAGGACGGATGCATGGGAGACAACGGCGAGGCGAAGTCGGCGTCCCGGACGCCGATCTTCGAGTATGCCGCGCGCTGCCGGATAATCCGCAAGATCGCGGAGGGCGGCATGGGCAGCGTCTACCTCGCCGAGCAGATCGGCGAGGTCGGCTTCGCCAAGACGGTGGCGCTGAAGGTCATCAAGAAGGAGCGGCTGGAGGACGAGCGCGCGGTGCGCCTGTTCCTGGACGAGGCCAGGCTGGTCGCCGACCTGGTCCACCAGAACATCCTCCAGGTCTACAACCTGGCCAGCTACCGCGGGATGTACTTCATCGTGATGGAGTTCCTCCACGGCGTCACCGCGCGGGACTTCCTCGTCCGCCACACCGAAGAGGGCCGCCTGCCGCCGGTGGACCTCGCCGCGTTCATCGTAAGCCGTGTCTGCCGCGGGCTGGCCTACGCCCACGACAAGCGCGATCGCAAGGGCCAACCGCTCGGGATCGTCCACCGCGACGTGACGCCGACGAACATCATGCTGGACTTCCGCGGGTTCGTGAAGCTCTCGGATTTCGGCATAGCCAAGGCCCTGACGATGAGCATCCCGGACGAGACGAAGGTCATCATGGGCAAGTTCCCGTACATGTCGCCGGAGCACGCGATGGCCCGGCCCACCGACCAGAGGAGCGACATCTTCTCGCTGGGCCTGGTGCTGTACGAGCTCCTCACCGGCCGGAGGATACTCGAGGTGAGGAACCGCAAGGAGCTCCTGAAGCTCTTCGAGACGGCGGCCTTCGTCCCGCCGGACGAGCGCCGTCCCGTGGTCCCGCGCGAGCTCGCGGACATATGCATGCGGGCGCTCGAGATCGACCCGGCGGACCGCTACCAGAGCGCGCGCGAGTTTGGCAACGCCCTGGAGGTCTACATGTACGCGACGCGCTACGGGCCGACGAACGAGAAGCTTGCCGAGTACCTGAACTCCGTCTTCCCAGAGGTCGACAGGGACAGGATCGAGTAACCCCCGCGTCGCCAGGCGCCCGGCCGCAGACGGGCTCCCGCCGCGCTCAACGCCTACGCCAGCCCGCCCGCGACGCGCGCGGTCTCGCGCGCAATCAGGATGTCCTCGCGTGTCCCTATGACCAGGACGCGGCAGCGCGCGTCGTCCGCCGAGACGTCCCGGTCGCCCGAGCCGGACTCGTTCCTGGCCGGGTCGAGCGAGACGCCGAGGTATCCGAGCCTGGCCGAGACCGCCGCGCGGAGCTCCGCCGACCGTTCGCCCGCGCCGGCGGTGAAGGCGATGGCATCCGCACCGTCGAGCGCCGCCGCCATGGCACCTATCCCGAGGGCTATTCGATAAACGTACATGTCGAAGGCGAGCCGCGCGCGCTCGTTGCCCTTCGCCCGCGCGGCGAGGATGTCCCTGAGGTCCCCCGAGCCTACCCCGGCGACGCCGAGGAGCCCGCATTTCTTGTTGAGGAAGGAGTCGACCTCCTTCGCCGACATGCCGCATTTCTCGATGAGATAGACCACGAGCGCGGGGTCGACGCTCCCCGAGCGCGTGCCCATCATCAGGCCCTCCAGCGGCGTCATGCCCATGGTCGTGTCCACGCACTTCCCGTCGCGGACGGCGGCGAGGCTCGCGCCGTTCCCGATGTGCGCGGTCACGACCTTGAAGCGCCCCGGATCGCCGAGCATCCGGCGGGCGCGCTCGGAGACGTACCGGTGGCTCGTCCCGTGAAAGCCGTAGCGGCGGATGAGCCGCTCGCGCGCGAAATCCACCGGCAGCGGGTACAGGTGCGCCCACGTGGGCATCGTCGAGTGGAACGCGGTGTCGAAGACCGCCACGTGCGGTCTGGCCGGGATGAGTGCCTGCGCGGCCTCTATGCCGGCGAGGTTGACCGGGTTGTGGAGCGGCGCGAGCGCGGAGAGCTCGCGCACCTTGTCCTTGACCTTCTCGTTTATTAGGACCGGCTCGGTATACGCCTCGCCGCCCTGGACGACGCGGTGGCCAACCGCGTCGATCTCATCGAGCGATTCAAGGACGGCGGTCCGGCCCTCGACGAGCTCCCTTGCGATCGCCCTGAGGGCCTCGCCGGCGAACGAGAGCTCCGGCGCGGGCCGCTCGGCCCGGCGCCCCGGCCCGACGCCGGCCCGCGCGATCATGCGTGTGTCGCCGAGGTTCGTGCGGTCCACGATCCCGTCGGCGACGGCCTCGCCTGAGTCGGACTCGACGACGGCGTACTTCACGGTCGAGCTGCCGGCGTTTACGACGAGCACCTTCACCGAGCGGCCTCCACGCCAGCGGCTACTCCCCCGCCGGCGATTCGATGATCTCCGCGCCGAAGCGGTAGACCGTGGTTTCGGGGTCCTTCCACGCGTCGGCCGGGAGCCCGGCCTTGTGCGAGCAGCAGCTCGAAAGGAACCGCTCCTTGTCCCAGCCGGTCTCGGTGGCGGCCTGGGGGAGATAGCAGCCGGAGCGGCCTCCCCTGGTGACGTATATGCCGTCGCGGCCGAGCTCGATGGACATGGGGTCGGCGACCTCTTCGAGCGGAGACAGGACCGATATGTCGAGCTCGAGCTCGGCGAGATCCCCGGGCGCGAGCCTTTCGGCGAAGAAGCGCGGGTCGTCCAGGGCCGAGGCGCGCGCCATGTCGGCGACGCGCTCGGCCAGGGGCACGTCGGCCTCGAAGTGCCCCAGGCACCCGCGGAGCCTGCCGCGGGTCTTCAGGGTGACGAATACGCCGCGGGGCTGGGCGAGCTCGCCCTCGCCGGCCCCGGCCGGGAGCTCGGGCGGCGGCTCGCCCCTGACCGCCGCCCCGACACTGCGGCGGGCGATGTCCACGAGCGTCCTTCGCGCCTCGGCGCTCAGTCCGGCCATGCGTGATGCTCCTCCCGCCCGCGCTACTGGTGCGGGCCATCCGCAGGATCGGCCTCGGAGAATACCTCGGCCGTGTATGCGTAGACGGCGACCTGCTCCGGGTCGCGCCAGGCGCCCGGCGCGAGCCCGGCCTTGTGCGCGCAGCAGTTCGACAGGAACTCCTCCTTGCTCCAGCCCGTCTCGGTCGCCACCTGCGGCAGGAACGTGCCGCCGCGACCGCCGCGACCCTCGACCAGGATGCCGTCTACGCCCAACCGGATGCTCAGCGGATCGTCGAGCTTCCTGTACGGAGAGAGCACGGATATCTCGAACCGGATGTCGTCGAGCTCCTCGCGCCCTACCGGGCGGAACCTGGTGTCGGCGAAGGCCGCCGATCTGGCGCGGTCGGCGACGACGCGCCAGAGCGGCATGGACCTGTCGAAAGTCCCAATGCACCCGCGCAGCTCGCCGCGCTCGGTGAGCGTGACGAAGGCGCCGGACTTCATGGAAAGCGCCTCGGTCAGTTTCGCCGGACGCGGCGCCGGCCGCCCGTCGAAGTAGAGCTCGACGCTTGTGCGCGCCAGGTGAAGGAGCTCTTTGCGCTCGTCGTCTGAGAGCATTCGCCCCGACGGAGTGGTCGCTTCGGCCGCGGCCGCCGCGCGCCTGGAGTCAGGGGGCCCGTAGATCACGACCGCCCCGTAGCCGACGACGCCCCTGCCGGTGTCGTCGGAGTGCGTGTAGCCGACGAGCCTGGCACCCGTCGCGCCGAGGAGCCTGGCGGCCTCGACCGTGGCGAGGACGGCGCCCAGGCCGCAGGCGGTGCAGCTCAGGTTGTGCCCGCGGTACTTCTCGAGCAGCTCGACGTTGGTGCTCGCGATCCTGTCGGCGTCGAGGGAGCAGATGGCGTCAAGGATGGCCCTGTCGGACGCCTCGGCCGTCGCGGCGTCGGGATAGTGCGAGAGGTCCGTGCTGCAGACGATGACGGCGTTCCGGCCGCGCATCGCCCCGGCGATGCCCTCACCGACGCGCCGGGCAAGCCCGCGGTCGGCCTGGGAGGACGGGTCCTCCACGTTGAACGAGACCGGCACGATCCGCGCGCCGGGCAGCGCGACCTGGACGAACGGTATCTGGACTTCCAGCGCGTTGTCGCCGGCCGAGTGGGCCGCGGGCGCGTCTGTGAGGGAGTCGTTCGCCGCGACGAGCGCGCCGGCGAGGTCGCGGTCCACCGCCGCGACGCCCAGCGGAGTCCTGTAGCCGCCGGAGGCGTACACCGCCGCGTACCGGAGCGGCATGTGGCTGCCGACGACGATCGCCGTGTCGATGGCCTCCCCTTCGAGATGCCTGTAGGCCCGGCCCGCGGTCGGACCGCTGAACGAGTAACCGGCGTGCGGCGCGATGATAGCGATCACGCGCCCGGGCAGGTTCTCCTTCCGCGCGGCGGCGACGTAGCCGGCCACCTGCCTCCTAAGCTCGGCGGGCGAGTCGGTATAGAATCGGCCCGCCACCATAGGCTCGCGGACCGGGCCGACGATCTCCGTCTGTGCGGCGGGGGCCTGGCGGGCCGCCGGAGTCCCACTCTCGCGCTGCGCTGGCGGCTCGCCGCGGCCGGCGACCGGCGCCTTGCTACACGCGGGCCCGAGCAGCCCGAAGAGCAAGGCGACCGCCGTCCATCGGAGGTGCGCATCGCGCGCGATGTCATGCAACATGCGGACCTCCTTCCCGTCATTCGCCGGCGGCCGGCGGCATCTCTTCGCCGAGGCCCTCGACGGAAGCCCCGCCCTGCCTGCCGGCGGGCATGGTCGGCGCGTCCGTGCCTGACGGCAGGCCGGCCGCCGGCGCTTGGGCGACGGGGCCCTCGCCGAACAACGATTCGGCAGGCGTCAACAGGCCGGCCCGGAACGCGCCCGAGCATGCCTGGACCACTTCGGGGTCCAGCTGGCGGCCGGCCTTGCCGTTGAGGATCTCGACCGCAATGCCTAGGGACACGGGCGTCTCCCCCGGGCCCGCGGATCTGGCGAGGTGCTCCAGCACGTCCGCGGCAGCCACTATGCGCGCCGTCAGCGGTATGGCCTCGCCCGCGAGCCCGTCGGGATACCCCGAGCCGTCGAACGCCTCGTGGTGGTGGCGTATGGCCACCGCCACGCCCTCGGCGCCGGCGATGTGCTCGGCCACCTGCGCGCCGATCATCGCGTGGGCGGTGCCCGGCTCGCCGCGCCTGAGGCGCTTCGTCTCCCTGCCGGCGAGCGCCTCCTCGGCCACGCCGGCCTTGCCGACGTCGTGGAGCAGCGCCGCGAGCCTGACGGCCGTGCGCTCCCTCTCGCCGAGGCCGAGCCCGCGGGCTATGGCCTCGGCGTAGGAGGCCACGCGCTCGGAGTGCCCGCGCGAGACCGGGTCCCTCAGCTCGGTGAGCCCCACGAGCGTCCGCACCGCCCCGAAGAACATCTCGCGCTGGACGCGCGCAGCCTCCAGGCCCTCCGTGGTCAGGCCCAAGAGCGTCCCGGCGGCCGTGGCGAGCTCCAGATCCTCCTCGACGAAGCTCTCCTTGACGCGCGCGCTGGAGAGGTATAGCACCCCGCTCATCTCGCCCTGGCTCACCACCGGCACGCAGATGACCGAGCGGATGCCTTTGATGACTATCGAGTCCTCACTCTTGAAGCGCGCGTCGTTCATGGCGTTCGTCGTCAGCAGCGACCGCGTCTCGCTCAGGCACCTCTTGATGATCGTGCGGCTCACCTGGGCCTGGGCGGCGGGGTCCCGCTCGAACCGCGCCTTCGGCGCGAGCGCCCCGGTCTCCTGGTCTTTTACGAAGAGGTATATCTGCTCGGCCGGTACCAGCTCCGCCAGGAAGGCGAGCGCCTTCTCCTGGGCGCTCTCGACGTTGCGCTCGCCGCCGAGCATCCGGCCGAGCTGGTACATGGCGCGGAGGTTGGCCCTGTCGCGGTCTTCCTCCTCGTCGAGGCCGGCGAGGTCGTCGAGCCGGAGCTCTAGGGTGCTGCCGACCTCCGACTCGCGGCTCTCGGTGAACTGGATCTCGCGGGCCTTGTCCTCCTCGGCGTCGCCCTCGAAGACGAGCGAAATCCCGCCGACGGCGATCCGGTCGCCCTCCCTCAGGAGTTCCTCCTTGACCTTCTCGTCGTTGACGTAGGTGCCGTTGCGGCTGCCGAGGTCGCGGATGAAGCACATCTCGCCGACCAGGAAGAGCTCCGCGTGGTGGCGGCTGGCGCCCTTGTCCATCACCTGTATCGCGCAGTCGATCTCCCTGCCTATGATGCAGGGCTTCTCGCTCAGGATGTGGACGTTCCCCCTGTTCGGACCGTCGCGGACCCGGACCCTGGGCACGGTTCAGCTCTCCTTCCGCGCGCCGCGTCCGGCTTCGGAGACGAGCTTCCTGAACCGGCCGAGGAGGTCCGCGGTGACCGGCCCGGGCCTGCCCGGGCCGATCTTCCGCCCGTCTATCTTCGTCACCGCGATTATCTCGGCGGCCGTGCCCGTGAGGAAGACCTCGTCGGCGACGTAGAGGTCGTAGAGCGTAAGCTGCCTCTCGCGGACCGTCAGGCCGGCCTCGCGCGCCAGGCCCATGACGGCGCTACGGGTGATGCCGTCGAGCACGCCCGCGTCGAGCGGCGGGGTCTCGAGGACCAGGCCTTCGACGCGGAAGACGTTGTCGCCCGTGCACTCGGCCACGTAGCCGAGGTGGTTGAGCATGAGCACTTCCATCACGCCGGCGCGGATGCCCTCGATCTTCGCCAGGATGTTGCTGAGGTAATTGCAGGATTTTATCCGCGGGTTGAGCGCGTCCGGGGGTATGCGGCGCGTCGCCCCCGTCACGATCTCCAGGCCCTCCCGGTAGAGCTTCTCGGGGTAGAGCTCGATCGAGGCCGCTATGATGATGACGTTCGGCCTCGGGCACTTTCGCGGGTCGAGACCCAGGTCGCCCGCACCGCGGCTGACGACCAGCCGGATGTAGGCGTCGGAGCCGCCGAGTCCGTTCGCCTCCATGGTCGCCGAGGTGGCCGAGGCGAGCTCCTCTTTCGTCATCGGCATCTGGAGCGCGATGGCCCTGGCCGAACGCAGGAGCCGCGTCAGGTGCGCGTCGAGCTCGAAGACCCGGCCGCCCTAGGCCCGCATGCCCTCGAAGACGCCGTCCCCGTAGAGGAAGCAGTGGTCGAACACCGATATCTTCGCGTCCGCCTCGTCGACGAGCGCGCCGTCCACGAATACCTTCCGGCCCATCGTTCCTCCTGTCGTTGCGTGCGCCGGCCGTCCCGTCGGCCGGGCCGGCCGTCTAGCCTTCCGCCCCCGTGCGTGCGTGCGCCGGCGCGCCGTCCTGCGGACGTATCCGGCCCGCCTCGATCTTCACGACCCGGTCCGCCTGATCGGCAAGATCCCGGTCGTGGGTGACTATCACCTGCGTGACCCCGTGCTCCTTCTGAAGCCGGCCGAGGAGCTGGTGTATCGCCTCGGACGTCGCCTCGTCCAAGTTGCCCGTCGGCTCGTCGCAGAAGAGCACCTCCGGCTCGTTGACGAGCGCCCGCGCGATGGCCACGCGCTGGCGCTCCCCGCCCGAGAGCCTGGATGGGCGGTGCCCGGCGCGGTCGGCCAGGCCGACCTCGTCCAGGAGCGAAAGCGCCCGCGTGCGCCGGCCCGAGGCGACGCGCCGCCAGTCGAGCACGCCCACCATCATCGCCGGCAGGAGGACGTTTTCCAGCGCCGTCAGCTCCGCGACGAGGTGGTAGGCCTGGAACACGAAGCCGAACTTCCGGTTCCTGATGCGCGCGCGCTCCTCGGCGCTCGCGCCCGCGAAATCGGCTCCCTCGAAGAGGATCGTCCCCGACGTGGGCGAGTCTATCAGGCCCAGAAGGTGCAACAGAGTGCTCTTCCCCGTCCCGCTCTTGCCGGTCACGGCGAGCGCCTCGCCGCGGCGGACGTCGATGTCGACGCACGCGAGCACGCGCAGCACCGATTCGCCGTCGGAGTACTCCTTGGCGACGCCCTCGGCCCGCAGGATCGCGTCGTCCTTCCGCTGTGCGCTACTCATGGCGCAGGCTCTCAATCGGGTCCGCCGACGCCGCCGAGAGCGCAGCCGGGACGCTGGCCAGGACCGAGCAGGCTATGGCGACGACCGAGATCAGCACCAGGTCTGAGCCCAGTATCCTGTGCGGGACCACGACGGCGCCGTAAAAGTACTCCTCCGGCAGGATGTCGATCCGGAAGATGGAGTCCACGATCTCGACCACGATATTCACCTGCCAGGCGACGAAGGTCCCCAGCCCCATGCCGATGACGGTCCCGACGACCCCGACAAAGAGCCCGTCCAGCACGAAGATGGAGACGACTCCGCCGGCCCTCGCCCCCAGCGCCGCGAGGATCCCGATGTCGCGGACCTTCTGCTCGACCATCAGCCACAGGATGCACAGGATGAGGACCGACACGAAGCCTATCACTATGACCAGGATCACGCGCATTATCGCCGCCTCGTGGGCGATGGCGCTGAAGGTGTCCGGCTGCTGCTCGGCCCAGGTCTTGACCTGGGGCTCGGTGGTCTCGACGTAGTGGCCGGGCTTGCGCGCGATCTCCCTGGCGGCGCCCCTGAGCTGGAGGCGCGCCATGAGCTCCCGCGCCCTGTCGGGCCCGATGCGCGCGCGCCAGGCCAGCGTCTCGATGGACTGCGGCTCCGACGAGAGGAGGTCGAAGAGGCGCCACTCCTCCTCGTCGAGGTCCAGGAGCGTCCGCTGTATCGCGCGCTTGACCTCGTGGGCCCTGCCGATGTCGTCGAGCCAGACGCCGAGCCCGGTCACCCGGTCCCCGGTGCCGAAGAGCTTCTGCGCGTACTCAAGGGAGATGAACATGTTGTTGTCCAGCCACAGGCTGTCGGTCTTGAACCCGTCCGTGATGACGAAGTTGGCGCGGCTGGTCTGGTCCGCGTCGTCCATGCGCTGGACGGAAAGGCGCACGAGCTCGCCCTGGACGATGTCCATCCTGTCCTCGACGCGGTTCCCGACGAGCGCCCCGGGCAAGCCAGAGCCGTCGTTGGTCTCGAAGGTCTTGCCTTCGAGATACGTGGCGAGCCCTCTTTGCTCTTTGCGCTCGACGCCCAAGTCGATCCCGCGCACCCCGCACGCAAAGCGGTACGCGGGCGATTCGGCGGTGCCGACGCCCGCGACGTAGGGCGTCACCCCGGTTACGTGATCGACTTTACTGATGGTCTCGCTCAGCTCGCGCCAGTCCGAGATCCCCGGACCGGCGGGCGCGAGGACCTCCACGTGGGCGCTGTACCGCCTGATGCCCTCGCGCAGGTGCTCGCCCATGCCCTCCATGACGGCCATGACGACGATGAAAAGGGCCACGGCCAGGGCCAGCAGGCCCACGCCGACGTAGCTCACCAGCCTCGACCAGAGGTACCGCCACGCGATGAATAGCCTGTACATGCTCTCCGCCCGGTCTGCGACGACGTACGCATCCTACGGGCATCGCGGCGGGAGTCAAACGCAAGCGGGCGCGACGGTGGAGAGCGACAGGCGCGCTCGACCGCGATGGCGGCGCTTTGCCTTCGGGTCCGGTTGAGATGCCAGCCGATCTAGCGAAGGTCGGACGGCTGAGGCCGTCCGGAGATGTAATCCTGCCCTTGCGATCGGGCGGCTGGTCGTGTATGTTTCGTAAGTTTCCGCAAGGTCCGCGCGGAGCAGTCCTGCGGGCGGACGCATGATATCGGATGGAAGCATGTCCAAGGGCAAGAAGCACAAGCCATTCGAGAAGCCTGCAGACGGGCCGGATGAGACGACGGACGCGCAGTCCGGCGCGCCAGGCGATCTGTCTGCACGCCAGGAGGGCGAGTCCGCCTGGCCGCCGCCGCCCACGCCGGGTTACGGCGGCGGGCCGACGCAGTCGGAGATGCCGACGGCTGAAATGCCCACGGCGGCGCTCCCGAGCGCCGGCGCGCGCTTTCCCTCCGCGGAGGCGGTGCAGGGAGTCATCGGCTCCGCCGAGCCGACGCAGCCCTGGGACGCCAGTGGTTACGAGCCTCCCCCCGGCGAACAGACCGCCTGGGCGAGCGAGCCCCCGGCCGCGGGGTCATGGTCCGGAGGGCCGGCCGCGCCGCCCGAGGGCCTGTCTCCCACCGCGCAGGCAGGCGGACCGTGGGCGCAGGACGGCGGCTTCGAACCGTTCAGCGTAACGAACCTGCTCAAGGCGCAGCAGCAACTGCTCTCGGGCGGGCCGCCCCCGGAGGGCGGCGTCCCCGACGGCCTGTCCGCGGACCGCGGCGAGCCGGGCCGGGCTGGGCCCGTCCCCGACTCAAAGGAGCGCAGCTCCTCGCAGTACGGGGTCAAGGACTACCTGGACGTCTTCCTCAGACGCTGGATTTATCTCACGATACCGTTCTTCCTGGTGCCGGCGCTCGCCTTCGTCTACGCGCGGATGCAGGCGACGGAATACGAGGCGAGGTCCAGGCTGGTTCTCACGCGGAGCCTGGTCGGCCCCGGCGTCGCCGACGATGTGCTCTCCGGCGGCACCTACGTCACGAGCACGGCCCTGGCCAAGCTCGCGGGGCACGAGTCGGTCCGCCTGCTTGCCGCCAACGCGATCGTGGAGTGGGCCAACGGAAACGACGGGGGGCTCCTGGGCCGGATGTGGCGCAGCGAACCGGAGCATGAGGCGCCGCCCGTCCGCCCGCGGGAAGGCGCGCCCGGCAAGGCTCCACCCGCCAGGTCGCCCACTGTAAAAGGCCTGCCCGTCGCCGGCGAGGCCGGCGCCGTTCCCCCCATCGAGGGCCCGGTCCCCGGCGAGACGCACGAGGTCGCGCCCGCGCCGGCCGTTGGGCCCGACGCGGGGCCAGGTGACGAGCCGGCCGGCCGGCCGGCCGCGTCTGCGGCGCGGGCCGGCGTCGAGGACGCCGGGCCAGGGGACGGGCGATCCCACGAGGCCCCCGCAATCGTTGCCCTGAGCGGCTGGTCTGAATTCGACACGAGGAACTGGAGCCGTTCGCAACTGGGCCCCGACGAGATGGATATTCTTAGGTCGCGCCAGAAGGCGCTCGACCTCGTAACGAACGGCGTCGGGCTCGTCTACGACGCGCAGAACGTGGACGTCGAGATCATCGCGCGGCACAGGAGCATGGTGGTTGCGGCGGCGGCCACCGACGCCCTGGCCGCCGCCATCGTCGAGCGCTTCCGGCAGTACCGCGCGAGCCAGTCCAACGCCGACCTTATCAGGAGGTACATCGACGAGACGAAGGGCGACCTGGAGGACGTGAACAGGCGGATCAGTGACCTCAGGCACATGGCGGCGGACTCGACGGACCTCCTGCAGGGCTTTCCCCTCGAGGTCGAGCGGCAGTACCAGCTCCTGAAGGAGCAGTCGTCCGAGCTCAGGCTCAACGCCTACCTGATCGAGGAGGCCGATCGCAAGATCGAGCTTCTGGCGGACCAGGCGAAGGAGGAGGCACAGGCCCCGCCCGAGTACCTGATCAAGCAGTTAATAGACCTCCGCATGGAGAGCGAGCGGCTGAAGGAACGCTACACCGACAGCCATTGGGAGGTCCGAAAGAACGTCCAGGATATAGAACGCACCGAGAAGGCGATCCGGGAGTACGCCGAGGAGCGACAGAAGCTGGGGGTGTCGTCGCATCCGTCCACGGCGTACTACAGCCCGGCCGTGCAGTTGGCCCTCGAACAGGCCAAGCGCGCCGGGCTGGCTGCCCGCCAGAAGCGGCTCGAGGAGACAGGCAACGCCCTGCGCCAGAAGATACAGGAGGCGTCCACCCAGGAGCGCGGTCTGCGGTACGAGCTCCTCATGACAGATCAGCGCGTCCTCCAGGAGACGCTGGTCGCCCTCCGGACCCGGCTGCAGCGCGCCGAGCTCGCCGAGAGCCGCAGCGACGACCCCGCCACCGGCTCCGTCCGGGCCGAAAGGGCGGAGGTGACCATGGTCGGGGCGCGGACCTGGCACATGGTCGCGCTCGGCCTGGTGGTGGGCGTCATGGCCGGGGTGCTTCTGGCCTTCCTCGCGGAGCGGCTCGACGAGACGGTCCGCCTGCCCGCGGAGATGCGGGCGCTGACGGGGCTGCCGACGCTGCAGGTCGTCCCGTATCTGAAAAGGCAGCTCACCATCAGGCCGGAGGAGACCGTCTCCGGTATTGCCAACGCCTTCGCGGTGCTCCGCAACCACATCCGCTACAGCGCTGCGGGCTCGCCCGAGCACAGCGTCCTAGTGACGAGCGCCACCGCCGGCGAGGGCAAGTCGCTCGTGGCCGTGAACCTCGCCATCTCCTTCGCGCAGGAAGGCAACCGGACCTGCCTGGTCGACGTGGACATCCAGAAGGGAGAGAAGCACGCCATCGAGGAGGCCGTGAAGCTCTCATGGGAGCCGCACGTGGGCCTCACCAACCATCTGGAGGGCGACGCCGAGGTCGAGCACATCCTCGTGCCGAGCCTGGAGCTGACCAACCTGTTCTTCATAAGCTCCGGCGGCCGCGCGGCCAACCCGCCGCGGTCGCTGCGCAGCCAGAAGGCCGAAGCCCTGTTCCGCAGGCTCGAAGACGAGTTCGACGTCGTCATCGTGGACGCCCCGCCGGTCCTGCCCGTCGTGGACGCCGCGATCGTCGCGGGCTACTGCCGCTCCGTCATACAGGTGGTGCGCTATGGGTACACGCGCAGGCAGGAGATCGAAGAGGGCGCCCGGCGGCTGAAGCACGTCGGCGCTCCCGTCATCGGCCTCGTCCTCAACTGCGCCCGCGGGGGAACCATGGGGTATTACCCTTACAGGAAGAAGCGGCGGCGAATGGCCGCGTCCCGCTGAGTCCCGCCGGGGGCTCAGCGCTGCAGGCCTCACGGGCCGGATACATGTCCGCTCATCGATGCGCGCACGTCCGTGATCGCGACGGCGGTGCCTTGTTCGACTTCTCACGCGGCGTGTCGAACTTCGCCCTGACGGGCGGGAAGGCCAGAATGCTCGCCTGCCGCCAAACGCCCGGGACGCGGGCGTTCACCGCGGCCTTCGCGTCCGGGGCATCGGCGGCAATGGCCGCAAAAGGCAAGTTTCACCCTGTCTGCCGCCTGCCTGTCGGCAGACAGGTCAGGCATGGCCGACGGTCGGGCTGCAACCAGAAGAACGACGCATACACACAGGACAATGGCTTCGAAACGGTCCGCGAGCCCCTGGGGGACCTTTGGGGATTACCTCAAGTCCTTCCTCCGCCGTGATGCCTCGGGTGGTCATCAGGCCGCCTTTTCGCTCTCGGTTGT
>Ga0172364_10003051_pt1 | contig 13348 bp, 16 predicted proteins | sample LakKivSesite10cm_FD_114545 | JGI IMG/M metagenome (GOLD analysis project Ga0172364, IMG submission 114545) | Sediment microbial communities from Lake Kivu, Rwanda - Sediment site 10cm | ecosystem: Environmental > Aquatic > Freshwater > Lake > Sediment | place: Rwanda: Western Province, Lake... | reverse complement strand
TCGATAGCGTCATCAATCCACACCTCATTCTCAGGTACGAACTCATAAACGTAGTCATGTCCGCCCTCTGTGAAGTCGATATCGAATACGCTACGCACCAACCGCCCGTTTACAACCCAGACACTGACGCCGCTCTTCAGCTTTTGCCACAGCCGCTCGTGTACGTCCTTCCCGGCCGGCAGGGTTTGCCCGTGATGGGTCAATCGGCTGGCATCGGCTGCGCGGCGGCGCTCTCTACGTTCGGCCTGGTCGGCCTTAACCAGCGCTTCACCATAAGACATGCCCTTCTCCATGAGCCGGTGCTCGACGAGCAGGTGGTCGATGAAAAACTGCCGTTCGTTATGTTCGGCTTCACGGTCAATCCAGAGTTCGTTTGCCGGGATGTACGGATAGCGGTAGTGCTGGCCGAAGTTGGTGAACTCTTCATCCTTGTGGCTGCGGATATAGGCACCATCGACGATCCAGACCTGCAGACCACCCAGCTCTTTAATCTTTTCGATGTAAGGCGCTTTCTCCATAATGTGCTCGCAGCTACCGTCGTTGACGCAAATCGTAGCATGTGGTCTCACGTGAATCAACTCGGGCTGGCTCTAGCCGACTCTTAGCGCCTTTGCCGTCAGGAGCGCTATCCTGGGGCTTGGTGCCTGGTCCGCAGCAGGCCTGCTCCCGACCAAACAGTAAGAGGAGTCACTTGACTCCCCTTACTATTACCTATTTGATCGAATCAATATTCAGGTCTCATACTTTTGCGGTAACGGCTGCTGCACGAGTCCCCAAATATGTCTTCCGTCGTAGCTAAAGTCCCGGATATTATGTAAGGTTCTGAGATCCGTGCGGGCCGGGGTTTGAATAGTCGTGGTCGTAGTTATAGCCCCAATCGTAATCGTTATCGATAGGGTCACAGGCAAGGCTGACACAGTCGCCACAGGGACATTGTCCGCACAGACACTCTGCTCCCTGGTTCTGGGTCTGAGCGCCGTTCCCGGGATTGCCGGCTGCACCGACCGTACCGACAATAGCCAGCGTCAGAACAGCTGCGACTGCCACGGATAATCCTAACATCTTAAGCCTTTTCTTCATGAAAACATCTCCTTTTCTTCGTTATTTTGCCGTTACCTTCAATAACCAAAACGAAGAAGGGGCGAAATTGTTACAGAATACCGGCTCAATGATCCTGGAAATCGAAGGCGGGCCCGAGGTTAACTCCCAGAAAGGCCTGATTTGTCGGAGGCTTGATTGGTGTGGTATCCCTGCAATCAAGCGTCTTCTTTAACGAGCGCATCGTGCCCGCCATGACGTCAAGAGAGGTAATGAACAATGGCCAAAACTGGTGATTACAAAGGCAAGCTACTAGAAGAGGTGAAGTCTCTTTCCGACGAACGGGTGAAGGCCGTGGCTGACTTTGCCGCCTACCTCAAGGAGAGGGAGGAATGGGAGGCAACAGGGGAAATCCTGGGCAATGAGGAGCTGGCGCAGCAGGTGAGGGAGTCTCGAAAAGCATGGGCTGAAGATATCACGGGAGAGTCTATCTGTCCGTTATTGAATCAGACAATCGTCGTATTTTTTAGCCGGGTTCGTATCTCTACTTAGGTTTGACTGCCCGAACCTGCATGCTGACAATTGATCCTGCCAATTCGCGCATTGTCTCTGAAGAGACACCCAGATCCGTACCGCAGGCTTGTGCGTCGGCACCACTGTAGGCCGCTCTGGCAGACACCTCTTTGACAACATCCACATCTTTGAACCCAGCAGCTTTCATTGTCGCCAGGTATTCCTCCTTGATACTGGCACCGCCAACACAGCCAACATACGCAGGGATTGACTTCCTCACTTTGGCAGGAAGCTTCTTCAACAGAGCTATGTCGGAGACCATTACCCTGCCGCCGGGTCTAAGCACCCTGTGTGCCTCATCGAAGACCCTCCTCTTGTCAGGGGACAGGTTGATTACGCAATTGGATATGACAACATCAACGGTGTTATCGGCAACTGGCAGGTTCTCGATCTCTCCCAGCCGGAACTCGACGTTTCGGTAGTGGCCTTTCCTGGCGTTTTCTCTGGCCTTCTCAATCATCTCGGCCGTCATATCGACGCCGATGACTCTGCCCGTCTGGCCGACCCTGTCAGCCGCCAGAAAGCAGTCAAGTCCGGCTCCCGAACCGAGATCCAGCACTACCTCACCTTCCTTGAGTGATGCCATAGCAGTCGGGTTCCCGCAGCCCAGTCCCAGGTCTGCCCCTTCGGGAATACTCTTCAGTTCCTCATCACTGTACCCGATCGCCTTACTCACGGTATCGGGGGGAGTCCCGCCGCAACAGCTACAGCTACTGGCGGGACCACACTCGGTGGTCTTCCTTATGGCAATTCTGCCATAGCCCTCCCTCACAGCTTTCCTGATCTCTTCGTTCTTCACTCTGTGCCCTCCTTATCTGCTACCGGTGCCTGGGTGAGATTCTTCACAACAGGTCCCAGCACGGTTACCACCATGCCACTCAGGTCCTCAGCTCTGGTCAGAAGTATGCAACACATCTTGCCGTCCCTCTCCAGGCTGGTGACAGCCAGTTTATCACCGGCGCGAATGTTTGCCCTATCCCTTAACTCCTTGGGTAATATCATTTGTCCACGCTCATCTACACTGACCAGTGCCTCCACCTTGCAGCACGTTCCTTTCCCGACAACTGTTCCACAGCAACTCTGCCCTTCAGCCTGCTGCTTCGCGCTCCTCGTTGTCCTCACTCGCTTTTTTCGCTCCTGAGCCATTCTACTTCCCTCCTTTCATTGGTCATCGCCAATTTCGTCTCAGCGATATCAGCGTCCACTGATAATTCTACAATATCAGTGATATCTTGTCAAGCCCCCTGGGTGACTGTGGGTAGTCAACTGGTTCACGAAACTGAGTGGGGTGTTCTGTGTCAGAACGGTAGCGTCCCACAATCACTATAAACGTGCCTGGCAGATCTTTGTTAATGGCCAGAATGGGGATGGATTGACAGTATTTGTCTACGCGGAAGCTTCACGGGGTCGGCGGTTTTCGCAGCATGGCGAAGCTGGTCACTCCGGCTCCCGGCAGCTTGTCCTCCGAAATAACTTCGAAGCCAAACCGCCCGTAGATAGCCACATTCTTCTCACTATTAGTCTCTAAGTAGCATGGCATCTGCTCGCGGTCGATGCGTTCCAGCATCGGCCTCAGCAGCCGGCTGGAGAATCCCTGCCCCTGGTATGGCGGGTCTACTCCGATCATTTGCAGATACCAGTGAGGGTACGGGACCAGCCTGCGGTGGGTGTTACCTACGAGCGCACCGAAAGCCCACATTCGCCCTGCCCCCTGGCGTCCGAACCTGACCAGGAACGGGAGCGGGACCGAGCGTATGATTTGCCAGCCTCCGAAAGGCGCTTTCCCCGGCGGCAGCCAGGCCGCCACGCCCTCCAGCTTCTCCGAAGTCGCATAAACTTCGCCGTATCTCAGGCAGACACAAACTGCGATGAAACCGAACGATTCGGCCACCGCCCGCCGCTGCATTTCGTCGGGGAAATAGTACCTGAGCAACTCGTATTCTGCGAACGCCCGCCCCAGCACCGCCACCCCTGCGTCTCGCTCTCTCCGGGTCAGCCTTAACAACCCGCCGTTCCGATTATTCATCTTCACGTTATGGCCCCATCGGGCGCCGGTGCCGCCAATTATACCAGAGGCTGTCGCTGAAACTTGTGTTTTCGCCGGTAGGATTTGTCAAGCGAAGTCAAGACAGTTCATATTGACCTCCGACGCCACGTGGTTTAGAATGAAAGTTGCGGCGGGTCCCCGCTATCAATCACCCCAGGGCGGGTATTTCGGCCGTATAGACGGCTTGTGGCAGAGGAGGACTGAAGTGATATCCACATTTGGTCGCTTGGGTGGGTCGGTACCAGCCATGGAATCGATGCGACCGGCGTTGTGTTTTGCAGTACGGGGAGGTGATGTATAGGCAAACATGGATCGATCAGTTTCTCACAAAGGCTTGCTTCAATTGTAAATCGAAGGATTGTGGAAATCGCAGAGTCTGAAGGAGGTAAACATGTTCAAGAGAATGCTTGTTAGCCTGTTGTTAGTCCTGACCCTGTTAGCGGTATCTGTACCGGCTATGGCCGCCAGCCCCAGGGCGATGATCGGCCTCAACGTAGTCCTCAATACCGAGGTCACCGGCGCGATACTGGCCGACCTGGGCACCCACGGCCTGATACGCGATGTGGTCTATGAGATACAGAGCGTCACCATCAGGGCCAGGGCCGGTGAACTGGACACAATTCGCGCTCTGCCTTACGTTTCCGCTGCCAATCCTGATGCGGAGCGCACGGGCGCGCCTATCGATACCGTAGAGGCGACCGACTTCACGGCTGGCCTGAGCACGTGGGACCTGGACGCCATAGATGTTACAGACTATGGTCTTGACAACCGTCAGGTAGCTTATAACGGAAGCGGAGTCTACGTCGCTGTCCTCGATACCGGTCTGCTGGACTCATGGCGCCAGTACTTCCCTGAAGAACGCATCGCCGTTGAGTATGCCATATGCTTCGGCGGAGGCGGGGGTGAAATGGGCACTGTCTCGGAGCAGCCCAACAAGTGGCAGCACGACCAGAATTCCCACGGGACGCACGTCACCAGCACGATTATCGGCTATGATTATCGCGGCGCTCCCGTCAATGGCGTGGCTCCCATGGTCACGATTATCCCGGTCAAGGTCCTAAATCAGAACGGTTCCGGCTGGTCGTCCGCCGTTGCCCGCGGCATTACCTATGTTGCTGACCTGAAGGCCGGTGAGCTAGCCGACTGTCCGGTGATAATAAACATGAGCCTGGGCGGTCCCGAGCTGGATGCCATGGAAAAGGCCGCAATCGATTATGCCATCGAACAGGGTGTCATTATTGTGGCGTCGGCCGGAAACCGGGCAGACGCAGGAATGGGATACCCGGGCGCATACGGGCCCGTGATCTCGGTGGCGGCCTCGGGCTGGATAGGTGAGTGGACCCCCATGTCTCCAGGGTACTCGTGGTGGTGGGCCCTCAATGTCCCCGACCCTACCGACCCCGACGATTTCTATATCGTAGATTTCTCCAGCCGTAACCTAACCGGGCAGGACCTGGATGTTGCCGCTCCCGGCTCATGGGTGGTCGGGCCCTACCAGTTCCAGAGTGGATACACTGATTATTACTATCTGGGCGGCACCAGCATGGCCAGCCCGCACGTCGCCGGCATCGCCGCCTTGATGGCGCAAAAATACCCTGCTCTGAACGCGACGGAAGCAGAGGAAATTCTCGAGGGTTCGGCGATCCTTCTGCCAGCAGGCAACAGGACCGTCATGACACCTTATGGATATAACGCCACTTATTCGTGGGGTGCAGATGCGACCGGGGCCGGCCTGGCTAACGCAGAGGCTGCACTGGCAGATACCCCATAACCCTGATAGAAATCGCTCAATCGCAGGCAGGGCCGACCAAACGTCGGCCCTGCTTCTTTAGTCTGACGACTCTGATCAAATAAACAGCCCATCTCGCTGTGGATAGTGCTTGGTCCCATAGGATATAATATCAGCCGCCACAAGAGGGGAACGCGTCGCTAGAGGACGCCGACCGGAGGTGATGAGTATGATGCAACCGGAGAGAGGTCGCGAATTGCACAGGCCGGATACGACGAATGATGAACATGAAATCATCGAGGCGCTCCACGATTCATTTCGGTGGGCGCTGACAAAAGATCGAGCGCTCTTTGAGAGTGTCTTTGCCAAAGACGATGACTTCTTCACCTATTATCCGGATTCAAAGAGCACCGTCCTGGGATGGAAGGAGTTTGAAAAATGCCTGGAGAGCTGGATGGACCCCAGAAGCAAGGCCACAGCTTATGATATCAGAGACCTGAGAATCGTTATCTCGCGAACAGGAGATCTCGCCTGGTTTTCGGCGCTCGTGGATGATGAGGGGGAATTCGACGGAAAACCCTGGGGCACCACAGACATACGATGGACGGGGGTTCTCGAGAAACGCGGCGGACGCTGGCGCATATGCCAGCAGCATATGTCCGAGGCCAACGATAGAAGGCCTGTGTAGACGTTATGGAACTACCAGTTTGCTTCGTCGACTAAGCGTGACGGAATAGATGAGGGAATGAGGCATGGAAGACCTGCCGGCGGGATTGGCATCGTCTAACGCACCCAAGATAGCCCAAAGGTTGGGGAAAATCTGTGCGGGCAAGGTATTGGATGTCGGCACGGGACGGGGATGGTTCATCGACACTCTCATCAAAACCCTCAAGTCGTACGGTTCCTTTGTCGGCATAGACTATTGTCCTTCGGATGAATCAAAGAAAGACCTGGAATCTGCCGCAAAAAGGTTTGAAGGAAAGGCCACGCAGTTTCTTCAGATGAACGCCGAGAATCTCCAGTTTGAAGACGGGCCCTTCGATACCGTGTGCATATCTCATTCTTTGCATCATCTCGCCAATATAGATAGGGTCATGGCGGAAATGAAGCGCGTGCTCAAGAAGGGTGGCAACTTCATACTCTAGGAGGCTTACTGCGACGGAGATCAGACAGAGGCGCAGAAGGCAGATGAGCTGGAACATGAGTGGGAGGCACGAATAGACTCCTTGCTCGGCCTCACTCACAATAAGACGCTAACAAGACAGCAAATCAGGGATATCGCCCGAGGCTTACGATTGAGCAAGATCGAAATCTTCGATTGCACACATCCCGTCGATTGCCTGTTCTGCAAGAGGAAGCATGAGTGCGAAGACCCGAAGAACCAGGCGACGCTTCACGAGAGCGTAAAGGACGTTGACGAAGCAATCAAGAGAATCGAGGACCATCCGGATGCGCAGGCCCGTGTGCGCCTGACAGAAGAGGGACAGAAGATTAAGGAAGCAATAGCAGAATTTGGCGCGTCACCTACCTCGTATCTGTTTGTTGTCGGGAAGAAGTGACCTGTTTCGTTACACGGGCGTCACACGATGAGACGGGTCACCAAGCGCCTTCTCCATCAAACATGTCCCCCCTATCCGGACAAAGCCCAGCTTGCGGTCGATGGCCAGCGCCGGCGCATTCACACTATTGCGCACGTTTCGTGCCAGGTGCGTCCTGAGCACGTCCCGTGCATAGCGCAGAGCCAGCACCTGCACCGCCTGCCCCAGCTTGCGCCCCCGGTAGAGCGAGTCCACTCCGATATGGAGGGTATAGGCGTGGTCGGCTCCTTCAAAGCGGGTGACGGCGCACATCGCCGCCCATGTACCGCTGGCGGTATCAATGGCCACAAGCTGCCCGCCCGGCCTGTACCAATCCGACTGGCATACCTTCTTCCTGAAGTCCTCAAACGAGTCCCAGGAAGGTTCGCCATCCGAGCCCGGGACCTGCCGCGCCGTGATGTCATTCAGGACATACAGCTTGCGCTGCGCGTCTTCGGTGTCGCCCAATTCCTCCATCGAAGTAAACCGGAACCCGTCGCTCTTCAGTTTGGCAATGACCGCGTCGTATGGGCGGTCATCGAAAGCATCCATGTTTATCTCCAGGATGGTCCGCTGTAACCGTTCCACAAAACCGCGATGTTCGGCGAATGCCCGGCCTTCCGGGCAGTCATCCGGGATGTTTACGCGCAAAACTCTCGCCTGCGTGGCTTGAGCGCCCCGCACAAGGTGTTCATACAGCCGCCGACCTGCGCCCTGCCCGCGCCGCTCCGGCCTCACGAACATGTAAACGAACGCCCGGTCTGTTACGGATTTATGGCGGACCATCCAGTAGAAACCCAGCAGCCCCCCTTGCTCATCTTCGGCCACCCTCTGCATGGTCCTTGCCCGCTCCCTGTCGAAGTATTCGCTGACGTCGGATTCCGAGTTCGGCTCACCTTCCAGGATTGAGAACCAGGCGGCAAGTTGCCCGAAATCGCGTTCCGGCTCGGTTGGACGCAGAATAATGGTTTTCATGCTTGTCTGGTATCCTCCAGGGTCACTAGAGAGACCGAAAAGGGGCTTTCCCTCGCTGTTCAATATAACATAAGCCGGCTGGTGGGTGCGGTCCAATGTACTGCGGGGAAATAATGCCTGGTTTGTGACAGGCCCGACTAACGTCGTTACCTTACTTCACCCCCACCTCACCGAAATTGCTACGTCCTCCGATCTGCCCGGGGCCTCGCAATGTAGCTCGGCAAGCTGAGTGGCCTGGTCAATCAGGGTGACGTGTTATGGCGACGACTGTGATGATTGGTATTCGTCTCCCGTCTTTTGCCGTTTCATCCGGGCCGTAATGCCAGAACACCCTGTAAGCCGCCGGCGTATTCTGCTGAACGTAGGCCTCGAAAATCTTAATGCCGTAACGCCTGGTCAATGACTGATACTCGTGGGTCTGTAACGATGTCGAGCGTAGATTTGTTTCTAGGTACACCAGAGTCTTCCTTACCTGCTTCTGGACACTCTTAAGCGATGGGTCGTTCTCAAGGATTGTCAGCTGCCTGTCAGCTTCAAACGTGAAGCGTAGCTCACGTCGAGTCATTTAGCACGTTTGGCAAATGGGCCGCGACTCACTGTTTTCCCCTTCACTGACTCACGCATGCCCCTGTCAATTGAAGCCAAGACATCTTTGTTCTCAAATACCCATAGCTCGGAAGCTGGTATGCTTGCCTGGGGGTCCAGGACTATCTGCCCAAGGCTGTTATGATATATGAAATAGGTAACACCTTCGCGCACTACCGTTTTAGGCAAGACCACCCGCCTCCTGGAATCCGGCGCAACAGCCTTGCCCACCCGCACCAGATCTCCGTCTTTTATTACAGATGCCATCGCATTTCCCTTCGGAATCTAATCGGTTGTGGGTTGCACCCACTTCGCATCATTTCCCACATCTTTTCATCATCATTATAGCACAAACCATGTGCCTGTCAAACTTCTCCCGTGGATCACCGCACAAGCATCGGGGAGCAATAGTACCTGATTTGCCCTTCACCTCGCGAAGGACGATGTTCCTCGACGTTGCAGGACGCGGTAAAATAAGCAGCTGGTGCCATATCGTTTTTCCCGGCGGAGGAGCGAGTCGAGATGTTAGCAACCTATTTCTTTGTGCTCGGAGTGGTGAACAGCCTCTCTCTGATTCTGCTCTTTCTCGTCCGCAAGAGGAGGCTGGACCTTGTTAACAGGTTCGGCCGGATCTATTTCCTGCTGGCTATTCCCGCAGCCTACGGGTTGTTCCTGGCCCAGCAGGGAGACCACACGGGCCAATACACCGTTTTTCTCGGAATCTTCCTGGCCTTTCTATTCGTGGAATGGCTATTTGACTATGCATTGAAGATCAACTTCCGGGAGAACTGGGGAAAGAACTGGAAGTGGATGGTACCCTACCTGGCTCTCTACTACGCGATGAACTACGGATTTGTGGTGATGCCCTGGCAGACTTCCCTCGCCTGGGGGCTGACCATGCTCGGGTTATTTATCGTTCAGATAATCGCCAACTTAAGGAGCCACCCCAAAATGAGCGGGTGAATGAAGGATTGCCTGGGGTGCGGTGCTCCGCAGCGTAATGTTTGATTTGTCCTTCCCCCCTGGGAAGGATGGTGTCCCGGGAACTGTGAGCAATTCTGTAGTTGGTGCGGAAAAAGGCCTCATAAAACTACTTCTTGCTCTGTAACATCCCCTTAGCCCATGCCGCCGCCCGCTCCAGTTCTCCTTGCTTCAGAGGGCCCCTTGTGCCGGTAACGAAGAAACCCTCTGGAGATGCGATGAGAACAGCGCCCTTTTTTGTCAGATGACCGGCGATGCGTCCTGCCGCATTCCCAAATATCTTGGTGAATTTTGACGTGGCCCTGGTGTCGAAGGCCGCCACCTTGATACCTTTCAGAGAAAGCTCGGGCGCTTTGTTCAGGAAGTCTTGAATCGCCGTTGTCGGCCTGCCCCCATGGGTCGGAGAACCTACAATAAGAAGGTCAATAGATGCCAGTTCCGGGGGATTCGCCTCGCCCGCCCGTAGTACCTTGACCTCATTGGCGGGAGAAATAGCCTCAGCAATAGCCTTGGCGATTTTCTCCGTATTTGCATAGACCGAATCATACACTATCACAACTTTCACTAGACACCTCCATACTATGCTGTGTTATCCAGTGTACACCTGCATTGACGAATCCTCAAGCATATGTGGCGGGCCTGGTCCTTCACAGTGTGAAGGATGGTGTCCCGGGCGAGACTCAATCCGAGAGCTCCCTCAGCTTGTCGATGATCCAGGTCATTCCTTCGGTGTCCAGCTTGCAGTACTTCAGCAAATCGGCCCGCACTTTGGCAATTTCCTCTTCCGTCGGATTGCCGCATACTATTCTCCCGTAGGCAACGCTGGCGTCCATCCCGGCGCCGATGTCCATCCCTTCGTAGCTTTCTCCGGTGACTGCCGGCAGCACCTTCTTGAGTGAAGCTGTATCTTTCTGCGAAGCGTTGTAGTAATGGAAGTTGGTGAACGGGTACAACAAATCGACCATCCTGGTGGAAATACCTTCGAGCCAGTCAGTGTAGTCGGGAAAAGCCTCAACCAGTTCCGTCAGGACGCCCTCCTCAAAGCCTGCGTTATACGCAATGATGCTGCCCTCAGAACCAAGCAGTCTCCTGAGTTCACGGAGGACCGGGGGTCTGGGATCCTCCCTCCCCTCGGCCAGGAACGAGTGATGCACCGGTTCGGACGCCTCGCTTTCGACGACATGTAATGAGAATTGAAATGGTATGTTTTGATATGGCCTCGTGCCGTCGTACAGCGGTATTGCCGGGCCGAACGTCTCGAAGTCCAGATAATGCAGCGGGTATTCCAGCCTGCTCAGGAATCGCCGGATTTCCTTCTTCTCGACATGTACTTTGCCCGTCATTACACATTCCTTCTGAATCTGCTGCTGCCTGGAGAGAAGGATATCGTCGGGGATGTCCTTGATGGACACAATTCCCTGCTCAAACAGAGAGAACTGCGTTGTCTTGCCGCCCCGCAAATCGAATACGCTGTTCTCGGGCAAAAATCCCCAGCACTCTGCACGGAGCGCACATTCGTACGGCGCCAGACAGTGCTGGCCGATGGCCGCGTCGGGACAAGCGCCATGCGAGATGGTCTCCAGCAGGTTAGAGACCCGTTCCTCCATGCCGTCACCGGCTTCTTCTACTTTGGCGGAGATATCCTCCAGAGTGAATAGCGCCTTCGGGTCTATGTCCCCATTCTTCACGTACTGGTTATTAATGAAGCCCAGCTGACAGGTCCTTATCTTCAGGCCCGCTTTCTCGCAGCAGAACTTCTGAAAGGACACGTCATGGATGTACACCTCTTTCACGGATGTGCCGGACTTTATCTCGATTATATCCCACTCATCTTCGTTGACCGGATCCAGTATGTCCAGTCTGGAATAGATGTTCCCGTAGCGGATGCCCGCTTCGAACAATGGCTTTCTTTCCGCCAGGAGCGCCTTTGTTTGGCGGATATTATCCATGAAATCGTCATTTGGAATATCGATGCCGCCCGGAAACAGCTTCTTGGCATATTCACCGACCAGATGCCCCTGGTCGAAGACGTACTGTGTGACGGCATCTGTTTCAGGAATTTTTTCGGGTTCGTGGATTTGTAGCCAGAGATACTTCGGGCACTGCAGGCCGACCAGGTATTTGGACTTTGACAGCAATTGGCGCATTCTCGTCTAATCCTTACCCTCAGACTCGATCTCTTGCTTTGGCGGGCACTCCTGGCATGTGTTCAGCTGCAAATCCGAGTACACAGGCACAGTGTGCCCCCTTTATCTCCTCTCCACACCCAACCGCTCCCTGAGCACCTTGAGGTTCAGCACGTCTTCTTTGTTGTACTGCAGGAGCAATTCCAAAGCTCTCTCGTCCGCGTAGTCCTGATATCTTTGCCACAGCAATACTGCGTCCCATCCGCTGACGCCCTGAAGCTTCCGTGGAATACTCAGTTGCCGCTCCACCGCCTTGAAACCGCCATACAGATTGCAGCGCCAGCAGTCGTACATCAGATCGTGGTGGTCAGCTACGGCCCTGAGATCTACATCCAACGCCTCACGGATGAAGGGCAGGTCGAACCGGCTGCCGTTATAGGTATAGATAGTCCGGACGCCTTCTACAGCCCTGAGCAGGTTGCCTTTGGTCACCTCTCCGCCCACCAGCTGCACAAATCTGCTATCGTCACCGTTGCCCAGACAGATGCCTATTACGGTTATCTCCGAATACAGACACGACAGGCCGGTGGTCTCAATATCAAGATAAGCGTCGAAACCTTGCTCCATCCAGGTCGCGCCCGGGTTTTTGGAACCGTTCCGCAAGAAAATCATATCAGCTGGATGCGACACACCGTGTCAAAACCCCTACCTTTCGCGATAAACCTTCACCATCTTCTTTGCTGTCCGCATCACCTTCTTCCGCAGTTCCCTGGGCTCCAGCACCTCTATTTTCTCTCCCCAGCCCAGTATCCACGACAGGAAGTCCACGGTGGGCGCGACCCTGAGCGTCATCACCATGGAGCCATCTTTCTGCATCTCCAGGACCTGCGACGGATGCCAGACTGTCTCTTCCATAAGCCGCATGATTTCAGGGTCGGCGGTCTTCAGCCTGACCCTCCTTACCGCGCCGCCCACGATGACTCTCCATGACGAGCCGAAGAATTTATCGGCGTCGAAGTCAGCGGGAATAGTGTACCTATCGTCGGTCAACTCGGCTCTTTCTATCCGGGCCATCTTGAACGTGCGCACCTCTCTCCTGACATGACAGTAGGCTATGACATAGCTGTCGTGCTCGGGCGCCGCCGGCTCAATGCAGTAGGGTTCGATCACCCGCTCCCTCGCCTCCTCCGCCAGCATAGACCGGTAACTTATTCTCAGCATCCGCTGTTTCACCCAGGCTTCAGCTACGGTGGCAAGCACACGCAAACGTTTATCGTCTTTGGGCAGCGTCTGCATCCAGTCCACGGCCTTACGCACCTGCTCACCCAGCGGCGGGGGCAGCCTTGAAGCCAGTTTGACGAAGGTGGCGTCTATGTTCGGGTCGTACCGGTGGGAGTACCTCAGCATAAGACGCGCAGCCAGGAAAATGTTCAGCGCTTCAGACAGAGTGAACTGTATCGGCGGTAATCTATGGCCTTCCTCGATCCTCCATCGTCCCTTATCGTCGTGGATAGGCACATGCAGATCGGCTCCCAGTGACACCATGTCGCGGTAGATGGTCCGGATATCCACCCCGAACCTGTGGGCCAGCTCCTTGATGGTGTACCCGGCCGGACTATCCGATAGCCGGATCCATATTTGAATCAGGCGTTCGGTCTTGCGAAGCTTATCATCCATGCCCCGCTCCCTTGAAACGGACCTCATCCACATTATTCAC
>Ga0172364_10003047_pt1 | contig 13362 bp, 12 predicted proteins | sample LakKivSesite10cm_FD_114545 | JGI IMG/M metagenome (GOLD analysis project Ga0172364, IMG submission 114545) | Sediment microbial communities from Lake Kivu, Rwanda - Sediment site 10cm | ecosystem: Environmental > Aquatic > Freshwater > Lake > Sediment | place: Rwanda: Western Province, Lake... | reverse complement strand
CCTGCCGTAGTTGGGATCGAGGGTTGAAACTCACCCTCGTGAACATGGAATCCCTAGTAATCGCGCGTCACTATCGCGCGGTGAATACGTCCCTGCTCCTTGCACACACCGCCCGTCGTTCCACCCGAGCGACTCATGGGTGAGGCGTGGTCTTTTTTGGCTGCGTCGAATCCAAGTTTCGTGAGGGGGGAAAAGTCGTAACAAGGTGGCCGTAGGGGAACCTGCGGCCGGATCACCTCCTAAGTAAAATAAATGGTGCCTTGCATTGTCGACTGGGGGAGTAAGGAAAAAAGCACTTAAACGTCAAAAGCCTTTTCTTGTTAATTTTTGGGTAATGTTTATAATTGATTGTTTGTTTTTGGTTGTGGGGTTGGATGTATATGGCTAGTGATGAGTCTAACGAGTGGGTTTTGTCTGTTTGCGGTTTGAACTGTGCGAAATGTGATATTCTTTTTGCTGGGCGTGGTGATGAGAAACTGCTGAATGAGATTTTGGAGTGGTTCAGCAAAGAACGTGGATTAACTCTAAAGCCTGAGCAAGTATGTTGTGAAGGTTGTAGGGGCAACGTGAAAAGGCATTGGAGTTCTGATTGTAAAATGATGTTGTGTGCGAAAGAGAAGGGCGTCAAATACTGTTTTGAGTGTGACGAGTTTCCATGTAAGGTTTTAGATGAGTTTAGTAATGATGGTGTGGCTCATCATAAACGAACAGTTGAGAATCTTAAACGAATGAAAGCTGTTGGAGTTGAAGCGTGGATTAAAGAACAGAAACGTAAGGGTAAAAGCGTGTTTTGCCCTTAACTTTGATTTGTACGTTTTAAGAAAGCGAATTTGGAGACTTCTCAGCGTCTAAAGTGAAGACCCCTTCCTCTATAGATTTCTCCAAAAAGAAAAAAGATTAAAAGAATCGTGTCTACTCGTGTTCTTCGTCGCAGCAGCAACAACTACATGAGGATGCTTTGTGCATTTTCTTCTTATGCGCTTCCAATTGCTCTTTGGTTTCGAAGGTCTCGCCACAACACTCATAGTTCCCCTTTTTGCCTGATTTAGACATTTAACATGCAACACTCCGACTGTTTGGAGATACTACACAGATTGGGAATATAAGTATGCACAATGAGAGTACTGTGGCGCTGATGAAGTAGTAACTGGAAGCCAAAACAATCATTTCTAATTTCTTAGTTAACTTGTATTCTTAGTTATTAATGCTTAAGATAAGATAAATGGAACTTGAAACGCGTTAAACTTAATAGTTAAAACTTGGAACTTAAATTTGATAATGAATAATAATTAAGACACAGTGAAAAGGCAATGGTGGAAAGCTCTAGAGGACACATTTTTGTTTGCACAAACAAAACGGAACCTGAGTGTCTTGAGCGTATGCTATTTGGAACTAGCAGATTATACGCTGATGATGTTTTAGGAGTAAAAGCTGGTGATGTATTATTTCTTCTAAATGTAAATTCAAATACTCTATATGGTGTTTTTCATGCAAAATCGGATGGTCGACAAAACATAGTTCCTGAAGCCTGGAAGGGGAAGTATCCATATCAGATTGAAGTGAAACCTTCAGGTAAGCTTCAAAGAATAGAGAATGCAAAGACTTTGCTCACGAAGTTAGGTATTGATTGGCATAAACCATTGAACAATTTGATGATTGAGAATCTTTTGAAATTGTTTTCATCAATGGAATCAGGAGTCTTTGACGAGACAACTAAAAGTAATAAATCTTGGGGGTCCTTATCTCCAGAGAGAATTGCTTCTAAGCAAATTGATGCTATTGAAAATGCAGCAACGGTCGAATTACAAAAAGAAAAACCGATTCTCGAAGCTACAACTCTATGGGATTACCCACGACAAAGCTATGGAAAGACCCCAAAAGGAAATAATAAATATCCAGGCGTTACCCCAGCTTTTATTATCTGGAATCTGATCCAACGCTATACTGAACCTAGCGACCTAGTTCTTGATCCTATGGCAGGAAGCGGCACAACATTAGATGTGTGCAGAGAAGAAGGACGTAGATGTATTTGCTATGATATTGCACCTACTCGACCAGAAATAATCCAGAATGACTCGAGGAAAATTCCTTTAGACGATAATTCTGTAGATATGATATTTGTTGATTCTCCGTATGGAGACAATATTAGATACAATGATCATCCAGACTGCATCGGCAAAATCTCTAGCGAAAATGAGATTTTTTACGAAGAACTAGAGAAGGTCATGAAGGAGTGTTGTCGAGTACTAAAACCTGGTAAAGTTATTGCATGGTTAATTGGTGATCAATGGGTAAAAAAACGCTTCACACCAGTAGGTTTTAAGATTTATCAAAAACTAAGCAAGTATTTTGAAACAGTTGATATCATTTGTGTAGTTCGACGAGGTCAAGCATCGCATACTCCACTTTGGTATAACAGAGCTAGACGATTTAATTTCTTCCTTCGTGGTTTCAAATATCTTTTCATTATGAGGAAATCGCTTGGTGGAGAAACTAAACCCGAAAAGCGAACAGTAAAATGGGCATATTATGACAGAAATAAACATAAAACAGGTTAATCATGATTACGAGGTATGCTTTTGAAATTTAAAGACTTGGCAGATCTTTACGAAAAGAAGAAAAATATTTACGGAGTTAACGCTTACAAACACGTTTCTGAACTTCTTGAAGAAGCAAAAGAACTTCATAAAAAAGATTGGTCGAAAAAACCAACACCCAATAAAGATCATGAACAATCTTGGAGAGCATTCAAAGGAAAAAATTTGGAGAAACTTGTAATATACATAATGAGAGACCAAGTTGAAAGATTAGGACTTAAGATCATTGAAGGAAACAAACTTGAGAGAGCAACTAATGATAATCTTTCATTTGAATTAAGTTCAGTCAAACGTAATTTGCTTGTCGATTATGGTGAGTTTGGCTCACATTTACCAGATGTTGATATTATAATTTATGACCCTAAAACCTACAAAATCATTGCTGCCATTTCAAGCAAAGTGACATTACGCGAAAGAATTGCCCAAACAGGATATTGGAAAATTAAACTTTCAAAAGACAAAGTTACAGAACATATTAAAGTGTTTTTTGTAACGCCAGATGAAGATGGAACCTTAACTAGCAAAAGTCCCACAAAGAAAGGAAGAGCTATAGTGGAAGTTGACACCGATGGAAGTTATGTGATGAGTGAAAAATCCGTTGAAGAAAGCCAAAAGGTGAAAATGTTCGATAAATTCATTGAAGATTTGAAAATGCTGTTAAAAAACAAATAGCCTTTCTAATTGCCAAATTATTTCTCTACTAATCTGCCTTTGTTGTATGGAATATACTCTCTTATTTCCTCCAGCGAAGCCTTCAATATTCTTCCTCGCTGTTCCTTTGGAACTTTCAAACTTAACGCTTGCAACACATGCCTAAGAAATTCTTTTCCACTATAGTCTCCCGGCACAATTATCACTTGAATTTTCGTCTTCGATTTTACAGCATCTACGGGTCCACCTACAAAGCTCACTTCGTCGTTTTTGCCTTCTATGCAGATGCCGATTGATGTTCTGACTGGAACATTTCGCATCCAATTCCGTTTTCCAGTAACGGCGAATGCTCCTTTGGGCACGTATTCTCCTGATGGACCAGCCTTGCTTAGTTGTTCTGGTTTTACCCAGTACACGTCTGCTGAAGTGAAGCCTTCACGCCATGCTCTGCTGAAGGCGGCTGCGTATTCTGCAGCTTCGTTTAGGCATTGTGTGCTTGGTGTTTTGTCTTCTGTTTTGATTATTACGAATGGTGCGCCTTGTATGTCTGCGTGAAATACTATGTCGTCTGGCGTTGCATACTTTTTTATTAAAACTTCGTTGCTGACGGCGTCTTTTCCAGCAACTACTAAGAATCCATCTGAAGAAGTGAACCATCTGAACTTTTCGTACCATTCTCTACGTTTGATTTTGCGTTTTTCAAGTTCTTCTATAGCCTCTGCGGGTTTTGTCTGCTCAAGAGTTTCGGCTTCTGCTATTTTAGCTTCTATTTCTCTCACTTTTTTGTTCGTTTCTTCTAGGGCGGCTTTAGCACCGTCAAGCCTCTGTTTTTCCTTTTTGCTTTGTTCATAAAATCTTCCAGCGTTGTCATACACATTCCTGCGTAAGTCTAAACTAAAATGCAAATCGTCAATACAAACATTAACCATCATGCCTTTAGCTTCGAAACTCTCAAAAAACATGCCTGGTTTTACGCCTAGGCGTTTTTCAGCTAAAATCTCTGCAGCTACGGTTTTCCAGTCTTTTCCCTTCTTTAATTCAATTGGCACCCTATCCAGTAATGCTTGAACCTCACTTGTGTGAGCGTAGATCGTGTCGCCAATTTTTCTGTAATGTTCACCTTTTGCTTCAGCTTCAGTTAAGACCTCTCTTTGGCTTTTGCTTATTCTTTCAAGTCTTTCCAATTCCTTTTTTAGGGTTTCAGTTTCAATGCCTGCTGCAGCCTTTTCTAAGGCAGAAATTTTCGTGTAAAATTCATCCAAAGCCTCGTTAAAACTGTTATAAGCTTTGTGCGTAAGGTTTTCGTAACGTTTAAGTCTAAAAGGAACGACGTCCACAAGATTGCCTCTGTCATCTACCACAACGCAAGGCTCAAGTTTATTCTGCAAAACAAGTGAAAGCAAATCTTGCAAGCAATCAAAAACAGCGTTAATTTCAGCATCACTTAATGTTTTACAAATTTTGGTTTTATCCACTCGAGATTTCTGCAAGATTTCTTCAGCGTATAATCCGCCAATGCTTAGAAGCCTAGCAAGTGCCCTTACAACTTCAACATCGCCAAACTGTTTCAGTTCTTCCTGAAACTCTTCTCTGCTTGTTTTGAATGGGTTTTTTCCACTCGAAGGCGCAAACACGAAAGTTTCGCCTCTCAGAATGTTTCTATCCCGCATACGCTTGTAAGCCAGTGCTTGTAAAATTTCGTCTTTCTCATTTGCGAGTACTATGTTTCCTTCGCCGAAAAGTTCCAAAACAAGCTTTGACACGCCAACATTAGTAGTGAATTGGAAAGCGATAATGCGTTCGAATTCATGTTGCTCAATGTTGACAAGCCTGCTGTTTCGCAGGTACTTTCGCAAAGCCATGCAGAAGGCTGGAGGCGTGGAAAGTTTTTCTTCTTCATAAGAAGTTAGGTGCATTCGTTTGCCCGCTTCTATCAGAAGTCGAAAGGCAGGGTTGTCTGGTTTGTGTAGCTTGAAAAGCAAAGTTTTGGCATCTAACTGGTAAATGTTGTTAACTCTAGAATTCAAGATGGTGTTTTTTAATTCGCGGACGCAGGTAGCCACGTCAAAACTTGTGAATTCTTTTTTCTGCAATGCGAATCACTTTCAGTGGTTATATAGGCAACAGTTAAGCTATAAATAGGCAACTTTAAATTTTGATTTGAAATATAAGATGCGAAGGCGTTGAAAAAACAATGCATGTGCTTGAAAAAATTTATTGGTTAAGAATGGGTTTAGGCGTACTTGCAGCGGTGATAAGTGCTTGGTATTCAACTATTGTAGAGTCTGACATTTACCTTCTAATGAATAGTGTGTCTCTGACGTTAATTGTTTACTTAACCTCGTATTACCTCATAAAACACCGTTACATTACCCAAATGGAGAAACCGCATAAAATTTTCACAACTGGAATAGGCATATACTTTCTAACTTGGATTGTCTTCTGGGTTCTGCTCTATACTATATTCAACTATCCTTAGTCTTGCTCTTCAATGAAGCTCTCCATAGTTGCTTGGCTTTTGTCATCAGGTAATGTTTGAATTTCTTTTTTTGGCGCTTGGGCATTTGCAGAGTTGTTAATGTTCGGAATATTGGCAACTTCTATTCTACTGAGCACTCGCATACAATCAGTCCAAGCTGAAAAGAATCCACGGTCAAAATCTCCATGAAGCCTATTCTTGACGTGCTCCAGAAACTCTCGCCTATAACTATGCAAAGCTGCCTTATCTGTCAAATCCAAATGCGAAAAAAACGCGTAGGAATCGTTGTTGTTGGAACGCCGCGCAAGCAACATACCGCACAAGGCTCTGTAATATCCTCTGTTCCACTCTGTCTTGTGTATTTTCTGTTTTATTCTTTCCAATTCACGCTGAGCTTCTGTAAACTGTCTGGTAACCAAAAGCTGAAAATAGCGTGAAACCAAAGCTGATGGCACAGGCATACTCTAACGCCCACGAGGCTTAGTCTTCTCTTCTTCGGAAACTTCTTCTATGCCATTCTCTGTTATTTTAAATGTTTCCTCGCCTTCTGGCAAATACGGACTTGAAACCAAGCGGGCGATGCGAACTGGACCATGAGAAGCCCTGCGCAGATAAATCCGTGTGTGACTTGTGTGTCCAACGATGTGTCCCCCGATTGGATGAACAGCATCACCAAAAAACACGTCTGGCTTAGCCATGACCTGGTTTGTCACAACAGCAACAGCGTTAAAAGCCCTAGCCAAATGGATAAGCTTGTGCATGTGCTTGTTCAGTTTTTGTTGTCTGGAAGCCAGCATCTCTCTTCCGAGATATTCACTTCTGAAATGTGCAGTTAAAGAATCAACAATGAGTAGTTTAATGTTGTTCCCTTTAATTATTTCATCAGCATTGTCCAACAAGAACATTTGATGGTCAGAAGTGTAAGCTTCAGCATAAATAATGTTCTTAACAACTTCTTCCGGGTTAAGCCCTTGGAACCTTGCCATCTGCACAATTCGTTCAGTTCTAAAAGTGTTTTCAGTGTCAACATACAATGCAGCGCCGTTAAGTCCCCCTCTTTCAAATGGCAACTGCACATTCACACAAAGTTGATGGCAGACTTGACTCTTGCCGCTGCCATATTCACCATAAAACTCTGTAATGGTCTGTGTCTCCAAGCCACCGCCGACAATCCTATCTAAAACTTTGCTGCCAGTCGTTAAACGTGCCACTTGCGCCCGCATTTTAAGAAGCTCATCCGCCCTAACGAAAGAAACGCTTATCGAAGAACGTGCCGCTTCAATGATAGTGAAGGCTTTTTTGTCGCTGATGCCTGCTGGTTCCAACTCGTGGGCTGTCGCCATCGCCAAAGACTCTATTGTGTGGAATCCTAACTCTCGAAGTTTTTGAGCGGTAGCTGGACCGATTCCTGGAAGGTCTTCCAGAAACTCGTATTTCTTCTTAGTTTCGTTTTCTGTGGTTGCTTCCTCACTCATCAAGTAACCTTCTCCCTCAATTGTATTTCATAAAACAGTGGAATTAAGCACTATTTAAAATACTCGAAAAACTGTTGCCTGTAATCCGTGGAGAGATAGGTTAAAGTGAACACTATTATTGCGGCTTAAGAATTACAAGTTCTATCTTTATTTTTGTGAACGTTGTAAGACAAGGTATAAGTATGTGAATTAGTCATAAAACCGCCCAAAAATGAGGGATAAAACTTTGGATATAGCTAAGATTGTTGAAGATGTCGGCTTTAACATTGTGAAACAAGCCGTGATTTACTTGCCAGAAGACGTTAAACAAGCATTAAAGAAGGCATATGCCGAAGAAACAAGCGATGCAGGCAAAACCCAACTTAAAGCAATATTGGACAACATTGAATTAGCAGAGAAATCTAAAGCTCCAATTTGCCAAGATACTGGAACAATAATCTTCTACGTCAAAGCAGGTTCAAAAGTCAAGGATTTAGACAAGGTTGAACAAGCACTTGTTAACGCCACGCGAAGGGCGACTAAAGAAATTCCGTTAAGACCAAACGCTGTTGACCCGTTCACGCAGAAAAACAGCGGAGACAACACTGGAAGGTACATACCCTTCTTGCACTGGGAAATCGTGGCAGGCGAAGAACTCGAATTAACTGTGATGACGAAAGGTGGGGGTTCTGAAAACGTCTGTGTAACTGGGATGCTTGTGCCCGGCGAAGGAATAAAAGGACTTAAGAAGTTTGTTATTGACGCTGTTATAAGGGCTGGTTCGAATCCTTGTCCACCGACGATTTTGGGCGTTGCCATGGGTGGAGGCAGCGACGTTTCCATGAAGCTTGCCAAGAAGACGTTATTGAAACCTTTGGATGAGCCTAATCCAAACCCAGAGATTGCAAAGCTTGAAAAGGAGATTTTTGAAGCTGCGAACATGACTGGTATTGGACCGATGGGTCTTGGTGGAAAAACCACGGTTTTAGGCGTTCACATAGACTTTGCCTATAGGCATCCAGCGTCTTTTCCAGCGGCTGTTGCATTTAACTGTTGGGCGGCACGGCGGGCTTCAGCACGTATTAACGCTGATGGAACTGTTGAGTATTTAACGCATAAAGTGAAGGTGTGAGGTGAAAAGAAATGGCTGTTTACAAGTTGAAAACGCCGATTTCCGAAGATGAAATTCGCAAGTTGAAGGTTAATGATGTTCTGTACATGACAGGAACAATAGTGACTGCTAGAGATCAAGCGCATAAAAGAGCCTTGGAATATTTTAAGGAAGGTAAACAATTGCCAATAAATCTTGAGGGCTTGGCTGTTTTCCACTGTGGTCCAGTTGTGAGCAAGGAAGGTGAAAAGTGGGTTGCTGTTGCTGCTGGTCCCACGACGAGCACGCGGATGGACATTTTCGAGGACGAGTTTATCAAGAACTTTAAAGTGCGTGTTGTTATTGGCAAGGGTGGAATGGGTAAGAAGACAACTGATGCTATGGCAAAGTACGGTGCTGTTTACGGAGCGTTCACGGGCGGCGCTGCAATTTTGGCTGCTAAAGCAATAAAGAATGTTAAAAGTGTTGAATGGCTTGATTTAGGCACGCCAGAAGCTTTGTGGATTTTCGAGGTTGAAGAATTCGGTCCGTTGGCTGTTGCTATTGATTCTCATGGAAACAACATTTTCATGGATGTCCAAAAGAAAGTGGAAGAGAATAAGCAGAAGATTTATCAGAAGCTCGGTTTATCGCCTTAGGTCTTTTTCTACTTTTTTCTTGTTTATTTTCAATTTGTATTTCTAATTTTATTTGTGATTTCAGAAGTTTAATATCCAATGTAGTAAACGGTTAGAATGGAGTCTAAAGGTATGTTCAAAAATTTCAGAGATAAGATAGCTGTTTCGGGCGTAGTTGTTTTAACGATAGGCATTATGCTCTTGATATTCACTTTCATAAGTGCCTATGGGTTTTTGACTCAAAGCTTGGCTATTGTTGCTTCTAAAGACTTAATGCAGACTTTCGGTGATGCTTTGGCTCCTTTGGTTGCAGCTTGCATTCACATTATGTATCTTGGAGTGATGGGTTGGATAGGCTCTTTGGTTACTATAAGAGGCGTGACGATAATAGCTCAAACTCCAAACATACAGGCTGCACCGCCAGCAGTTGCTCCAGCGATTGCTCCACCAAACAAGAAGACAGAGCCTCAACCACAAAAGCCTATCAACAACAACCAAAAAGCGAAAACAGAAAAACCTCCGGAAACTGTTAAGCCTTCAGAGCCAGAAATCATTGTGATGCCTCCAGAGCAGGTTCCACCGCCACAGTCGCAGCAACAGCCAGAACACAAAGAACACCAGAAAAATAACTCTGCACCGCAACAATCAAGCCAACAAAACAGCGATTAGTCTTTAAAGTAAGGGTGTTTCAATGCGTGTCGCAATTCGAATGATAGGCTTAGCCACAACTTTTTTCTGGATTTTCCTCATCGCCTTTTTCGTTTCTGCAGCGTATTCAGTTAGGGATTTGCATTTCAACTTTGAAGCACCGCAAGTAGATATGATTTCGGCGGATAAGATGGTTGTTTGTTTGCCGATTTCAGTTGCGAATTATGGTTTTTATAATGTGGGTTCTTTTTCTATAGAAACTGAAGTTGACAATGTGGATGGTGTGATGCTTGCTAATGGATCAAGTTTTGTTCCAGTCATAGGCAAGGATAAGACTGTCAGGTTCCTTCACAATGTTAGTTTGAACTTCACAGATTTATTGCAGAATGGTCAAACCTACCTGTTTAATGACTCCGAATTCGTGGTTCACGCGACTGTTGGCATGGCATTAGCTGAGGTAATACCAGTTCAAGCGTCCACGAATTTCTCTATGCCATGGGGTGCGCCATTGTACAATTTTGTTTTAAGCGAAGTACAATATGAACCGCTTAACTATACCCATCTACGAATTACAGTGCCAATCAGTTTTGAGAATCATGCTTTTTTTGATGTAGTTGGAGGTGTGCAGGCTCGCATGTGCGATGGTGCGGGTGAAGTTTTTGGTGAAGGAAGCTTGAACGTTGAAGCTTACAGCGGCAGTGCTTACCAAGGATTTTTGGAGTTTTACGTTTCTGTTATGGAAGTTAGTTATAGTGGCTATTTTGAAGTTTACATTCGCACTGAATTTTTTGATTATGGACCGTTGGTGATACCTTATGGCTGATTCTAAACAGAAGCTCAGAAATTTCGTGTTTAAAGCCTTAAAAGCAACAGTTAAAGGTGTGCTTTTCTACGTGGCTTATTTTATTGTTTGGAGTTTTGTTTCGCCTATAACGCAAGTGGTGCCAAGTATTCAGCAGACAGTGGAAGTTTTTGTTGCGGTTTACATAGTGCTGATGATTGTTGGCGAATTCACTTCTGGAACAATTTATCAACACTTTTTTGGTGCAGCTAAAGCCTTGTTCGTTATTGGTTATTTGATTTTGTCTTTGAAGGGTGGGATTTTGGAAGCGTCGTATCAGAATGTAAATTTGATGGTTGACATTAGGCTTTTCTTGACAGTCGCCATACTCCTAAGTTTGCTTGGGCTTTCGAAATCTGTACTGCAAGCAATAAATCATTTGAACGAAAGAACAGAATATATGCAATACTAATCATGTTTTTGTTTGTTGCAGGAGAATTAGGGTACTACAGTAAGTTCAGTAATGTTGCTGGAACCACGAACACTAGAAGCATAGCATGGTAGCTCCCGCAGTGATTAACACTAATGATTTGAAGGAGTTTTTTGGCTCTGTGAAACTTTTTGGGCGCAAAATAAGGACTCCATGAACGCAGACTATTTCTTTTTCACCTAGAAGGATACCCCAAACAAGCATTGCCATCGCTTCAGAAATACTGAAAGTGTAGAATACTTCAATGGCTCCTGTGCGGTGTCCTCCAGAAGAAGATTTGATAGCGTAAACTAAACCAAAAGTAACGACAAGCACAGCCAAACCTACTAAAAAACCCAAACCAAGGCCTCTAACTGTAAATTTTACTGTTTTAGACGTTTCTAACAGCGCCTCCATGTTTCAGAGGATTCGTAATCTGATTTGGAGTGATACTATATTTTGGACAGTTTTTGGTTATTGTGGTGGTGTTCCGAATGTTTTGCCGAAGTTACTTACTATGGTGACTATGTCGTTTATGCCTATGTGTCCAACGTCGGTTGGGTCTATGTCTGCGCCTGGGAACCAGTTTGATGGTGGTTCGCCGTCGCCTCTTTTGGAGTATCCTGCGGTTGCGTAGGATACGTCGTAGATTCTGATGGCGTAGCGTCCGCTACGCGGTGCTGTTGTGCCAACCCACTCCCATGCCCAGTCAACCTCACCCAAAATCGGCGTCTCCAAGAAAAAGTTTCTATTCGCTTTGCAAATGAACGATTGATATTCGTCTATTCCAGTAACGTAGTGTGTTCCGCATCCTTCGAGGATGTCTTGCCACTGCAGATTGCCTGGATAAAATCCTTGTGGCTTGCCGTTCACCCAGTAATCAACCCACAACTTGTCAATCTCGACACCGTCCACAGAATCAGTCATAACATACAAGTTGCCCATTTTCCACATGAAATGCTCGCCCCAAACAAGCCACGTTTCTCTGCCATCAACCAAACGCACCTTAATGCTTGTATTATCCGAACCACTCACAACGTAATCTCCAAGAGGCAACTCTCCAGGAAGACTTATGCTGCTGGCTTCAAAAGAAGTCGATCTACTATACGCAAGGGGATCCCTAAGCCACTTGTGCTTCGGCAAAAGCGGATAAGTCGGCCACAAATAAGCCCACATACTATTCACGTTCATGAAAACTGAAACTGTGTAATCGTCTAAAACTTCCACGTGGTGAACATCCTCGAACTTGTTCAAGTGTGGGCATCCCATTCCAGCTTCTGGTATAAAGGGGTACTGGGCATAAATGTAATGGCACGTAAATTCGTAGTCTTTAGCTGTGAATTGCCTATCTATTTCGCCAGTTACTGGCTTAACCCAGTAAACATCCTTCCTCAAATAATAAGTGACCACAGTCTTAATCTTTCCGTCATCTGGATCAACCCATTCGCCAACCTCCCAGTCCTGAGCAACCCATGGTTGATCAATCACTTGATTGTAGGGCTGGTGGTTGATCAGTCCCGCATAAATTTTATCTAAGCATTGATAGTCTGAGATGTGGGTCGAGTATAACACGTTGAACTTGATGGGTCCATAAACTATTCCAACTCTGACGGGCTGATTTGGGTCGTCTGTTCTATAGGCGTTCAAGAAGGTGTATAAGTTATCTATTCCATACTCGTTTTCGTTGACCACTCCAGCGATATTTTTGCGATAAGCAAAATGGCTTTGCACGCTGCAGACAGGCACTTCAAACACGTGTTGGGTATAAACGCTTTGAATAGCCTTTGCATAATCTTGTGCAGTAAGCACGCTACTAGAACATTTAAGCATCGTATACAAAACCTTAAGCCCAGCAGCTTCGATGAAATCTATAATGTAAGGACAGTTTTCCCACAGATTCGAAAATGACCATTGCTTTCCCCAACAAGTTTCCATAAAAGTAAAAGTTCCTAACATGAAAAGATACAATGGAATGCTACTTACCAGCTGCGAACCCATGAAAATGTGATAGTCACGATCAACAAGAACATGATCATACAACATGATAGGAGGCAACTTCCTCAAATCAACTGGAATTCCAATAGATCCCATCTGACCTGCTAAGCTATCAGCCATAGCTACTCTAATCGAATCCGTAGAATCAACATAAAAAATTATAGAGTCTAAATTAGCACCAGCCTTTTCTCTAGGCCACCAGTCGCTGGGATAATTCCTTCTACCATCACCTTCCCTATCTGTGAATCCACGCTGATTTAATAATTCATCAGCCCTTGTTGGGCTAAACTCGTAAGGATAATTCGGATCCGTAACCGAAGCGTTCCACCAATCACTTTGAGACGTAGGAATTGGAACATCAATCCGTTCAGCCCTGTAAGAAAAAATTTCGCGTATAGAGTAATCTTTATCCACAAGATGCGCTATAGCTTTCCTAAATGTTTCATCAAATAATGGGGAGTCTGTGCCTCGATATGTTTTTATGGTCTGATTCAGGTTAAAGTTGAATCCATACATCATGTTGGTTCGAGTCAGAGGCGTAAGCAAAATGTTAGGGTCGT
>Ga0172364_10003043_pt1 | contig 13366 bp, 14 predicted proteins | sample LakKivSesite10cm_FD_114545 | JGI IMG/M metagenome (GOLD analysis project Ga0172364, IMG submission 114545) | Sediment microbial communities from Lake Kivu, Rwanda - Sediment site 10cm | ecosystem: Environmental > Aquatic > Freshwater > Lake > Sediment | place: Rwanda: Western Province, Lake... | reverse complement strand
GTATTCGGGTACATCGGAACGCGGCGAGCTCGGCGTTCGTCGACCTTCTCCAGCTTGTAAAGGCCAGACGCCACGTTCCTCGCCCTGTTCGAGTCCAGCTTGACGGACGAGAGAATACACATGACCCTCGCCCAGTTGCAAAGATATCCCACCACGGCATGCCCGTCCGTGGTGATCAGCAGCCTTTTCATCCACTCGTGGGCCGCGCCAGCCTCCTTGCATAGGATCAGCGTACTTAGCTCGAAAAGCGCCGCGTCACCGTCGCCCACGCATGCCGCCTGTACGTCGCTCGCGTTGATGACCCCGTCTTCCGAGTACGCCTTGAGCTTCTTCAGCTCGCTCGAGATCATGTCGTGGCTGTTGCCACACATCTCCGAAAGGACGCGACAAGCCTCGGCGTCCATCCTGACACCCATCTTCTCCGCCCGATCAGCCACGAACGCCTCGCGGGCCTTCGGCTTGGAGATGTCGTCGACCATGTCGATCTTGAACTTCTGCTCGTCCTTCGAAGACTTCAGGAAGAGCGAGGTCGTCTTGTCCACTGGGGCCATGACGACCAGAAGGATGCCCTCTGGGATCTCCTCCAGAGACTTCGCGATCTTGTGATGGAACGTCGGAAGGCCTTGGCAACAGATCACCTTCCCGTCGGAAAACATGGACGCGATGCCCAGTTCGCGCATGAGAGAAAGTTCGGCTTCTTGTGGCGAGCGGAAGTCCTGTTCGTCCCATGAGATCCAGTCCCATGTGGAGAGCTGTTTCTTCCTGACGGCGTCCAACTTGGCCCTTGCGAGCGCCAAGTCTGACGTGTCTAGCCACCAGAACCTACGATTCATGCGCTAAAGCCTATTTGAAGGGCTGGAAGTAAAACTCGAGGCCGTCTCCGAGCTCCATGAGCGCCATGCTCGATTTCCCAGACAGCTTGACCATCACGTCTTCCTTCGTGGCCGTGGAGATGGCGAGGCTCAAATGCCTGCTACTGATGTCCATCTCGATGTCTTGCGCGTCTTCCGGCTTGACGAAAGAAAGCTCGCTCGCCGTGACCCAGCGAACCGCCTTGCCCTTGTCAGTGAGCTTCCGCAGGCCGATCTCGCCGCTCTTGGAGACCTCCATCCTCGTACGAACCTGCTCGAAGATGTCGAATGACTTGATGACCTGCTCCATCTCCTTCTTGTTGATCTGGCAAGTCGCGATCCAGTTGAGCTTGTCCAGTACGCGCTTGTAGTTGGGGAACGTGTCGCAGATGGACCCGACCTTGTAGCGGGCCTCGCCGTTATTCTTCTCCAAGAACACCAACGGCTGGCTCAGGATGCCACAGATGGGCTTCCCGTCCGAGACTTGGATGGACACGTCCTCGTCCCCGAACATGTTGACGGCCTTGAGCAGGATTTCGTACGGCAGGAAGACCGAGAGCGGCTTCTTCACGTCCGCGTCGAACCAGGCGCGGCTCAGCTGCTGCGCGTTGGTCGTAACCATGGACATCTTGCCGTCGGAGGCCTGTAGGTTCACGTTGGCGAATTCGGCGGCCATGTTCGCCTTGCCAGCCGAGATCCCTACCTTCTTGTAGTAGTCGCTGAAGACGCCGCCCTTCACGACCACGCGTGGGGACGGCTCTGGAAGAGACACGGAGATCTTCCTGTCGATCCTCGCCAAGCTCACTTCTTCGGTCTTGTTGCCGCGCTCTGCCTTGATCCTCAGGAGGCCCGAAGTCTGTTCCTCGCCTTCCACTGGCTCTACCTTGGCGTCGGGGTCATACTCGATCACCAAGTTGGCCCTTCCGTCCAGGCTGTCGATGGCGTCGATGAACATCTTCCCGTTCACCGAGAGCTCGCCGTCCTTGACGATCTTCAGTATGTTTTCCTTGTCCGACTTGGCGTCGAGCTTGACCTGGCAGGACAGGTTCTCGGTGACGACGCTCAGGAAGAGTGCGTCCTTCGAGACCTTGATGCCGATGAGGCTACCTACCTCGTGGGCGGTGTCCAAAGCGGCGGAAACGCGCTTCAGGCCAGCCTCCAGATAGTTGCGGAAAATCTCGATCTTCATGTCGGTCTCCTATGAGGTTGTTGTCGACGGCTACTTGCCCTTGAGGACTTTAAGTACGCCATCAGCCGCCTGACGTACCTTGGCCTTATGTTTGTTCTTACGCTTCTTAAGTATGCGCTTGAGCTCTGAATCAACCGTCGGGACAAACCCTTCCAAGGCGTGGTCAGGAGCGGAAGCGCCCTCGACCAAGTAAGCCTCATCATCCTGCTTGACGTCGGCCTGCTCGCTGTTTCGGTGAAGGGAGGTCACCTTTGCCTTATCGAACGTCCCAAGGATTTCTCCAGTGGCCTTGTTTCCGTTCACGTTGCTGATCCTGATGTATTGCGGGCCGTTTTGGACGACATCCCCCTTCTCCAACGTCCCGTGATAAACGCCCCAAATTGACAGGCATGAGTTGGTAAGGATCTCTATGGCCGAGGCGTTGAAATGCAACTCCTCTGGGAAGTACTTGCGGTCGACAAACTCCCGCGCCTTGCCGAGGACGTATTGGGTACGGGCCTCCTCGTCGCTGAGCAGCGAGACCCATTGTTCCCTCGGGAGATCAATCGCCCCGTGGGCCTTTCCCGAATCGAACAGAGCAGCCTCTTCTTGACCAGCGGAATAGGCCTTCTTGACCATTGCTCCGTGGCTGGGCCAGAATGTGTTGATCGTATTTGGGACAATTGGATGACAGTCAAAGGGACCATCACTATTTACAACCACGACTTCCTTCCTTGACACCTTACCAAAGAAGAAGTTGGACACGATCTCAATCGTGTCCTCGTTAATGGGTGTCCTACCCTTCGCATGGTCATCCCATCCACGGAAGTACGCGGAAACCAACGCCGCGTGGACGTAGTTGTTGTCCGTCAGCTTCTTCAGTGGCATCGCATGTCTCCTTTGCACATCAAAGCGGGCACGAAATCCTGCGCGGATAATAGCGCGGCGGGAGACTTCTTCAAGTCTCTTTTTCGATGATTTCCGACAGGTCGAGCATCTTCTTGCGCTTGCGGTACAAGGGGTGTGACTTGAGCAAGTCAAGGGCCTTCTTCTTGACCCTGCAAAGGGCGTTGTCGATGGTCTTGCAGATGACCCTACCCTTGCCCCTGCGCCGCTTGTTCATGAACTTGACGATGTCGACGTAGCTCATGTTCTTCAGGTAAAGGCCGAACACCTGGGTTTCCAAAGGCGTCAGCTTCGAGAGGAGGACCTCCCTCATCTTCCTGAAACTCTCCGACTTTATCAACTTGTTGATCAGCGCGTCCTGCTGCGGTTGGGTCATCTTACCCGTGACCCTGTCAAGCGCGTCGGACATGAAACCGCCCACGGCCACTGGACCATCCTCGTCGCCATCGTTTTCATTGACGGGCTGGTCAAGAGAAACGGCCCCGTTCAGGGGGCCGTTTCTCTTGCTGTTGGCGCTCTTCAGGATCGTGATGATATGCCTCTGAATGCAGAGCTTGGCGAACGATAGGAAGGGGCCTTTTTCCTCCACGTAATCGGGGATCGCCTTCGTTGCCAAGGCGAACAAGGCCTCTTGGTATATGTCGTCGGCGTTGCATCCAGCCACGAAGAAGAACTTGCGATAGACGAGGTGTTGGAGGTAGCCCTCAAGGGCGCTGACGATCTCGGCGAAGGATGCTTGATCCTCGATCTGCCGATACTGGCGGACGTAGACCAGGATCCGCTCGTTCTCTTTCTGCTGATCTTTTTTGAGACGACCCATGCCAGAGTCCCAAACCCCGTTTAAGCTACTATCTATCATATCGTAGGCTGGGAGCAACGAACCAAGAATCTGCGCAGTAGCGGAGTTTCATGCTACTACGTCTTGTTTTTCGAATTCTCCTTAATTTGCACGAGGTCGTCCAGCATCGATATCCAGAGGACGTCCATCTGGTTCTGCGGCTGGGTGTTGTACACGGAAAGCTTGGACGCCCAGTTGACCGTGTCCACCCATTTCCGCATCGCCTGCTTCACTTCCCAGCCGTTCTTGCCCAAGAAGTTCGCGCAGGAGGCATGGATCTGCTTGAACGTCTCGATGTCGCGCTCGGTGTAGCCATAACTCGTTCCATCAAAGGACTTAGACATCGAACACATGACGTCGTGGACGCATTCGGCGACCAGCGCAAGGAAGTCCTCGACCTGAACACCAAGGCTAATGACAGACGAGCTGGCCTTCAGCCCGCCAGCGAAGTCCTTCCTGGCCACGCTGGACACGAACTCCCTAGCGGCGTCGACGCTGGGGATTCCAAGCAGGGAGGAGACTGACTCCACGCTCACGTCCTCTCCAGAGGAAAAGACGTGTTCTAGGGAGTTGATGGCCTGCCTCATGCTCCCCTTGGCGCTGGCGGCGATCATCTTGAGGACCTCGTCGGAGGCCTTGTAGCCCTCCTTCTCGGCGATCTGCTTGATCGACGCGTGAATATCGGGGGCGCTGAGCTCGTGGAACGAGAGGCTCGTACAACGGGTCACGATGGTTTCTGGGACGCGGTCAGACTCCGTCGTACAGAATATGAAGACGACGTGTGGAGGCGGTTCCTCAATCACCTTGAGCATCGCCTGCCACGCGTCCGTCGTCAGCGCGTGACACTCGTCGATGATCCAAATCTTGTAGCGCATGCTGATTGGCGGGTAGTCGGCGCTTTTCTTGATTTCCCTGGCGTTGTCGATGCCGCGGTTCGAGGCCCCGTCGATCTCCGTGACGTCGATGCCGCTGCGACCCGAGAAGATCTGCTTGACGTTCTCGTCCTCTGGATTCGGGATCAGGCATGGACCATTCTCGTCGCATAGCATGGCCGAGAAGATCCTCGCGACCGTCGTCTTTCCAGTCCCGGCCTTACCCGTGTAGAGGTAGGAGTGGGATATCTCTTTGCGCTTGATCTGCCCGCGCAGGACGCGCTTGACGGCGTCCTGCCCAACGATCATGTCGAGGCTGAGGGGGCGGTACTTGTTGTAGAGAGCCATTTGGCTAAGTTCTCCTTGATCTGTAATTGGATCTGCTCTCTCGTCGTGTCGGTGTCGTTAATGATCACCGCGTCGAAATCTATGTCATGTTGCCGCTCTGATGCGTGAGTGTCACCCTTCTTGACGATTCGCTGAGGCCCCTTCACGCCCCAGATCTTGCCTCCCCAAGCACGAATCGCCTCGACCTCGTTATCGAACCGTACGTCGGTCACGATGGCGTATACCACCTTCAGGTCGCGTCCGCTAGCATAATCCCTGAAGGTTTTTATCCGCCTGTGCAAATTCTCGATCCAGAGGTTGGATCCCCAAGTGTCACGCCCAAGCTCGGTCCCGACCACTTGGATGATCTCCCTGATGGTCATGAGACCCTTCTTCTCATGCTTGAAGGGCATCGATTCCCAGCGATAGGTCGTAGGCGAGTTCTTGTCCTCGTCGGACCCGTAGGCGAGCTCATGCGGGATGTCCAATACGTTTATGGCGAACTCCTTGATCGGGTCGGCCAGCGCGAGCCTCCAAACCAGCGAGTTATGTCCCCCGCTCACGACGTCATCGATCATCTCTCCGACGAAGTCCTTGCCAACGCCCTTGCTTCCGTAAAGGCCGATGATCCTAAAATCCATGGGTTACCCCTTGTTCAAGCAACACTTCTTGTACTTCTTCCCGCTGCCACACGGGCATTTGTCGTTGGGAAGGGTTCTCTTCCCGGCCTTGAGCTGTGACCCGCTCGGGCAGACAACAATCACGCCAGGAGCTACTCCCCGAGCATTCCTGATCATCGGGCTCCTGTGACGAAGCCTGTGGATGTTCTGTCGAGCGCCACCGCCCCTCGGGTTTGACCTTCCAGTCGGTCCAGTGAGGGCAGCGTTGTTCCCGCCGTCTCCAACTCCAGACAACCCAGCGCCTTCCCCAGACTTATTCGTTTCTTTTGTTCCCGATTCTTCTGGGAAGCGATCCCCAGCCTCGTTCGCTTGCGAGTGATCACAGTCTGGGCCGCAGCATTTGTGTTTTACCTCGAACTTAGCGGCGTCATCTACCACGACCGCCTGCGTCCGCATGCCCCTAGGCTCCTGCGGGAGGGCCTCCCCGGAGGCCATCACGTCTGGAACCTGCGGCTTTTCATTTTCGCTCATGCTCTAGCCTCTTCCATTGCTCGGGATGGGCGACGGCGTAGTCAACCATCTCGCCCACCAGTTCGTCGAAGGTCACCCTAGGCTGCCACCCGAGAAGCTTCTTGGCCTTGGAACAATCGCCAAGCAGGTAGCTCACTTCGGACGGGCGTAGGTGTTTCTCGTTGGTCGTGACATGGTTCTCCCAGTTCAGGCCGACCCTCTCGAAGGCGAGCTGGCAGAATTCCTTGACCGTATGGGCCTCGCCAGTGGCGATGACGAAGTCGTCTGGCTTCGGCTGCTGGAGCATGAGATGCATGGCCTTGACGAAATCGTCCGCATGCCCCCAATCACGCTTCGCCTCCAAGTTTCCGAGCTCGATGTGGTCGGAAAAGCCGAGCTTGATGGCCGCGACGCCTTGGGCGATCTTCTGGGTCACGAATTCCGAGCCCCTGAATGGGCTCTCGTGGTTAAACAGGATCCCGCAACAGGCGAACATGTTGTACGCCTCGCGGTAGTTCACGGTCATCCAATGCGCGTAGAGCTTGGCCACGCCATAAGGGCTACGCGGGTAGAACGGCGTCGCGTCCGACTGTGGAGGCGGATGACCGCCGAACATTTCAGATGTCGAGGCTTGGTAGTAGCGGGTTTCTGGGGCATTGAGCCTCACGGACTCAAGAAGGCGGGTGACGCCCATACCCGTGATCTCCCCTGTCAATTCGGGCTGGTCGAACGATGTACGGACGAAGGACTGCGCCGCCAGGTTGTAAACCTCGTCTGGCCTCGAGGTCTTGATCGCCCTGACCAGCGAGGACATATCGAGCAAGTCGCCGTCTATGAGGGTGATTTGGTCGCCAAGATGCTCTATTCTGGCCAAGTTGTTGGTGGAAACGCGGCGTTTCAATCCGTAGACCTCGTACCCGAGCGACAACAGATGTTGGGCCAAATATGCCCCGTCCTGCCCAGTGATACCCGTAATCAGAGCTCTCATTGTTATCCCTTTCTCAGCGTAAAAGTGTATCCACCGTTCTCATTCATAATGATATCGCTAACACCAGACATCACTGATTTATCGGAATCGCGCACGACTCCGCAGTCCCTTTCCTCGAAGAATGGTCGTATGGTAAAGCAGTTTTGGTCTGAAGTTGGTACCGTGAATTTCATTTTGATGAAAATTGAGCTACTGGATTGGTACTTAGCTTGGTACCTGAGGACACTTTCCACACCGAGAAGTCGCCTTCCCTTCTCGTCAAGGACGATGTCATCGTCCTTGACCTTGATCCTGAAGTATTTGGTCGCCACCTAGAAAACCTGCTTTTCCTTGGAAAGGTCTGGCAGGTTCGGGTCGCTGAGCGGGTCCACGCCGAACCTCTTGGTCAAGTCCTTGTAGGACTTGAAATCCTCGGGAACGAGCGAGCCATCAGGCTCGCCACCCTCTGAGGCCGGGACATGATAGAGCATCTCGGTGAGGATGTAGGCGCGTTGGGCCGGGGTGAACTCGTCCCAAGTCGACTTGAAGAAATGGATCACGTAGCGCCTGTCACATACCAGGCTGATCGGGGCCTTCACGCCCTCGATCTTCGCGAACCACTTCGCGCCCTTGGGGCGCTCCTTGTTGACGATCTGGAAGACCGCAATCTGCCCCGGTATGATGTGTCCGAACTTGTCGGGGTAGTTGTTGATCAGCTTCTCGACCGTCGCCTCCGCCTCCTTGACCTGTTCCCATTGCAGAGCTTCGCTTGGCATCTTGAATCTCCTTTCGGAGCGAATAATACCAGATGCCAAGAATGGTGCAAGAACAAATTTGCGACTATTCCACCAACTGCCCCCAATTCGTCAGGTCAAGTTGTGCTATTCCAGCCTCTGAGATGAAGGGCGATGGCTTCTCCTGCTGCTTCGCGTTGACCAGAGCGCACGAGGCGATCCATAAATGCTTTCTGGCGCGGGTCATGGCGACGTACATCAGCCTGCGCTCCTCCTCGATCTGCTTGCGCCGCTCCTCGTCGTCCGTGGCGTAGGTCGAGCGGGAGTGTGGAAGCATGCTGGCGTTGGCGTGGCTGATAAACACGTTGTCGAACTCGAGTCCCTTGGAACGATGCATGGACATCAACCTGACCTTGCCCTTGTCGTCTTGGTCGTCCGCGCTCGTGAGCAGCATCACGTACTGGAGATACTCCTCCAGCGTCCCTCCCCTGGCCATGTGTTGCTGCAACTCCAGCATCAGCTCCTTGACGTTACCCACACGGTCGTTGTCCACGGTGGAATCTTTGATGATGTTCGTGGAGAAGGCCGTCTTTGTCAGCAGCGTGGCCAACGTGTCGTATGGCTGTCTGGAGAAGGAGAAGTTCGTCGCGAATGGAGCCAGCGCTTTCTGAGCCCTGCCACCAGAGGGGTTGGCATGCTTGATTGCCGACGCCATAACGCTCGTTTTTTCTTTCTGGGCAAGGTCGTAGATCACCGAGCAGGATTGCGGTCCAAAGCCGGGGCAGCAAATCGACGTGGCGGTCTCGAACGCGGTCTTGTCGTTCGGGTTGGCGATGAGCCTGAGGATGGCGAGCGAGGCCTTGATCTCCTTGCGCTTGAAGAAGCCCACGTCGCCCTGAACCTTGAATGGTATGTGGGCGTTACGGAGGGCGTTCTCAAGGATGCGGGAAACGAAGTTGACGCGGTAGAACACGGCTATCTCGTTAGGGTTCTCGCCATGCTTGAGCAGCTTGGTTATCTCGGTGGCTATCCACGTGGCCATCTGGACGTCGGTTGCGAGCAGGACCGCGGCTGGCTGCAAACCAGGCGAGTTCTCCGTCCTCAGCTCGGCGTCCTTCCTGTCCTTATTATGAAGGATGAGGGTATGGGCCTTGGCCAAGATCTGTGGCGTGGAGCGGTAGTTTATCTCGAGCTTGAGGGACTTAGCCTTGAACTCCTTCTCGAACATCAGGACGTTCTCGGGCTCTGCAAACCTGAACTTGTACACGCCCTGATCCATGTCGCCCACGCAAAGGACATTCCCATGAGCGCCGATGAGCTTGACGATCTGGTACTGCGAGATGTTGGTGTCCTGAACCTCGTCGACGCTGATGTAGCGCCACCTCTTCTGGTACGCCTCCAAGACGGCCTTGTTCTGACGCAGGAGGCGCAGGGCCTCGGAAAGCAGCCCAGTGAAATCGATGGCGTTCGAGCGCTTGAGTTCCGCGTAGTATTCCTCCACGACCTTGTACTGCCTGTCCGATATCGGGTATTTCTTGCGGGCCTGGTCGTCGGTCAGATCCGAGTTGCGGCTCGCCTCGAGGAACCTCGACACCTTGTCGGCGTACTTCTTCTCGACTGGGAGCTCGCTACCGTCCTTGGGTTCGCCCTCGACCTTTATGATGGAGCTTCTGAGGACTCGCCACTGGTCGTCGTCGTCGTAGATCGAGAACTTCTGGGTGTATCCCAAGAAGGCCGCGTTTTCCCTGATCATCCTCGCGCATAACGAGTGGAACGTACAGATCGTCATCCGCTTCGCGACGGGGGACCCGACCTCTTTCGCGATGCGCTCCTTCATCTCGTTGGCGGCCTTGTTGGTGAAAGTTATGGCCAGGATCTCGGACGGGTTGACGCCACTTCTCACAAGCCTGCCAGTCCTGACGGTGACGCAGGCGGTCTTCCCGCTACCAGGAACGGCTGTAACGAGACATGGCCCGTTGGTATGCTCAATTACCTTTTTTTGCTGTTCGTTTGGCTTCATGATCTTCTCCTGGAGCCAATATTACAACGAAACAGCGATAAGTCAATCACCTGATCGGACATGCTCCGCCAGCGCATTCCTGCGCGTCAATGAGACTCCTGACCTCTTTGTCGTCGACCTTCGTGATAGGCTTGGTCTTGGAAGACATCTCCTTGAAGGCCTGCTCGGTGATCTCCTCGTAGGGGGCCTGGGCGAACCCGTGGCCGCTGTGTAACAGGAAGGAGATGGTCTTGACGCTCTCGTCGTAGTTCTTGGCGAGCCATTCCTTGATCTGCGGCAGTTCCTCCTTCTTGAAGTACACGGTCACGGAAACGGCGTTGTCCGACCAATGCGTCTGAAGGAACTTCTGATGCTCGATCTGCTGTACGGCGGTGACGTCCTTAGCGCAGATCGTCCCCTTCGGGACAGCCACTGGGAACTCCACAACCATCGTGTCCATGTTGCGCGAGCCGTCGATCTGAAGCAGCGGCTCAACCTTGTATCCATGTTTCTCGCATAACGGGACGAGGGGGTCGTTCGCCGCCATCCTGATGCGCCTGATGTAGCATGGCGCATAGGCTGGATGAACCCCAGATGTGACGCCAGGCAGCAACGACGAAGTACCACTGGGCTTAACCGTCGTGAGTTTGATGGACTTGCCCACGCCGAGTTCCTTGCTGTATTCCCTGTCGGCCTTCTCTATGTGTTTGTAGACGTCGTCGAAGGATTTTGCGTCGTTGACAAACTTGCTCTGCATGAACCCCGTCACGCCGATCCCGAGGCGATGGTTGCGCTGTACGATTTCGTTCGTACCGTCGTAGAGGAACTTCATGCAACTGATCGACTTGACGACCTTGTACATGATCTCGCCAATCTTTTTGAACTCATTTACGTCGGATATGTTGGGCAAGAAAATCTCGGCCAGGTTACATGCCTCGCCAGATCCGTCCTCAGAAGATCCTTCTAACCCTATTTCACCACAAGGATTTACGCCCACAACGCGCCTGTCCGTTCGGTAATCCAAACCATCCGCGAGACGACCATAACGACGAAGGTTGTTCAGGTTGATCAGGCCATATGGCTCACCCTCACCCTTATAGCCGCTCCAGAAATAGTCTGGCAAGTCGGCAATGTGGCTACACGCGACCGAATTGTTGGACTTGTCACGCCACGAGGGAAGGCGATGTTTGCTCCAGTCCTTGGCCGAGAGGAACGCAGAATCGTCAACGTCTCCTAGGGCGAGCTGGGCGCTACGACGGACGTTGCCGCTCACCACAATGGACCCGATGATATTCATCACGTCCAAACAGTCGATGGGGCGCAGCTTCTTGCCCACGCGCTGCGAAAGAATCATGCAGATTTGCGTGATCCCGGCGCAAAGATCTTCAGGACCAGAGGCGACCCCTCCGAAGCTCTTGATCAAAGCCCCCTTTGGACGGACGCAAATGGTACTGTATGTGAAGTCCTTGCCCGTGTAGAAGAAGGCCTCGAGTACGCGGCGTAGCAACTCTACCCAGCCTTCTCGGTTGTCAGGGACAATGAAGTTCACGTCCTTGTCGTCTTTTCTAATCACCTTGACGTTATGCTTGACCTTCGGCATCTCGTAGACGTTCTCTTTTTGGATGTTGTACCCGACTCCACCACCTAACATTAGCTCATTGAAGACGAAGCAGAACGGCTTTACCGGGTCGTTCACGACGCAACACCAGCAGTTCTGGATGGAGTCGCCGCCGACCTTCTTCATCGTCTTGGTCCCTAGCTGCCACAATGCGCGGCCAGAGAAGTTGCATTTGAGGTTAAAAACCGAGTCGTAGAGGAACTCAGCTTCTTCCTTCGTGAACTTGCCAATGCCGAGAGCCGAGTTTACGCAGCGCTCGATAGTCTGGAACCATTCCTCTGTTCCATCGCCCTCGATCTTCCTGGCGTAGGTACGCTTATAGGTCGCGTAACCCAGTTGTCCCCAGGGAACCTTGCGATCCTTGTACTTCGCGACGAACTGATCCGAAAGGCGATCCAATTGTGACATCCCTATCTCCTTGATGTGACGGGACAAAAACTCCCCCGCCTGGCCCCAGCGAAGAAGCCAGCCACCTATGCTTTTTACGCCTATTTGATCTTCCCTACTTGGGGAAGCAGTAGGCCTTTTTCACCTGTCTCTCGATCTGCCTCAGCTCAGCGGAGTCCACGACTCCGTTGTGGGCAAACCGTACGATTCCATCCTCGCCCCTCACGACAACGCAGGGTACGCCCTCATCCGCGAGCTGCGGGTCGGCGTACGAAGCGAATCTCTTGCTCTCGATGTCGATGACGACGAACTCGTCACCGAAGAAGTCCTTCTTAAGCGCATCGATCTGCTTTTCGCAGAACGGGCATTGGCGAGAACTAAGGACCTCTATCATGGTTGCCTCATCTGGTGAGCGTACACTTCGAGCTTGACCTTGGCCCCCTTGCGCTTGTTGAACAAGGCTGCGGTCTTCTGCATCTCCATGTCCGTTTCTTCTTTGGGAATGGAGGTCCAATCCTTCCCGTGAAACTTGAAAACGGACTTGTGGGTGTACGTACCGCGACACTCCCCGTTGGAGAGTCTGATGACCACGGCGAGAGTCTCCTTCGCCGTGTCATACTTCGCGAACTCGATCTTCCCCTCGACGATCATCGTGTCGTCGTACTTGGGGTCAGCGGTGGGGATCCAGATGTCCTGGCGCTGGGCCTCTTCGATAAAACGGGACTTGTCAACTCTATATCTATCTTCGTTACGCATTCTGGTCTGGCCTCACAAGTTCTGTGATCTGTTGCTTCAGCGAAAGGATAAACTGTTCCTTTTTCTGTCTATCCTTTTGCATTCGAACCTGCGTCAGCGACTCCATCACCTCGTCGCCTAGGGTGAGGAGCAGATGCCAGTCATGGAACGTGAGGTAGGAGAAGCCCTTGTCCTGAACCTCCTTCTTTATGCCCAGCGCGAGGTCGTTCTCTCGGAGCTGCTGCTCCGTGTCCTTGATCATCTGTTCTGGGATCTTTCCGTCTGGATACCTGCTCAAGGATTCAGGCTTCATCTTGACGAGCTTGCATTGGATGCAGAGGGGCGTGAAGGTCGACGGGATTTTCGTTTCTTTTTCGACTCGCTCGGCCATGTCGCGATAGAGCTTCTCGGGGATCAGCCCGTAAGTTCTGCATCGGAACGGCCTTGCGCTGTATACCTTGCACGTCATGTCCGCCGTGAGCAACGGGCATGGCCTCCAGCGCGTGGGATCCTGAGGCTCGACGTACAGCTTCACGCAGCCCATCAGCAGATCGAGCTTTTCCTGCCTTGTCAACTTCTCGACGTAGTCGCGGCTGATCCACAGGTACTCGCCCAACGTCATGTTCGGGCAACCAGCCCTGCAACAAATCCCGCGATGGCCGCATGTCGTCTCAGGGACTGCGGAGACCAGATGCGCGACCTTGTCTATCGCCACGTTCGGGTCTATGTCGTATTTCATGCCTTTCGCGACCTCACCTCGATGGCCAGAACGCTTATGTCTGTACCTCCCTTGCCTTCGCCGTGCAGCGTGAGCCATGACGGAACGGATTCTAT
>Ga0172364_10003042_pt1 | contig 13367 bp, 18 predicted proteins | sample LakKivSesite10cm_FD_114545 | JGI IMG/M metagenome (GOLD analysis project Ga0172364, IMG submission 114545) | Sediment microbial communities from Lake Kivu, Rwanda - Sediment site 10cm | ecosystem: Environmental > Aquatic > Freshwater > Lake > Sediment | place: Rwanda: Western Province, Lake... | reverse complement strand
AATGGCATGAAAACAAGCCATTTTCATATTAACGACTTGTTAGAGAACTATGAAATAGATTTGAAATCAATAGAACACAAAATCAAATCAAGCAAAGCCAAGCAAGTCCTGTTGCAGTTTCCAGACGGATTAAAGCCCTATGCAACTTCTGTTGTCGAATATCTCGAAGAAAAATTTCCCAAAACCCAGTTTATGATTTGGCTCGGCTCATGCTTTGGCGCCTGTGATACCCCGCCAGTTCAAGCTTCTCACATAAAACCAAAAATCGACCTAATCATACAGTTTGGCCACAGCGAGTGGAAAACTAAGGAATAAGAATGCCTATTTGCGATCATGGATAGATGGGTTCAATCGCTTCTGGGAAAAATTAAAGATTTGGGTTCTCCTCTTTAAGTCTTAACCTTCCTTCAACCCTGCCCAACAAAATTTCATAGAATTCCTTTTCTTCAGGATTTAATTTTTCTTTATTCATTTTCTGAAGAACCCTATGTAACAATATCAAATCATTATCTGATAATCTTATTCTGTTGATTGTTTCAGGAACAATATCTACCATACAATGTTAGTATATCCCATGATTTAATAAATTTTGCCCTTCGCGACTTTCTCGTGCTTCGCACTCGAACTTTTCAGCACTCAATTCGCCATCTCTCAAAAAGCTTCTGCTACGTCCTCGGCTCATTGTTGGAAAAGGGATATAACCTCGTTAGTTCCAACTAACCCTTAATAAAAAAACAATCAAAAATTTAATTTACTAAGAAATTTTCTATTTACTTGCTTTCAAGCTCGACTTTAACAGCTTTTGGGCCTCTTTCGCCTTGTTCTACTTCAAAAACAACAGCATCATTTTCATGCAGTGCTGTGCCGGATTTTAATCCCGTCTGGTGTACAAAGTATTCTTTGCCATCTTCTCCAGCTATGAATCCGAATCCTTTCATCTCATTGAAGAATTTTACTTTTCCTTTCATTTTTTACTCCTTCTTATTTATTTTATATGAACTTTTGTTCACTTAAACAATCAATTTTCTAAGGTTTTAAACCTTCGCATTTATGAAACTCTCTAAAGTCAGACATAAACTTTATAAAAATCATTTCCCTCGCATTTTCATCAAAAAGAGGCAAAATGAAGCTTAATCTTACTCCTAACGCAAAAGCTGTTTTAAGAAGGTTTCTTGCTCGGGACAAAACAGGCAAGATTATCGAAGCTCCTGAAGAGATGTTTCAAAGAATAGCCAAATCAATAGCAGTAGAAGACAAGAAATACGGGCAAGATTCGAGCAAGTCAGAAAAAGAATTTCTTGAGGCAATGCTTAACTTAGAATTCCTTCCCAATATTCCAACAATCTCCAACGCAGGCAGGTCACTGAGACAGCTCTCTGCTTGTTTTGTCCTGCCTGTAGATGACAGCCTTGATGCAATTTTTCAGGCAGTCAAAGAGATGGCCCTAATCCAAAAAACAGGCGGTGGCACGGGATTTTCCTTTTCAAGATTAAGGCCAGAAGGCTCGATAGTAGCAGAAACAGGCGGAGTCGCTTCTGGCCCAGTAAGCTTTATGAGTGTTTTTGATTGTGCAACAGGAGCCATAAAAGAGGGCGGGATAAGAAGAGGAGCAAATATGGGCATCTTAGATATCAATCATCCAGACATAGAAAAATTCATTACCTGCAAGGACCGGGGTGGATTTTCAAATTTTAATATTTCAGTAGCTATAACAGACAATTTCATGAAAGCTGTAAAAGAAAACAAGCCTTTTATTCTAGATTTTAAAAATAAGATTTATAAAAGAGTCTCTGCTAAAAAGCTTTTTAATGTTTTATGCAAACACGCCTGGCTTACCGGAGACCCTGGAATAATTTTTATAGATACAATCAATAAAGCAAATCCTAATCCTGAGATTGGCAGGATAGAAGCGACAAATCCTTGCGGTGAAATGCCTCTTTTGCCATACGAATCATGTGTTCTTGGCAGTATTAATTTAGAAAAAGTTTTGCGAAACCGCAGGATAGATTATGACAAGCTTGAACAGATTGTCAAGCTCGGCGTTCATTTTCTTGACAATTGCATTGACGCAAGTTCTTATCCAATTCCCGAAATTGAAAAAGTTGTCAAAGCAAATAGAAAAATTGGCCTTGGCATAATGGGATTTGCAAATCTGCTGATAAATCTGGGTATTCCCTATAATTCAGAACATGCTGTTAAAAAGGCAGAGGAAATAATGAAATTCATCCAGGAAAAAGCATGGCAGGCCTCCCACGAGATTGCAGAAATCCGCGGGAGTTTCCCAAACTTCAGCAAAAGCATATTCAAAAGTAAAAATCTTGTTAGAAATGCTACATGCACAACAATTGCGCCAACAGGGACTATTGCTATAATTGCAGATGCATCTCCCGGAATAGAGCCCTTGTTTGGAGTTGCTTTTTCAAGGTCTACATATTTCGAGAAACTTCTCGAACTGAATCCATTATTCAAGGAGATTTCAAAAAAATACAAGCTTTCAAAAAAAGAGCTTGACAAAATTTTTGGAACAGGAAGTGTAAAGCACACGAGCCTGCCGCAAGAGATAAAAAAGATTTTTGTTACCTCCCACGAAATCTCTCTAGAATATCATGTGAAAATACAGGCAGCGTTCCAGAAATATACTGATAATGCTGTAAGCAAAACAGTTAACTTGCCTGAGAATGCAAAAGTCGAAGACATTATGAAAACGTTTATGCTTGCTTATGAACTGGGATGCAAAGGCCTGACAATTTATAGGCACAAAAGCAAGCCAACACAAGTCCTGACTTTCTGCAAAAGCTGTAAAAAAACATAATAAATTGTTATAGGCTCGCACCTGCATATTCTTTATCTTTGTCTGTATATCTTTCCATAACCAAAACTGCATTATGCCCACCAAACGCAAACGAACTTGACATAGCAGTCTTTATTGGCTCTTCTATCACTCTAGTAATATGCCTCATTCCCAGGCATTCTGTATCAAGATTTTCAAGATTTAGTGTTGAATGAACTCTTCCATACCTGACAGACATCGCAGTTACCGCAGCTTCTATCGCACCTGCTGCCCCTAAACTATGTCCTAGCATTGACTTTGTGCTGTTTATCAAAATGCTTTCTGCATGCCCTCCAAAAAATTCTTTGTATACTTTTATTTCAACAGCATCATTTATAGGCGTGCTTGTTCCATGCGCATTGATATAATCTATATCTTTAAACTCTGACCATATTGGAAAAGCCCTTTGTAAAGCTAGCTTCATTGTTTCAGGATTTGGCTGTGTTACATGTTTTCCTCTGTCAGTCGACATTCCAAATCCTACAATCTCTGCATAAGCCCCTTTTCCGTCTCTTTCTTTGTAATGCCTTTCTGATTCAAGAACAACAAATCCTGCTCCTTCACTTGGCACAAATCCATCCCTGTCCTTGTCAAAAGGCCTGCTCGCCCTGTTTGGCTCGCTCAATCTTCTTGAAATTGCTCTGCAGTCCAAAAATCCTTCCAAGCCGTTTCTTGTTAATGCAGCCTCTGCGCCTCCGAAAAGAACTGTTTTGCATATTCCGCTTTTGACAAGATTGTAGGCAAGCCCGCCCGCGTGTGCGCCAGAAGCGCAGGCAGTAGAAACATTAAAAGAAGGCCCTTCCAAGCAAAATTCTCTTGCCAGCCAGAAGCATATGCTATTAGGCATTACTTTTGGAACATAAAATGGCCCCGGGCCTTTTCCATCTACTAATGTTCTTTTATGCCCTTCTTCTAGAGATTCTACCCCGCCCATTCCACAGCCCGTAACAAGCCCAACATCTCCTTCTCTTCTTATATCAAAACCCGCATCCTGGACAGCATACAATCCCGCAATAATTGAAAGATGGTCTACTCTATCTGACCTTCTTAACTCTGTTTTTGTAATAGGAGTTTCCTCTTTTTCATCCTTTGGATGTTCGAACTTTTCATAGTAATCAAAAAAATTCCCAGGTGTTAAAGGAACTTTCCCGACAACAAAATCTTTTTTCTTTTCTCCTTCTCCAAAAGAAACAACTTGCATGTTTGTCCTGCCCAGGCATAAAGCATCAAACACTTCTTTGTTTCCTATCCCTATTGGAGTTGCAAGCCCTATTCCTGTAATCAAAACCCTGTTTGTCATTTTATATCCTATCTCTGATTGAAAATGGTTTTTAAGTATTCTTATACACAAATATATATTGTCCTGGCAATATTCTCAAAGAATTATCCTGCCATTAAAATTATTCCAAAAATAATCCACAGCAATATAAGAACTATAAGAGGAATAATTATAATCCATTTGTTGAATCCTTTTTCAGGCGCTTTTTTCATTTCTACCTGCGATGCCTGAGCAACAGCCATTGCCTCATTCACATCATTTTCTGCCACTCCAGACTCGAGAAGTTTTTGTTTCACCTGGTCAGCCGGATAGCCTTGAGATAAAGCTGAACTGATATAATCAACAATTTTTTGGTCTGCCATGTTCCCTCTTTTTTATAAATTCTTTAATACTTGCGGCTTTTAAAACTTTTCGTTTCTTGCCCTCGATTACTTTATCAGCAGTTTCATAAAGAACATTATAAAAATTCCTAAAAGGAATATAAAAATTGTTTTAAATGACCTCTCCTTTTCTTTGTAGAGTTCAGGTATTAAATCAGCCGCCGCTATATAAATAAATCCTCCTGCAGCAAAAGGCAGCAAATATATTGAAACATTATAAGCCTCTGAAACAAAATATCCTGCTATTCCTCCAAGTACACATGTAAGCTGTGAAATAAAATTCCAAAATAAAGCAGTTTTTCTTTTTAGTCCTCCATAGACTAAAATTCCAAAATCCCCAATTTCTTGAGGCACTTCATGACTGATAATCAAAAGAGTTGTAACAATTCCAAACGGCATGTTTACTAAAAAACTGGCCGCAATAATTAATCCGTCTATAAAATTATGAAGCCCGTCTCCAATTAATATAAGCTCAACAAACGACTTCCTTTTTCTTAGCTTGCATTTCCCATTTTCTTCACAATGATGCCAGTGCAAAAATTTTTCTGTTACAAAGAATAAAACAAATCCAATCATCAAAAAACTCGAGGATGTAAAATAACTTAATTCATTTAAAGATTCTGAAAGTAAATGAAAAAAAGCTCCTCCAAGCAATGCGCCAGTAGCAAATGCAACAAGATATTTTACAATTTTGTTTAAAGCAACCTTGCTAAACCATAAGCTTATCACTCCAATTAAGGCAACCAAACTATCAATAACACAAGCAATAATAATCCACAAAAATTCTTTCATTTTTTAAGATTATTATCCAGCCATTCTTTTATCATACTTTCAGGCTGATTCCCGGTGAATTCATTTGTTATCTTCCCATTTTTGAACATTTTAACAGACGGAATGCTCATAACTTCAAATTTCTCAGCAAGTTTCTTATTCTCGTCTACATTAATCTTAGCCAGAATAAACTTTCCTTGGTATTCTCTTGCAAGTTTTTCCAATGTAGGGGAAAGCATGACGCAAGGTAAACACCATTCTGCCCAAAAATCAGCAACTACTGGAATCTTCTCGCTCTGTTTTAAGACTTTTTCATTAAAATTTTCTTCAGTTACTTCTATTTCTGTCACTTTTGTTTCTTTTTTTTTCATCGTCAATAAAAGCCCGTAAATTTACTTTGCGCTATTTATATTTCCGACAAGTTTTGCAATCTCTTGAAGCTTTGCTTTTAAGTCCGCAGCCGCATCATCTTCTATTTTCTTGCCTTCTGCTTCCTCTTCTACAGTGTTGTAAACACTTACCAAGTTTATCAAATCCCGGATCTTGTTTTCTGCCTCTTTTATCTTGTTTATATCTACCATCCTCAAATAAGAAAACTGTTGTTTTTAAAGTTTTTTGCAATGCGATTATGTTTACCCCTTATACGCAAAAGAAAGCTGGTTATACTCATCTGTATCATATATGCAGATTCCTTCTTCATGCCACAATACAAATTCACTTATTCCAGCATCTAAAGCCATCTTGCTACATATAGTGCAGTAAGGCTTTCCTGCATATTTCCTTTTTCCATCCAAGTTTAGTCTTATAAAATATAATCTCGAACCACTAATTTGTTCAGGCCAATTCCTTAGGGCGTCCATGATTGCTCTTTGTTCTGCGTGCAAGCAACAATGTCTGTCTGATTTAAATCTTTCAGAAAGTCTTTCTTGAATGCAAAATTCAATTCTTTGATCTAATGGTGGCGAGTTGCACCCCTGCCCAATGATTTGCCCATTTTTTACAACCACGCTTCCGCAGTGCGATTTCAAACAGCCCGAGAATCTTGCCATTTTCGCAGCTTCTTCCATAAAATGCCTTGCTTCTTCTTCCTCTCTGCCATTAAGAATCCTCATAAAATAAGTTTCAAAGAAGACTTAAAATAGATTATTATACTCAATGATACAATCAGATAATTATCTCTCCTTCTATATCCCCAAAAACTGCCGCAGCATTTCCCTCGTCTGTATCTAAATGAACAGCCATATTATACCCTGGATTTATTCTTACGACAACATTCTCAAAAACTACTGCTCTTTCTCCTCCAATCCTTACTTTGATTAATTGCCCTTCTCTCAATCCAAGCTTTTTAGCATTCTCATTTGAAATATGCAAATGCCTGTGTTTTGTTATAACGCACATGTTTAATCTTGCCTTTGGTCCGACAACACTAATCACCCCGCACTGCTCATCTCCATGCACTTTAAGAAGAGTTTCAAGCCCTAAATATCTTGCATCTGCCCTTGAAATTTCAACATAGCTTCTTGTCCTTGCAGGTCCTATCACCCTGACATTTTCAAATTTCTTTCCTTTATTTTCTATAGTTATAGTTTCTTCTGCAGCAAAATCAGAAGGCTGTGACAAGTCTTTTAATTTTTTTAGCTGATGGCCCTTGCCAAACAATTTTTCAATGTCTTCTTGCGACAAGTGGCAATGTCTTGCAGAAACTTCAATCAAAACTTTTATCCCTTTCTTCGCCTCTTTTACCTTTCCCTTTTTTTTCATAAGCTTTTCAAGAAAGTTGTTTTTATAAATCTTATCAAGGATAACAGGTTAGCTTTTTAAATAACATCTTTCTATTAATTCTATTAAAATGAGGCATAAACTTTTTTTATTGCTTGGAATTATGTTGCTTTTAGCCAGTTTGGCATCTGCTCAGACAACAGTTCATTACTTCTACGGAGAAGGCTGCTCTCATTGTGCTAATGTCGAAGACTCTAGGGTTCTTGAAAAGCTCGGGGAAAATGTTTCTTTGATACAATACCAAATCTATAGAAATCTTGAAAACACCACAATATTCTACAACTTTTGCGATAAGCTTGGATTGTCAAGATATGAAAGAGGAATTCCTTTTGTAGTCATACAATGCAATGGAAACCTTTCTTATCTCCTTGGAGATAGCCAAATAATAAATAACCTTGAAGACTCTGTTAAGACTTGTGAAGGCATGGCAGGAGGAAACGGGCTTTCCCCAACACATCCTTCTAAGTACCAGCTAACTATTTGGAGCATTATTATAGGAGCATTAATAGACAGCATTAATCCTTGTGCATTTGCAGTTCTTGCCTTTCTTTTGATTGGCTTATTGGCAGTGGGCTCAAGAAAAAGAATGCTTAGGATATCATTTGTTTATATTATTGCTGTTTATATTACATATTTTCTCGCAGGGCTTGGAATCTTCAAGGCAATCCAGTCACTTACTGCAGTCACAAGATATATCTACCTTGCTTCGGGAATAATTGTTTTGGCAGCAGGTGTTATAGAAATAAAAGATTTTTTTTGGTATGGCAAGGGCATTTCATTGGAAATTCCAAAAAGTTTGAGGCCCTTTGTCCAAAAAATGGCAGAGCAAGGAACTCTGCCAGCAGCAATAATAATGGGTTTTTTGGTAAGCCTTTTTGAACTGCCCTGCACAGGAGGCATATATCTTGCTATTTTAACAATGATGTCTATAAATAAGAGCTTTGCGCTAAGCTATTTGTTGCTTTACAACCTGATTTTTATACTGCCTTTAATAATAATCACTCTAATTGTGTATCATGGAACTTCGCCTGAAAAAATAGACAAATTCAGGTTAAAAGAAAGGAGGTGGATGAAGCTCGCCGCAGGCCTTGTCCTAATTGCCTTGGGATTGTATATACTGTTGTTCTGAAGTTTTAAAAACCCGCTAATCTAATTTTTAGTATGGGAATCCTAAACTGGCTTGCAGGCAAGAACATTCTGTATTATCCGGGATGCCTTACAAAATTTGCCCTTGACAAGCAGCTCGAGAATTACAAAGAAATTATGAACATACTTGGAATAGACTTTTTAATGCTTAAAGACGAGCTTTGCTGCGGCTCTCCTATATTGAATGCGGGCTATGAAAAGGAAGCAAGAGAACTTGCATTAAGCAATTTTGAACTTTTAAATAAAAAAAACATAGGAAAAATAATTGTAAACTGCCCCGCCTGTTATAAGACATTCACCCAAGAGTACAAGAAACTCGTGCCAGAATGGAATATTCCATCAGAACATATAATATTAACTGTTTTGGCTGCATTAAATAAAAAACCATATTTAATCAAAACCCCTGCAAATGAAAAAATAATATACCATGACCCATGCCATCTTGGCCGTTACAGCAAGATTTACAGCGAGCCTCGCGAGGTTTTGAAGATGATTGGTTACGAGGTTATCGAATTGCCATTAAATCATGAGAATTCAATATGCTGCGGCGGAGGCGGCGGTTTGAAAGCAAACAATCCAGAACTGGCTAACAAAATTGCAAAGAAAGTTCTTGAGCATGTTGAAAATATGCAAGTCAAAAAGATTATTTCAACTTGTCCTATGTGCTTTTCACAGTTTAAAGAAAATTTTCAAGACATAGAAGTTCTTGAATTTTCAGATGCAGTACTAAATGCTTTAAAAAAACAAAAATAATACAAGAATCACATGAAAGTCAAACCAGAGTTGGAAAGAATAGCATATCAGTCGGATGCTTCCCAGATAAAAGGCACCGCCAAAGAAATAATTTTTCCAAAGACAACAGCAGAAGTGATAAAAATCATAAAAATGAGGCAAAACATTGTTCCAAGAGGGGCCGGGACTGGGCTCGCCGGCGGTTGTGTTCCTTTAAATTCTGTCATTCTCGATATGAGCAAGATGGACAAAATATTAAGCATAGATCGAGCAGGCAAGGCTGTTGAAGTCGAGTCAGGTATTATTCTTGAAAATCTTAACTTCTTGCTAAAGCCCCTTGGACTTGAATTTCCAATAAATCCTTCAAGTTATAAGTCATGCACAATAGGAGGCATGATTGCATGTAATGCAGTAGGAACAAGGGCAGTAAAATACGGAAGAACAAGCGACTGGATTAAAGAAATAGAGATGGTCAATGGAAAAGGCGAAGTTGCTAAAATGGGCAAAATTGATTTTTCAGACGTCACCGGACTCGAAGGCCTGACAGGTATTGTTGTAAAAGCAAAACTCAAGCTTGTAGAAATAAAAAAGAGGACGGCAAGCCTAATGAAAATAAATAATATAGACAAAATTCCCGACATTATAAAAAGACTCAAGTCAAATCAGGATGTTTGTGGAATAGAACTTTTTGGTAAAACTGCTTCAAAACTCCTTGAACTGCCTGGAGAGTATCATCTACTTGTGGAATATGAATCAGAAGAAGGCCAGCTCAAAAACCGAGAATATCAGAAGATTCTGGACTTAAGAGACAACACCTTTCCAAAACTTGCAGCAGAAGGCTTTACCCATATAGAAGACCCTAAAACTGCCATATTCAAACTCCCAGAGTTCATCCATTATTTTGAAGAAAATAAAATACCTTTCTTTGGACATGTCGGAGAAGGCATACTCCATCCTTGTTTCAGGCCAAATCAAGAAAAAGAAATTGAACATATGCTAAATTTTGTTAAAAAGTTGCATGGTAATGTAACAGGCGAGCATGGCATTGGCCTTGCAAAGAAAAAATTCCTCGAGTCTGGAGACAAAAGAATAATTCAAAATATCAAAAAAAGGCACGATCCTGAAAACAAACTAAATCCGGGCAAAGTGATAGATTTTGCAGAAAAAAATGACTAGTCAAAGTATTGAAACAGAAAATCTCATCGAAGAAATTAACGAAACAATTGAGAAATGCATAAACTGCGGTATGTGCAAGGGAAGATGCCCGGTTTTCCATGCTTTGAAAGAAGAAGTAAACTCGCCAAGAGGCAGGGTAAACATACTGAATGAAAAGATTTTTGACAATATACTTTACAATTGTTCTTTGTGCAAAAGCTGCGAGATAAACTGCCCTCTCGAACTCGAACTGCCTTCTGCCTTCAGAAAAGCAAGGCAGGTTATAGTAGACAGGAAAAAAGAGCCGAAAGGAAATCGCGAAATGCTAGAAAATGTCAAAAAATATGGAAACCCTTTTGGCAAGATAGAAAAAGGCAAGATAAAGAAATTATACTGTTGCTAAATCATTTTGTCACTTTCAAATCATGGCTGAAAATAACCCATTTGAGATAAATCTTTAAATTTCTTTTGTCTATGAGGTTTATGGAACAACCAAAACTTTCTCCCAAACTTATAGAGCTTAAGCCAGAAGGCAAAATAATATTTGTGGGCGATACTCACGGCGACTTAGAAGCAAGCCAAAAAGTTGTCAAAAAATATCTAAAGCCAAATTGTAAGATAGTTTTCCTCGGGGATTATGTAGACAGGGGAGAAAAAAGCAAGGAAAATATAGATTTTCTTCTTAAACTAAAGAAGAAGCATCCCGATCAAATCTTTCTTCTTCTAGGAAACCATGAGGCATATAATATCCAGAGATGTTATCCCGCAGAATTTTGGGATAGTTTATCGGAAACAGACAGGAAAAAATACGGCAAGATATTCGAAAGTTTTCCGCTTGTTGTTTCTGTCAATGGCATTCTTGCTCTTCATGGGGTTCCGCCTGACCTTAAAAAAATAGAGGACATAAACAAAATAAAAGAAGGGGATAAAAATTGGCGTACAATAATCTGGGGTGATTTCTTGGACCAGGCAGGCTATAGGCTTGGCAATCATTTTATGACAGGCAGGCCAGAATTTGGGAAAGATTATTTTCAGACTGTTATGAAAAGCTTCAAAAAAGAAGTTTTGATAAGAAGCCATCAACCCTACAGGGCAGAGATTATATTCGACAGGAAATGCCTTACAATTTTTACTTCATATGCTTATACAAGAAGAAGAACCATTGCCATAGCTGACTTTACAAAAAATCGCGAGTTTACATCAATCGATGAAATAATAACTGAAGAAATTTGACCCTTCATTAAGAATTAAACTTGTCCGGTTTCAGTGAATTTCTTCATTGCTTGTAGCAAGATTATCTGAGGCGCAAAACCCTTCCTGCTGCATGCCTTGACAAATTCATCATATATAACTTGGTCTACAACATAGTCAAGCTTTCTTTTCTTTGGCCCTGGTGCTGTTGCTGCCATAACACCTCTAAGCCAAGGTGCTTTTTAAACCTTAAGGAAACTGCTAAGAACTCTCGCGGCCCCATTTTTTATGCTGTTTAATTTGCCAAATGAAGTCGCTCGACGCCCACACCAGGAATTGAACCTGGATACCCTTGCGGGTCGCGATTTCCAGTCGCGTGCGATACCATTACGCGATGTGGGCATAATTTTCTAAAGAAATCTTTATTTTTAAAACCTTATTAATCTTTCATTTCTATTTTAATGTTAATGTTCCTAGGAATAGGAGCCCTCATTATAGCATGTAAAACTCTGTCATTTGCAGGCATGTCAATGATTCTTTTATGGACTCTCATTTCAAATCTGTCAAAAGTCGAACTTCCGCTCCCACATGGACTTTTTCTTGTAGTCACCTTAAGTCTTTTTGTTGGCAAGGGAATAGGCCCTCGAATCACGACGCCAGACTGTAAAGCAATTTCTTTTATAGAATTGCAAATAGCATTCAAAGTGTCTATGTCTGCACTGCTTAATTTTATTCTTACTTTTGCCATGCTAAACTCACTTAAAGTAGATTTTTAAAGGTTTTTGTTACTTTCTCTTCTTCCTTTTCATCAAAATATAAAATCCAATAACTGCTACAATTATAATAATCAAAATCCAGGTAATTAAGTTAAGGTTTTGTTGTATCAATGCCTGGTTATTCCCAAATATATAGCCAAGATACATTAAGATTGCTATCCATAATCCTGCCCCCAAGCAAGTATAAGCGCAGAACTTTCCAATTTTCATTTTCGCAAATCCGGCAGGAATTGAAATTAATTGTCTTATCGCTGGAATTAATCTTCCAACAAAAGTAGTAATAGGCCCGTGATTATGAAAGAATTTTTCAGACTTGTCTATGTTTTCTTTTGTTATAAAGAATAATTTTCCATAAACCTCTACAAGCTTGTCCATCGCCCTCCTGCCAAGATGAAAGGCAAGATAATAATTAAACAAAGCACCGACAAGGCTTCCAAGCAAGCCTGCAAGGAATGCAAAAGGCCAGAACATCTCCCCCTGAAAAACCAAGTAGCCTGCAGGAATCATTACCACTTCGCTTGGAAAAGGAACAAAACTGCTCTCTATAGCCATCAATATAAATATTCCGCCATATCCCAATCCGCCTACAAGCGAGACAAGCCAGCTTGCAAATGCCCCTAATATATCTGAAATCATATTCTTGATAAGAATTTTGGCTTTTAATATTTGTCTGAAGACAGAGTAAATATTTTTTGTTATATATTATACTCTTATGTTCTTAGGTCTAAATAAACATATACTCCATGTCCTCCAGAAGGGTAATCTTGCGGAAACCATGTTTTTGGCATTAGCTTAACAATCTTTGTTTTCTCCCCAGCTAATCTATGATACACTCTAAATTCTGGGTCGCGCAGAAGGTCTTTCAATGTAAATTTTCTTTCTCCAGACATTGCTTTATCTACCGCATCTTTAACTTTTGGATCTTGTCTGAATACTTCTATTGGTGGATGATTGCACCCGTTATATGTATGTAAACGAGGATCTGCTAATCCATACACACAGCCACAAGCCTTTCCTTGTTCAATAAATACATCAATCATGCTTTTTGCAACAACACTTCCAATCCCTTCTTTTCTTAAATCATAATCTATATTGAATCCATTAGTATATATAGAATTAAAATCCCCCCGAAGGCAAGCATCGGGGTTTGTATATTCCTCAAAGGTTTCTGGAAGTTCATTAGGTCTGTCTGGAAAAAATCTTCCGAATGTAAAACCTAAAGAGGACACTAATTTTCCATCTATCCAAAAACCAAACATCTTCATCCCTCTACTAAATCTATATAAGATTATATCTCTGCTTGCCCTTATCTCGGGGATATTGGTTTT
>Ga0172364_10003034_pt1 | contig 13391 bp, 11 predicted proteins | sample LakKivSesite10cm_FD_114545 | JGI IMG/M metagenome (GOLD analysis project Ga0172364, IMG submission 114545) | Sediment microbial communities from Lake Kivu, Rwanda - Sediment site 10cm | ecosystem: Environmental > Aquatic > Freshwater > Lake > Sediment | place: Rwanda: Western Province, Lake... | reverse complement strand
TGGCCATAATTAATTTTCTATTTTTAGGCCCCGATAATCAACATCGACTGAAACCGGGGTGCCGCCGGCTTCGCTGATCGCTTTTTCTATTACCTCTTTGTTTTCTCCTAAAGCAATAATGCAGTCGCCTACTCCGGCACCGGACAATTTGACGCCGTAGGCTCCAGCCCCTAAACAAGCCCCAACCAGTTTTTCAATAATTTCTGAAGAAACGCCGTATTCAAAAGACGGCACTTTAAACCCCGCACCTTTCCCCTGGTGAGCAAAAGCTTGTTGATTGTGAGTTAGATTATTACTTTGTTCATCTTGGGAAAGGTGCGGGGTAAATTTTCTTAAAATCTCCTGGTTTTTGTTCATCAGCCGGCCAACTTCTTGCCAGTTGGAATTTTCCAGTTCCGGCCTTGCTTTTTCAACAATTTGAGCAATATCATCATAAAGTTTATCATAATACTCGGGTTTTTTATCCATCTCTGCTTTAACCTGTTTGACGATTTCTGAAGTGCTGGCTTTGACGCCGGTATATCCAACTATTAGAGGAATACTTTTGACATTCAATGGCTCAATTATTTTTCCGCCGGTTACAAAATAAATTATGCCGCCATAAATGGCAGCAGCAATATCAAAACCCGAGCCCACACCCTGAATATCTAAAACCGTTTTATAAGCCAGGTTAAAAATTTCTTTTTTATCCATTTTGATTCCAAAAAGTTCAGAAAGCGCTTTAATTGTACAAACCGTCACTGCCGAGCTTGAACCAAAACCATATTCAGCCGAAAATTGACTTTCGGTTTTTATTTTTAACCCTGATTCAACATTATATTTTCTAAAGAAATTCTTAACCGCTTCCAAAACAAATCTTACTTCTTTCGGCTGTTCCTTGTCCAAATCGGCCAGAGAAACACTGAAATCAGAAATTTTCATTTCCGGAGCATCAATCAGAATTTTATTTTCCGAATGTTTTTCTACATCAACAAATAACCGTTGATTCACCGCGGCAACCAAACAAGGCCGATTATAGACCACGGCATGCTCGCCAAATAACATTAATTTCCCCGGCGCCGAAACTTTTATCCCGTTAGAAATTTTGTTTGTTTCATCTGTCACAATAATTATGGCTCTAGACTAGGAAGACTAGTCTGAGTAGTACTTTTTGACGATATTCCAAAGTTCTTTTTCCAATCTATCAATTTTCTTTCCGTAGCGCCATTCCGACTCCTTCAGGTGTAAGTCAAAGTTCTTTTTCACACCATTGAATTTTGCCAGCCTCCGTTTGGTAAAACTCCAGAAGTTCTCTATGCCGTTAATGTGTATTTGTTTGTCTTTTGAAAATTCGTTTGAATTGTGATTGACTCTAAAATGCTTGTCGTATCCGACATCAACCAGGCCGTCATAGCCTCGCCACTTGTCAGAGTAGATAACGGTGGAAGGGTCGACTTTCCCCTTAATAATGGCTTGTAAAACAGGCTTCTTGCAGTTAGGAACAATTTCTGTATACACCCCTGCCTCCTCGTTTGAATACTCCGAATACCGGCTGCTTTAGGGTGCCTCTTCCGCGCTTTAACTTGCCTCTGCGGCCTCTGACTCTTTTGGCTCCAAAGTAGCTTTCATCGATTTCCACTTCACCGAATATCGTTTCAAATTCTTTCATTTGATGAGCGTAAATCGCCCTGCGAAATACATTGAACCAGTGATTGATCGTGTTGCGATTTAGGCCCACCAGAGGAGCAGTTTTGGAAGCGTTAAGGTCTAAACAGAAGTGCTTGATTATCTTTTTAATTTTAAAAGTCGATATTTTGGCCTGATTGAGCATATTTCTGTATTCTACCACAGAAAAGTGATAGTCTAGAGCCTAAATAATATTACTACAATATGATTTATTATATTCTTTTCAGAAAGTAATACCAAATTCTAAAAATAAAGAGGTGGCGTTCGGAAACGAACGCCACCTATGTTAGCACTATGTTAAGCAAAAATTCAACGTGCTACATCTATTACCCTTTCTCATAGTCCTTCATAGCCTTTTTCCATTCCCGGGCTTTCTGGCCACCGGGTTCCCACTCAAATATCAGTTGCCCGAGGCCCCCCTGATAGCGACCGCTAAAGTACTCCACTGTCTCCAGAGCCGAAGAGGCTAAATCGTCTGAAACAGAAGCTATTCCGTCATCGGTAACCCCACTCTTTGAGGTAATCAACCCGGCTAACTCAGAAACATTCTCCGGCGCCGATATCTTCCTTACCTGAAGGATATTTTTACCTTCGCCAGTCTTCGTCTCCAGCAGTAACCGGGCGATGTCCCCTACTTTAAGATTGAGACCGCGGAAAACGCCGAGAACAAACTCCCGCTGGACTGTGTAAAGTGGCCCAACAACTGGCTTTAACCGCAAAGGATAGATTCCTTCTGGATTAATAAAAGCCAGTCGTAAAAGACTTTCAATGGCGACAACCAAGGATTCGTCCTTATCAGGTTGAAATCCGAAATTGCGCCAATCGCCTTTTTCGCTACGAAGGCGGTCTCCGGCAACAAACTGAGAACGCCGGGCAATAACCCTCACTCCATTGGCTTCCATTTTGTCAGCGACAAAAAGAGCCAAGTGGAGCCTTTTCTCCAATCCCTCAGGCACCGTCTCTCTATTCTCCTGGTCACTCCACCACTCCGGGTAACGACCCTGCCTTTCAATCGCATAGACAATAGCCAGCCTCTCTCCATTGGTTATGAACAGCTCGGCTTTTTTTAGAATTCTGTAAGATTCCCTGGCACTGGCTTCCTCGTCGCCGACTGCCGGATCCTCTGTAGGTGAACGAACCGCATCGTGGAACCAACCAGCCGCGTAAGCCAGCTCGTTTTCCCGGTCAGTGAAGCCATAAACGGACCCCACTTTCTGAGTTAGCTTGGCCACGTTCCTCAAATGAGAAACGCTGTGGCTCTCGGAAACTCCAAGTCCCATCTGGCGCCGACGTTCCACTTCTCCTTTTCCTAACTGAGCGATCTTATCTTCCCATTCTCTATTTTTCATAACTTTTCCTTTCTAGTTTTCTCGCCAATTGTCACCATCAGCAACCGCGAATGCGGCAAAAGCTGATGCGGGTTACCAGCGATAACCCATTGTGACAGTTGCTTAGAAACTTCTCAATTAAAACAGCCAAGCAGCTGCCACAATAAAGTAGACGTTGTGTTTTTGAAAAGAACTATAAAACTAATTTTACACCTTTATTTTTAAATTGTCAAGTGTTGCCAGAAATTAAAAGTGGTGTTCGTTCCGAACGCCACCGGAAGGTTGAAATTTTATTCTGAATACTACTGCTCAACTCTTACGCCTTCAACTGCCAGCTCGGTTTCCCAGGGTTGGTAGCCGAGACTTTTAAGCAACTCAATTAATTTCTTTTTATTTTCATGGTAGCACAAAACTATTCCGCCGCCGCCAGCGCCGCATAACTTGGCTGCGCCGCCAATTTTCTGAACCGCTTCGGCAACTTCGTCTATCTCTTTTACTGAAACACCAAGTTCGGCTAAATTCTTTTGGGTTTGATTGATGATTTCTTTCATTCGCTGAAAATCCTTTTTTTTCAAAACCTCTAACATCTGATGACTCATTTGCCCGATTCTTTTTACTCTTTCCGTTCTGTATTCTTCATTTAAATCTCTTACTTGCTGAACTAATTCGCCAGTGGTTTTTTTCGGTTCGCCGGTATAAACAAAAACGAAATTTTCTAATTGACAAGGAACCTCTTTTTTTAAAGATATTATTTTGTTTTGCGGTTGGGTTTTTTGAAACCAGATTAAACCGCCAAAGCAGCAGGTAGAATTATCGCCGCCACTGGGCGTGCCGTGAATGATTTTTTCTTGTTCATAAGCAATTTCGTTTATTCTCTCCAAAGAAACATTCTTCTTCTTGAACAGCTCGGCAATGGCTTTGGTTATGGCAACCGCTCGCGAAGCCGACGAACCAAGTCCGGCGCCGGTCGGAATCTGGCTGTCTATTGTTATTGAAAATCCTTTTTTAATTCCCAACATCTTTACGGCAATGCCCAAAACCGAAGCCCGATAACCTTCATAGCCATTTTTTTTAATAAAATCAAAAAGCTCAGAGAAATTGTTTTTCTCGTTGCCGACATTCCAAATCTCAAGCGTCTTTTGAGTTAATTGAGAAAACTCATTTTGACTCCAGGTATGGGAAATATCCGGCCAGGCTAAATCTAAATAAGTTATCTTTGCAGAGGGTTCAATAGTAACAAAAGTCCGTCTATTAACCGAAGCGATAATAGCCGGTTCACCGTAAACTACGCTATGTTCGCCAATTAAATAAACCTTACCTGGCGCGCTAGTTTTTATCATATTTTGATTTTCCTCAAAAATTCTTGGTGCAATTTCAGGTGACCTTTTTGGATGCCTTCTGTCCCCAAAACCGAAAGGGCAGCCAAATTGTTAGCCAGACCGACTGCAGCGGCAACAATTCCCAATTCCTGGGCGTTTTTCACTCTCAGGATTTTCAAGGCTAATTTGGCTTTTTTAGTTCCAGTAGCGCCGCCAACCGTGGCAATAGGCAAAGGAATTTTAATTTCGCCTTTTAAAAAATTTTTATCTAATTGCCATTTAGTTATTGGTTTATACTTCTTGTTTCTTGAAGCAAAACCATGGACGGCACTTTCAATGGCGCGATAATCGTTGCCCGTGGCCACCGCCACCGCATCAATTCCGTTCATTACTCCTTTATTATGGGTGACCGTCCGATAAATATCTGATTCGGCTAACTCTTGAGCGACTAAAATTCCTTGAGCCACCTTAATTCCGGAAAACCCGTCAAAAGCCAGTTTCTTAAGCGGCGCTTTACCTTCAACAAAAACAATTCTTTTTTCAGCAAAATTGGAAATTATTCTCACTCCAATCTGTCCGCCAGAAATCTTTTTGACCAGAGGAGAAATTTTCTCTAACATCGTGTTGATAATGTTAGCTCCCATAGCATCTTTGGGGTCAACTAATAAATGTAAAACTAAAAAATTTTTTACCTTTCTAACCTCCAAACCTTTGGCGCCGCCAGAAATTTTAAAAAGGAACTTATTGGTTTTATTGGCTATTTCTAAAATTTCTTTTTTATTTTTTAAAATCTTCTGGCTAGCTTTTTGGAAATTCTTAATTCCCAGCAGCTGGAGTTGGCCGGTCATTAAATTTCCTAAATATTCCCCCAAAAAACCGCCGCCTTCCTTGATTAATTTGGCTGCCCGGGAGGCAGCAGCCACCACCGAGGGTTCTTCAATTTCCATTGGCACAAAATAATCTTTGTTATTAACCAGAAAATTAGCAGCAATTTTAAAAGGCCCGATATTGTTCTCAAAATCAATAAAATCGGGCAGCTTTTGATACTGCTTAATCAATTTTAAATCTTCCTTGCTTAAAGAAGAAAATTTAGCAATAATTTTTATTTTTTCCGGCAGCGAAAGCTGATGAAATTGATAAATACCGGAAGTTATTGTCTCTCGCGCCATTTGAGATATTGTTTGATGGTTAATTTTTTTCCTTTTTTTAGTTGGGCCGGCAGGTCGCTTTTAAATTTTTTGTTTGAGGTTACTACTCCCCTAAGACACACTGAACTGGCGCCGCCGCCGTAACCGTTAATGCCAATCTGCTGGCCCTTCCTGGCTTTTTCCAAAACGCCGGCCAGAGAAATAAAAATAGAAGAAGTGTAAGAATTGCCGATATAGGGATTATATCTTAAACCGGGGTTGAATTTTTCCTTGAAAAATTTTTGAAATTCTGGTATTTTTCTGATTTTATCAAGTTCTTTTTTATATTCGGAAAAAAGATTCGGCTTTTTAAGGCATTGAGTCAGGGTTAGATGGTCTTTTTGTTTTAGCTTTTCGTGCCGCCAGAAAAGGGCGGCCACCCACTCCACAATTTTTGGAAAGGGCGTGTGCATAATAAAGAAATCGGCTATGTCTAAAAGGTTTCTTTTTTGTTTTTTTAAAAATTTAATGTTTTTTTCTTTCCAGTCTTCCAGGGCTCTTTTCTGGCATTCCAAAAAAGCCGGTTTAGTTAATTCTCCGTTAACCTGGGGAAAAGGGTAAGAAGAGGGCGGAACTTTAAAGTCATCAATGTCAGCAGCATACTGGCCCAAATTTTGATAATCTAAACTTAAAATTTTGGGCTTGGTTTCCACCCGTAGAGCCACGGCCGCGCAACCCTGAGTGACCTCAGCTTTGACGTCTTCCTGGCGATAAATTGAACGGTCAATGGACAGGGCGACGGCCGGTTTTCCCTGATGGGCCTGGCTGTATTCGCAGGCCGAAATTGCCGCCTGGAGCCCGGCCAAACAGGCAAATTTGTACTGAAAAGGAACGCTCTTTAAACCCAATTTATGATTTAAAATTTTGACGGCCAAGGGCTTGGAAGCGTCAGGGTCAGATTCAGTGCCAATATAAAATCTCTCCACATCCTGGAAATCAATTTTCAAAAGAGCTTCAACGGCCAGCTCTTCAATAGAAGTTTGATAAGGAACCCTGGCTTCAATCACGCCCAGACCCTGGCCAGTGTAAGCTGAGGGAATTTTTCTTTTCTTAGCCAGGTCCTCAATTGAGATAAAATGTTTTGGCAGAGCTATGCCAATCTGGGAAATCCCTACTTCTGTTGTCATATTTTTCGTTTTTTTATTTTTTTAATAATAATTTTAAACCAGGGAGTGTATTTTTGCGAGTTTTTTTTGATGTCGGCTTTCAAATCTGGCAGTTTAATCCATTGCCAGCCAGCCACTTCTTTTTTGTCAGGTTTAGGTTTGCCGTCAAACCGACCAAAAAAAACATGGTCAAATTCGTGCTCGCCTACCCGATCCGCCGCCAGTGAAGAAGAAGGTTTACCCTCTTTGCCTAAATTAGTAAGTTTTGTTTTATAGACAAAGCTAAAAGCCTCTTTTAAATTACAATTAATCCCCATTTCTTCTTTTAATCTTCTTTTGGCTTCTTCTTTAAGATTCCTGTTCGGCCTGGGATGTGAACAGCAGGTATTAGCCCAGAGTCCGCCCAAATGATATTTTGATTTAGCCCTCTTTTGAATTAAAGTTTCTCCTTTTTTATTGAATAAAAAGACGGAAAAGGCCCGGTGCAATTTTCTTTCTTGGTGGGCTTTTATTTTTTCTTCTTCCCCAATTGCTTCATCTTTTTTGTTGACTAAAATAACTTTTTCTTCCATTTTTATACCCTTCTCTCAATTAAGTAATTAACGAATTCTGCTAATTTGCTTTTGGCTCTTGATCGGGGCAATAATTTTTCGGCCTCCTGCCAGTTTTCTTTAATAATTTTTTGAGCCGTTTTTTTAGCATACTCTATGCTACCATATTTTTTAATAATAACTATAGCCTCTTTTCTTTCTTTTAAATCATCGGTGTGCTTGTCCAATATTTCCAATAATCTTTTTTTGTCTTTTTTGCTGGCTTTTTCTAAAGTATGAATGACCATCAAAGTTCTCTTCCCTTCTTTAATGTCGTTGCCGAAACTTTTGCCGAACTTAGTTCTCTCTTCGCCGGTTAAACTGATATCTAAAATATCATCTTGAATCTGGAAAGCCACGCCGATGGCTTCGGCCATTTTGCCGACTTTTTCGGCCAGCTGGTTGCTTTTTTCTGAAAGGACAACCGCCAGTTTGGCGGCCAGCCGGGAAAGACAACCGGTCTTGAAAGTACACATTTGTAAATATTCTTTCTGGTTGATTTTCCTGGCTCTTCCTTTGTGCCAATAAATGTCAGTTCCCTGTCCCAAATGAATGTTAATCATCTCCTGAATACAAGTTTCATAAGCCCGACTCAGAACTTCTGGTTTAAATTTATTTTTATTTTTAATTAAAGTTATTAAAGGCAAAAAATAAAGAAAATTCCCGGCGTTAATAGCAACATCAACGCCAAAAATTCTATGCAAGCAAGGTTTTCCCCTTCTTAATTCGCTGTTGTCTTCTACATCATCGATTATAATACTATTATGGCATGCCACATTATTAGCAATAAAGTTATGAGAATTTTCAACCATTAAATCATAAACTGGTTCTTCTCCAACGAATTTTATCTCTTTCACTCTATCAATTCTAAAAGCTGGAAAATCTATTGGAAGGGTTGGAAAATCTTCTAAGTACCTATAAGTCCTTCTTCTTTTCTGTTTTCTCTTTAGCCTTTTTTTATACAAACTCTTTTCTGTTCCAATCTCTTTTAGAACTTGCTGGGGATTAGAGAAACCGATGGACCATTGATTTGAGTATTTTTTCTTTGAAATTTTCCAGAGATTTTTATTTCTTTTATAATAAATGTGGCTAGTTGTAAATCCTAAACTATCTAATAATAATTTTAATTTTTCAATTAAAATTTTACTAGAGCTGGAGAAATAAGCTCTTCCTTCCTTGTCCACCCAACCATCTGAATCTAAATATCCTCTTATAAAAGCGAGTTTCTGTTTTTTTGGTAAGGTAAATATCCAATCAGGAAGCGTTTTTTTAGTCGCTCTTTTATGTAAACCTAATGTACTTAATAACCAACAAACCTTAAAAGAGCAGCAAGAAAGATTATTGGTTCCTTTATATGTTCTTAGTTGATATGAAAAAACTTTTGAAAATAAGGAAGAATAGGCTGAAACTTCCTCAATGTCATTTGCTGGACACAGTTGAAGGCGAGAGCTCTTTTTATCAATAGAAATTGAACCATCGCCTAATATATAACCCACCAACTGACAAAATTCTTCAGTAGTTTCTTTTGGCAAAATTGTTTTATCTTTAATGGGATCTTTCGGTGGCTGAGGTAATTTTAATGGTTTCCCTTCGTCAGGAAGTTTGTTTAAAACTACTATTCTATCTCCTTTTTTAAGCTCTTTTAATTGCCTCCATTTTAATTCAATTTCCGGCGCTTCATGCTTGGTTTGTTTTGGTATATAATCTGATTTTTCAATTTTTAAATCCAACCAATTAAAAACGAACCTAAAGTCAGATTTTGGTAAAAGGGCAGGATTTTGAGGAGCCAAAGCGTTGCCTAAACCTCCAAAATCTTTGTTTAATAAATCGGTTAATTTTTTTATATCACCTCGCTTAAGTTTAGTATTGAGCTTTTTTCTTCCAGTTAAAGTTATTTTGTATCTTACCGGTTGTTTTTTAGTTATCACCAAAAATGGATGATTTTCGGTTGCTTCAATCTCCCTGTTTCTGGTTATTAATTTATAAACTCTTTTGATGCCGTTAAATTTTTTAGCCAAAACTTTATTTCTATGTAATTTACCGTCAGAAGTTAACGTATAAACATAATCCCCTTTTTTAATCCGATTTATTTTTACCTGCTCGCCGGGATTTTTTAATATATATGTATCTCCGGGCAAACAGCCTTCGTGGCAAAGCTCGGGAATGACTAAAAAATCTCTGATTTTCTTCAGGTCGCCGCCGATGGCCTCGACAATCAATAAAAATAAAACTGGCCGCCATCTTTTTCCGCCCCGGCCCAAAAACTCATAAATTGGTTTAATAAAAACTTCCTCAGCCGCTTTCTGACTATAAGCATAACGCGGTTTACCGAAAGTAAAATCAAGCCATTTTCTGCTGGCTTTTTGGGGAAGATATTTGCTAATAGCCCTGTCAATCTCCGGCCTTTGCTTTTCTAAATACTCCTTAATATTCTTCTCCATAGTTTTGTTATATTAATAATTGTACCCCTGTACAATTATTCATATTCTTCTTTGATAATTTTTATAAATAGAGAAAAGCTTTAAAAAGTTAAAAATATTCTTTCTTAAATTGGGTTTTAACAAAAAATTGGGGAAAGCAGAAAAATTTTTAAAATATAAAATATCACCGTTGGCTTTCTCTAAAATCTCGCCAATCTCGTTAAGGGTTTGGTTGTCAAGTGTATATAAAATTTTCTGGGCGGAAAATAAATCTTTGTTGAAACAGGAAAGCCGCTGAATTCTCTCGGGATAAAAGTCAACATCTTTGGCAAGGATGGCTTTAGCCGCCTCTTCTCCGGCAAGCATGGCATTACCTATGCCGCCGCCCGATATCGGATCAACCATGGCCCCGGCGTCACCAACCAGTAGGGCATTGTCTTTAACCAATTTGAGCGGTTTTTTCTCCCAGGGAACTATACCACTGATATTTTCTAAAAGTTTATAACTTCCCAGTTCTTTTTTCACGGTGTTTTCCGTAAAATCTTCAAACTGCTTATTAAGATTCTTTTTACCTTCCGAACCAAGACCGATATTGGCCCTATTTTTTGATTTGGGAAAAATCCAGGCATAACCTAAAGGAAATCTCTCTTGGTCAAGATATGTTTTTATGGTTTGGCAATCCACTTCTTTTTCTACTTCCACTAAATGTTCAAGGCAAGGATAAACCGCCACCTTCTCTTGAAAAACTTTTCGCCTGACAATTGAGAGAGGACCGTCGGCGCCAATTAGATATTTTGCTCTAAAAACCTCGCCGGTTTGGACTTTAACATACCAAATATCGCCTTCTTTTTCAATTTCAACCACTCTTTTTTGAAGTTGAATTTTCGCCAGGCATTGGCTGGCTAGAAATTTTTCAAAATTTACCCTGTCTAAAACATAACTTCCTTCTTTAATCCGGAGATTAATTACTTTCCCATTCGGTAAAATTATTTGAGTATTATCAATGGTAGCGGAAATCCAGCTTGGGTCAGGTTGAATACCAAGTTGGTCTAAAAATTTTTTCGCCAATCCTTCGGCGCACTGAACCGGTTTGCCAATCTCGCTTTTCTGCTCCAAAATCAAGGCGTCATCCAAATGTCTCCCGGCCGTCAAACCGCCAGGCCCGGCGCCAACAATAATTGTTTCAAAAATCCTTTCCATAAAACCATAAAATAAACTATTTTAAAAAATTTTTAAATATTAATAAATATACAGGTGTCTAATTATTAATATAGATATTTATTGAGTGCTTCAATAACTAAGGCAGTGGTTAATTCTTCTGAACCGTAATAACGCCAAGGAAAAGGACCTAAAAATAAAAAGGACTTCTTCCAGGAACCATTGGCTAATTGTCTTTTTAATAGATAATTGATTCCGAGGTCAATCTCTTTTCCAGAATAATCAAAATTAAATAAAGTATTAAGGGCCAGGGCAATCTCCAGGTCGCTGCCAAAAACGCCTGGTTCCTTTTGATAACTGAGGGTAGATTTAATAATAATGTCCCGGTTTTCTCCTAAGCTAGTAACGTTATTTTTAAAGGCGCGGGAAACCATGTAAAAAAGGGCTAATCTGTTTGGATAATAAATTGAGCAGGGCTGATTTAATTTTATTGCTCGATTAATAAAAGAACAAACTGGGAAGTCGTTTTGTCCTAAATATAATAATACATTTGCGTTAACTGCGCAATCTATATGTTCTTTAAATTTTTCTATCAATGAGGCGAAATGATATTTTTCTCCCTTATCTATGATAAATGTAAGAAACAGATTATCCTTGTTGCGATTATTTAATATCAACTGAAGATTATCGTCAAAATTTATCTTATTCAGCCGCAAAATAAAAGAAATGGTTGAAATGTCATCAAGGTCGGGCGGCACTCTTTTTTTGTTTCTTTTAGTCCAGAATCTCCAGATACCTCCTTTTTCTTGTTCGCTTAATAAAAAACTAATCGCTTTTTCAGTCATCTTTTTCACTTTCTCGGCCCTAATATCTTTCAGAGAATACAAAACAAAACTGGTAATAAAAGGAGAACTATCAAAATAACTCCCCCACATCCAACGATTCCAACAGGCCAGGGTTTTGAATTCGCCCCAAGGCAATTGGTTCTGGTAAAGAAAATCTATCGCCGGATTGATTGCGTTCTCAATATTTTTTACCCCCTCGTGGTCCATTGGCATAATTATACCCCATTTCTTCCTCAAAACAAAAAAATAATGCCTTATTTAAAAATGTAACAAACGTTTTTGGTTACAATTAAAAGTTATCCACAGTTGACATCTTTACAGGTTCGGTTGATGTTCGGTATGATATAATAATGCTAACTCCAAAACAAAAGAAAATATTTGAATATATCAAGAAATATATAAAGGAAAAAGGCTATTCCCCCTCTCTTGAAGAAATTGGAAGGCATTTTAGGTCGGTAAAATCTACCATCCACCAGCATATAGAGGCGTTAAGGGAAAAAGGATGCCTAAAGAAAATTGAAAATCAACCGAGATCGATTGAAATAAATAAAAAACAAAGGGGTTCTGATTTAATAAAGATTCCTCTACTTGGAACTATTACTGCTGGCGAACCAATTGAAGCGATTGAGGATAAAAAAACTATTGAAGTGCCAAAATCTCAACTCTCTAAATCCGGCCAACACTATGCTTTGCAGGTTAGCGGCGACAGCATGATTGATGAAGGAATTTTTGATGGCGACACTGTAATTATCAGAAAGCAACCCGACGCAGAAAATGGAGAAACCGTTGTTGCTTTAATAAATGATAATGAAGTAACTTTAAAAAAAATCTACAAAGAAAAAAATGGTTTCCGGCTCCAACCAGCTAATCCAAACTTAAAACCAATTTTTACAAAAGAGTTAATAATTCAAGGAAAGGTCATTAATGTAATTAGAAATTTTGAGGGAATGAGAAGAATAACCAAACCTCCAGAACTTGAAAAAATGGAAAGTTTATATCCGGATACCGGATTATTAAGAAAAGAGCGAAAAGTAAAAAATAGAGAAATAAAAGAAAGGGTTAGGGGCGGAACAAAGTTTTACAGAAAAATCATTGTGAGCAAAGAGCCGGAGACTATTAATGGGTTTATTAATAAAATTATTTGTGGCGATAGCGAAAACATATTAAAAGGGCTCCCAAACGATTCTATAGATATAATTATTACTTCGCCTCCATATAATTTTGGTCTTAAATACGAAGAGGACAAAAAAAATGATACCGTAAGATGGAGTGAATATTTCAAAAAACTGAATGCTATTTGGAAAGAGTGTGTCCGCATATTAAAGCCCGGGGGTCGCTTTTGTTTAAATGTTCAGCCTCTATTTTCTGACTATATACCGACCCATCATTGCTTTTCAAAACAATTACTCGATTTAGAACTCTTGTGGAAAGGAGAAATCTTATGGGATAAACACAATTATAATTGTAAATACACCGCGTGGGGAAGCTGGAAAAGTCCGAGTATGCCATATCTGAAGTATACATGGGAATTTATTGAAGTTTTTTGTAAAAAAACGCATAAAAAAACTGGTGACCCTAAAAATATTGATATTACGGGAGACCAGTTTAAAAAATGGGTTTACGCAAAGTGGGATATTGCTCCAGAAAGAAACATGAAAAAATACAAACACCCCGCTATGTTTCCTGAAGAATTAGTTGCAAGACTACTCAAGTTATTTAGTTATAAAAATGATATCGTTTTAGATCCTTTTAATGGTGTGGGGACTACTACTG
>Ga0172364_10003031_pt1 | contig 13395 bp, 12 predicted proteins | sample LakKivSesite10cm_FD_114545 | JGI IMG/M metagenome (GOLD analysis project Ga0172364, IMG submission 114545) | Sediment microbial communities from Lake Kivu, Rwanda - Sediment site 10cm | ecosystem: Environmental > Aquatic > Freshwater > Lake > Sediment | place: Rwanda: Western Province, Lake... | reverse complement strand
TCCAGGTAAATCACAAAGCAAGAATGATGAATAATTCCATCTTGCCCTGTCTCTGAATATCTAGTGCGTAGCTGGTACCTAAACATCATTTGCCTGCAATATCTTTTAGCAGGTTATCGAAAAACAGATTTTCTTCCTATGTAGGAATCTAAAAATCAATAGAACCTCTCTAACAGTTCTTGTTTTGATTGGGTTTTTTCCTTTCCTTTCTTATATTGATCCTCATGAAAGCACCTTCCGCCAACATTCCTATTATTGATTTACATTGCGATCTTTTAAGCTGCATACAAGAAGGTCAAGGCAAGTATGGCTTTGATAGTCCTGAGTTAAATTGCTCAGTTCCTCAACTGCTTGAAGGAGGTGTCAAACTACAAGTGATGGCAGTTGCAGCTATTACAAGCCCAGGATCTGCAACCAATGGAAAACAACAAATAGATTTATATCAACAGCTGAGATCTCAAAAACATCAAGAGATAGGACCTTTTACTAACTTTTCTATTACCTCTCCAAAGACCCATTGTATGCTTGCGATCGAAAATGCCTCTGCTATTGTAGAAGAGCATGAGCCTTTAGGGCTTTTTTGGGAAAGAATGGCAACCTATCAATCGACAGAAAAAATCCTGTATATAAGTTTGACATGGAATCAAGAAAATCGTTTCGGAGGAGGAAATCTCACTAAGATTGGCTTAAAAGATGATGGTAGAGCTGTCCTTGAGTATTTGTCAGGAAAAAAAATCGCTATTGATCTGAGCCATACTTCTGACGCTCTTGCTTACGACATCCTAAACTGTATACACAAAAAGTCCCTCGACATCCCTATCATCGCAAGTCATTCAAACTATCGCCGTATTTGTGAAATCCATAGAAATCTTCCTGAAGAAATAGCCAAAGAGATCTTTCGTCATCGAGGTTTAGTGGGGATCAATTTTGTACACCGCTTTGTTGGAAAAACTCCAGAATCGTTTCTAGACCATATTGCATATGCTATTTCTATCGGTGGAGAAAATGCAATTTGCTTAGGAGCCGACTTTTACGGGGGTCTTAATATACCTGACGAGCTATGCCCAGGGAGAACAAAAATAACGTTCTTTCCTGACTATTCGAATGCAGGGAGGTATCCTCTTTGGATAGAACTATTACAAAGCCGCTTTTCTGAAAAACTCATCCGAAAAATTTGCCATGAAAATGCAGAAAGCTTTTTCACTGAAAAGATTACAGCTAATATCTCAAAATAAGACAAATTAACAGCGCACTTACGTAACTATAGCACTTCCTCAATATCTCTCAGGGATTACCATTTTTATCCATAGTTTTGCATTCACTACAAATCCCTTTAAAAACAACACCTCCCCCGAGATATCACCCAAACACCCTTAATATCTTTACTAAACAGGCTTTACAACCAAAATTCCCATTAAAAATGGGAATTTTGGCTATTTTTATATTTTTTTTAACCTAAATTCCCATTAAAAATAGGAATTCTGGTATAATAAGAAAAAAAAGCAATAATTCAGGATGTCATGAAAAATATTTTAAAATGCATTGAAACACCCTACATTGATGCACAGACGCTTCTTGTGCTTTTAAGTGATTATAAAAAGCCTCGAGAAGCTATTTTGCGTATGATAAAAAATGAAGAGATCATCAGGCTAAAAAATGGCTTTTACCTAATTAGTGAAAAAATTACACGAGGATCTGCAAAAATTATCCCTTTTGAGCAGATAGCGAACCTGCTGTACGGGCCTTCTTATGTGAGCATGGAATGGGCTTTGTCTTTTTATGGAATGATTCCTGAAAGGGTATATACCATCACCAGCATGACATTAGGGAGAAACAAAGAGTACCATACTCCTGTGGGGGATTTTTCCTACTTTGCTTTATCTTCTGAAAGCTATTCGATGGGAATCACGCAAAAAAAATCTCCCGACTTTATAGGGAGCTTTTTACTAGCTAGCCCTGAAAAAGCATTAGCTGATTTGGTTTTTAAGACATGCAAAAACTTGAATAAAGAGCAACTTAAGGATGAATTATTGGAATCAAAACGAATCGATCAAGAGTGTTTTCATGCACTAGATAAAGAATTACTTAAAGATATAGTAGCATCTTACCGTGCAAAGCACGTACATTATCTCTCAGATCTCGTAGGAGTGTTATGAATTTTAATCCAAGCATCCAGAAAATGCTGAATAACTACCCAGACACCATGCCTCAAATCGATAAATTACGAGAGGTTTTACAACAAACAGCTCTCTTAGGGCTAGCTCGTCATCAATTTTTTGAACATGCTATTTTTTATGGTGGCACAGCCCTGCGGATTCTATATGGATTAGATCGATATAGCGAAGATCTTGACTTCTCTTTGTTGAAACCCAATCCAAATTTTGACTTCACACCTTTTCTTTATGGGATGCAGCAAGAGCTTTTAGCCATGGGTTTTAAGATGGATATCGATGTACGTAAAAAAAATGCTGATACAGGGATTTGGTCAGCGTTTTTAAAAGGAAACACCCTCTCAATGTTACTCTCTTTCCAAGAAAAAACCAAAATAAAGGGAATACATCCTGAACAAAAAATCCAACTTAAACTTGAAATCGATACGGATCCTCCTCTTTGCCACTTACCTCCGGAAAGTAAACTAGTCACAAATCCAATCCCCTTTTATGTTTCCACTTATGCGATCGTTGATCTATTCGCGGGTAAAATGCATGCAGCTCTTTGCCGAAATTGGAAGAAGCGAATTAAGGGACGAGATTGGTATGATCTCATCTGGTACATACAAAGTGGCATTCCAGTAAACTTAGCCCATCTAAGGGAACGTATGAGACAAACCAAACATTTACATCCTAAGGAAAAATTAGACAAAAATGAACTATTAGAAAAAATACACACAAAAATAGATGAGATTGATTGGGAAATAGCAAAATCTGATATTGCTCCATTTATTCCAGATAAACAAAGACTAGCCATTTGGTCTGCTTCGTTTTTTCATGATCTCATAAATCATTTGCGATTTGTAGATACTACTACGTAAGCTCAACAAAGGTATCACAATGACCACCCACCCAACATGGATAGAGATTGATGTGCGTCAGTTTCGTAAAAACATCTCATTACTCAAAAGCTACTTACACAATTGCTTGTATTGCCTTCCCATCAAAGCAAATGCTTATGGACATGGGCTGTGTCAAATAGGCAAAGCTGCTGCAGATGCTGGCGTAGATTATTTAGCTGTGGCTCATCTTGAAGAAGGGAAGGAGTTAAGAAAAGCTGGTATTTGTACTCCTATCCTAGTACTAGGAGCCATTCATGAAGAGCAAATCCCCGATTTACTTGAATATGAGCTAGAATTCACTATCAGCTCACAATATAAAGCCGATCTAGTAGCTAGTGTTTGCCTTGCCTTGAAAAAAAGCTGCCGTATTCATATTGAAGTAGATACCGGGATGCAAAGAACAGGTGTTCGACCGCAAACAGCTATAGAGCTCTTTCATCATCTCTTAAATCTGCAATGTTTTATCGTTGTGGGGGTGTATTCCCATTTTGCTACTGGTGATCAAGGTGATACATTCACTCTGCAGCAAATGCAAAAATTTGATGACCTGCTCAATCACCTTCCTTCTTCTTCCCCTTTGATTCGTCATATTGCTAACTCTAGCGGGACCTTACTTTTTCCCCATGCTCATTTAGATATGGTAAGGCCAGCTTTTGCTACATTTGGCTATCTGCCTCAAACAGCTCCAAAAGAGCTGCAAGAGATTCGTCCCTGCTTCACGTTAAAATCCAAGATTTCTTATTTTAAGGTTGTTGAAAAAGAGCAAGGAGTGAGCTATGGACATACGTACACAACCTCTTCACAAACACGTATTGTCACTATCCCCATTGGATATGGGGATGGGTATCGCCGCTGTTTATCTAATAAAGGTTTTGTACTTATCCGAGGCCAACGTTTTCCTATTGTGGGAACTATTTGCATGGATCAGTTGATGGTAGATATAGGTCAAAGTGAGGCATTTGTTGGTGACGAAGTGGTGTTAATTGGAAAGCAGGGAAAAGAGGAAATATCTCTACAAGAGGTAAGTCACTTGGTCGGGACGATTCCCTATGAAATCCTATGTGGTTTTAATAACCGAATCCCACGCCTCTATATTGATTAACCTTTTTCTCCTCTCCTGTTTTTAATGCAGCTTTCGTCCGTTAGGAACATTTGATCAGGTGTAACAAGGACTATACTATTAGCCTCATTAGAAAAACCTAGCACAAGTACCTCTGATATAAGAAAGTCTCCGGATGTAAGATTCGAACTTACAACTAACGGATTAACAGACCTTATAAAAGAGAGCAAAATGACTTTGTAAAATTCTCTGCTGCTCTTCATCAGAGATTTGATAGACTATTTCGGTACCAGCAGGCTCAACAACTATAGGAATCCTCTCATCTTTTTGTATGAGAAAAGGCCACCTGTGACAGGTGGCTGGATCATTTCTGACGCTCGCTACACTGTCACATCAACCAGAAAGTCTCCGGATGTAAGATTCGAACTTACGACCAACGGATTAACAGTCCGCTGCTCTACCGCTGAGCTAATCCGGAATAAGGCCTAGATTATAGTGTGAAAAAAAATTAAGCGCAAGATAGGATTTTAAGAAAAGCTTTGCTTTGTTACGATAGACGGAAAACTTTATAGGCCTCATGACCGAAGAATACCATGATCAGATTACTGGCTGCGTAGAACATATTGTCTTTTCCAGTGAAGAGACAGGCTTTACCGTTGCAAGTCTGAAAGAACCTAGAAAAAAAGAACTTACCTCTATTGTCGGCATTTTACCTACGATTCAGCCTGGAGAGACCCTTTTTTGTGAGGGCACGTGGAAACATCACGCTCGCCATGGGAAGCAATTTGAAATCCTTAGCTATAAGCAAACAGCTCCCAAGGATGTGCTGGGTATTCAAAAATATCTTGAATCTGGCCTTATTAAGGGTATTGGCCCCGCCTATGCCAAAAGAATCGTGGACAAATTTGGCACCGCTACTTTGGAAATTATTGATGAAGATCCCTATAGGCTTACGGAGATCGAAGGCATTGGAGAAAAAAGAATCGAGCAGATCAAGCAATGTTGGCATGATCAAAAGTCGATCCGAAATGTTATGGTCTTTCTGCAAGGGCATCAAATAGGCCCCTCACTAGCGCAAAAAATCTACAAACTCTATGGCGATGAAAGCATCGCCAAAATCCAAGAAAATCCTTATGGACTCGCAAAAAAAATCTTTGGTGTGGGTTTCAAAACAGCCGATACGATCGCCAAAAACCTAGGATTTGCGTTGACCTCCCCTCACCGCATTGATGCAGGGATTGAATACTTACTCTGGGAAGTGAGTAATGAAGGACACACATGCCTTCCCAAGGAAGAGCTTCTCAAACAGACCAGCGCTCTGCTCGAGGTAGACAGCGCTTTGATTGAAGAGAGATTAGACACTCTTGTGATGCATGAGCGCCTTGTAACGACTTCTTTAGAAGAAGAAGTGTTCTATTGGGTACGTCCTTTATATCTCGCAGAGATCGGAATAGCAAGGGAGCTTGAAAGACTACTTACAGCCAAATGCTCTATTAGAGATATGGACACTTCTAAAGCCATTGAGTGGATGGAAGAAAAGATGGGGCTTAGACTTGCAAGTCAGCAAAAAGCGGCAGCTCTCTTAAGTCTAGAAGAAAAATTCCATGTTATTACTGGCGGACCAGGAACGGGAAAAAGTACGATCACTAAAGGTATTTTGCGCATTACAGAAAAACTCACAAATAGCATCTTACTGGCAGCGCCAACAGGGAGAGCTGCCAAGCGTATGAGTGAAATTACTCGTAGAAAAGCATTTACGATCCATAGCCTCTTGGAGTTTGACTATCAACATGGAGGGTTTAAAAAAGACAAGGATAACCCTTTAGTTTGTGACTTACTGATTGTTGATGAAGCTTCTATGATTGATACGCAACTGATGTACGCTCTTTTAAAAGCTATCCCTTCTCCCGCACGTGTCATCTTTTTAGGGGATGTCGATCAGCTTCCAAGTGTGGGTCCTGGTAATATTCTCAAAGATGTGATTTCTTCGCAGAGGGTACTTGTCACAGAGCTTTCACAGATCTTTAGGCAAGCTGCTGGATCTAAAATCATCACCAACGCTCATAGAATCAATAAAGGCTATTTCCCTGATATTTCCAATCCTGAAGGGACCGATTTCATCTTTATAGAAGCAGAAGAGCCTCATGATATCCAAGCTAAGATTTTACATCTTATTCAGCAAGAGCTACCTGCTAAATATCATTTTGACTCTATTAACGACATTCAAGTGCTCTCTCCCATGCGTAAAGGGGGTGTTGGCATTGAAAATCTCAATCATCTTCTACAAAGCCATCTCAACCCCTCTTCTTCACCTTTGTTTAAATTTGGAAAAACCTTCCATATACATGACAAAGTGATGCAACTGAAAAACAATTACGACAAAAAAGTATTTAATGGAGATGTAGGAAGAATTTCTTCCATTGATACTAATGATCAGAAGCTATGTGTGGATTTTGATGGAGATCTTGTTGACTATGATTTTTCAGAGCTCGATGAGCTAGCCCTAGCCTATGCTGTTTCTATTCATAAGTATCAAGGGAGTGAGTGCCCCTGCGTGATTATTCCTATTCATATCTCGCACTTTAAGCTTTTGTATAGAAATCTTATCTATACAGGTATCACAAGAGGAAAAAAACTTGTAATTCTTCTTGGCACAAAAAAAGCGCTTTTCATTGCAGTTAAAAACGATGAGGTTAAAAAGCGCTTCACAGGTCTTAAGACATTTCTTATACAGCTACTCACAGAAAGAGCTTCTATGGAAGCTTAAAATGCCGGAAGAATAGCTCCCTTATACTTTTCTAAAATAAACTGTTTCATCTTTTCTGATGTCATCGCTGCTTGTAAAGCCTGAAGATCAGGGCGATCTTTATCTCCTATCCTAATTGCAATAATGTTTACATAGGGGGAGTTATCACTTTCTAAAGCAAGAGCATCTTTTTTGGGGGAGAGTTTTGCTTCTAAAGCATAGTTTGTATTAATAACAACAAGATCCAAATCACTTAAAGATCTTGGCAACATTGCGGCATCTGCTTCAATAAACTTGAGATGTTTTGGATTCTTTTCAATACTCAGCACAGTAGCTTTGAGATCATCTGGTCGTTTGAGTTTTATCAACCCTTGAGCCTGCAGCAAAAGTAAAGCCCGTCCTTCATTGGTTGGGTCGTTAGGAATGCCCACTGTAGCATTATCTTTAAGGTCTTTGAGTGACTGAATTTTTTTTGAATATATTCCCATAGGCTCTATTTCTATCTTAGCCAAGCTCTCTATGGGATAATGAAACTGCGCAATCTGCGCGTCCATAAAAGGGATATGTTGAAAAAAGTTTGCATCAACTTCTTTTTCTGCTAGAGCTCTATTAGGAACGTTGTAATCATTTGTAACCACAACCTCAAGAGTAATACCCTGCTCTTTCAAGTTAGGTTTTATAAATTCAAGCATTTGCGCATGAGGAACAGGAGTAGCTGCTACCTTTAATTTTTTTTGATTTCCTGAAGAACTACATCCGCAAAAACACGCTAGCACTGCCACCAAAGCGATGAAACTTTTACATCTAATCATGAATACATCCTCCTCTTTTTTTTAAAATCGCTTCTACTATGACTTTCCCTATCCACTGAGCCAACTGCACAATCATAATCAATAACACGACTGTCGTCACCATAATGAACACATTGAATTGATTATAACCATATTGAATCGCCACTTGCCCTAAGCCGCCCCCCCCTACAAGACCTGCCATCGCACTATACCCTATAAGATTCACGACCATTAAGGTGATAGCAGAGACTAGAGAAGGTAACGTTTCTGGCAGCAAAACTTTGACTACTATCTGCCATGTGCTTGAACCCATAACAGTTACCGCTTCAAGAATCAAGCGATCTACAGCTTTAAGATGAGTTTCTACGAGTCTTGCAAAAAATGGTGCTGCAGCTATAGTGAGAGGAACAATAGAAGCGGTTGTACCAAGACTTGTTCCTACGATCCATCTAGTCAAAGGTATCAACGCGACCATCAAAATAGCAAAAGGAAAGGATCTTCCTATATTCACAATCACTTCAAGAACCCTATAGATATGTATATGTTCTTTAATGTGTCCTTTACTTGTAATTGTCAGAATAACACCTAAAGGAAGCCCAAGAGCCACAGCAAAAAAAGCCGCCGCAACAACCATATATAGTGTATTCCAAAGTTGCAAAGGTAGCAGTTGCAGTGCAAGCGAGATATTCTCACTATTCATCTGTGATCACCTCATAATGTACTTCATGTTTCGTTAAATAATCCAAAGCCCCTGCAACACCTTCTGGAGATCCTGTCAACTCAATGATTAAAGTACCAACGGATACCTTATCCAAACGATCAATCCATCCAAGAAGAATATTGGCATGCACATGGAACTTCTGCACTAGCTCTGAAACAAGAGGCTCTCCTGCTGCTTTTCCTTTAAATCGCAATCTCAACAGTTTTCTATGAGGAAGCGCTTTTTGAATAAACTCTGGGGGTATCTCATGAGATGTATGTTCTAAAAGTTGCTTTGTTGTGATATGTTGAGGATCAGAAAAGATAGAAGAGACTGATCCCTGCTCTATAATTTTTCCATGCTCCATCACAGCCACTTTCGTACAAATTTGTTTAACCACTGTCATCTCATGTGTGATAACAACAATGGTAATACCCATCTTCTTACGAAGATTTTTTAATAATGATAATACTTCACGAGTTGTTTTGGGATCCAATGCTGAGGTAGCCTCATCACATAGTAAAACTGTAGGACGATGAGCTAAAGCTCTTGCAATCCCTATACGCTGCTTTTCTCCTCCACTAAGGTGGATGGGATATACATCTTTTTTATGAGCTAGCCCTACTAGATGTAAAAGCTCGTCTACCGTCTTTTCAATCTCTTGTGCATCAACTCCTGCAATCTCTAAAGGATAGGCAATATTACCTGCTGCTGTTCTTGAGCTCAGCAAGTTAAAATGCTGAAAAATCATGCCTACTTTTCTACGGAAACGACGTAAGGCCTTTTTTTTCATCGTAGCAACATCTTCGCCTTGAAATACAATTTCTCCTGATGTAGGAGTGATAAGTCCTGCTAAGCATCGAATGAGAGTTGATTTACCAGCGCCACTGAGACCGATGATTCCATACACATCACCCTCAGCCACTTCGAAAGAAACTTCATCAAGGGCAATCGTTGTGTTTTGCCCATGCACATAACGCTTAGAGACTCGATGAACTTTGATTAAGCAGGAAGAGATACTCATACGCCCTTTCTAGTAAAGATCGCTAGACTCTACTTATAGTCTGTAATTTCTGTATTTGTTTTTCAATCGCTTCATCTTCTACTTTCTGAAACAAAATAGCAGGCTCTTGTAAAGAATTCCCTGTCTTAAAGCTGTAACTCACGATCTCTTGCCAAGAGAGGTTCTCTGTTGCAATTCCAAGCCATTGCAATAATGTTACTGCAGAGTCAGGAATGATAGGCAAGCTAATAAGTCCAAGAAGCTTTAAACATGCAAGGCAACAATAGATCGTTGTTTCCATGCGAGCGCGTGTTGTGTCAGATTTAGCATCTGTCCAAGGCTTTTTAGCATCGAAGTATACATTGCCTAAAGAAGAGAGTTCCATCATAGCCTGGGCTACTTTTCTTAAAGAAAACTGCTCATAGGCTAAATAAGCTTCCTGCGTAATTTTTTCCATGGAGGCAATAAACTGTTGATCGATCTCTTCTAGAGTATGTTTAGGCGGAACCTTTTGCCCACAATGTTTTTTTGCAAAGACAAGAACACGATTGGCCAAATTTCCATACTTACCCACAAGCTCTGCATTACATCGCATCTGAAAATCGCTCCATGTGAACTCAGCATCCGCTGTCTCTGGCGCTGAAGCGCAAAGAGCATATCTAATCTGATCAGAAGAAAATTCTTGTAAAAACTCTTCGATGTCAATCGTCCACCCAGCAGATTTGCTAAACTGCCTCCCTTCTAAATTTAAAAATTCATTGGCAGGGAGTTCATCCACAAGCTTATAAGGAGTGTTTTGTCCCATGCACATCGCAGGAAAAAAGATCGCGTGAAAAGGGATGTTGTCTTTTCCTATAAACTGTACAAGCTTTGTCTTTTCATCAAGCCAGTACTCTTTCCATTTTTCTGGCTTCCCGATAGAGAGAGCCCACTCTTTTGTAGCAGAAATATATCCAATCGGCGCATCAAACCACACATACAAAACCTTCCCTTCGGTATTTTCTAAGGGAATTTTTACTCCCCAAGAGCCATCTCTGGTAATTGCTCGAGGTTTTAAATCTTGTATATATTCCTCAACAAAGTTGACAACGCTTGGTTTCCAGTCTTTTGTATTAAGCCATGCTCTTAAACGATCTTTAAAAAGATCAAAACGCATAAACCAATGTTTTGTTGGCTTCAGTGTCAAGGGGCTTCCTGTAAGTTTAGAGCGGGGATTGATTAAATCCGTAGCTTCGAAGGAGGCTCCACAATGGGGACACTCATCTCCCCTAGCTCCTTCTTTTTTACATCTAGGACAGCCACCTGTGACATAACGATCTGCTAAAAATTTCTTATCTAGTTCTGAATAGAGCTGCTCTGTAACTTTTTCTTCAATATATCCGTTATGAAAAAGATCTAGAAAAAACTGCTGCACAGGTTCTACATGACCTTGCCATGTGGTGCGGGAGTAGTGATCAAAGGAGATATTGAGCTGATCGAAAATCTTTTTATTGATGGCGTGATACTCATCCACATGCTCTTTAGGGGATCTATGCGCTAGCTCTGCGCTTAAGGTAATAGCTACTCCATACTCATCAGAGCCGCAGATATAGAGTACATCTTCTTGCACCAACCTTTTGAACCTTGTGTAACAATCTCCAGGAAGATAAGCTCCTGCAAGATGACCAAAATGCAGCACCCCATTTGCATAAGGAAGAGCTGCCGTCACTAGACATTTTTTACGCATACTACCTACATTTTATTCGTGGACTTCGCCTTGAGGCAAAACCAATCTGTTTTCAAAAGTATAGAGGTGCGGATTTTTTTTCAGTTGATCTAACACTGTATGTAGACTCACTTCATGCCCTGCTATCACCTCATTTTGAGCAAGACGAATTGCAGTCACCGTCAGCTGAAAATTATCTGCAAATAAACTCGAAAGTTCTTCATTGGTAAGTTCTTTTTCTTGTTGCACCATATAGTTTCTCCTCTTGCTTAATTAATGTACGTACATAATTTTTTTTCTGTTTGACCCACAAAAGCTTCTAGCTCTTTATAAGCTTTATGCAAATCCTCATTGATGAGGGTCACATCATACTCTTTTGCTTTGTCTAGTTCTTCTTTTGCTTTGCTCAGCCTTATCGCTATCTCTTGCGCAGAGTCAGAACCTCTCCCCTCTAACCTCTTACGGAGCGCTTCTAGGCTAGGAGGAGCAATAAAGACAAAAAAAGCCTTTATCTTGCCTTTAAGCAATAGCGCCCCTTGTACATCGATGACAAGAAACACATGTTTACCTTGAGATTGCAAATCTTCTACCGTTTTTTTAAAAGTTCCATAATGGTGGTTAAATACTTTGGCATACTCCAAAAAAGCGCCCTCTTTTATCTTACTTGCAAACTCTTCTTCTTGTAAAAAGATGTAATCTATACCAGGCTGCTCTCCTTTGCGAGGTGGTCTTGTTGTACAAGAAACACTTCTAGCTAGCTGCTGCGGATATTTTTGTAAAAGCATCTGGACAAGGGTTGTCTTGCCAGTTCCTGATGGAGCGCTAACAACAAATACCAAGCCCTTATCTATTTTTCCAAATAGCCCCATATGCCTATTCTATATTTTGTATTTGTTCTCGAATTTTTTCCACTTCACTCTTAATGGCAAGGGCTAAAGTTGTCACAGAGAGACTTTGAGATTTTGCGCCCATAGTATTAGCTTCTCTGTGCATTTCGATGACCATAAAATCAAGAAGCTTGCCAATAGCCTCATGGCTACGCATCTTCTCTTCAAAGCTCTTGATATGCGCTGATAGCCTTCCGAGCTCTTCGGTAATATCTCCCCTATCTACATAGAGAACAACTTCTCTTGCGATCTTCTCTTTAAGCTCATCATTTGTTACAGTAAATTCTTTAAATTTCGCTTCGAGTTTCTGCCGGTACTCTTCAGCTACCCCTTGAGCATAATCTCCTAAAGAACTCATTAAACTCTTGATCTTATCTAGTGACTTTGTGACTTCATGTGCTATCTGCTCGCCTTCTTGCTCTCTCATCTCCAAAAATGCCCTGATAGCTTTTTGAAAAGCTGTGTCTAGAGCTTCTGTCATCTTTTCAAGATCGATGTGACAGGTTTTACTTGGCAGATGTTCTAATTGTGCAACAAGAAAAGAAAGAGTAACATCTTCTTTTGCATAACCCAACTTACAGGCTACCTCTTCCCACTCCTGTTTAAAAGAGCTAAGAAGAGCAGACTCTGGAATAGCTGCTTCATGTGTCTTTACATCTTTGGTAAGCTTAAGAGTCACTTGCCCCCGTTGCACACAGCTTCCTATCCATTTGCGCAGCAGAGCGTCCAAAGCAAGAAGATCCCTTGGAACAAAGATAGACATATCCAAATTCTTTCTATTTACAGCGTGAATCTCCAACAAATAACTACCTTCGGAAGTCACAAGAGCCGCTGAGCCATATCCCGTCATGCTTTTCAAAAGCTTTATCTCCTTCTACGATTTTACAAGAGAGCGAATAGGCTCAAAAGATCTTCTATGAATAGGTGTAACACCATGCCGTTTGACAGCAGAGATATGCTCCTTAGTCGGATACCCTTTATGCAGCTCAAATCCATGTGCAGGCCATCTTTTGTGGTACTCTCTCATGATTTGATCTCTCGTCTCTTTGGCTATAATGGAAGCTGCTGCAATGCTGACACTTCTTTGATCTCCTCTAACAAGGGCAAGTCCTGGCAAATTCGTTATAGGAAAATAATTGCCATCAACGAGCAAATAATCTGCAACCACCTCTAGATTGCTGACCGCAAGCAGCATCGCACTCATGCTAGCTTGCAAAATATTGGTCTGGTCTATGACTGCAGCTTCTACAATACCTACGGAGAAAATCACTGCAGAAGCGTTGACAAGACGCTCATATACAAGGCGCCTTGCAGAAGGCTCCAACTGTTTACTATCTTGGAGACCTTCTATATGAACCCCTTGGGGTATATGACAAGCAGCAGCCACAACGGGACCAGCGAGTGGACCTCGACCTGATTCATCAACGCCAACTACACAACGGTACCCGAGC
>Ga0172364_10003030_pt1 | contig 13395 bp, 11 predicted proteins | sample LakKivSesite10cm_FD_114545 | JGI IMG/M metagenome (GOLD analysis project Ga0172364, IMG submission 114545) | Sediment microbial communities from Lake Kivu, Rwanda - Sediment site 10cm | ecosystem: Environmental > Aquatic > Freshwater > Lake > Sediment | place: Rwanda: Western Province, Lake... | reverse complement strand
TGTGGCCAACCCGAAAAAATCCAGAAAAAAATTAAAACACTTATTAAGAATTTTAAAAATAAAGAATAGAAAATAGAAGATCTTTTTAAAAATCTCCTTTTAAAAAATTTAGAATCTAGAAAATAGCATCTGGAATATTTTTTTTTAAATTTGGGAATTTGCAAAAATTTTATTTTCATACTTCTGATTTCTCCTTTCTAGTTTTTATTAATAAATTTTTTTAAATTTTCATTGCTTTTTCAAAATGATTCAGATTGCTTTAAACCTGAAAATTTTTTCACTTACGGCAAAATAAAAATAATAAATCATGATTTTTGCCAACAATTAAATCTTTAAATATTTTTATCATTTTATATATTAATTTTCTAATTTTTAAAAATTGACGACATTAATCTGACACATCGTCATTTCATTATCCGTTTGATAAATAATCGGTATACTGAAATTTCCTTTTTGGAAATTCGGCAGTGAAATTATCTTTAAAATTAGTTCTTGCTCTTCTTTATCTAATTGAATCATATAATCGTTATTTTTCTCAAAAAAGATTTCCATGCCTTGAGGCAGATTGCCAATTATTATTTTTTCAATTAATGCTTTAGGATTTTTATTTAAAATTATCCTCGCTTCTTTTACTGCCCCTTCTTTAATTTCAGTAGTAAATGGTTCAATCGCACAAGAAAATGTTGCGCTTTTTTCGGTTTTTAAATTACTAATATCTATCGGCTCTTTAATTTTGGTTTTTAAAATATCTAAAATTTGTTGAATTTCAAAAGGAAATTGAAAAGGAGTTGGCGAAGGGGTGACTGTTACTTCTTCTGTTGGTTCTTCGGTGGATTTATATTCAATCTCCAATTGTGCGCCATCCAAAAAAGCAATTAAATTATCTTCTAAATTGGTATACAATGTTGATTCAATGCTGATTTGCAAATTATTGATTTCTAACCAATCAGTGATTGGCAATTCAAATTCTGTTGGATAGTTTTCTTTATTATCAATACTTGTTAAAACTTGCCAATTTTCGCCGTCTAAAGTGTATCTAATAACAAACAAAGGCGTTAAAACTGGCGTTGACGAAGCAATAGGTGTTATTTCTGTTGAAAAATTGTTTTTTGAAACAGAAGTTTCTGTTGTTGTAGACTTGAAAGTTTCAATTGTTTCATCGAAGGTTTCAGTTGGTATAGGAGAAATTTCTAATTCAAAAGGTGTTTCGGTTGGAAAAGTAGGAGTTGTCGTAGAAAGTATTGTTTCTAAAAATGGAGTCGGAGTTGAAGTGAAAGTAGATTCTGGTGTTGAGGTACTTTCCAAAGTTGATGTGGAAACTGAATTATTTTGTAATGGTGATTCGCTTGGAAATGTTTCTTGAGCCAAGACTTTTTTCAAAAATATTTTTAATAAGGAAAGAGGCGTGGATGTTGGTTCTTCGGATTGAGATGGCAATGGTGTTGGTACTTCTTCGGATTGAATTGGTAATGATATTGGTAATGGTGTTTGCTCTGGAGTTGGAGCTTCTTCAATTGTTGGCGTTGACTCAACGTTTTCAGTTGGGGTTAAAGATTTAATATTTTCCTCTGCTGGCAAAGGTGATGGTACAATTGTTTCAGTTGAAACCGGAGATTCTTCCGGTGGAACAAGCATCATTGTTGGTTCAATTAAGTTTACATCATCGAATTCTTGTTGAGCCATTAACCAATCATTTTTATCTCCGATTCTAAAATTAATTCTTAATATTGCATTAGTAATTTTTTTATTATCGATTTCAGCTAAAGATGGGTTTTGAAAATTTCCCAAAAATATTTGTTTTATTCCTCCACCTTCAAAAATAGCTGAATTGTTTTCATTAAAATATTTTATATCTTCTTCAAAATCTAAATCTGGCTGACCGATAGATTTATCAACATTAAACCAAGTTCCCAACACCGAATTTGGATAAAAATAAATAATATCTGCTTTTAAAACAGCGCCATAAAAAAACCAACCGCTAATAACTAAAATAAATGAGAGTATTAACCACTTAATAATTTTGGTCTTTTTTCTTAAATCTAAAACTGATATCTTTTTGTTTTTTTGAATATCAATAAAATAAGCTAATTTTTTCTTTTTTGACTTAGCCTTCATCAATAAAATTATAACATTTTTATTTTTAATTTATTATTGAGTTATCCACAAAAAAACAAAAAATAAAAAACCCGACTTTTCTAATCAGGTTTTTATTGAGAATTTTGTCTTTTAAATTAACAATTCTTAAAAATTTCTATTTCTTTTTATATTTTTCCTAATTTTTTCGCCGCCAATATAGTAATTCTATTCAGCAATTTCAATTCCCATCGACCGAGCGGTGCCTTCTATTATTTTTATGGCTGCCTCCAAATCGTTAGCATTCAAATCTGCCATTTTTTTCTCGGCAATCTCTCTGATTTGAGCACGAGTCACCTTTCCTACTTTCTTTCGATTAGGTTCACCAGAACCTTTATTAACGCCGGCTGCTTTTTTTAGCAAATCAGCTGCTGGCGATGTTTTTAATTTAAATTCGTATGTTCGGTCTTCATAAATAGTAATCTCTACTGGAATAATATTGTCACCTTTATCTTTTGTGGACTCATTAAATCTTTGACAAAATTCTCCAATATTAATTCCTTGTGGACCCAAAGCCGTGCCAACTGGCGGTGCCGGATTGGCTTTGCCAGCTGGAATTTGAAGTTTGATAATTGCTTTTATTTTTTTCATTTTTAAATTTTTTTAACTTGTAAAAAATCAAGTTCGACTGGGGTCTCACGACCAAAAATAGAGACCAAAACTTTAACTTTGGCGGTGGCTTCATCAATTTCTTTGATTTTTCCGTCAAAATCTTTAAAAGGACCGTCTATAATTTTAACGGTATCACCTATTTGAAAATCAACTTTATATTTGGGTTCTTCCACATTCGTCTTTTTAAGAAGCATCTGAACTTCTTCATTTGATAGAGGCGATGGTTTGATAGCATCGGCACCAATGAAGCCGGAAACGCGCGGCGTGTTCCGAACCACATACCAAGAATCGTCTGTCAAAATCATTTCCACCAATACATACCCCGGATAAATTTTTTCTTCGGTAACATATCTTTTACCGCTTTTAATTTTAATTTTCTTTTCCTTTGGCACAATAACATTAAAAATTTTATCATGCATATCCAGTGAATCAACGCGCTGCTTTAAATAACGCGCTACTGCATCTTCGTAGCCAGAATATGTATGAATGGCGTACCATTTTTTTTCTTCTGATATTTGCTTCATCATAAATTCTTGTCTTACAAAATAAATCGGCTTAAAAGCTGGGTGAAAATCAAATCAAAAAATCCCAGAAATATCGCCATAATCAAAGAAAGCCCGATGACGATAAGAGTATATTTTACGGCTTCTTTCTTTGTTAACCAATTAACATGTTTAAATTCCAACTTAATCTCTTTAAAATATTGCTTGATTTTAGACAACATAAAAGTTATTTTAAAATATTAAAGTTTAAATACTAAATGTCAAGATTACGAACGGTTTTGGTATGAACTTGAATAAAATGTTTTCTGGGAGCAACTTCATCTCCCATTAAAATGGCAAATATCTTATCGGCTTCTTCGGCATCTTCAATTGTTACTTGTTTTAAAAGACGCTTTTCTGGGTTCATAGTTGTTTCCCACAACTGTTCAGGGTTCATCTCTCCCAAACCTTTATAGCGTTGAATATTAAAACTTTCCTTGTTGCCGATTTTCTTCAAAATCTCTTCTTTTTGAGCATCATTGTAGGCATAATAAATTTCTTTACCTTTTTGAATACGATAAAGTGGCGGCTGAGCAATATAAAGATGGCCACGTTCAATTACTTCGGGTAAAAATCTAAAGAAGAGGGTTAAAAGCAATGAACAAATATGAGAGCCATCAACATCGGCATCGGTCATAATGATAATTTTATGATATCGCAACTTATCAATATTAAATTCTTCGGCAATAGCCGTGCCTAAAGCAATAATAATAGATTTTATTTCTTTTGACTCCATTATTTTGTTCAGCCGCGATTTCTCAACATTTAAAATTTTGCCTTTAATTGGTAAAATCGCCTGAAAACGGCGGTCGCGACCCTGTTTGGCCGAACCGCCGGCTGAATCTCCTTCAACAATAAAAAGTTCTGCTTCTTCGGGGTGACGAGTAGAACAATCGGTTAATTTACCAGGCAAACTCAATCCTTCAAGTAACCCCTTTCTTAAAACCATTTCTTTAGCTGCTTTGGCTGCTCGGCGTGCTTTAGCCGCTAAAATGCATTTTCCCAAAATTTTCTTTGCATCGTTAGGATTTTTCTCCAAAAAATCTTTCAATGCTTCGCTGACAACAGCATCCACCGCCGCGCGCCCCTCGGGATTGCCTAATTTCGCTTTGGTCTGTCCCTCAAATTGCGGCTCGGGAAGTTTAACAGAAATAATCGCAGAGAGTCCTTCGCGCGCATCATCTCCCGTTAATCCTTCTTCTCCTTCTTTAAGATAACCTTCTTTTCTCGCCCAATCGTTAAGAACACGAGTGAGGGCAGTTCTAAATCCTGTTAAGTGCATTCCGCCTTCCGGTGTGCGAATGTTGTTAGCGAAAGAGAGTTCGGTCGCATTAATATCTTCGGTATAACAAAAAGCTGTTTCTACCAAAATTTTTTCATAAGTTTTGCTGATATAAAAAATATTTTCCTGAATAGGCTTTTCTTCCTCCACTAAGTATTTAATAAAAGAAATTATCCCTCCTTCAAAATAGAAGTCGGCTATATTCTCCTTCCCACTTCTGGTATCTACTAAACGAATTCTGACGCCTTTTGTTAGATAAGCTTGTTCGCGCACATGATCAGCCAATCTTTTGAAGTCATAATCTGGCATCTTTCCATCTTTGACGGAAAAAATTTCCGGATCGGGTTCAAAAATCACCATTGTGCCGGTTAAATCTGTTTTTCCGTTTTTGATTACCTTGCTTTTTACCTTACCTTGGGAATATTCCTGATAATATTTATTACCATCACGATAAACTTCGGCGCGTAAATATTTAGACAGAGCATTCACCACTGAAACGCCGACGCCGTGCAGACCACCCGACACTTTGTAAGAAGCGCCGCCAAATTTTGCTCCGGCATGGAGCATTGTCATAACCGTTTCCAAAGATGATTTTTTAGTTTGGGGATGAATCTCGATGGGAATACCTCGTCCATCATCTTGAACTGAAACGCGGTGATTATCATAAAGATGAATCTCTATATTTTTCGCGAATCCGGCCATCGCTTCATCAATGGCATTATCAACCACTTCATAAATTAAATGGTGCAAGCCATCGATGCCGGTGGAACCAATATACATTCCCGGCCTTTTTCTTACTGGCTCCAACCCCTCTAAAACAAAAATATCCTTTGCCTCATAAGAAGTTGGTTTTTCTATTTTTTCTTCGAGATTAATATCTTTCCTAACTTCAACGGATTTATCTCCTTTGTTTTTTGAATTCTTTTTATTTGGCATTATATTTATATTTTAACAAATTTTTTGGAAAAATAAAGAGGAGGGATGCGATAATTCCCTCTAAATTTTTAGATAAATTTAAAAAAATTATTTTTTGATTTCTATCCCCAATTCTTTTAATTGGTCATTATCGATTTCTGAGGGCGCATTCATCATCGAATCTCTACCATCACCCGTTTTAGGAAAAGCAATTACCTCTCGAATACTCGATTCATTCATTAAAATCATTATTAAACGATCAATACCCATCGCAATTCCTCCGTGCGGCGGCACACCATATTCAAAAGCCTCAAGTATATGACCAAATTTTCTTTTAATATCTTCTGGTTTGTTTCCCATAATCTCAAAAACTTTTTGAAGAATAAAAGGATTATGTTCTCTGATTGAGCCACCGCCAATTTCGTATCCATTTAAAATCACATCATATTGATGCGCTAAAATTTCGTTCGGATTTTCAATCATATATTTCACAAATTGCTCAGGTGGTAAATTATTCGGGTTTTGAGTTTTGGTAAAAGGATGATGGACGGCATCCCATCTTTTTTCTCTTTCTTTCCATTCAAACATCGGAAAATCAACTATAAAAGCAAAAGCCAGTTCATTGGGATTTTTCTTATCTTTTCTTAAATCAGGTTTATCACTTTGATATTTTTCTACTACTTCCTTATAAGACAAACGTGGGAATGAAGAAAATGTTAAAGTTTTTTCTGGAAAGAGTTCTTTAATAATTTTAAGATATAACTCCTCGATTAAACTCAAAATTTCTTCTTGGGTCGGGAAGCTCATTTCAATATCCAATTGTGTAAATTCCGGTTGACGATCGCCGCGCGTATCTTCGTCGCGAAAACATCTAGCAATTTGAAAATATCTTTCAAACCCAGCTACCATTAACAATTGTTTATATTGCTGGGGCGATTGGGGTAAAGCGTAAAATTTTCCATGATGTAACCGTGATGGAACAACATAATCACGAGCACCTTCGGGCGTTGATTTGGTTAAAATCGGCGTTTCAATTTCAATAAAACCCTTTTCATCAAGATATTGTCGCATTAATAAAATAATTTTATGACGCAAACGCAAGTTTTTTTGCAAGCGAGGGCGTCGTAAATCCAAATAACGGTATTTCAAACGATGTTCCTCTCCAACCTCAAAACCATCTTTATCAATATTAATAGGTAATGTTTTGCTCTGATTTAGAATTTTTAATTGGAGTGCTTCAATTTCAATTTTGCCTGTATCAATTTTTGGATTTTCTAATCCCCTTGGTCGCTTATTAACTCTTCCAATCACTTCTAGCACCCACTCTAAACGCAAATCTTTAGCTTTATTGTAAGCTTCGCTATCTGGCGAAAACACCACTTGGACAATCCCACTTTTATCGCGCAAATCGATAAAAATCAATTTACCGTGATCGCGACGATTATCAACCCATCCTTTTATAAGAACTTCTTGACCGATTTTATTTACTAAATCTTTGGCAAATATCCGTCCCATATTTTTTTTATTTTTCTTCAATTTCGGGCGGAGAAATTTCTGATAAATCATTGCTTAAAAATCCTTCGCCCGAAATTTTTAAGACATCTTTGTCGATTTTAGTAAATTCTTTAGAAGCGTTGGAATAACTATTAACGACTGTTGAAAGATTATTGCCAAGTTTTTGCATATATAGTTGATAGTTGGCTAAATGTCTTCTTAATTCTTCTACTCTTTTAATAATTTCAAGAGCCGATTCTTCAATTTTAAACGCCCTTAAACCCTGTAAGACTGTTTGAAGATAAGCAGCAAATGTTGTTGCTGAAACAATAATAACTCTCTTTTCTCGGGCAGCATATTCTATTAAATCACGGGTATTTGACTCTAAGCTGCCGACTTTGTTAACTAACAAATCATAATATAATGCTTCCGAAGGAATAAACATAAAAGCAAAATCCATTGTTTTCTTTTTGGGCTGAATATACTTGGCCGTTTCGTTAATCCTTGTTTTTAAATCATTATAAACGGCTTTTTCTAATTCTTCGCGTTTGGCAGAGTCAGTTTCATTTAAAAGACGATTATAATTTTCCAAAGAAAATTTCGAATCCACTGGAATAATTTTATCTTTAACAAAAATAGCTGCATCAACGATTAACTTTTTATTATCTTCTGTTCTACCGATTTCATATTGTAATTGATAAGCGGTTGGAGGTAAAAAGTTCTTTAAGGTGATCTCCAAATAATACTCGCCGAGCACGCCGCGTTGTTTCGGGTTTTTTAAAATATCTTGTAATTGTTCTAATTGTTTAGCTAAATCAAAAACTTGTTTTTGCCCCTCTCCTACCCTAGTTAATTCTTGGGTAATTTCTTTAATTAATCGTGCGCTTTCGCTAAATTGTTTCTGCAACACCTGACCAGATTCTGATAATTTTAAATCAAGAGTTTCGTTAATTTTGTTAATTTGATTCTGAAGCAAAAGCAAAGAGGTGTCTGATTCTTTCATTTTATTACTGCGCTTAAATAAAATAATAAGCACTAATCCAATTGCGCTTAAGCCCAAAATTAAAAGAATAAAATTAATGACTAATAAAGTCGTCATATCTATATCATACTCTAAAACAAAAAAAAGGAAAGAGTTTTTTGTTTTAATTAATTCCGCGTCGCCGGCAGGCTGAATCAATAATTTCCTGAAGCAATTGATTAAAGCTTAAACCAAAAACCTGTGCTGCCCGCGGAAAACGAGAATTTTCTTTTGGGTCGGGATTTAAACCAGCCGGACAATTAACTTCCAAAATATTGGGTCGGCCTTTTTTATCCAAACGAATATCAAATCTCGCCCAATCGGCCATTTCCAAAACATTAAAGGCCTTTAAGACAAGTTTTTCAATTTCTTTCTCCAGTTTTTTAGGAATTTTAGCCGGACAAACCAAAGGATCGGCTTTAAATTTCGGATTGTCATAAAGCCACTTGGCTTCAAAATGGTCGAACTTCGGCATTCCCTTCGGCAATTCATCAAATTTTACTTCAATTATCGGTAAAACTTTTGGCGGACAACCCAAAATACCAACCGTAAATTCGCGGCCTTCTAAAAATTCTTCTACCAAAACCGGTTGTTGATATTCTTTTAATAATTTTTTAACAATTTTTAGTAATTGTTTTTTGTTATTAACTAAATTTTCAACAAAAAGACCTTTACTCGAACCTTCAGATTGCGGCTTTGCTATCAAAGGGAATTTTAAATTTTTAGCCAATTTTTCCCTGCCAGTTTTAAAAACCTCCCAGCGTGGTGTTGCTAAACCATAACAAACTAAAATTTCTTTGGTTTTAGTTTTATTAAGCCCGATGGCATAACTTAACGGTGAGCCGCCAGTGTAAGGAATCTGAAGCATTTCCAGCATTGCCGGCACTTGAGCTTCTCTGTCTCTACCATAAAGTCCTTCGCTATAATTGAATACTAAATCAATTTTTTTCTTTAATTTTTTAAATTTTAAATAAGCGTCTTCATCGGCCTCAATTAAAAAAACTTTGTGCCCTAATTCTTTTAATGCCTTCTTTATTCCCAAAATTGTTTTCGGATCATCAAAATCAATATCTTCGACTACCTCTTTCTTCTTGGCAATCCTCTTTGTTCTTCGAAGATTATAAGTTAAAGCTATATTCATATTTTATTTATTACTTTAATTCATCTTTAATTTCTTCTAATAATTTTTTTGCCTTTGCTGAAATTTTTTTCGGAATTTTAACTTTAACCGGAACCAATAAATCGCCGTAATCGCGGCGGCCAAAATAAGGCAACCCCTTCCCGCGAACGCGCAAAACTTTGCCTGAATCAATGCCAGCCGGAATTTTAACAATTATTTTTTTGCCATAAATAGTGGGAATCTCTATTTCTGTTCCCAAAATAGCTTCAACAACCGAAATTTGGGCTTGATAAATTAAATCCGCTCCCTCTCGCTTAAAGAGGGGGTGTTTTTTAACTTTAACTTCAACATACAAATCACCCGATGGTCCATTTTTTTCTCCATCTTCGCCTTTGCCCGCCAGCCGAATAATTTGTCCATCGTTAATGCCCGGCTCGATTTTTAAAGAAATTTTCTTGGTACCTTTGATGCGGCCGTGACCCTTACAAAATGAACAAATTTTTTCCGGAATTTTTCCTTCTCCTAAACAATTGGGACAAGTTTTTATTCGACTAAACGAACCAAAAAAACTTTGCTTTACTTCTTTAATCTCACCTTGACCATTACAAACAGGACAAGTTTTAAAATCAGAATTCGTTTCATAACCTCTCCCTTGACAATAATCGCATTTAATTAACGTCTCGTATTCTAACTCTTCGACAGTGCCGGTTGCTACTTCTTCTAAGGAAATTTCTATAATCAATCTGATGTCAGAACCATATTGAACCTTCTTTCTTTTTCTTGGACTAAAGTCGCCGCCAAAAATATTGCTGAAAATATCCCCCAGATCTTCGTCTAAATCAAAAGTGGAAAAATCAAAATTAAATCCTCTTCCAAACCCCTGCGAAAAATCAAATCCCCACTGCGGACCGGCGCCAGCCCCTCCTTCAAACACTTGGCCAAATTGGTCATATTGACGCCTTTTGTTAGAATCTGAAAGAATTTGATATGCCTCATTAATTTCTTTAAATTTTTTTTCATCGCCGCCGGCTTTATCTGGATGATATTTATGAGCCAGTCGATGATAGGCTTTTTTTATTTCTTCTTGAGAAGCATTATGATTAACGCCTAAGATTTTATAATAATCCTTCTCCATAATTTAATTTATTAAGAAATTAAAAATCGTTTTTAGTAAATTAATAGATTTTCTTTATTGCGCGTTTCTGTCGTTATGACCACGAAGTTCGCTGAAATAAATATTTCATAAATCAACCAGCCTATCAAACGCACAACCCATGAAAAAACAATGGCCAGCATTCTTAAAAGCAAAAACATAATCGCCGCAATGAAGAGAATAATAAATTGTTTTATTTGAACATCGAGAGCGCGGTATTTATTAAGTAAAAATTGGAAAACGACTATATCAACCGCTTCGTTACCGCTCAATTGTATTTTTAACCAATTGCTTAATTGCGTTTTTAAAAGAGTAGCGTTTTGTTGAATAAGGATTTTTTTCTGATTTTCAATATAACTAGTGGGAAGTTGGGATAATTCACCTTTTGTTTGTTGAAACATGGCCTCCACTTGTTCTGTTATTAAATTTTTTATAAATTCATCCACCGTCATATTCCACTTAAAATCTTTAAAATATAATCTAACAATCGGCGTGGCGGGTTTTAATATCACATCAACTGTTTTTTGAGAAAACAAAAAGTCGGGCTGTATAATCACGTTCCCCACCCATTGCAAACAAATAAAAAGATTGACGCCAACGAGCATTAAAGCTAAACCACCCTTTGTCATCTCATTCCATCGCAACCGTAACAAATCTTCTTTTCTCTTTCTCATTATTAAACGGCCGACCCATAAACACAAAATCAAAATTAATAAAACTCCTATATTCCAAAAAATTATAAAAGCGTTTAATTTAATATCTGATTTTGCAAAATAATAACCCAAAACAAAAGCCAACGATTGTAAAAAAACTCCTCCAAATCGCGCTCCTTTCCCAACTAAACCCTCTAAAATAAAAAAAATGAGGAATAAACTCAAAAAAATTAAAAATCCCCCAAAAGCCGAAAACCCCAAAAAATTACCTCCAGCAAAAACTTTTCCCAAACCAAAACCGCTTAAAATACTGAAAATTAATCCCGCTCCGCTGATAATCAATATTTTCCACCAATAATGAGAATGTTCAGCGGAGTGGTTCTGGCTGGAAAAAATTTCTAAGACGGCCATAATTTTTACCTTTACTCCTTAAATTCTGCATCTTGAGGTTTATCTTCTTCCGATGAAGAATTTTGAGGATTGTTGGGGTTAGTATTAGATTGACCACCTTGATACATTTTAGCACCAATTTTTGAAATTGCCAAAGATAAATCTTGCAAACGATTTTTAATCTGTTCCGATTCATTACTATTAATTGCCTCTTTTAAATCATTGATTTTATCTTCTATTTCTTTTCGTTCTTCTGATAAAACCTTATCCCCGGCTTCTCGTAAAGTTTTTTCAGCCAGATAAATTGTATTTTCGGCTTGATTTTTTAATTCTGCCAATTCTCTTTTCTTTCTATCTTCAGCTACATGCAATTCCGCTTCTTTTTTCATTTTCTCTATTTCTTCTTTGGTTAAACCAGTTGAGGCTTCAATACGAATAGATTGCTCTTTGTTGGTCGCTTTATCTTTTGCCACCACTTTTAAAATACCGTTGGCGTCAATATCAAAAGTAACTTCAATTTGGGGAATTCCCCTTGGCGCCGGCGGAATGCCGTCTAAAATAAAACGCCCTAGTGTTTTATTATCAGAAGCCATTTCTCTTTCGCCTTGAAGCACATGAATTTCTACTGATGTTTGATTATCGGAGGCGGTTGAGAAAATTTGAGATTTAGAAACCGGCACAGTAGTATTTTTTTCTATAATTTTGGTAAATACTCCGCCTAGAGTTTCGATACCCAACGACAAAGGTGTTACATCCAACAGCAAAACATCTCTAATTTCTCCTTGTAAAACACCGGCCTCAACTGCCGCTCCCATTGCCACAACTTCATCAGGGTTAATACCTTTATGTGGTTCTTTGCCAAATATTTTTTTTACCGCTTCTTGCATTGCGGGCATTCGAGTCTGACCTCCAACTAAAATTATTTCATCAATCTCGGAGATTTTTAAATTTTTTTCAGCTAAAGTTTGCTTAACCAATTCAATAGAACGATCGATATAATCTTTGACTAACTCTTCGAGTTTGGCCCGAGTAATTTTCATTTCGAAATGTTTTGGACCGGAAGCATCGGAAGTAATAAATGGCAAACTAACATCAGTTTCTAATACCGTTGATAATTCATGTTTTGCTCGCTCGGCCGCTTCCTTTAATCTTTGGAGCGCTAATAAATCTTTCGACAAATCAATTCCTTCTCTTTTTCGGAATTCATTAACAAAATAATTAATAATTCGTTGGTCAAAATCATCGCCTCCTAAATGAGTATCACCACCGGTAGCAATGACTTCAACGGTATTTTCTGACACTTCTAAAATAGAAATATCAAAAGTGCCGCCGCCAAAATCATAGACGACAATTCGTTCGTTTTTTTGCCTGTTTAATCCATAGGCTAAAGCTGCGGCGGTTGGTTCGTTTAAAATTCGTTTAACTTTAAAACCAGCGATTTCTCCGGCGTTTTTTGTTGCCTGCCGTTGGCTATCATCAAAATAGGCGGGAACGGTAATTATTGCTTCCTCTATTTTTTCTCCTAATTTTTCTTCGGCATCCGCTTTTATTTTTTGCAAAATCATTGCTGAAATTTCCTCTGGTCTATACCAGCGGTCATTCATTTTTACTTCTACGCCCCCACTGGACGATTCTCTAATTTCATACGGTAACCATTGCTTATCGCGCTGAACTTCCGCATCGTTGTATTTTCGCCCCATTAATCTTTTAATAGAAAAAATTGTGTTTTTGGCATTAGTAACGGCTTGCCGCTTGGCTAAAATGCCTACCAAACGTTCTCCATTTTTAGCAATGGCAACAACAGAAGGAGTTGTTCTCATTCCTTCTTTGTTCTCAATAATTTTCGGCTGACCGCCTTCAATAATTGCCATTGCTGAATTAGTTGTTCCTAAATCAATACCTAATATTTTGCTCATAGTTTTAAATTTTAAAAATTAAAATTTTATTATTGACCTTTAATTAATTATAATTAAATTAAAATTATTTTTAGCCTTTTTTAATAATTTTGACTTTAGTGGGTCGAATTACTTTGTTGTTAAGTTGATATCCTTTTATTATTTCCTCAGCAATTTTTCCATCG
>Ga0172364_10003022_pt1 | contig 13411 bp, 11 predicted proteins | sample LakKivSesite10cm_FD_114545 | JGI IMG/M metagenome (GOLD analysis project Ga0172364, IMG submission 114545) | Sediment microbial communities from Lake Kivu, Rwanda - Sediment site 10cm | ecosystem: Environmental > Aquatic > Freshwater > Lake > Sediment | place: Rwanda: Western Province, Lake... | reverse complement strand
CGGGCGTAGAAGCGGAAATTGGTCAGATCAGCAATGGCCATCGTCGCGGCGCGCTCGATATTGCTGGCGTCGAGCGTTTCCCGGCCATTTACGTTGAGCACAATGTCGCCGTTGTAGACCAGGGCAAGCAGCACTACAACGACCCACTCTGGCTCCAGATGGAAGATGACGTCCTTTTCGAGCGGTTGAATGCCGGCCGCCACCTGTTCGATCAGCTCCCCGCGGTTCACCACCTGGCCAGCAGGCTTGTTTTGCAATAGGCTCAAATAGCGGTTTGCATAGCGCGAAGCGTAAGGGCGCACGTTGCCATTAGCGTCTATCAATTCCAGTCCTTCCAGCGTGGCTATGGCCAGGTTGGTCCGTCCCCGCCCAGCCAGGAAATGGACCGCCTCCATGGCATTAGTGGCACGAGCTGCCTCGCTTACGGGCTGGGTCAGGCGAGGGAAGGCAGGATATTGTGGGTAACGCTCTTCGAATTCGGGCGCTAACAAATGGGCAGCAACCAGGCACAGGAGATCCTCCATCGTCTGGCTGGCTGTGCTACGCAGGCGGCCCAGGGCAGTCCCTACCAGTTCGGTTACGCCCTGATATGTTACATGCAGGTGGTCCGCGAAATGCTCTTGCAGCCAGCGCACCAGCCGCTTCCCGTAGGTAGTTGCCTTCTCCTGATAGATTTCGCGGTGTGCAGCGGCCTCGGTGGCCATGGCTCGAGCGCCAGCGTACAAGCGGACCATGTCTATAAACGTCTGGTCCAGGCCCACGAGCTGGAAGATGACTTCATCGGAACGCTTGTCGTTGTGCCACTCGCGCCGCAGGAAGGGTGGCAGCACATAGAGGTAAAAGTCGCGCGGTGGCTGGGCAGTGCTGCGCTCGTCCGGTGCACCAAAGAACAGGTAGCCTGGGCGAGTCACTTTCCGTTCCAGCCAGGGCAGCTCGTAGAGCCAGATACGGAAGTTGGTGACGTAGGTGGTATCGCTCAGGTTGAGTGCCTGGCGTAGCGCATCGAAAAAGTAGCGATTGAGGTCGCTCTCGTCCATGAACTCGCCTCGCTCGCGGATCTTGGCGTCAAAATCAATGTCCTTTTTCAGATCTAGATAGTACTGGCCGTTGTCTTCGTTGCAGGAAATGTATTGGCCGCTTACTGTGCGCATGATCTCCTGCAGTGCCACCTGCACCTGGTCGCGCAGGAAGCCGGCCGTTGGCTCAGGAGTTTTAACGTACAAACAGAGGTTATCGCGCAACTCTTCTGGCGTAGCACCCAAAGGCGCATGAATATCCTCAGTGGTCAGGCGATGGACACTGAGCGCATGAATGATGCGCAGGGCCATGGGGCGCAGATGTGGCCGAGTGTAGGCATTGCGGATGCGCCCTTCGAGCACATTGCTCTTTTCAATCACCTCGGCTACGCCAGGCAGACCGCGCATGCTTGGGTTCTCGCGCAGCACATCCCAGTAGTGGTCATAGGAAACCAGTCCGGGCTGGTCGGCAGGCACTTGCTGATCCAGCAGGCTGCGCATGGCTTCGCTGAAAGTGCGGAGTACTTCCCGCTTCTCGGCCACATAGAGGCGTTCAAAAGTTTCGATATAGGCGGGATGGATGGGGAAAAGCTGGGCAAATTCAGCCATTCGTTCTGCCATGCGTTCGTAAAGCGGCGTGAATGAGCGCAGGTGCTCAGTGATCCGTGCGAGTTGCTCATCGGTCTTCCGCAGCAACCGATGAGAAACGACGAAGGCAATGTCTTCGCGGGCAATGCGCACCTGTTCGAAACGATCACGCACGCGGCGCAGTTGCTCAGCGACAAAGGCAAAACGCGGGCTATCGAATAGGGTTTCCTGTAGCCCGCCCAGGAAGCGGAATGGGGTCAACGCAGCTACCTCGCCTAACTCGCGCAGGAAACCAAGGTCAAAGATCAATTGCCGCTCTTCGCGTGTGCGCAAGAAATCGAGCAGTTCATCCACCACCAATAGGATGCCATGGTCAGGGTAACGCTCTTGGAAAGCCTCCATAGCCTGGACAATAACATCCTTGTTGTTGGTCAACTGATCGGCCGGCGGAAAGGTAAAAGGCGTTCCCCAGCGCTCCAGGGCAATCTCCAGTTCTTCGAATAAGATGTCACGCAAGCTGCGGATGACACTGCCGATTTCGACCCGTACCACCTTGAAGCAACCAGCGATGGCCTGGGCCGCCTTTTGCACCTGAGGATGGTTCACCAGGGGAACGACATCTGGATACTCAGCCATAGCCGAGACAAGGGCCATCAAATGTGACTTGCCCGTGCCGTAATTGCCAACGATCAGCACACCTTTATTGTCGCGCGGAGTCAAGAATTGGAGTTGGGGGATTATCACATTGGCAAACTGATCGGCCATGCGGTCCGAAATAACGTAGGTTTGAACTAGTTTGCGTGCCCCTTCCTCCTGGTCGGCTTCGCGCAATTGAATAACTGCCTCAATCGGTTCAAACTGGAACAGTTCACGGTAACGCATAAAAAACTCCTCTCGCGGCTCCGCTCACTCCAGGACTACAACGGGTATTCCTGGCTGCCGCCAAGTGCGATAATGGCTATGCTCAGGCACAGCATAAGCCAGCACATCATTTATATAGGTCCCCGGCCATGTGACGATCAGCTTGGTCACTCGACTAAACTGGCGCAGCAGCCCCAGAGGGTCGAGCTTAAGCGTTGGCTCAAAGAGCACGTCTATCTCCATGCACAAGACAGGCCCAGGAGCCATCTGAGCAAGACGCGTTCCCAGCCATTGACGAGCCGCATGCGTTCGGTGTGCTTCTGCAACCAACACACCACTCAGTTCCCTACCTATAGGTAGACGTAGCCAGCCATAGACGGATACAAGCTCATCCGCCGCATCCTCTAATTTGCGTATCTCCGGATGCACAAGCACAAGGCATGCATCGTGGTAGGCTGGCGTGGTCAGAAAAGCATGAATTGCTGCGTCGTGGGTCGTAGTAGCGCCTCCAAATTGAAAAGGCTTGCGTGTGTTCACACCTGCGGAGGGACAAAAATACTAGTAGTTATCCAGCCTTATAGGTAATTATACCGCAGAGGTCCAGTCTGTCAATCAGTGAAAGTTCACCTACACGTGCGTTCGTTCCCATGATAATCGCCTTGGGTGAGGATGATCTCCACGAGTTGAATCACGATGTTGAGTCGTTTTCGTTCGTTTATTCGTGTCCTATTCGTGCATGGCCTCGCTTGCTCCAAGCCAGCCTTAGCCCCCACCTGACCCCACAGCCCCAACTACGCTGCCGCAATACGGGCACTCCACCAAGTGCGGCCCTACCCAGTTGACTTCGTTTGGCTTGATCGGCCCGCCACAGTTCGGACACTTAGTTGGTAGACTGCCACGCGGCCCGGCCATCGCCGGCAGCGGCCCCAGCAACTGCGCCGCCTTCTCGCGCAGTTCGCGCGCTTCCTCCTGTCGGCCATGCTGCTCAAGCACCGCCACCATCTTGGGCAACAGGCGACGGACCTTCAGTGGCCGTCGCGCCCGCAGGAACAGACGCAGCGCGTGCAGGCTTTCCTGATCGGCCCGTTCCATATCGTCCAATTGGAGGTAGCAACGAGCAGCCTGGAGATGGAGGTCGCCGGCACGATCCAGCATACCGAGGCCCTCGGCTTCCTGTGCCAACTCCTCAAAGACCCGAGCTGCCTCGGCAAACTCTCCGCGCTGGAAAAGCTCTCTTGCCCTGACCAGCTTCTGTCGTGCATCAATGCGTCTCAGCCTGGGCCACATCGGTTCTACCTCCCATTATGGATGGATCACGCTCTCGATCACGTAACTCAGGAGCAGCGCAACCACTCCGGCCACGATCATCTTCAGGCCAGCAATGAGTATGTTCTGCTTGGATATCCTGCCCAGAAACGCGCCCAGACCGAACAGGCTGGCCATAGCGATGGCGAAGGCGAGGTAGTAACTATACAGGATATTGCCCCAGAGATAGGTCAGGAAAAAGGGCAACAAGACCAATAGAGAAGCGAAAAGTGGCGCAAAACCATCCACGGCGGCGACTATGACCACTGCCACGCGCGAAGCGTGTCCAATGCGCGTCTGTGAGAGGTCAGTGAGTGTATGCTCCTCAAGGTCGTCCAGGCTGCGTTGGCGCTCCGCTGACTCGGTGAGGTATGCTCCCCATAAGCCAGAGACAGCCATTGAGACGCTCGTGGTCATGCCCGTAATGATGACGATCGCCGGCACGCGCACATCCGCCAGGTAGTTGCCCATCAACACACCTAAAATCGTCAGAAGGCCATCAAAGGAGTTCATGGCAAAATAGCGGCGCGCAATCTCGCCAATCTCAGCTACTCGCTGATACTCTTTGAAGCGCTGTAGCTCACGTCGAAAATGTATCATTTACAGTGCCCGGCAAAACTCATCGGAGAGCGCACAGAGTTGCCTGTTTCCAGTCTCCAGTAGACAGCGCACACCTCGCCTTCGGCAAGACAGGCAAGGCGAACGTCCTCCTGCCAACTGCCAACCGACAACCGGTGCCTCACCCCAGCGGGTCTTGTAACGTCGCCGCGTCCTCAATAATCACGCGACCAGCTACGACCTCGTCAATCGAATGTACAGCGCCCCCGTTTTCGCTAATCACCTTCAGTATTTCGTCGTAATTCAGATCATTGCCTTCTAAGGTGAGTTTGGCATTCTCTACCTTTCTGTCCATTTCGTAGATGCTGATGTTCACCGCTTCCACCCCTGGCAAGTCACTTAGCTCTCCGGCCATGTGAATGATCGAAGGATCATGCGGTTTCAGCACGTCCAGAACTACTCTGCGTATTTTACCCATCTTGCTCAAACCCTCTCGCTTTGCATTTCTTCGCCGCCGGACGACATCTGTTCTGCCAGCCGGCGAGCAAAGAGCAGGTAGCCGGTGTGGGCGATCATGCGATCCGCTGGGCGCAGGCGCGCCGCCACCGGCTTATAGGAACGCAACAGAATCTCGCATACTTCGATGTCGCTGAAGCGCCGCTCGTCCAGCCCCGCCAGCAACTCTGAAACCTGATTGGCGGTTGGAACAATTGCCCCGAAGAAACCCCCTGCGGCCAAAGCCTCCCAGGCCTGCTGCAGGTACAGCCAGGGCGTGCGCACATCCAAGAACAGCGCGTCCACATCTCGTTCGTCAAAGCCCTCCGCGATGTCCCGTTGCTTCAGCTCCACTTGCTCCAGGAGGCCCGCATTGGCCAGGTTCCTGGCGGCCACCCGCAGCATATCCTCGCGCTGTTCATAGGAATATACACGCCCATCAGGGCGCACGGCATAGGCCAGGGCAACGGTCAAGGCACCGCTGCCCGTGCCGCATTCCACGAGGCGGCTTCCAGGCCCCACGTTCAACTTCAGCAAGATATAGCCAATCTCTTTGGGATAGACAATCTGCGAGGCGCGTTGGATGCTCATGATAACATCATGAAGCGAGGGCCGTAGAGCCACGAAGGGGTAACCGAGGTGCGTAGCCAGCGCTTTCCCTGGCACCCCGCCAATCAGGTCATCATGGCGGATCAGCCCATGATGGGTGTGCTGCACCTGGCCAGCCTGCAGGCGCATCAGGAAGCGCTTGCGGCCAAGGATAACCAGCACCGTTTCGCCTTCCACAAAGACACGCATCTTACCGACCACATCCAGTTATCGGCATGGGAGCCGCTTCTGCAGGCTCATGGTTGTCATCCGCCACGTACAGTGCCATACTTGTGCGGCCGCGACCAGTTGATCTCCATCTTGTGCGCGAACAGTTCCTCCGCATCCAGACCTAACGCTGAGAGCAGATGCAGGATACGGATAACGGCATCAATCAGTTCTTCCCCAACTTTTTCTACCGGCTGGCCCTTTTTGTATGCATCGGTCGCTTCCGACACCTCGGTGTGGATCAGTGCCAGCATCTCCCAAATGCGCGCAGGATCAGCAGAAAAGCCCTTGGCATCGGCCATCTCACGCACCTGGCGCATTTTGATGTTCAACCCCTCGTCTCGCATCTGCACCCCTCGATACAGTTTACAGTTGACAGTCTCCAGTTGCCAGCGGGCAATGCCCAGTGTGACGAACTGACCGCTACCGGCCAGTGACTGGAAACCGGCAACTGGTAACTGTCCTAGAACGCTCTGGCGAAGACGGCTTTCTCCTTTGCCTCGCCTCCGCAGTAGATGCAGCGGCCTGGCTGGCCGTCCTGCTGCAACGGAATGCAGCGGATCGTAGTTTTTGTCCCTTCCTTGATCGAAGCTTCGCAGGCCGCCGAACCACACCAGTAGGCCAGGGCAAAACCTTTGGTCACGGCGTCACGCAGTTCGTCGTATGTCATGGAGTGGAAGGTGTTCTCTTCACGAAAATGGAGTGCCTGCGCATACAAGTTGCTCTGAATGGCATCCAGCAGATGGCGCACCTCGGACAACAATTCGCCAAGCGCCAGCGTGGATTTGTTCTGCTTGCGCGGCAAGTCACGCCGTACGAGCACGGCCTGGCCTTTCTCTACATCTTTGGGCCCTAGTTCGATGCGCAGCGGCACTCCGCGCATCTCCCAGTCGCTGAATTTATAGCCTGGCGAGACCTCAGTGCGGTCATCGAGGTGACAACGGAATTCCTGGCCCAGCTTGATCATGACTTCTCCTGCTACAGCCATCACTTGCGTCCGTTCTTCATCGTCTTTCCAAATGGGCACCACGACGACCTGGATAGGAGCAAGTCTGGGTGGCAATCTGAGACCCTGGTCATCGCCGTGCGTCATAACGATGGCCCCGACCATGCGTGTGCTGACGCCCCAGCTTGTCTGCCACACGTACTCGAGTTGATTGTCCTTACTAAGGAATTGCGTGCCAAAAGCCTTGGCAAAGTTCTGGCCTAGAAAATGCGAGGTACCCGCCTGCAAAGCCCACTTGTTACCCATCATCGCTTCAATGGTGTAACTCTCCACTGCCCCGGCGAACCTTTCGCTGTCGCTCTTACGGCCTGGGATGACCGGAATGGCCGCTTCGTTCTCAGCGAAATCGCGGTAGACATCCAGCATACGTCGTGTCTCGGCCATCGCCTCCTCAGCGCTGGCGTGGGCCGTGTGCCCCTCTTGCCACAAGAACTCGGTCGTGCGCAAGAACAGGCGGGTACGCATCTCCCAGCGCACGACGTTGCACCACTGGTTGATCAGCAAAGGCAGGTCGCGGTAGGAACGGATCCACTGGGCATACATGGCATTAATGATCGTCTCGGATGTGGGACGCACAATCAATGGTTCTTCTAATTGCTTGCCCCCGCCATAGGTCACTACAGCCAGTTCGGGCGAGAAACCCTCAATGTGTTGGGCCTCCTTCTTAATAAAACTCTCGGGGATAAACAATGGGAAATAAGCATTCTTATGGCCAGTGGCCTTGAAGCGCCGATCCAAGGCCTGTTGAATATTCTCCCACAAAGCATAGCCATAGGGACGGATCACCATACAGCCTTTCACTGGCGCATAGTCCGCCAACTCTGCCGCCTGTACGACGTCGGTGTACCAACGTGCATAGTCAACGCTTGCCGGGGTGATTTTCTGAACCATGATTGCACTCCTCAAAGTGGTCTGTTAGTCGGTTGGTCGGTTGGTCATTGGTCAGTCTTTCGACTGCATAACCACCAGACTATTCGACCAGCCGTCACCTTCGTCATTGGTCCTTTGGTCGCTAGTACTCGCTGCTCGCTGCTTCCTGCTTTCTGCTATTTCTCGCCGGGAGTTGGGATGGGCCAAAAAAGTCCAGGAGCAATTCACGCAGAATATACATCTTGTGGTTGCCAGAAGCATCGGTAACCAGGACGCGCATATCCGGCCCAAACTCAGCCAGCACCTGGCGACAGGCACCACAAGGCGTGCCACCGTTCTCGGTGACCACAGCGATGGCCACAAACTCGCGTTCGCCATCGCAGACAGCCTTCACCGCTGCTGTCCGCTCAGCGCAGATGGTTAAACCGTAGGATGCGTTCTCGACATTACAACCCGTGTAGACCTTGCCAGAGGCGGTCAAGAGCGCAGCACCCACTGTGTAATGCGAATAAGGGGCATATGCCTTATGGCGTGCCTCAGCAGCCAGGGCAATCAGTTCTTTGTCTTCCATATTTTCTCCTAGACCTGTGGGGTTTTCCAAACCCCAAAGGTCTCTAGATAATGGGGCCTGGGAGTCCGGCCTGCTATTCTTCGAATAGGCACTTGGCTCTTACTGACCGCTGCTCTCCTTGTCTTCGCCCTTCTGTTTCACCCGTGCTGGCACGCCATATGCTGTGCTGTCAGGTGGCACGTCATGCGTGACCACTGCTCCAGCGCCAATCCGTGCTCGCGCCCCGATCCTGACCGGTGCTACCAGCATCGCGTCGCTGCCAATGAAAGCCCCCTCTTCAATCACCGTTGGATACTTGTTTACACCGTCATAGTTACAGGTGATCGTCCCGGCACCAATATTCACGTTGGCGCCCACGGTAGCATCCCCAATGTAGCTGAAATGCCCCATCTTCACCCCAGGGCCAAGGTAGGAGTTCTTGATCTCGCCAAAGTTGCCCATGTGCACGCCCTCCGCCAGATGTGCGCCTTTGCGCAGATGGGCAAACGGGCCTACCGATACTTCGTTCTCGATGACTGCCTCCTCGATCACCGAGGCCTCCAGGCGGCAGTCGTCACCGATGGAAGAGTTGCGGACGATGGTGTTCGGCCCAACCAGGCAATTCTCTCCAATGTGCGTACTGCCCTGTAGATGCGTATTGGGATAAATGATCGTATCCTGGCCTACAGCCACGGTGGCATCAACATAGGTCGAGGCAGGGTCAACGATCGTCACCCCTGAAAGCATCAGCTCCTCACGAATGCGTTGCCGCACCACGCTCTCTACCCTTGCCAGGTGCAGCCGGTCGTTGATGCCCAGGGTTTCCAATGGGTCTGCGACAATGATCGTTTCTATTGGATGCCCTTCTCCGACAGCCATGCTGACCAAATCGGTCAGATAGTATTCGCCCTTGGGACTAAGTGGCAAGCAAGGCAAATGCTCCCACAGCCAGGCTGCATCGAAGCAGTAGACACCAGGATTCAGTTCTTTGATCGCTAACTGCTCAGGTGTAGCCTGGTTTTCTTCGACAATGCCAAGCACGTGTCCCTCTTTGTCGCGGAGGATGCGACCAAAGCCCATGGCATCGTCATGGACACAAGTGAGCATGGCAATCGGGGTAGCGCGCGTGGCGTGAGCGTGAACGAGGTTGCGTAGCGTCGCTGCGGACAGCAGCGGCATGTCGCCATAGAGCACGAGGATGGTATCAGCACGGCCTTCCAGTTTCTCACGGGTCCGGAGCACGGCATGTCCGGTGCCAAGCTGCTGCCCCTGAAGCACATAAGTGACGGCGTCGCCCAGTTCGTGGCGTATCAAATCCGCGCCATATCCTACGACCAGTATAGCTTTCCCTTCGCCAAGTCCTGCCACCGCATCGAGTACGTACCGGATCATTGGACGGCCAGCGATCGTGTGCAGCACCTTGGGAAGCCTGGAGTTCATACGAGTGCCTTGACCCGCCGCTAGGATCACCACAGCTAGCTTGCCCATTATCCCTCCGAGAAAAGACCAGGACGAATCCTTAAGAGCATGTCTAAAAGGTCAAAAAATGTGCCAAGAAACCTATATGGTGACAAATGTCACCATATAGGTTTCTGCAAGGCCTGGACAGCTTCAAGACATGCCAGAATCTATCTCAGTCATGAACTGAAGGAGCTGGGGCGGGAGGGTTCGAACCTCCGTTAACGGATCCAAAGTCCGCTGTGCTACCACTGCACCACGCCCCAACAGGTTGCTACAGGTTTATTGTAACACAATTAACGCATAGGTGCAAACGCTTCTGTAACCAAGTGACCGGCATCCTCCGCGGCCGGCCACTTGTAGTAGCTGAACCTATACTCGTTCCAGCCCATGCGCGTGGAGCAGCACTTCATCGGCCAGGAGAATAGACGTCGGGCCGTCAGCCACAATACAGCCCTCGTCGAGGATAACAGTGCGTGGACAAAGCTCCTTTACCAACCTCAGGTCATGAGTGCTGATAACCATAGTCTGCGGGAATCCTGCTAATAGTTGGATCAACATGCGGCGTGAGCGCGGATCCAAATCGGCGGATGGTTCGTCAAGGGCCAGGATATGGGGGTCCATCGCCAGAACGGTGGCTATAGCAATACGTTTTTTCTCGCCGAGGCTGAGGTGATGGGATACCCGGAAAGCGTATCCCTCCATATTGATCCGCTGCAGAGCCAGCGTTACCCGCTGCCGGACCTCGGCTTCTGACAGGCCCATGTAGATTGGGCCATAGGCCACGTCTTCGAATACGGTTGGCGAGAACAACTGATCATCCGGATTCTGAAATACCATGCCCACCATGGCGCGCACCCTTTTAAGGTTGGGCCCGGCCACCTCGAGGTCGCCCACCCGCACAGTACCTTCACCCTTCAGGATGCCATTGAAGTGCAGCATCAGCGTTGACTTTCCAGCACCGTTAGGCCCTACAATGGCCACCCGCTCCCCTTGCTTGATGCTCAAGTCAACACCACGCAATGCCATATAGCCATCTGGATAAGCAAAGTTCAGTCCCCGGATGTCAACCGCGAGACTCTCTGGTGTAACCATAGCTGCCCTACCCTAACATGCGCCCCAACAGCAGAAAAGCCAACAACACGATGAGAACCAAGATCAGGATCAGACGTTCAGCGGTGGACAAGGGCTTCAACGGCAACGAGCGGATGCTGCCGTCAAAGCCGCGCGCCAACATGGCATTGTATATGCGCTCACTGCGTTCATAGCCTCTCAGAAACAGAATACCAGCCATCCCACCCGTAACATGTGCCCGCCAGGTCAGGCTGCCGCCGCTGCGACCCTGCCGGGAAGCACTACGCGCCTCCCTGGCGCGCATCATGCGCATCGCTTCATCAGCCAGCACGAAGAGGTAGCGCCACATCAAGCTGAGAATGGCCACCAGCAGTCTTGGAATGCACAGCGCACGCATAGCCACCAGCATGTCTGGCAAAGAGGTGGTAGCCGTTAGCAGCACCGCCATCTGTACCGAGAGCCAGGATTTGATGGCAATGCTCAGAAAGCGCTCCAGACCAGAGGCAGTAACTGACAGTGACCAGCCGCCTAGGGCAATAGATAGGATGGGCTGGCCACTAGCAGTCAACAGAATAGGCAGCGCCGCCAATACAAAGGGGAGTGCCAGGACGGCGCGCCTCAGCACGAAGGTCAGCCCCAGTTCCGAAGCCACCGAAGCGGACAGAACGAAGGCCAACAGAAGGACATACGCTGGCCACGCACCTGCAGGCGTGAGCGATATGGTCAAGATAAAAGCCAGCGTAAAGCTAAACTTGACCCGCGGGTCAAGCCGATGCAAAAGGCTATCGCCTGCACGGTAAGAATCGAAGGGATTGATGTGCATAACGGATATGCTGTTAGCCCAGGTTTCTGCTGTGAATACCGCTCAATGAGTCAAATAACCGTAGTCTACCTTGTTATTGTTTGGAACGCAAACTTAAGGGGCGTGCACAGACCCGCGCTTATGCCGCACTGTGGCAACCAACCACGCGACTGCAAACACAGTGACCAAACCCACGATACCGGCCACAACGGTAGCCACAGCTTCATTCGAGATGCCTGGGAACACATAGTCAGGAATAAGCCGGTAAGGCGCATCCCGCGCTGCCTCAATGAAACCTTGCTGTTCAGCAACCCATTCCAGGCCATCGGGATGTGTAGAAGCTAATGGGGACAGAATCGCCAGCAGGATCGCCACCGCAAGTCCTGCGATCCACAACCCTCTTCCGCCTACTGTCTGCACCTTGTCTACCGCCAGCAAGTCACGTCGGGCTGCGTACAGTAGAGCGAGGCCAGCGGCCGTGATCAGCCCCTCGCCAATGCCAATGAGCATATGAATGCCCCCCATCGCCGGCACCGCTATATTAGCCGGCGAAGTGCCAGACATGGCAAGTTGCAATGCGCAGAAGAGGGCCGCAATCACAATGGAAAGCCATCCAGAAGCAAAGCCACCCACAAACATGCCCCAGTCCTTTTCACCGGCTAGTCTGCGCACCGTCAGGTACACGGCATAACCTACAGCCACGCCTACCACACCCATGTTAACAATGTTCGCACCCAGGGCCAACAGACCACCATCCTGGAAGAGCAGTGCTTGAGTGCCCACCACACAAGTCATGACCAGTATCGCCGCCCACGGGCCAAGTACAATGGCAGCCAAAGCAGCACCCACCAGGTGGCCCGATGTCCCACCGCTCACGCTAAAGTTCAGCATCTGTCCGGCAAAGATTGTAGCTGCCATCACCCCCATCAGAGGCACCTTGCGTTCATCCAGATCGCGGTTCACACGCAGTAGCGCATAAGCCACGGCAATAATGGCCACTATCCACATGACAAGAGCCACCGGCGTAGAAAGGAAACCATCGGGGATATGCATTGGGGTCGGCCCCGAACGAGCAAAAACCTCAGGGACCGTAATAACCTTCGCCTGCACAGGCGCCAGTGGGTGAGACAGCACATCGTATGTTGACATCTTAATCCTCCTAATCAGCAGTAGAACTGTCCCTGCTAACTTGTGACATATAAGAGAAAGCAGATGCAAATCTTTACAGATGCAAATTATAATAAAACTGATCAATCTGTCAAATCCGTAACAAACAGACCCCAAGAGTTTCCCAAACCCTTGGGGTCTACTTCAAAGCAAAAGAAAAACAGGTTCTCCTGGCAATGACCTACTCTCCCAGAGGCCTGCGCCCCAAGTACCATCGGCGCTGGAGGGCTTAACTTCCTGGTTCGGGATGGAGCAGGGTGTTTCCCCTCCGCTCAAATCACCAGAAGAACCTGTCTTCGTTCTGTTAAAAACGCCAGATTAGCGCCCTAAAAATTGAACAGAATGCGCAAACTATTTGCCGTTCACATAGGTGAGATTAAGCCCTCGACCATTAGTACGGCTTAGCTGAAGACATTGCTGTCCTTACACTTGCCGCCTATCAACCTGGTAGTCTCCCAGGGGTCTTACCTCCTTGACGGAGTGGGTGACCTAATCTTGGGGCGAGTTTCCCACTTAGATGCTTTCAGCGGTTATCTCTGCCGAGCGTGGCTACCCAGCGATGCACCTGGCGGTACAACTGGCACACCAGAGGCCCGTCCACCCTGGTCCTCTCGTACTGAGGGCAGCTCCCCTCAAGTCACCTGCGCCCACAGCGGATAGAGACCGAACTGTCTCACGACGTTCTGAACCCAGCTCGCGTGCCACTTTAATCGGCGAACAGCCGAACCCTTGGGACCTTATCCAGCCCCAGGATGTGACGAGCCGACATCGAGGTGCCGAACCTTGCCGTCGATGTGAACTCTTGGGCAAGACTAGCCTGTTATCCCCGGGGTAGCTTTTATCCG
>Ga0172364_10003021_pt1 | contig 13413 bp, 6 predicted proteins | sample LakKivSesite10cm_FD_114545 | JGI IMG/M metagenome (GOLD analysis project Ga0172364, IMG submission 114545) | Sediment microbial communities from Lake Kivu, Rwanda - Sediment site 10cm | ecosystem: Environmental > Aquatic > Freshwater > Lake > Sediment | place: Rwanda: Western Province, Lake Kivu... | reverse complement strand
ATTAAATCTATCCGAAGATAAATTTATCGTTTATAGAGATAATGATAATGAAAAAGTTGTTGTTATAACTTTTTTACCAATGTTTAATAAAGATTTACCTACTATACTAAAAAAATTAAGATGTATTTAGATCTAGATCTATGCAATCAATATTATTTTTTACTTTATATAAAAAAAACTTTTTATTATATTTTTTTTTTATTTAAATTTTAAATATATATATTATATATTAATTTATAATATGTTTTGTAATTTAACAATTCCTAGACCTATATTTATTATTTCTCATAAAACTGATGGACAACTTATTAAATATATTTTTATAGGTGATATATCTTCGTCTAAATATGATTTTATTGAAAAACTTGAAAAAAATATTAAACTTAATAAAAAAGATGAAAATGAAATTGATGAACTTTTTGGTAAAAAAGGATGGATTAATAATACTAATAAATTCATTTTTATTAAAAAATATATTAATATTGATGATACTATTTTCAATCTTAAAAATAAAATTATGTCTTATTTGTCTTCTCATGATAATATTCTTATCCCTGATAATCAAGAATTATCTTATAATGACCAAACTATTGGACTTTTCTATAATAATATTGAACCTATCCAAAATTCTAAATTTAAAATTGACTATCATTTTGTTGATAAAGATGGTTTTAAAATTACTAATAATAAACTTGAAAATGATATGAATGAACTTATTATTGATGTTATTAAAATTTCTGATAATCAAAAACTTGTTGAACTTAATCTTATCATGTTTGAAGATATTCTTAAATTACTTGTCAAAAAAAATATTAATATTGATAATCTTGTTAAATACGGATACCTATTTAAATATTTTCCTAAAGCTAATACCAATTTTGATAAAAATGAATATAGAAAAAAAATAGATGAACTCAAATTACAATATGATAAGAATGAATATATTATTGATCTTATTAAATCAAATGATTGTGCTTGTAGTGCTGACTGTAACGTTATTACTGTGATTATGTATCTTAGACCTAAAGATTATGATAAATCTAATATTAATAATATTTCTAATTCATCTTCTAGTCATAATCTTGATCTTCAACAACTTTTTAATTTTCTTAGAAGAAACCTTGATGACAAAATTGTATTCCTTAAATTTAAAGATATTATTACTGATGAAATTTATTTATCACTTTATAAAGGGGCTCTTGAAAATGAACTTGTTGATAGAGATACACTCGAAAATTGGTCTTATAAAAAAAAGAAAATTGGTGATGAAATTAAATATAAAACACCTGTTCCTAGAGGTCTTGTTGTTAAATATTTTCTTTATGAAATTAATGGTATTAGAAAATATTCTCAAATTAATTTTTTTGATAATGGTCATATACAACTTGAAGCTAGTTTCCTTCTTGAAAAAAAAGCTAATATATATGAAATTGAAAATGCTATTCATGGTCTTAGAGATCTTATTAGAATTATTAATAAAGGACTTAATCTTAATATTGATGAACCTAAATTTGAAATTATTAATAAAGGTAATGATGTTATAATGAGTGAAAATCTTGAATTATCTTTTATTAATGTCGTTACTGATGTTTGTAAATTCGGTGAATATAATCCTCTTGATCTTTATAATTTTGCTTTACTTTTTACCCCTTATGTTTTACCTACTGAAGAACAAGAAACCATTAAAACTAATATTGAAAAAGGTGATCGTTTATCTTTTAAATATAAAAGAGTTAGTAACTTTCTTAATAAACCAGAACTTTACAATAAAATTACTGAACTTAAAAAACAACAATTTAATGATATTGAAATTATTAAAATTATTGAAACTAAATATTATAAAAAAAAATCAGAAGCTGAAGATATTCTTAAAGATTGGAATAGAAAACACGGTTATTATGGAGATCAAAATGTTAAAATTAGAAGTTTTGGTATTGATATTAATATCAAAGATACTAGAATTGAAATGAAAGGTATTAGCGAACTTAAAACTATTACTTTCGTTAATAAATTTATTCTTACAATGCTTCAATTATATAAGAAAAAAAATATACTATTCAAAGATAAAAAAGCTATAAAATACCTTTTATCTAAATCTTCTAAATTTTCTTCTAATAAAAATGATACTTATGAAATTGATTATGATCAAAATACAACTGAAAATAATAAAAATTTAGAAATTAATACTGAAGTTGTAGATCAAGAAGAAATGAATGATTATAATATAAATAGTAATATTGAACAATATTTATATGATATTGAAGAAAATACTGTTGATCCTAATACAGAAGAACTTAATAGTAAAATAATTAATAAAAAATCAAATATTGATACAACTGATTACCAAGATTTTATGCCTATCCCTAATGAACCAATTAATCCTGAAAATCAACTTAAATGTGATGATAAAATTGTTGAATTGGGAACTTGTCAAGATTTTTGTAATGATGATTCTTATTTTCTTAGAAGATTACAAAGTTTTGATTCTAGACTTTATGAATATAAAAGTTCTAAACTTGATAAATCTAGATACAGTGTTGCATGTCAATCTACCGGTTATAGACAACCTATTATACTTCAATATAATCCCTATAACCATCCTAAAGTTGATCAAAAATCATTTTCTTATGCATATAAATATGGTTCTGATGAAAATCATCAATATTGGTATATATGTCCTAAAGTTTGGTGTCCCTATTGTCAATTACCTATTGATTATGATCAATTAGATAATTTTAGAAAAAGAGCCACAAGAAAAGGTCAAGATTGTATGACTGCTGAATGTCCTTTCTCTACGAAAGATAATAAACATGATGTTATTATTAGAGGTGAATATTTATATCCTGGATTTGCTAATAAAAAACATCCTGATGGTTATTGTCTTCCTTGCTGTTTTAAAGTTTCTCATCAAGATCCTAAATACAAAGCTTATATTAATTATAAAAAATGTCTAGGTGAAGAAGTTGAAAATACGAATGCTGAATCATCTATTAAATATATTCTTAATAAAACTGGTTTAATTGAAGAAGGTAGATTTGGTCTTCTTTTACCTGATTTACAAAAAATTTTTAATTCTAAATGTGAATCTGGATATCTAAAACCTAATACATCTTGTTATGTTCGTAAAGGTCTTAAATTCAATGAAAACCAATCTTTTCTTGCTTGTATAGCTGATCTTGTAAGTGATGATAAAAATAATATTATTTCTATAGATATGTTTAAAGACTTTATTATTTCTAAACTTGATGATAAACTTTTTAGAAGTCTTAATAAAGGTCTTGTTTATGCTACATTTAAAAATATTTCAACCAATATTGATAATTCTATTACAAATGATGATAAACAAAATGAAAAAATTATCAAAACACCTCTTAATAAAAAATATAAAAATTTATCTATACCCTTACAAAATTTTATTCATTTTTTAAAATCAAATGATACTTTTATTAATGAAGTATTTTTATGGGATCTTCTTTCTAGACCTGGTATTATTACTGAAGAAGGTATTAATATAATTATTTTTGAGACTAGTAATATTATATGTCCTCTTGCTCTTAATAGTGAAGAATTCTTTAATATTGATAAACCTACTTACTTTATTATTAAAATGAAAAAAAATTATGAACCTATTTATAAATTAGAAGTATCAAGTAATGATATCTTATTACAATGGTATTTTACTTCTATTGATAAAAATACACAACGTATTTTAGATATTGCGATGAATGAATGCCAACCACAAAAAATTAATTGGAATTTATTACTTAATGAAAATAAAGATAAATTTGATAAAAATAATCATTATGAATTTAATTTTAAACCTGAAAATACACTCAAACAAACTTTAGAATTAATTAAACCTAAATATCAAGTTGTTGATCAAATTAATAGAACTATTGGTATTATTACTGATTATCTTAAATATAAAAATATATTTATTCCTACTAAACCAGACAGTATTATTACAAGTATTAAAGAAATATTTGAATATGAATTAAAAAGTTATAAAGAAACTTATCATTATTTACATGATATATCTAAAAATACTGGTCTTAATTTAAAACCATTATTTAAAATTTTATCGTTTGATAATGACAATATTATTATTGGTTTTTTACTTGAAAATAATCGTATTATACCTATAGAACCTATCTATAATAGTTTAGTTAATACTGATAAATTACCAGGTATTAAAATGACTTTTTATCTTGATATAGATGATAAAATTTCACAAGGTTCTTTAGGAGAAGAATTAGATGAGAGAAAACTTATAATAAATAAACTTGAATATGAAAATGAAAGTTATGAAAGAATTAGATACACACTTTCTAAAGAACCTCCTAAAATTAAAGAATTTATTTATAATATTTTAAATATTCCATCTTCTCAAAAAAATATGAATGAAAAAAGAGAAATGCTTAAACAAGTTCTTAAACCTATTATTTGTAATATAGCTCATTTTACTACAAAAAATATTGATTTATCTAATTATAAAGTTCCTAATAATAGATTCTTATGCAAATATATTAAAAATAAAAGTGTTCATTGTGTTAAATCTACTGATAATGGTAAAGATGAATGGAAATTATTAATTAGTAAATTTAATATGATTAATGGTAAAAATAATTTAGATAATATTCTTAATCTTTTATCTGAGGAATTACTTAGAAATAAATTAAAAAGTAAAGAAATTATGGATGGTCTCGTTCCTGATATTATTAATATAAATAAATTAGAACCTAATATGGATGAAATATTATTAAGATCTCATGATATTAAAGAACAAATTGATAATCTTTATATTAAAACTGATCTTTATGATATTTTTAAAGTTAGTGATTATACTTATAATCTTCCAAATATTGTTAAACAAAGACCAGATCTTATTATTTCTGATAGTGATTCTAATGAATTTAATACTTCGGATATTGAAGAATTAAGCACACATTGGTTAAATATTTTTGGAAATGAATTCCAAGTTTATAAAAAAAGTTATATACAATCTATTGGATATCTTTATGAAGCTTTATCCAAAGTTGCTAATACTATTAATTCAGAGAATAAATATAATGCTCAATCTATTAAAGAATTAATCATCAATAATATAGAAAATTATGAAAATGATATTAACAAATATTTTAACTTTGATAACATTATTGAAGGATTTATTCAATTGGAACCTATTGTTTTTAAATATGTATCTACTTTATCTCAAATTATTTCTATTATGCAAAGAAAAGATTATCAAGGAACTTATATTGATATTTTTATATTCTGTAATATTTTTTATATATCTTCTCTTATACTTAATAAAAGAATTGGTAAAGATAATCCAGAAGGTTATATTAGAATAATGGAATTTAAAGAATATTTTATATTATATTCTGAAAAATTTAATGATATTAGACAATTTAATCTTGTTCAATTAAAGAATCAAATTATATTTGATAAAAATTATCTGAAAAATTATAAACCTAAATTTATTAATAATTCAGTTAATGACAATGAATAATAATTACAATTTTTAATAAAAATAAAAATATTTTATTAATATTTTTATTAATATTTTATTATTGAAAAATTTAATTAAATAAAATCATATAACTATTCAAAATGATGTTCATCACCTTTAAAGTAATAATGATAAATCCATATAAAAAAGAATGCAGTAAATGGTAAATCTAAATGTGCTGTTATTGCTATAATAAAAGCAGCCATAGCAGAATATGTAGCATTTTGTAATTTAACATTGGAACTAAAATATACGACATATATTACTATAAATAATATTACAAGTGATACAAATATATTTTTAGGCTGACTTAAATCTTGTTTTAATACATTATTTTCTTTAATAAAAAATGCATACGCTAATATTAATCCAATAATTATTATAAAAAATATTAATGTGCCTTCTATATTTCTTTTTGTTTTTTTAGATAATAATTTAGATGTTTTTTCTTTATCTATAACTTTTACTTCTTCTGGATTAAATAAAAAATTATATAAATTTTCTAACATATTTTATATTATTTAAAAATATTTAATTATATATTAATTATACAATAATTTTTTATGAAAATTAAAAAATATCCTATTATAGTTTATGATTTAGAAACTACTGGATTAAATATTTTAAATGATGTTATTCTTGAAATTGCTGCAATTACTATTAATTTAGATAAAGAATTTCATTATTATATTAATACTGATAGAAAAATAGAAAATTCTTTTATCCATAATATTACAAATGAATTTTTAGATAAAAATGTTACTAAAAGTAAGAAAGAAATATTATTAGAATTTCTTAATTTCGTTAATACTTGTTATAAAACTAATACAGGTGATGTTTTTTTAATGGCTCATAATAATTATAATTTTGATAAAAAAATATTAGAAGTTGAATTTAAAAATATTAATGTTACTATTCCTGATCATTGGATTTTTATTGATTCTTTACAACATTTTAAATATATATTAAAAAATCAATCTTCTTATTCTTTATGCAATCTTTATAAACAATATTTTGGGGAAACTATTAAAAATCAACATAATGCATTATATGATGTTAAAAATTTAATAACTTTATATAAACATATTATTAAAGATATAAATGAACATGATTATCAAAAAATGTATTATTGTGTTGGATTTATGCAAAAATCTATTTTTCATATTGATTTTGATGATCAAAAAATTGAATTATTGAATCTTGGCGTTACTCCTACTAATAATTTAAAAAAAAATAATATTTTTACTTATCTGGATATTCTTAAAAAATTTAGAAGATTTTATGATAAAGATACTAATAATCTTAAAGATTCTGAAAATGAATTTATTGATTTTTTAAAAAGTTGTAATATTCAATCTCAATTTATTATTGATAAAATTATTAATTTTGTTAAACATTTTAATCATTTTAAATAATTGCGTAATAAAAATATATATAAGTATATTTTTATAATATCTATTATAATAAGATAATTTTATTTTTTATTATTTTTTATGAATTCAAAAAAAGAAAAGAAAATAAAAAAAATTTATGAACAATATTCTCCTTCAGAAAAAATTGAAAAAATTTTAGATGTTAGAAAAAAACTTAAAGAATTTGGTCTAGATTCTTTTGAGGAACCTATGAATATTTTTAAAGATGTATGTAAAGATTATATTTCTAATAATATTGAATTTACTTCTTCTATAAAATTCCCTGGAACACAAAGAGTAATGGAATGTATGTTAAAAAATAGTAAAAAATATGAAATAACTGTTATTCTTAAATATAATCCTAATATATAAGATTTTATAATTATATCAATATAAATATAAATACAAATGTAAATACAAATATAAATACAAATATAAATATAAAATATCATAAAAATATTATTATTTTATCTATTATTTATATAGTAAATTAGATTCATACAAAAATTTTAAATAAATATGTCTAATAATAATGATATTGAATCTATCATATCAAATATAATAAGTAATGATATAAATGATAATATTATACAATTAAATCAAATTGGTGTTAATTTTAATTTAAACTTATCTTCTCTAAAAAATAATTATACAGATCCTATAGATTTATTAAAATTTGGTTTTTCTTTACAAAATTTATTTGATGTAGGTTACGCTTTAAAAGATTTTAATAATATTAATGATTTAAATATTTTGAATCAAATTATAACATTTACTAATTCTTCTATTATTAATCTTATTAATAATAATTTTAAAAAAAATATTTTTCTACAATTACCTAATACTAATATTTCAGTTATTAAAAATATTATTATAAATGATCTTATTAATAAAAATGATTCTTATATTACTGAATTATCAAAAAATTTAATATTATCTTATTTTACTAGATCAGATCTATTAGATTTTAATATCAATTATAATTTAATAATTAACTCTATTAAAAATAATGTATCTTTAAAAAACAATATTAATCAATTATTAACAATTAATAAATTTAAAATAAATGATTTAATTCAAGCTGATATAAAAATTAATGATATTAATAATTTACTAGGATATAATGTAGAAAATCTTTTGTTAAGTGATTTAACAATTTTATTATTAAAAAATGATTATGATAAAAATTTATTTAATTATTATATTTATTCTATAAATATTATACCTAATTTATCAATTGAATCTTATACAGATTCTAATTTTAATCAAAAAATAAATAATTTGTATAATATTGGATATAAAATAATTATATCAGATTGTAATTCTGATTTACTCAATAATAATATTAATACTTTTAATGATAAAAAAGATCTTATATTTTTACCTTATAATTGTTCAACTTTGCTTAATAAGCAAAATAATATTTTTTTATTACAAACAGATGATTACAATACTATTGATATATTATTTTATAATATTCTACCTAATTTAAAAAATATAAAAAATAATATGAATATTCAAAATAATATTTTAAATGAATTATCACCGATTAATAATTCTAATTTATTATTTAATAAAATTATTTATTATTATACGAATGATGTATATGGTAATAATTTTAAAAATATTTTAGATAATTTTAAAGATTTTAATAATAATTATACATTTATATTTTCAGAAATTTCTCAAAATGAATTTGATGAATCCCATTTAACTGATAATGATAAATCAAAAATTATTTTATTTATTTCTAATAATCCTCAATTAGTATTAAATAAATTTACTCAACAATATAATAAATTTATGATATTTAGTCATACTTTTGCTAATACTTCTTTAGATATACCAATTAATTTTAACTTAAATAATTCATATATAATGTTTAATTCTGATAATTCTTATATTCATAATATAAATTATAATTTATTATTTTATGATATTAATAAAAATATTACTATAAATGATTCATCTATTGATCTAAGTGGATCATTAAGTAATCCTAATATGGATATGACTGTTAATTTTATTATTACAACTTTAAATTATTTAGTTAAATTTATGAGTATAAATCCAGCATGTATTTCATCTATTATTTATAATAATTCATATTTTGAAAAATATTTAAATTTATATAATATAAAAATTATTGAATTACCACTTTATACCTATGATAATGTTTTAAAAAAATATATTAAAACAAATCAAAATAAAAATTATATTACATATTCTAAGACCATTGAATATAATTCTTATAATCCTAATATTATTGGAACTAATTTACCTCAAACTTCTAATGAACCTACTCAATTTTTTCCTATATCTTCTGGTTTTACATCAGATATATTTGTTTCAGATCAACAAAATAGATTATATAGATGGAGATTAAATATTATTAATATATTATCTGATAGAATTACGATTCGGTTAAGTGCTAATAATGGAACTACTAGTTCAGAACAAACATATACTTTTTATTATTATAAATTTTTTAATAATAATCAAAATATACCAAATTTTCTAAATCATGAAGTAAGTAATAATTATAATTCTGTAACTTTATATGATATAGATCCATCAAGAATTTCATTATTTACTCAACCTGAAAGAATGACTACTGAGATTATTAATTCTGATCCAGATAATAATTTATATAGAATTAATATGACAAATGCATCTGAACAAAATCCTATTACACATTTATTAAAATCTTCTAATATTAATATTTGTTATATTAATGGTATTTTAACTTGTATTGGTGGTCAATTTAATCTTTCAAGTAATGGTAGTATAATTAATAATAGAAATATTAATTTCTATTTTGGAAATTATTCTAGCTATAATACTATGATTATTCCTCAAGAACAACCAACTATTAATCCTCATGAATTAGGTATGGGTATTTTTTTCTTATTATTAGATACTTTAGATTTTATTCCTGTAGTTGGAGCTGCTACAGATGCTGCACGTGGTATAGTGGATGCAGCTACTACTTTTACTAGAGTAGCTGGTGTTATTCAATCAAAAGGAGTAGAAATAGCTATGACTTATGGTGTTACTGGAACTTTATCTATTCCATTCTATTCTTCTATCCAAGCTATATCTAAAAGTCTTAATAGAGTTATGTATAATCCATCTAATCCTAATATTTTTGAAATTAATAGTCCTAGCACTATTAAAAATTATATTATACAGATTGATCCTTTTATTGAAATTCATAATGTTACTATTAATCTTACTGGAGTTCCTAATTCTAATATATTTATAGAAAATTTTATTATTAGAGGTGGTAGAGGAACTTTAAATGCTAATTTATTTAATAATAGAACTTTCATCAGAATTAATTCAATAAATGGTGTTATGTTATATATAAAAAATTTAATATCAGACGCCAATAATATTGGATTAGATTTAACTAATAGTAATACTTTTATTTCTAGTAGTCAAGGATCTTCTTTCAATTTTATTAGTAATAATATTGTTTTTAATTATTTAAGACCTATTAATAATAGATTTTCTATTCTTATTATGGAAAATGTTATGTTAAATACTTGGCACAATTGGGTTAATAATCAGATTGGTAATTGGACTGTTAATTATTTAAGATTTAATAATCCTAATTATGCACAATATGAATTCTTTGGAACTTCTCCATCATCTACTAATAGATATTATTTATCTAATATAACTGCTGAATATGTTCATATTATTAGAACTACTGGTTATTCTAATGCTATAGTTGAGTCTAATGATAGATTTATTTTTGAATTTAATTGTAATACTATTGTTACCAATAGTTTAATTTTAGTTGGTGTAAGTTTAAGATCTAATTCTAATATTCATATTTCTGATCCTGATTTACCTATTCAATTAGGATATAATCCTATTATAAATAATAATAATTCACCTTTTATACATTCATCTGTTCCTAATAATGTTTATGTTAATATTTATAATAGATTAATTCTATTTGGATATGGACAAAGGAATGGTATTTTATCAGATCCTTTAATTGGTAATTACGGATCAACAATTAATTCAAATTTATTAAGATCTAATACTATATTCTCTTCTAATTCTAATATTAATTGTTTTACAATAAGAACTTCAAATTATAATATTCAAAATGATTTTATTGGAAGATGGATAATTAGTCCAAATATTAATATTACTATTCTTATGTCATATAGTATTATTAATCCTTTGACAACTACAGAGAGACCTAGTTGTATTATTAATTGTGTTGAATTTGATCTATTACATAGTATATCTTCTAATTTAAATATGGGTATATCTTCTTTTAATTTAAATATTAATAATCTTGGTAATAATGATGGACAAAGACCTCAATTAAATATATTTGGAAGATTTAGAAATGAATTTAATAATAATATTGACAATGGTTCTATTTCTAATATTAATCTTAATAATTCTACAATATCAATACAACCATTTAATAATTTGAATAATAATGATATAACTAGATTTAATAATTTTTCTGGTAATAATCATTTAATTAATTTTTTTAATGATTCATCTAATAATTCAAACGGTTCATTTGGTAACATTAGTTTAGAATTAGTAAATATTTCTTTAACATTAATGAATTCCATTTTTAATTGTTTATATATTAGAGATATAGAAACTATTAATATTACTTCTAATAATAATGATTCATATATTGAATGTTCTTCTATTGGAACATTAGGGAATGTTACTATTTCTAAAATTAATAATAATAATCCTAGATGTGAAATTAATGTTACTAATGGTAATGTTGATCGTATTTCAAATTTAACTTTAAATAATTCTGGATTTTATGTTCGTAATGGACAAATAACATTTGTCCCAGGAATTATTTCTTTTAATAATAATGATAATAATGGAACAAATTTGATAGCTCAAAATGGAATACCTACAATTGATGAAATTAGAGGTGTATCTGGATATATTGATATTAATGGAGGAAGTTTAGGAAATCCTAGCAGATCAGTTAGATTAAATCAAGAGACTCGTAATAGAATTAGATTAAATAATTATGCTCCAATTTATTATACTATAATTTAATATATTTTCAAACATTTTTAATTATTTTATTTACAATTATTTTATTAATAATTATAAATTATTATCTAAAAAATAAGTTAAATTTATTACTTTTTTAATATTTTAATTATTATATTTACATTAATATAATGATTATTGTTTATAATAATCCTTATTTTTTTGGTGAAGGTTTATTTGGTCAAGTTTTATTATTTATTTTTGAATTGTTACCAAAATTATCTAAAATAAATGATGAAATTTATTTCAATATAAGTTCTATTTTATATGGTAACAAACCTGATTATACTATTATACCTGGTATTTTAATTAATAATAATATTGATACTAATAATAATATTAATAATATTAATAATAATAATAATAATAGTGAAAAAATATATATAGATATTGAAGTTTTAAGAAAAGAATTTACATCTAAATTAACTAATAATTTTCATGATATGAATAAATTATTTTTTAAATTTTTTTCAATACATCCTTCTATTTTAAATTTAGTTGATGAATTATCAAATAAATATAATATATCTGATTGTTTAGGATTACATTATAGAGGGACTGATAAAAATAAATATTGTTTTGATACTGATCCTATTACACATGATCAATTTATATTTATTATTTCTGATTATTTAATATCAAATCCTCATATAAAAAATATATTTTTATGTAGTGATGAAGATAATTTATATAAAAAACTTAAATTATTCTTACCAAATACATATAAAATTATAAATCATTCTCCTAAAGTATTTTTCAAAAATAATACAAATAATAATTTAGAAAAAGCTATTTCTGCAATGGTTGATTCTCTTTTATTATCTAGATGTAAAATTGTTATCAAATGTCAAAGTGCTTTGTCTGCATTTGCTAAAATATTCAATCCTGATCTTGAAATATATAGAGTGACTTGTTGTAAATTATTTAGTGATGTTCCATATTTTCCAGAAGCATATATACCTAAATATAAGATTAAAGATGATAGTAATATAATTTTACAAAATTTAATGAATGATATTTTTAGGAATGATTGGACTAAATAAATATTATATATATATATAAATATTATGAGTTTTAATACAACATCATTTTTAATTAATAATAAATCAAATAATACAATTATAACTGATAATCTTAGATCTTCACAGTATTCTATGATTTCTAAAAGTGGTATTAATATTGATACATCACTTATTATTAATTCTAATATATATAACATTGCATATATTGATACTATTTTTTATAATTCTGAATTTGAAGAAAATTTAATTATTAAATTAAACCAATTTGGTATATTTATTGATAAAATTTTATATTATAAATATGATTCAGATAGTAATATATCTTTTGAAAATTTTATAAATAATTTATATATAAATAATAATATTCGTTTATTTTTATCTTCTGCTAATTCAAACCAATGTTTTT
>Ga0172364_10003020_pt1 | contig 13413 bp, 12 predicted proteins | sample LakKivSesite10cm_FD_114545 | JGI IMG/M metagenome (GOLD analysis project Ga0172364, IMG submission 114545) | Sediment microbial communities from Lake Kivu, Rwanda - Sediment site 10cm | ecosystem: Environmental > Aquatic > Freshwater > Lake > Sediment | place: Rwanda: Western Province, Lake... | reverse complement strand
GTTTCAAGGCGTGGTGTTGCAATTGCGTCTGGTACTTCTCCTAAGTATGGGAATCCTGCGACAAAACCAATCATGTAGACTCTATACTCTCTGTCTGAGTGAAGTTCAATCACTTCTTCTTCTGTTAGTCCATGAGATTGGGCTACGAAGGCAAGGTCTGGACCATATTCTTCTCCATAAACAACTGGAACGATTACAGTTTTTCTTTTAGCCTTGCCACTCATTGGTTTTAACGTTTTTTCTACGTCTTCTATTCGAAAAGCAAGCTGTTCATACGTTGTTTCTAATGGGTCGTAGCGAACGAGCAGTGAACGATATGTTGGAACAACCTCTTCGAGTCCTGCAATTTCAGCTTTCTCGATGGTTTCGCTTAAACAGAGAACTTTTTTGTTCAGTTCTGCATTTATCGTGTCGCCTAGCTCTACTAGAATGGCGGTGTCGCCGAATGGCAAATAGCGAGTAGATGGATAAGTTTTTGAGTTCATAATGAGCCTGACGGTTCTGCTTATAGAAAAGCCCCTACTGGTTTGACTTCAACGTCGATTCTTACTAGTTCTTTCTTTATGGCTTTTGCTAGCTCCATCGCCTTGGGCGTGTCGCCGTGAACACATATTGTGTGCACTTTGCCTAAATTTACTTGTTCTTTGGTCATGGCTGTGACAATTTCTTCCTTGAGAACTTTGACGGTTCTTTCAACAACTTTTTCTGGATCGTTTATGATCGCTTGTGGGTGTTTTCTTGAAACTAGGATTCCATCTGCATTGTAGTTTCTGTCAGCAAAAAATTCATGTGCAACTTTTAATCCAGCATCTGCAGCTACTTTTGCTAATGTTGAGTTTTTGGGTGCGAAAACTATAAGGTTTCTATCTATTATTTTTGTGGCGTCCACAATTCCCTTTGCAGTTGCTTCATCTTCTGCAGCTTTATTATATAATGCTCCGTGGGGCTTAACGTGTTGGAGATTAACTTTTGTTGCTTTAGCGAACTCGAGAAGAGCGCCTATTTGGTAAAGCGTGTAAGTTTTCACCTCTTCATATGTTAGCTGCATTTCTCTTCTGCCAAAACCGAGAAGATCTGGATATCCCGGGTGGGCTCCAACAGCCATGTTGTATCTTTTTGCCAGCATTATGGTTTGCGTCATAGTTATCGGGTCGCCAGCGTGGAATCCGCAAGCAATATTGGCTGAAGTTATGTGCGGCATTATTTTTTCGTCGTTTCCTACTTTGAAGGCGCCGTAGCTTTCGCCTAAATCACAGTTTACATCGACTTTGAGCTTCAAAGTTCTCTCCCTGACAGAAGATATTATGCTGTCAAATAATGTATTTTCTTATGTCTTCTATTGCTGCCGATGGCACTGGCAAATCCTTCATTGTATAAAGACCTGGGGGGGCTTTAATCACTTTTGGAATGGCGTTGACAACAGTTGCCACAGTGCCTAGGTCACCGTGCACGCATGGCTGGATTCTCTGTTTTATTGTAGGCACTCCTTGTATTGTTATTGCGTCATATTCCTCTTCAGCGCCTATGTAAGCTTGGAAATCAAGCATTATAACTTCCTTATTTTTCACTATGCCTTTTGCTTTTTGGCTTAAACCAGCAACCAATCCAGCCTCAACTTTCACATCTTTGCTTTTCACGGTTTTCTTGGCAATCACTGGTTCGACTGGTTCTGCAAATATCTTGTCAACTTTCCACGCTAAGGCACTGGCAATCATAGCGATGGACTGTTCAAGTCCTACATGTCCAGTAATCTGCTTTTTCTCGATTTTTTCGTGAAATTCTTTTACGGTTAAGCCTGCCCCTATCTTTTTCTGGAAAGGCAACCGCCTAGTAGCTGCGTTCATCACTCTTGTTGCCTCGATTTTTTCTACTTTCTGGCAAACTGCAGTAAGCGTTATCACCAACGTATCCATTAAGAATCCGGGGTTTATTCCAGTACCCAATATCGTTGCTTTATGTTTCTTTGCTAATGCATCCAGTTTTTTTGCAAGTTCTGGTTCAGAGTAGTATGGGTATGAAAGTTCTTCGCATGTGGATACCACTTTGACGCCGTGTTTTATTATTGAGGCAATTTGTGGATGCGTGTCTTTTAGGAATGATGAGGTTGTGTGTATGGCTACGTCTGCTTCTACTTTGGAGAATAATGCATCTGCGTTTGGAGAAACTAGAACGCCAAGTTTTCTGTTTATGCCTAGGACTGTGCCTAAATCCTTGCCAACTTTGTCTTTTGCTATGTCAACAGCGCCGACAATTTCTACTCCTTCCTTTTCTAAGAGAAATTCTGCAATCATGCTGCCGACGGCGCCGATGCCGTATAGGGCGACTTTTACATTTTTCATGTTGTCTTCCTCTTTTTATCCATGTTTATTGCATTTAACTCTATAAAAGGATCATTGCTGTTTCACATAAGCTTATAGATGCCTAATTTGTTTCTATGTAACTCTCAAAAAGGTGGCATGAGCATCTTTGGTTTTGTATCTTCGGCTGAAACCTTTACGTTTGTAAACCTTTATATCTTCGTGGAACGCCAAAATTAAAGAGGACCCGACGCTTGGAAGCTTCAAAAGCAGTAATCTCAAAAGAAGAGATTAGGAAACTCTTGGAGGTTGAAAAGCTAAAATACTGCTTCGAATGTGGCATTTGCACAGCCAGTTGTTCCATGGCAGAATTACTCAAAGAAGACTATAACCCAAGAAATCTGCTCGAAAAAATATTTTTGAACCCTAATCAAGTTTTGACTAGCGAAGAACTTTGGCTTTGCGCTTGGTGCTACAACTGCTATAAACATTGTCCTCAAGCTTTGAGAATACCTGAAATCTTGAACTTCTTCCGAGTAATAGCAACCGAACAAGGTGATATTGAATCCTTCGAAAGTGCGTTGCGAAAAATTGTAGATGTGGTTCCTTTTCCGCTTGCCGCAATGTTAGTTTGTTTTCATCCAGAACGTGCAGGGCTGAACATGGAAAAAGCCTTGGAAAAGATTAATGAAATGAGACATAAAGCTCTGAAAAAAGGTAAAAAACAGAAAACAAAAAGCGACATGGCAAAGGTGGCTGTTGTAGGTTCTGGACCTGCTGGTTTAACTGTCGCTTATGAACTTGTTCAGAAAGGATTTGAAGTGCTTGTGTTTGAGGCTTTTCCAGAGCCTGGTGGAATGTTGAAGAAATGCATACCCGAGCATCGTTTGCCGAAACGTGTTTTAGCTGAAGATATACGGTATCTGCAGAGTTTGGGTGTGGAAATTAAAACTGGTGTAAGGATTGGCAAGGATTTGAGTTTTAAAGATTTGCAGAAGAACGGTTACAAGGCTATTTTTATTGGTGTGGGTGCGGATAAGAGTCAGAAGTTGAAAATTGAAGGCGGAGATTTGAACGGCGTAGTTCACGCCTTAGATTTTCTCTGGCACGCAAACAGCGATGAAAAAACGGAAGTCAGAAAAGATGTCGTTGTGATTGGCGGTGGCAACGTCGCTGTAGACTCTTCCAGAACTGCCTTAAAGCTGGGAGCAGAGAAAGTGACAATCTTTTATCGTCGGTCTAAGGATGAAATGCCCGCTAATCCTTGGGAGATTAAAGAAGCTGAGGAAGAAGGCGTTAAAATCGAGTTTCTTGTAGCTCCGAAACGAATTTTGGGAGAAGATGGGACGGTTTCCGCTGTTGAATTTGTTCGTGTGCAGCTTGGCGAATTAGACGAGTCTGGACGGAAAAAACCAATTGTAATAGAAGGTTCAGAGTTTGTTTGGAAAACAGGCATGGTTATTTTGGCAACTGGTGAAACGCCGAATTTGGAGTTTCTGCCCAGTGAAATAGAGCGTAATGATGATAGCACAGTTTGGGTTAACCCTATAACTATGGAGACAACTCTCTCTGGCGTTTTTGCTGGTGGAGACGTAACTACTGGACCAGCAAGTGTCATTGAGGCTGTTTGTGCTGGGAAACGTGCTGCTGAGTCAATTGAGAATTACTTAAAGTCTTTGGGAAGTGCTTAAAGCGATGGCAGAAAATAAGAGTTTTAAGGACAACGTAAATGGCGAGGAAATCCGAGTTGGAGTTTACGTTTGCCATTGCGGTTTAAACATTGCGGGTTCTGTCGATTGCGAAGAAGTAGCGAAGTTTGCTGCAACTCTTCCACATGTTGTTCTCGCTAAAGACAATCGTTATACATGTTCTGACCAAGGACAAGCGTTGATAAAAAACGACATTAAAGAACATAGGCTTAACCGTGTGGTTGTAGCGTCTTGTTCTCCGAGGCTTCATGAACCCACGTTTAGAAAGGCATGTGAAGAAGCGGGATTGAACAAGTATCTTTTTGAGATGGCGAATATACGTGAACAGTGCAGTTGGGTTCACTTATACGATAGGAAAGCGGCGACGGAAAAGGCTAAAGACCTTGTGAAAATAGCTGTGGCAAAAGCTGCCTTGCTTCAAGCATCCGAAGAAATAACAGTGCCTATAATTCCAAAAGCTCTAGTTATCGGCGGTGGAGTAGCTGGAATACAAGCTGCTTTGGATTTGGCTGACACTGGCTACCAAGTTTATCTTTTAGAGAAAGAGCCCAGCATAGGAGGCATGATGGCGCGAATCGACAAAACTTTTCCAACCATGGACTGCTCAATATGTATTCTTGCTCCCAAAATGTCTGATGTGGGGCACCATCCAAGCATTGAATTGTTAACCAACAGCGAAGTTTCAGACGTTAAAGGCTACATTGGCAACTTTCGCGTGAAAGTATTGAAGAAGTCACGTTACGTGACTAAAGACTGTTCAGCTTGTGGAGAATGCGCAAAAGCCTGTCCCATCGTCGTTCCAAACGAGTTTGACGCAGGCTTAGCCATAAGACACGCCATTTACACGCCTTTCGCTCAAGCAGTTCCATCCACCTACACAATCGACATAAACACATGCCTTAACAAAGACGGCATAATAGTCTGCGACAAATGCCTCAAAGCATGTGAAAGACAAGCAATAAACTTCGACATGAAACCAGAAACAGTGGAATTGGAAGTAGGCACGATAATTGTGACTATAGGCGCTGACGTTTTCGACCCTTCAACACTGCCAAACTACGGATATGGCAAATACCCAAACGTGATAACTTCTCTCGAATTTGAAAGGTTGATTAACGCTGGTGGTCCTTCTGGCGGGCATCTGCTTAGACCAAGCGACATGCAACATCCCAAACGAGTAGCCTTCATCCAGTGTGTGGGTTCTCGTTCAGACAGGAGTGGGCGATTATACTGCAGTAACGTTTGTTGCATGAACACCATAAAAGACAGCTTATTAATCAAGGAGCATTGGCCTGAAATTGAAATTCATGTTTTCTATGTTGACATACGCGCTTATGGAAAAGGCTTTGAAGACCTTTACAAGAGAGCACGAAGAGAAGGTGTTGTTTTTATTCGTGGGCTTCCTGCTGAGATAATGGAAGATAAGAAGACTCGTAATCTTTGGCTTGTCGGCGAAAACACTCTTCAGAAAGAGTTATACAAAATGAATTTTGACTTGGTGGTTCTTTCAATAGGCTTAGAACCGAGAAAAGACAGCGAATTAATGCAACGGTTGCTAACGCTTTCCAGAACGCAAGATGGATTTTTCATGGAGGCCCATCCAAAACTTAGACCAGTGGATGCGGCTACTGGGGGAATATTTTTTGCTGGTTGTGCAGAGGCGCCTAAAGACATAAAGGATAGCGTGACTCAAGCAAGCGCTGCGGCTGCCAGAGCTGGTATTTTGATGGCTAAAGGAAAAGTCACTGTTGAAGCTATTACGCCGCTGTTTGATGCTGAAAAATGCAAAGCTTGCGGGCTCTGCACAAAAGTTTGTCCTTACAACGCTTTAACTCTAAATAAAGAGTTGAAGCGCATCCAAGTTATAGAAGCGGCCTGTGGAGGTTGTGGAACATGCGCCGCAGAATGTCCGTTTGGTGCTTTAACTCAAAACCACTTCACTGATGCACAGATCACGGCACAGATAGACGCTGTAACTGAGCATGATGCTGAAAAAAAGATTGTTGCTTTCTGCTGTAACTGGTGTGCTTATGCTGGCGCTGACTTTGCTGGAGTTAGCCGAATGCAATACGAACCAAACGTCCGTATAATACGCACAATGTGCTCGGGGCGTGTTGCTCCGAAATTTGTTGAAAGAGCCTTTGCACGGGGAGCAGCAATGGTTCTAGTGGCTGGTTGCCATCCGGGAGATTGTCATTATATAAATGCTAATATCCAAACGCAAAAGCGTGTAGAACGCTTATGGAAGAAAATGGAAGAACAAGGCGTAGACAAAGAGAGATTGCAGCTTTTGTGGGCGTCAGCAGCGGAAGGCGAGAAGTTCTCATCTAAAATCCACGAAATGCAGACATTGATGGAAAAGCTTGCTCTAGACGACATAACGAAAGCCAAAAAAGTCTTCGAAAAGGCGTTAGGAGGAGATTAAGCAATGCCGGAAAGAATTAAACATAAACCGATTGATGAAGAAAAAGTGAAGCATCCAAAAGCGGAAATACACATTTTAACAGACCAGTGCAAAGGCTGCGGATTTTGCATACAGTATTGTCCCAAAAAAGTTTTAGAGGAATCGCAAGAAATAAACGCTAGAGGAGTTTATCCTCCGAAAGTTGTGGATGAAGACAAATGTATCCTGTGTGGTTTTTGCATGGCGGTTTGCCCTGATTTTGCGATTTTTGTTACGGAAAAACAATCTGAAGAGGAGGCATGTTAAATAAATGAGTGGAAAAAAGGCTCTGTTAACAGGCGCTCATTTCATAAGTGGAGACATTGCATGTGCAGAAGGCGCCATAACTGCTGGCTGCAGGTTCTTCGCTGGATACCCAATTACGCCTGCAACAGAAATTGCTGAACACCTTTCAGAAAGAATGCCCGAGTTCGGCGGTATCTACATTCAAATGGAAGATGAAATTGCTTCGATAGCAGCGGTGATTGGAGCTTCTTATGCGGGTTTGAAGGCGATGACTGCAACTTCTGGTCCAGGCTTCAGTTTGATGCAGGAAAACATTGGGTTGGCGGTTATGACGGAAACTCCATGCGTGATTGTTGATATCATGCGTGGTGGACCAAGCACTGGACAACCTACTATGCCTGGGCAGCAAGACGTTATGCAGGCGAAGTGGGGTTCTCATGGAGACTATGCAATTATAGCGTTAGCGCCTTCTTCGGTTCAAGAAATGTTTGATTTGACGATTGAAGCGTTTAACTTGGCTGAAATTTATAGGGTTCCCACTTTGTTGATGGCTGATGAGGTTATTGCGCACATGTGGGAAAAAGTTGAATTTCCTTCAGCGAAGGAGATAAAAATAGTTAATCGGAGAAAAACGAAAGTTTCTCGAGAGAATTACATGCCTTTTATGCCTGAAAACGATTTTGTGCCTCCTATGGCTTGCTTCGGCGAAGGCTATCATTTTCACGCAACTGGCTTGACACATGACGAGCGTGGATATCCAAAAACCCAAAGTTCAGAAGTGCAATCTAAACTTGTAAGGCGGCTTTGCGATAAAATAAACAACAATGCTGATAAAATAGTCAAAGTTCAGGAGACAATGTTGGATGACGCAGAAATTGCAGTTGTTGCCTACGGCATAGTCAGCCGTTCCGCTTTGAGTGCAGTTAGAAAAGCAAGAGAAAAAGGAATAAAAGCTGGACTTTTGCGGTTAGTCACTTTGTGGCCTTTCCCAGAGGAACAAGTGGCAAAAATAGCTGAACAGGCAAAGGCGATTGTTGTTCCTGAAATGAATTGTGGGCAGATGACGCGGGAAGTTGAACGAGCAGCTAAAGAAACACCTGTGGCTTTTCTTTCAAAGTTGGGTGAAGAACCGCACACGCCTATGGAGATTTTTGAAGAGATTAGGAGGAATGTTTAATGGTTGAAGAGTTAACGCATCCGTTTTCGAAGTATCTGCGTTCTGCTATGATACCACATATCTGGTGCCCCGGCTGTGGTAACGGCATAGTGCTTAACTGTTTTATTCACGCTTTGGATGAACTGCAAGAAGACTTGGATAAGCTAGTGGTTGTTTCGGGTATAGGTTGTATTGGGCGAACAGCGGGATACGTGAACACGGATTCTTTCCACACTACTCATGGACGTGCCATAGCTTTCGCAACAGGCGTAAAACTGGCTAATCCAGAATTGGATGTTGTGGTCATAAGCGGTGACGGTGACCTCTTTGCTATTGGAGGAAATCATTTCATACACGCAGCGCGAAGAAATATTGGAATCAAAGTGATTTGCGCAAATAATTTTAATTATGGAATGACTGGTGGACAGCAAGGACCCACAACGCCTGCTGAAGCTTATACTACGACAACTCCCTATGGGAACATTGAGCCTTCCTTCAACTTGGTTCATTTGGCTACTGCGTCTGGAGCTACGTATGTGGCTAGGTGGACTACTTTGCATGTGCGTAGGTTAACGCAGTCTATTAAGCGGATGATGCAGAAAGAAGGCTTCTGCTTTATTGAAGTGGTTTCGCCGTGTCCTGAAATTTTTGGGCGGCGTAACAAAATGAAGACTGGACTTGAAATGATGGAGTGGTTCCGTAGAGCTTCAGTTGTTGAGAACTTTTCTGACCCGTCTAAAGCTGATATAACGCCTGAACGTATTGTTGTTGGAGAATTTGTGAATATTGAGAAAATAAGTTATGAGAAACTGTTTCATGAGAAAATAGCTCATATTAACGAGCAGAAGGTTAATTGGTGATTTAGAGATGCGTGTTGAAATTAGGTTTGCGGGTTTTGGCGGTCAAGGCATCATCAAGTCTGGAATAATCACCGCTGCTGCTGCAAGCCTTTACGGTGGCAAAAACGCAGTTCAAACACAGTCTTATGGTCCAGAATCGAGAGGTGGTGCATGCAAATCCGAAGTTGTGATTTCTGAAGAGGAAATAGACTTTCCGAAAGTAGTTGAGCCAGATGTGCTAGTTGTGATGTCGCAGCACGCATATAACGAGTATGCTGAAGATGTTAAACCAAATGGAGTAATCATTTTAGATCCTGACATGATTCCGCATGAGAAAGATTTGAAAAGCATTCGCATTTTCAAGGTTCCTGCTACGAAGATTGCTGAGGGTTTGGGAAGGAGAATTGTTGCGAACATTGTGATGTTGGGTGCTTTTGTGGCTATCACTGAATTGTTGGATAAGGCGGTTTTAAGAGATTCTGTTTTGGGGAATATTCCAAAGGGTACTGAAGAGTTGAATTTAACGGCTTTTGAAAAAGGTTATGAATACGCTAAAGACACGTTGAAAAGCTGATAAAAAAACGGTTATGTAGCCTTTTGTGTCGCTTGGGCTAATTGCATGACGAGCTTTGATTTTCTAATGCCTACATGCCTTAACGGCGCTACTTTTTTTGCTTCGTTGTAAATGTCTGACGCTATTTTTCCAAGCACTGTTTCTTGGACGAACTGGTCAAAAGTAAGGTTTGAGGCTTTTTCTTTGGCGATTCTTTCCATAATTGTGCGTATGCCCTTCTCTTGAGAAGTTCTAATTCGTGACAAGGTAAATGCGCAAATGGCTATTCTCACTTTGTATCCGTCTTTTGTTGTAACGTCCAGAATGTTGTCAACTTTTGTTGTTCTTCTTCTAATTAGGCTTCTTAAGTAATCTCTTGAGTATTCGTGTCCTTTGAATATGGTTTTGGCGGTTTTTCCGTCTATGTCGGTTATTTGGAAGTATATTTTTAGGTACTGATGGGCGAAGTCGTTTGTTATGTCGTAAAGTGTTGAATCAATAACTCTGCCAACTATTTTTTCAGGTTCGCCTGATGGTATAGCTCCCAAATCAACGTTTCCAAAGTAAGGCGGAGCAATAGCTGTGTACCATGTTTTGCTACGCCACTTGTCTTTTACGCGTTTTGTTTTTGAAGACACAGACGCCCTCCAAACGTGGCATGAAAATTCACATCAAACTATTAAAAGCTTTACGTTTTCATTATTAGCTTATGTTTGGTTATTTTCATGTTTTTTCCAGAGCTATCCTCGTATTATGGAAAATGGAATTGAAAATTTGCCCATTTTCCCTACCCCTTGGGCATCCGAGAATGTTCAAGGGAGTTATTGTTTCGGTTTTATCTTTTCAATTCCATCCATGTATTTTCTTAAGACTTCTGGGATGATAATTGTGCCGTCTTCTTGTTGGTAATTCTCGAGTATAGCGACTATTGTTCTTCCTGTGGCTATTGCAGTCGAGTTTAAGGTGTGAACGAAACCTTTTGGTGGTTCGCCTTCTTTCTCTCTGAATTTCACGTTTAGTCTTCTTGCTTGATAGTCTGTGCAGTTGCTGCATGAAATTATTTCTCGGTAAGCGTTTTGGGCTGGCATCCACGCTTCTATGTCATATTTCTTGGCGGCAACTGTTCCAATGTCGCCTGTGCAGACATTTACTATACGGTAGGGTAAACCGAGTTTTTGCGCGAGATTTTCTGCGTTTTCGATGAGTTCTTCATGTAGTTTCCATGAGTCTTCTGGTCTGCAGAATATGAATTGTTCTATTTTGTTAAATTGGTGTGTGCGGAACATTCCGCGGGTGTCTTTGCCGTGGGCTCCTGCTTCCTTTCTGAAGTTGGTGCTTACTCCAACAAGTTTCAGTGGTAATTCATCTGCCTTTAACACTTCGTCCATGAACATTGCAGCCATTGGATGCTCTGATGTTGCAATCATGTACAAGTCTTCTTTCTCAATTTTGTATAGCACATCTTCAAAATCGCTAAGAGCTACAACACCCTCGTACGGTTTGCGTCTCATAACAAATGGCGGTTCAATAGGCATGTAGCCTTTTTTAGTCATTTCTTCTAATGCGAACTGCATCAACGCCATATCTAATAAAACGCCTTCTCTTTTCAAGTAAAAGAATCTGGCTCCAGCGATTTTGCCTGCTCTTTCAACGTCCATTATGTCAAGTTTTAGGGCTAAGTCAATGTGGTCTTTGGGTGTGAAAGTGAATTTTGGAGTTTCTCCCCAGAACCTTATTGGCGCGTTATCATTTTCGTCTTTGCCTACTGGAACTGACTCGTGCAAAAGATTTGGCAAACGCATCAGATAATAGCTGGTTTTTTCTTCACACTCGTTTACTTGTTTCTCTAAAGCTGTAATTTCCTCGTCAAGTGTTCTTCCCTTCAAGATTTCTTTTTCGGCCGTTTTTCCCTTCTTTTTTAAAGCGGCGATTTCCATTGTTATTTGTCTTCTTTCGTGGCGCAAATCGTTTAGCTTCGTTAAGGCTTGCCGCCATTCTTTATCTTGCTCAACCAGTTTATCTAGCATCTCTATAGCTTCAGGGTTTCCCCTTTTAGCCAAGTTGTCTCTTACAAATTCGCGATTGTTGCGAATTAGTTTTATGTCTAGCATTCCATTTTCCCATTCTGACCCATGTTTGATGCGAAAACAACTATTCGAAATCGTGATAATAGCTTTTCTCTCTTAAGCCGTGGCTTTGGCGTTTAACGCAGCTTTTTTGTGGTTTGAAGCGTTTTCTCGGCAGTTGAGACGCAAAAAAGCAAATCGTCAATAGTGGCGATAAAAGTCGGCAAAGATTTTTCGCAGTTTAATTTGGTGATAACTTTTCTATCTTCGCATGTTGTTTCTATCAGTAATCCTTTTGGCGTTTCAATATTATCTGGAGACACTGCCTTAGCAATTGCCTTAGCAGTTTCCACATCATCATATTCCAGTATTATTTCACACTGCAATTTTTTCGCCTTGCAATTGTTTTCCAACAAGCTTGTTGACCATGTCAATAAATGCGTTGACGTTTTCTAGAGAAACTTGGGCTCCAGCCGCTATGTTGTGTCCGCCTCCCTTGCCTGAATATTTTTCTGCTGTTACTTGCATGACTTCGCCTAAGTCAACTCCCCTGTCTACCGTCGTGTCTATGGTTCTAGCGGAAAATTTCGCTAATCCTTCTTCTTTAACATGAGCATATGCGATTAGTGGTTTTTCGGGGTTTGGCAAACTTGCTGAAAGAATTGATGAGACTGCTCCTATAATTTTGTCGTCAATGAAGTCTTCTCCATTCACAACGTAAATGCTCTCCAGTTCCTTCATTCTTTCAGGTTTTTCCATAACCCACCCGAGATACTTGTTAATAGTTCGCCTATACTCTTCCAAAACTTTGTTTGCCTCTTCCAAAGCCGAGCTTCTGTCGCCCATGCAGATGGCAATGCCCAAACTTGGTCTGTCCATGCGTCCAGTAGCATTCAGCAAAACTGCAAATTCTCTCGCATCCCTCAAGGGCGTCCAAGGTTCTTCATTCTTCAAAATGTAAACATGGCCAATGAGGTTAGTCACATCATAACGCAAGCCCTTTGACAACAAATAATCCACAAGAGCGGAGCACAACCGCCTTTTTTCTTCTTCCGAAAGGTCTCTTAAAGCTCTCCACTTGTCATCTTGCCTCGCTTTAATGTCCAAGCTAGTCAGAAAAGCTAAGCTTTTGTCTTCTTCACCGCTTATGCCAGGAATGAAAGGGTTTGTGGTTGACGCTAAAGTTTTGTGTATTGGACGGGTTTCTCTGCCGAAAAATATCAAGTCCTTCTCCACTGACAAGAGCCCAGCGTTTGTTGCGTCTTCGACGATTTTCTCGTTTAACCCGCCTAGCTTTCGCTGTTCATATTTGTCCTGAAGGTCTCCAAGTGCGCCGACAACTGCTATTGGTGAAAGGTCAATGTTAACGTTGTCTATTGCTTTGGCAACGTAATAGGCTACGCCTGCTCCGCTGATGTCTCGTGCACCATCAACCTCGTGCAAATGCGGATTAACATGAATGATACTATCTGTTTCTTTTCCTACTGGTTCATGGTGGTCTAAAATTACTATTTTGTAGTCTGAAAGTTTCTCTTTAAGAAAGTCGATGTAGCCGCTGCCGAAATCTGCAAAAATAATGAGTTGCGGCTTGTCAGAGACTATTCCAGCCAGAATTTTCTCGTCAATCCACTGAGTTATCCTTATCCGAAATCTTGCATCAAGCCTCGCTAAAGCTTTTCCGATGATTCCGCCTGCTGCAACTCCGTCAGCATCCAAGTGGGAGAAAACGTGAATGAAGCTGTCTTCCTTTGCAGTTTCCAAGATGGTTTTTGCAGCGTTATTGGCTGAAGATGCAAAAGTGTTGTTTTTGGTTTCTTCTGTTGCCATTACAATCACGTTAGGCTAACAAACAAACTTATTTAAGCATTTAAAACAAAACTCAGAAGTTGGCAATTTATTAAGCTCGGTTTTCTCGCATGGCATAGCGAATTTCATTTTATGCGAATCACTTTGCGGAAAAGTTATAGCTGAATCGAAATAGACTACATTGACTGGTGTTAGGAATGATTGATATTCAGACTGTCTCTATAGTGATAGCTTCAGCAAGCGTTGTAGCTGGAGTTGTCTACTACAGTCTTCAACTTAGACATCAGACCAAATCAAG
>Ga0172364_10003017_pt1 | contig 13417 bp, 13 predicted proteins | sample LakKivSesite10cm_FD_114545 | JGI IMG/M metagenome (GOLD analysis project Ga0172364, IMG submission 114545) | Sediment microbial communities from Lake Kivu, Rwanda - Sediment site 10cm | ecosystem: Environmental > Aquatic > Freshwater > Lake > Sediment | place: Rwanda: Western Province, Lake... | reverse complement strand
ACAGGCACTGCAAGGATAATTCATATCTATGGCAGTATAGCTAGCTGAATATTAACATTTATTTATTGATGATTTTGCTGAATAATATGGGATGTTTTTCTACAATTTCTTTATTAAGTGGATTTATAAAAAGTGAACCTTCTATGTCATGATCAGGCAAATCAATACCACTTTTTAATATAATAACACCACTAAGCCATGGAAATTGATTTGTTTGAAAAAGACCATCAACGCCACGAAATATGTTATATTCTATATTTTCGGTCGTCGTATAATAACTATCTATTTGGAGTAGTAGAATGTTGGATTGTAACGGTCCAATATTATTTATCATTTTCTTTTTTGTTTCTGAAATTTTATCTTCAATTCTTTTTCTCAATTCAATTGTTCGTTGCTCTGGTCCCCATAGCGAACCAACAATGCATCCCAATGATATAGGAGGTCCGCCTGACGCCTTTTCATCAAACCAAAAATGAACTATATAATCATTGTCTGATGGTCAATAATATTGAATATTTGTTTGAAAATTATTAATATGGGCCTTTAGGTAAGATATAAACTCAGATATGTGATATTTTTGAAAATTATGTCGTAATTGATAACTGAAAAACCACGGTTTTTGAACATTTGATAAACAATTTTCGCATTCCGCTATAAATGACTTTTCTTTCTCATAGACATGAGGACGGATATATTTAACTTCCAAATCATAACAAATTGTATCAATATTGAATCTAAAATCAGGTTTGTTTCCCTTTTTCTTTGATTCATATGACAGATTGCTTATTCTCTTGTCATTCATTAATTTCCACATTATGAATATTTCAAGCCAATAATCATGGCTGGATTGTTCATTGGAAGATAAAAAGTTTTTAACCAATTGTTTTGCCCCGGGTATTGATGATGATTCTATTTTCCTTAAAACTTCAGGAACTTGAGGATCATTAGCTATTCCTGAATAAGAACCCATTTTTTGTTGTATGATATTGATATAATCCTTCATTTCTTGTTCCCCAATATATCAATAAAATTCAGCTTATGAGATGCAGTCAGGATTTTAACTCCCATCAGTTTCAATCTGTTATCAGTTCAGTGAGAAGAATTTATGGATGAATTTTCGCGCTGTCGCAATTTTTTAGATGTGAGCGTAGAGTCTTCCAGTCTTTTTCGGATGGCAGAACGTAAATCTAAATGCTCAACTTCTTTCGCAGCTCGCTCCTTCGCTCGCCATACTTCCACCAACATCTTGGATTCTTTAATCGCTTTCATAAAGCACCTCCAGAGGCGTTATCATACGAAGAGGTTTTATGTATCCCATACGGAGATTTATAGATTGTACCAGAGTCTCTCTATTAACATTAGCCAGATGTTTATAATTCCAGCTTAAAAGCACATCCATCTGTTTTACTGTGGCGATTGCGATATGAAGTGCATCATCTAACTTTTTGCGGGGTATTACGTTATTTTTAATATAAATTTCGGCTAAGGCTTGTATATTCTCCATGTCTTCAGAAATATCTAACTCGGGTAATTCATATTTTTCAACGGCATCCAATAATTTGGTTATCAATTTTGAGTTTTGCGTTTTGCGAATCTCATCAAAAACTATGGATGAAATAAATACATTATAAACCCCATATTTTACAAATTTATCGAAAAACTCTTTAGTTGCATCTCTTTTTTCAGGTGTATCATCCGCATACAAAAAGCTGATGATGGAAGTATCGAGATAAATGTGAAGTTTTTTCATCAAATTCTCATTTTTTAAGATATATGTTCACTCTCAAATAATTACTTAAAATTAACTCATGACATTATTATAAGTCAATCTCCAATGTCGTAACAGTTGTTACTTGAAAAATGTGTGCGTCATGAGTTGCGATATGTTATACATTTAAAACTTTGCAAAAAGGATTGATAAGCATGATGACCTTGGTATAGAAAAAAGGAATTTTATAAATTTATTCAGAAAAATTTTTTGGAGACTTTTGTAAAATGCAACCCAAGATGTCCGCACATTTTCAATCTCGAATGCCCAGCGCTATCCGCTTGGCGCAAATCCGCTTCATGGAGCGTAGTGAAAGGGTCGCTGTTATCGGCGTTGCCATCGGCAATGTTACGCTACCCATGCACCCCGCCATGCAGAAGCGGATGCTCAACCTCGGCGCGCCAGAAAGCCCCTTCAAGGATGGCGTTGTGAAGTATTCCGCCACGGTCGGTCTGGATGAGACCAATGCCGCTTTCCTGAACATCATCGCCTCCAGTGGCTTCAGGACAGACGGACTTTATTCCCAGATCACGGATGGCGGCAGTCAGGCGATGGAACTCGTCATCGTAGGAACATGCGGACCTGCCGGCTCCAAGGAAAAGCCGCTTTTCCTTATTGATGCCGCTTACACTAATTACAAAGCAATGGCTGAGCGTACCGGACGCGCCACTGTCTCCGTCCAGCGAATACTTCAGGATAACGGCAAATTCACACTGCCCGACCTGTCAAGAATCGAGGAAGTGATTGAAAAACATAAGCCGGGCGCGATGGTCGTCATTCCGTATGATAATCCCACGGGCCATTTCTACGATTGTAAAACGATGGTGGCACTGGGACGTCTCTGCGTAAAATACAATCTCTGGATGATCAGCGACGAGGCATATCGCGAACTCTTTTACGTGCCGGAAAAGACCTCGAGCGTCTGGGGTTTGTCCGAAGATGAAGTTCCCGGCATTACAGGACGCCGTATCAGCATCGAGACATCATCAAAGGTCTGGAATGCCTGCGGACTTCGTATCGGGGCAATTGTTACGGACAACAAGGAATACAACAAACGTTCCATAGCCGAAAACACAGCCAACCTCTGCCCCAATGTCATCGGGCAATATATTTTCGGTTCTCTGGCGCATGAGAAACATGGCGCTTTGCAGAAGTGGTATGCCAAGCTCCGGGGGTATTACCAGAAAATGATGACGGAATTAACGAATGAGTTGCGCCATCGTCTGCCGGGTGTCATCGTCTCCAGTCCGGACGCCTCGATTTACTCTGTCATTGATGTGAAGAAAATAGCTCCAGCCGATTTCGACGCCCAGGATTTCGTCATCTGGTGCGCCAGCGAAGGCGAGACGAGTCTGGACGGTGTTCCAACCACGCTCTTGGTTTCACCGATGGCGGAATTTTACTCTGTCCCCAAAGGCGAGCACAACCCCGGCAAGACTCAGATGCGTGTCGCCTACGTGGAAACGCCTGAAAACATGAAAAAGGTTCCGAAACTATTCGAGGAACTTTTCAGGAAGTACTGCGCCTGACCGATGAAATATGCAAAGGATGATTGATTTTGGAACTCTCGCGCGGACATGCGCTCAGGAATTATGTTGTGCGGCGGCTCCTGCTGATGATGCCGACGTTTGTGGGGATTACGCTGGTGACGTTCCTGATATGTCAGTTTGTGCCGGGGGGACCGATTGACCAGTTGAGACTCCAGCTTGCGGGCGGGCACGCGGGAGAAACCGGCGTCTCCACAAGAAGTGGACGGCTCCAGCTCTCTATCCCTGACGACCAGCTCAAAATCCTCAAAGAATACTACGGATTTGACCGCCCCGTCCCTGTCCGCTATTGGCGGTGGGTTGTGCATCTTCTGAAACTGAGGCTCGGGGATTCCTTCCGATACACGATTCCTGTCACGACTATCATCGCCCAGCGCCTCCCCATCTCCATATTTTATGGAGTCGTGACAACGCTTCTCACGTATATCGTCTGCATACCGCTCGGGATTGTAAAGGCACTGCGACACAGAACCGCCGTTGACAACGTCACCTCCTTTTTCATTTTCATCGGATATGCCATCCCCGGTTACGCCCTCGGTGCGCTCCTGCTTGTTCTGTTTGCGGTCAAGCAGGACTGGTTTCCCCTCGGGGGATTTCATAGCGAAAACTTCAGCGCTTTATCCTTCTGGGGCAAGGCGGTGGACATTGTTCATCATGCCATTCTCCCGCTCATCTGCTATATGGTCGGCTCTTTTGCCATCATGACCATGCTCATGAAGAACAGTCTGATAGAGAACATGAGCGCGGATTATGTAAAGACGGCGCTGGCGAAGGGGCTGACCTGGCGGCGCGCCGTTTTTGTTCATGCCCTGCGCAACTCGCTCATCCCCATTGCAACAAGCTTTGGTCACAACATCTCACTCATCCTGACCGGCTCCGTACTTATCGAGCGTGTGTTCAACATCAAGGGCGTCGGGCTTCTGGTATATGAGTCCATTGTCTCTCGTGATTACCCGGTTGTCATGGGGATGATTGTCATCGGGAGCGTTCTGATGCTTCTGGGGAATTTACTATCTGATTTGTGCGTGGCGTTCGTCGACCCGCGCGTGAGGTTTGAGTAATGAGGGGGAGAGTGGGGGAAACGGGGAAGCGGAGAATTAAGAGTTGTTCAAGTTGAATCCAATTACTGTTAAAAGAATCAGGCGATTTCGCCGCATCAAGCGCGGGTATTATTCCCTTGTGATTCTCGTTGTGCTAACTGTCATATCACTATTCTCCAACTTTATCGCCAACAGCCGCGCAATCATTGTCCTTTACAAAGGACGCTTCTATTTCCCCACTTACAAATTTTGCAGTAAGGCGACCTTCGGGCAAAAGGACGAATTCGGTTTTGACGACTCTGAGGCGGATTATCGTGCACTGAAGACGCTATTCAAAGGTACAAAAAACTGGATGCTCATGCCGCTCATACCTTTCAATCCCTATGAGAACGATTTTGAGTATTATAAAGAGCCACCGCCGAATCCGCCGGACAGGCGTCACCTGCTGGGGACGGATTCGCAGGGACGCGACGTCCTTGCCCGACTCCTTTACGGCTTTCGCGTCTCAATTCTCTTTGCATTTGCCCTTGTCTTTATTTCCCAGTTGGTTGGCACCATTGTCGGGTCGCTTCAAGGTTATCTCGCAGGAAGGTTTGACATTTTCACACAGCGATTCATTGAAATCTGGGACACGCTCCCGTTTCTTTACATCGTCATCATCATGGCAACATTCTTCACGCCGAGTTTTTCACTCCTGCTTTTTCTCATGTCGCTCTTCTGGTGGATGGGCATCACGTATTACATGCGGACGGAGATGTATCGCGAGAAGACGCGGCAGTATTGTCTTGCGGCGCGTTCTTACGGCGCCTCGCACTGGCGCGTAATATTCCGGCATCTTTTACCGAACTGTCTGACGCCGCTCATCACATTCACGCCATTTGCGATTGTGGGTGCGATTGGCGCACTGACTGGTTTGGATTATCTTGGATATGGAGTCCCGCCGCCGACGGCGAGCTGGGGCGAGATGATAGACCAGGCATTACAGGTGCAGAACCGTGGTAAAATCTGGCTCACGATAGCGCCCTTTTCTGCGCTTTCCATCACGCTTGTCCTTGTCACACTCGTCGGCGAATCCATCCGTGAAGCCTTTGACCCAAAGCAATATGCAAAATACAAGTGAATATGAATTTCAAGATATGGGAATTTATTTCTTACGGTTAGCTGTCGGATTGTCCCGTTTAAATTTCAAATGTGGGATAATGATTTTGCCGAACTCTTTTGCAAGTTGAACCGTTCGCTTTATTTCTGGTGTTTTGATTACCCGCCAATCATCCGGATATCGTGATTGCACTCCATATTGCGTGAGAATGTCTGCATCATCTTTCAGAGACGAAATCTGCGGTGCATATGGTTCGGCGAGTTCAATAAGGCGACGAAGGTCATGAGTTCGTGGCGCTTCAATATTGTGAAGGGTTAAAAATCCCTTCAACAACTTTTCAACATATTGCTGGCAATGGAAACAAACGGTATTCTTCGGGCACCGAGCGCTTTTCATGAGGATTTCCACAGTTGTCCAATCGCTTTCAGCCTTGGCTTGCCATTAACGAATTGCCTCTTTTGTTTCTTTTTTCATATACTACTTTTCCGTATTTGTCTGCGAAATAGACGATATGATTTATAACATTACGCCATCGGGCATATTCCTGTGGTGTTTTTACGATAATGTCAAATGAGGCAGGGAAATCAGCCAGCAATCGACGAATACTGGCATATCGTTCTGCTTGTGGGAGCGGCGTTTTTGCTACTACCAATAAATCTATATCACTGTCTTTGTCCGCTTTCCCCATGGCATAAGAACCGAATAGAATAATATGCTCAGGTTGAATTGCATTAGCAATCTTGTGTATTAACTCTCGTATCTGTTTTGGTTGAAGCATATTTTGTGAACTCATTAATTTATTACTAAAAAGTTTTCGCAATCAGAGCGTAAAGTCAATACAAATAGAGATTATATTCATATTGACAGATGAGTTGATGTTTAATGATGTAAATTTGATTACGAAATATAACCCTTAATTGCCCCGAACTTATGGTGAAACGAATAAGAGACAAGATGAAAACAAACCGTTCCATTCCTGACGTGCGTTCAGGATCTGCAGGTGGCGCCGCGCGTCCGAGGGATGACGGAAGCCGTGTGAAAGCAAGATTACGCATTAAGGGAGCCGACCTTCTCAGGGCATTGATTCTGGCGTTGGCGGTTTTGGTGGCTTATTTGCCTGCGCGCAAGGCAACCTACCTCTGGGATGATACTCAGTCAATTATCGATAATCCTTTAGTCCAGAAGTCAGATGGATTGTGGCGAATCTGGACAAAACCACTCACCCAGCCCAACGAAGAGCATTACTGGCCTCTTGCCTACACATCATTCTGGCTCGAATGCAGTCTGTGGGGAGAATCGCTGATGGTCTCTCATGCCATCAACTTCCTGCTTCATCTCTGCAATGCCTTGCTCGTTTTGGGAATTTTGCGTCGGCTGGGCATCAAGGGTGCAATGTTCGGTGCCGCTCTTTTTGCGTTGCACCCGACACGAGTGGAAACCGTTGCCTGGCTGATTGAAAGGAAAGACCTGCTCGCGGCTTTTTTCTATCTTGTGGCATTTTGGTTATACTGGGAAGGGTTAAGCAGGGGCGGGAGGAAATGGTTTGTAGCGGGTTTGTTCGCCTTTACGCTGGCGATGCTGAGTAAATCCATCGCCGTCACCCTGCCATTTGCTCTGCTCATTTGCATGTGGTGGAAGCGTGGAAGTGTCACGGTGCGCGAATCCCTGTGGCTCTTTCCCCTTGTGGCGGTGGGAGTTGCGTTGACGGTGGCAGACCTGCTGTTGCTGTGGCATCACCCCGTGATTACGTTCAGTTTAACGCCTGTGTGGCGCATCGTTAACGCCGGGCGCGCCCTATGGTTTTATCTTGGAAAATGGTTCTTGCCTGTATCGCTTAGCGCGGTTTATCCGCAATGGCAGTTAAACGGCTCGCTGATGGCAGGAATGGCATATCCGGTTGCTTTCGTGGCATTGGTTGTGGTTTTATGGGTTTTGCAAAAACGTCTTGGACGAGGCGCCTCGACCGCACTCGCCCTCTTCACGCTCACCCTTCTGCCGGTTCTCGGCTTTGTTGATTTCAGCTACATGGTTCACTCTTACGTTGCTGACCGATTCGCATATCTTGCCTGTATTCCCTTAGCCACTTTGGTCTGTGGAGCATCAACGGAGGGAATGCGCCGCATGAACGCTCCGGCAGTTGTCCGGGTGGGCGCGGCGACACTGGTCTGCATCGCTCTTGGGGCATTGACTTTTCAGCGTGTTAAGGTCTTTGAGTCATTGCATACGCTCAGCCTTGATATTATTGCCAAGAACCCCCGTGCCTGGAGCGCGCTGACCAATGAAGGATACTATCAAAAGGAGCAGGGGCGCTTGGATGCGGCTTTGGCGCTTTATGAACAAGCCCTTGCGATACGTCAAGACATGTCCATTATCCACATCAACGTGGGTTCTATTTATGATGAGAGGGGAGAACACGAGAAGGCACGAGCGGCGTTTCAGAAGGCAGTGGAGGTCGAACCGACCTCCGCGTTGGCGCACTTTAATCTGGGGCTGGAATTGATGATACTGCAACGCTTCCCGGAAGCCGAGAAGGAGCTCGGGATAGCAAGTCGCATGGAGCCGCGCGACGCCAAGATTCAGATGAATTACGGCGTCACACTCATGAAACTCAGAAGAAGTGAAGAAGCCATCAAACAATTTCGAACAGTTCTCTCGCTTGACCCGTCCAATGTCTATGCATACAGGAATTTGGGGGACCTCCTGTTGAAAAAGGGGGCAATTGAGGAGGGACTCGGGTTCATGCGAAAAGCGGTGGAGATGAAGCCCGATGAGGCGGCGTGGGCTAATGAGACAGCATGGGTTCTCGCCACTGCGGAAGATGTTCGGCTTCGTGACTTCAAGGAAGCGATACGTCTGGCAGAACAAGCCTGCTGGATAAGTCATCGCAAAGTCCCCGCCTACCTCAACACACTGTCGGTGGCTTATGCAGGAGCGGGACGTTATAAAGAGGCGCTTGCAGTCACCGAAGAAGCGCTTACCCTGCTTGGACCTTCCGATGTTTCCGAGCTTGCGGTTCAGCTACGAAAGCGGAGAGACGAATACAAGTCCCACCAGTCCGACTGAGTCTGACAGGTCTGACAAGTCTGACTTGTCCGACAGCATATTTTTATTGCGAAATTCTTGCGCCAGGGATAAGAAATTCACTTGCGCCTTATATGCCCCTTTTGCTTCCATCATGAGCAATATTTGAGATTTTTAAGATGGAGGCGGAATATGAAAAAGCGATTTTTTGCCATCGGTTGCGTTATTTTATTTCCCCTCATTTTTACAACAGGAGCGTTTGCCATGAAGGAGTTGAAACTTATCCCGAAACCCAAAGAGTACAAATTTTCTGGCGGTGAGGTGCGTCTTTCGGGCAACTGGAAAATCTACCTCCCTTCGGACACGAACGATGACACCTATGCCGCGAGATGCCTTTCTGATGAGGCAAAGAAATGCTTTGGCTGGGAGTTGAAGATTGTCACAAGTGAGCCCGAAAAAAATCTCATTGTGATTGAGACATGCCCTCCACAGGAGAATGAACCTGAATTATTCCTTGAGCAGGGATACCTCCTTACCATTGAGCCGGGGAAAATAACCATTTCGGCGCCGTCCGCAGTGGGTAAATTTTATGGCGTCCAGACGCTCCGGCAAGTCTTCCGCAACGCCAGCGATTCCGCCATTCCCTGTCTCGCAATCAAAGACTGGCCTTCCCTTAAGTGGCGAGGCATATCGGATGACATAAGCCGAGGTCAGGTCTCACTATCAAGCGATTTTAAAACCATCATCCGCGAACTTGCATTCTTTAAGAAGAATCTATATCAGCCCTACATTGAAGACATGTTTGCCTTTGAGGCGGACCCGAATATCGGGAGGACGCGCGGCGCCATCACTAAAAACGAAATGGCGGAGATTGTCGCCGAGGCAGAAAAAAACCACGTTACCCTCGCGCCTGTCTTTGAATGTCTTGGGCATCAGGACAGACTTCTCTCCCTCCCCGAAAACCGCAAGTATGCCGAAATCCAGGAACCGGACAGTCAAGCATGGTCTTTCTCACCGGTCAGTGATGATGCCTTTAAATTTGTGACAACACTTATTGATGAGATTGTGGAATCCGTGCCATCTCCGTTCTTTCATATAGGAGGGGATGAATCATTTGACGTGGGAAAGGGAACGAGCAAAAGGCTTGCAAAAAAGATTGGCGTGGGAAGGGTTCATGCAGAATATTTCTCCCGACTCAATACGTATCTTAATGAGAGGCATGACCGCCAGATGATGGTCTATGCGGACATGATTGAACACCATCCTGAGGCGATGGCATACATGCCCAAGAACTGCATCGTGGTGGACTGGCATTACGGGATAGACAAACCTGACTATCCCACAATTGCCCAGCTGAAAGGGGCAGGTTTTAAGAACATTATTGCAAGCCCCGGCATCTGGGGCTGGGCAAACTATTTCCCCAATTATTCCCTTGGCTTTGCCAGCATCGCCGACTTCACAGCGGTTGCTAAAAAGGAAAATCTCATGGGTTGCGTCACATCCTCCTGGGGTGATGACAGCTCGGAAAATCTACGTGAGAATAACATGCTGGGTTATGCCTATTCTGCCGCCGCCGAATGGGAGCCCGCCACGCCTGACCCCATGCGCTTTCTCCGACGCTTTGTGGCGCTTTATATGGGATGCGACTCTGAGATATTATCCGGCGTGCTTAAAAACCTTGGATGGCTGGATTATACTAAGGAGACTTACATCGCCCGAACATTCCACCGCACCCCACGGATAAAACCTTATTATGAGGACTGGCTTGACCGTATGCGAAAGCTTCGGGAAAAAATGCAGGAGGCACGCGACGCCATCAGCACCCAGCGCTCGTGTGTCCGGTTCAATAATGACTGGCTGGACACGCTTGACCACGTGGCGAAAAGGAATATTTATCTCGCCGAGCGGGAGCTCACCATGAATGATATTGCGAAACTCCTCAAGGATGGCAAATCGGGCGACCTTTCTCTTAAGGAGCAGGACGAGATTCTCACGAGCTTGGAGAAGAGGCGAGATGAACTGGCTAAGCTCGCAGGCGAGTTCCAGATGCTCTGGCTGAAACGGAATAAGTATCCCATGCTGGACAACAACATGCAGAGACTGGGGAAACAGATTGCCGTTCTTCAGAATTACATTGCCTTAGCAAAGGATGGTGAGCTTGTTGCCCAGAAGCCGCCCGAGGCGGTCTGGTTCTGGTATCCCGACCCCAAGCCGGAGGAGGCGGCAACAAGCGGCACGCGCTATTTCATGAGGGTGGTGGACCTGAAAGAAGAACCGGAGGAGGTCACCTTGAAATGCTGGGCGGATGACAGAGCCGTGATTTATATCAATGGCGAAAGGGTCTTTGAGGTAACATATTACGACAACGTGCGCATGACTCACAATCGTCCGAAGTCGCACAGGAGGAGGGAACTCTTCAGGAAGGGGAAAAATTATATCGCCATTGAGGGAGAGAATGAGATTGGCGCCGCAGGCATCCTGTTTGAGTTGAACATCACCTTCAGGGATAAGTCCACCATGACCATCACCGGTGATGATATGTGGCGTGTGTCTAAGAAAGCCGCTCCCGGATGGAAAACCCGCGAGATGGAGGGACCCGATGTCCAAAGGGTAAAACTCATCGGCAAGGGGCTTATCAAGCCATGGGATTTTATTGACTGGTAACTGCGCCGACGAGCCATGTGGGTTGTGGCGGCGGTGTGAGATAAAATATGAGTTTATCTCTCTATCTCGGTGCACACATGTCCATTGCCGGGGGTGTGGACAGGGCAGTCCTGCGCGGGAGCGAGCTCGGCTGTACCGCCATCCAGATGTTTCTCAAATATAATACGCGGTGGGAGGGCAGACCACTTATGCCTGAGGAAAGGCGAGCATTTTTCGCAAATCAGAAAAAGACCGGCATTAAAAAGATTGTGGCGCACAACTGTTATCTCGTGAACCTTGCATCGCCGGATGATTCCGTTTATTCAAAATCCATGCGTGCCATGCAGGATGAGATTGAGCGTGCCGCCCTCCTTCGCATTCCATGTCTCGTGATTCATCCCGGCTCTCACAAGGGGAGCGGCGAGTCGGAGGGCATTGCCCGCATCGCCTCAGCCCTGAACAATCTTTTCAGTAAGACAAAGGGCTCACGCGTGAAGGTTCTACTTGAAACTACGTCCGGTCAGGGGACAGGAATCGGGCATCGCTTTGAGCAAATTGCGGAAATCATCTCGCAGGTCAAGAACCGACACCGGCTTGGCATTTGCTTGGACACGGCACATGTCTTTGCCGCAGGTTATGATATTCGCACACGAAAGGCATGCAGGGAGACGATGCGGGAATTTGACAGCGTACTCGGCTTGAATAGCATTGGTGTGCTCCACATGAATGACTCAAAGAAACCACTCGGTTCGCGGATTGACCGTCATGAACATATCGGGAAAGGACACATCGGTATTGATGCCTTCCGGTTTATAATGAATGATGAACGCCTTGCCGCCGTGCCCAAAATCCTTGAAACGCCCAAAGGACCGGAGCCGGATGCCGATGTTAGGAATCTGAATATCCTCAGAAGTTTGTGCGATGCCCATTCTCCGAAGATGGAGTAGTGACATGAAAGAAGCCATGCTTTACGAAAAGTTGGACGGCGATAATGTGAGATGCGGTCTGTGCCAGCATCGGTGCCGCATCAGCAAGGGACACGTTGGCATCTGCGGAGTGCGGCGCAATGTTGGCGGAACGCTCATGAGTCTTGTTTATGCAAAGGTGATTGCCTCTCACATTGACCCGATTGAAAAAAAACCACTCTTTCACTTCCAGCCCGGTTCGGTGAGCTTTTCCATCGCTACTGTGGGATGCAATTTCCGATGCGTCTTCTGCCAGAACTCGGACATCTCCCAGATGCCGCATGATGAGGACAGGATTGTCGGGCGGGATTTCCCTCCGGAGGCGGTTGTCCGCGCGGCGGTGGAAAATGAGTGCCAGAATATTTCATACACATACACCGAGCCGACGGTCTTTTTTGAATATGCCTATGACACATCCATCCTCGCGCATAAGGAGAATCTGAAAAATGTCTTCGTCTCCAACGGCTATATGACGCCGGAGGCGGTGAAGACTATTGCTCCATATCTTGACGCCATCAATGTTGACCTGAAGGCGTTTGATGACGCCGTTTACAGGAAATATATGGGTGCGGAGCTGGCGAAGGTTCTGGAATCCATCAGGGCAATCTTTGAGGCGGGCATCTGGATTGAAATAACCACGCTTGTCGTCCCTACCGTGAATGACACTGATGCGCAGATGGAGGGCATTGCGGATTTTATTGCCGGCATCAGCGTGGACATCCCGTGGCATCTGAGCCGTTTTCATCCCGATTACAGATTCACGCACGTCCCGCCCACGCCGATAGAGAGTCTTCGCAGGGCGGCTTCGTTCGGCGAGAAAAAGGGATTGCATCACATTTACGTTGGCAATGTCTGGGGAGATGAAGGCGAGAACACGAAGTGCTGGAAGTGCGGGGCGATGCTCATTTCGCGATATGGTTTCAGCGTGACGGCAAACCGCATAAAGGATGGCAAATGCCCCGACTGCGGCACATCGATAGCAGGAGTGGATTTGAATACATGAATGAGATATAAGCCCTTTTAAATATTTTGATTACTAATATGCAAATTTGAAACTATTGACAAAAAGTGATATTAAATTCAGAGAAAAGAAAATTCATTATATACCAAGATATTTATCAATTATCGGTTCGGCAATATCTTTTATATTCATAATCTCATTCATAAAATAAATATCTGATTTACCATCATATTTATGCATTGATAATAACACTTCTTCATTGTCCCAATCTTTAAAATGTCCTTCGCAATTGATATACCATTCCCAGTATGGGGATTGAAGCCCTTTTTTATAATTGTCTAATGCTTTTCTTAAGATATCATCTTTAATAATT
>Ga0172364_10003016_pt1 | contig 13418 bp, 15 predicted proteins | sample LakKivSesite10cm_FD_114545 | JGI IMG/M metagenome (GOLD analysis project Ga0172364, IMG submission 114545) | Sediment microbial communities from Lake Kivu, Rwanda - Sediment site 10cm | ecosystem: Environmental > Aquatic > Freshwater > Lake > Sediment | place: Rwanda: Western Province, Lake... | reverse complement strand
TGAAGTACAGGGTATTAATGATCCACAAGGATAAGAAGGACCTGCTGGGAACAAACATCCTTAGATACATTGAAGAAGGAGAGCGCAAGGGATTTGATAAAAGACCGACATGTGCCAGCAGGGAAAGCTGGTATCAGCTTAATGATGTAAAAGCTAGCTTGGTATGGATCAAAGGCATCTGGGATAGGCACTTTATTCCCATAGCAGATTTTGAGCCCTTTATTGACCAGCAATTATATGCTGTACAGCCACAAAAGCACGAGCATCGTAATATAATCGCTGCTTCATGTAATTCAACGCCCTTTGCTATTTTTCAAGAATTAACTGGTAGGGTGAATTTTGGCGAAGGAATATTGTGGATCGCTGTGTACGAGCCTCTGCGACTTTTAGTAATAGACCCCAAGAAAATTGTCAAACGAACTTATGACTGTCTTGTTAAGGCCCTTGACAGGATAAAGCAAAGACGGCTTAACACAGTATTTGATGAAATCGGTGCTAGCACTCCCGAAGAAGTCTCCTTAGACAAAGTCAAGCCAGACCGCCGGGAACTGGACAGAATCATCATGGGTGAAATCCTCGGGCTTACGGACGAGGAGCAACTGGAGGTTTACCGGGCAGTGGTGGATTTGGCAAAATCAAGGATTGAGAGGGCTAAGAGTTTGAAAAAGAGGGCGAAAACAAAGGAAGGAGTGGACGTGTACGCCTTGAAAGAGGCAATTGTGAGACGGCTAAAGGAGTCGGAGTAGTGAAGACCCTTGGCGAATTTTACAGAGAAAAAGTCCTATCCTGCGACGATTTAATCACCGTTGAATGGCCCTATCGCTCCGACAGCATCCAAATAAGGCAAGATTTGTTCGGCTGGAAGCTCTATGCGGGCAAAAATTTCATCGAATGCAGCTCCGAGGCGGAGGCGCGTTATCTCAAAGTTTTCTTTGAGGCTGGGATGAGGAGCGCATGCGTGCCTAAAGATGAGGAATACCTAAAGGGCATCCTGCCTGAACTAGAAAGCATAAAGGCGCGGATTGATGAGGTCATCAACTTTTATCTGGAATCCGTTCTGGACCGTAAAGTAAAGGAGGAGGTGAAGCGCGAAGTTTTCATAGAGCTTACCAAATGAAACGCCTAGGAGGACGACAATGAACTTAGATGTGGAGTCACTACCGATCGCACTGCCCGATGGGGTAGACTATGACGAATACGTGATCGGCACGTACCTGGTTTCCTATCCGAAAGCGATCCCGGTGCCCAAATTGGCCCCGGCCCTGGCCATCGAGCAATCCACTGGCACGTGGGTGCCCGTGCCTGGGGAAACACCCGAGGTACGCCGCAAGCACATCGCCAAGGTCATCGGCGTCTACGAGGTGCCGGACTATGAGTGGATGGTTCCATACGAGGTGGACGAGCGTCAGTACGTCATCCAGATTGCCTTTCCAGAGGTCAACTTCGGCGAGCAGATCCCTATGCTCCTGACCACTGTTGTCGGCAACATCTCGATGGCCGGGAAGCTCAAGGTGCTGGATATTCGCTTTCCACAGAAGTACGTTGCTGGCTTTCAGGGGCCCAAGTTCGGCATCCCGGGGGTACGGAAACTCCTCGGGGTACAAGGCCGGCCACTGCTCAACAACATGATCAAGCCCTGCACTGGCTATCCACCAGAAGTGGGGGTAGAGCTGTTCCGCCTGGCCGCACTGGGCGGATGTGACATTATCAAGGACGACGAACTGCTGGCGAACGCTTCCTTCAACGAAGTGCAGAGGCGGGTGAAACTGTACATGGAGGCAGAGCGGCAGGTCTACGAGCAAACCGGCGAGCATACCCTGTACACGGTCAACGTCACTGACGAAGTGCCAAAGGTCTTCGAGAACGCGCACCGGGCAATGGAACTAGGCTGCAATGCGCTCATGGTGAACTACCTGGCGACCGGCTTCCCAGTGCTGCGGGCTCTGGCAGAGGATCCCGCCATTAACGTCCCTATCCTGGCACACATGGACGTAGCTGGGGCACTTTACGCCTCGGAATGGCACGGTATAAGCTCGCACCTGGTCCTGGGCAAACTCCCCCGCCTAGCTGGAGCAGACATCGTCGTCTTTCCCGCTCCTTACGGCAAGGCCCCCGTGTTGCCAGACAAGTTTCAGGCTGTAGCTCGTAACCTGACCTTCCCCTTCTACCAGGTACGGCCCACTTTCCCAATGCCCAGCGGCGGCATCACCCCCAAGATGGTGCCCGACGTTATCCATGACCTGGGGCCAGACATTGTCATTGGCTCCGGCGGGGGCATTCATGCCCATCCGCAGGGACCAGTAGCTGGAGCAAAGGCTTTCCGGCAAGCCATCCAGGCCACAATGGAAAGCCGTTCCCTGGAAGAAGCAGCCAAGGAGTACCCTGAACTGAAGGTGGCCCTGGAGACGTGGGTAGATCCTTTCGGCAAGGGGATAGGGATGTAACTATTTGTCAGTTAGCCGTTCGCAGTGGCCAGCGTCTGGGTACTAGAAACTGGTCACTGGAAACCTGACAGTTCGCGGAGGTCATTCGTGACAACCAACTCTTGCTGGACTGAAGAGGAGCGGGCTATCTTGACCCAGTTGAACTCGCCCTGCAAAATCCAGGAGTATCTGGACAGTATTCCCTACGCTACCGATAGCCAAACCCGTTCACCACGCCGAGTCATGCGCGAGCGCTGTGCACACTGTACCGAGGGGGCGTTCCTTGCTGCTGCAGCATTGCGTCACCATGGCCAGCTACCGTTGGTCCTCGACCTGCGCGCGGTGAACGACGACGACCACGTCGTGGCCATTTACAAGGTGCGTGGGTTCATTGGAGCTATTGCCAAATCCAATTTCTCTGGGCTGCGCTTCCGCGAGCCGGTCTACAGAAGCTATCGGGAACTGGCTCTCTCCTATTTTGAGCTGTACTTCAATACCCTGGGGGAAAAGTCCTTGCGTTTCTACTCACGCCCGCTGGATCTCAGTGCCTTCGATGCGCTGGGTTGGATGACGACAGAGGAAGACCTGGCGTGGATCGGTCAGCGGCTCGATGCGATGCCGCACTATTTGCTGATTGACGAAGCTATGGCCCAAAACCTGCAGCCAGTCGACAAGCGCCTATATGATGCCGGCATGTTAGGGGCAGACCCGGCAGGGCTGTATCAGGCTAAACGACGGGCTCAGCGCTGAAAGCACCGCGCTGAGCCCTCCCTGGCTACGGAAAGGAACGATGTATTGCCAGCTTTTTTGACTAGCAATCTCCCTGTTGACCTTTGAGGCCAAAGGATAGGGCCTTTGGGGCGAAGCTTACCAGTGATTCTGGTTGCATTTTACGGAGCGGTACTGGTTGGTTGAGGGCTACTGCCTCCATGCGCTGCGCGCCATGGAGCCGAATCCGGCACAAAGAGAGACTGGCCAAACGTGTCCTTTCCGAACTGGCTGATCTTCTCCTGCACTGGCAAGGAGATGAGCCAATCAATGAAAGCGTTGGCCAGGTCGGCCTTGATGTGTAGGCCCTTGGCAGGGTTGACGGCGATGACGCCGTAAGGATTGAACAAGATCGGGTCGCCCTCCACCAGAATCTCCAAATTGAGGCCTTCCAACTTGCGAGCCAGGTAAGTAGCCCGATCGCTGAGAGTATAAGCACCCAATTCGTTGGCCATGGTCAGCACCGCGCCCATGCCCTGCCCGGCCGAGATGTACCATTTGCCTACTGGCTCGATGCCAGCGGCCTTCCAAATAGATTTTTCTTTGCTATGCGTGCCTGAATCGTCGCCACGGGAGATGAAAGTGGCCTGCACACTGGCTAGTTTCTGCAAAGCTTCAGTTGCATTCTTCATCCCTTTGATCCCAGCCCAGTCTTTGGCTGGGCCAATGACGATAAAATCATTGTACATCACATCTTCGCGACGCTCGCCGTGGCCAGCCTTCATGAACTCGTCCTCCTGGCTCCGGGCGTGCACTAACAGCACGTCCGCGTTGCCGTCTTCTCCCAGCTTGAGCGCCTGGCCCGTGCCTACAGCGATGACATCCACCTGGACGTTATATTGTCGCTCAAAGTCGGGCAGGATATAATCCAGCAAACCCGAGTCGTAGGTACTGGTAGTGGTAGCCAGGATTAGCTTTTGCAACTTGGCTGGAGATGGGGAAAGCAATGGTTGAACAGGTCGGGGAGTGTCGGTAGGCGCGCGAGGAACAAAGGTCGGCGTGGACGTAGGGATGCGGCAGCCAATCAGCATACTACTGCACAGCGTCATAAGGCTAAGGGTCAGCAATGCTTTCTTCAATGTATTTTTCCTCCCCGCAGTGGTTGGGTATAACGGCAGTTAAGCTGCGAGAATGGTGAGGAAATCGTCAGTACACCATCTCACCGCGTACAAAGGCCCCAGTGCGCGGGTCACGGGGTGACTGGAAAAAGGTGTTTACATCTGCCACCTCGATCAACTGGCCATCCAGCAATAATGCTGCCCGATGAGCCAGCCGTCGCGCCTGAAAGACATTGTGCGTCACCAGCACCAGCGTCGTACCTCTTTCGCGGTTCAGTCTCCTTGCGATGTCCTCAATCAGTCCAACATTGTATGGATCCAGATTGGCTGTCGGCTCATCCAGCAGTAGGACATCTGGCTGCAGCACCATAGCGCGGGCCAAAGCCACTCGCTGCAGTTCTCCCCCGGAGAGCGTCCGTGCCTGCTGACGAGCCAGGGCCAACAACCCCACCTGTTCCAACGTTGTCCTGACCAGTTCTGCCGAATCGCGCTGTCCACGCAGCCATAAGCCATAGGCCACGTTAGCCCATACACTGCGATTAAGCAATATGGGGCGCTGGAATACGGTAGTCACTCGGCGGCGCAGTTCCAAAGGCATGGGTTGGGTTGGGCTGAACTCGGCATCCAGAAAGCGGATGCGCCCACTGGTGGGTGGTTCCAGAAAGTTGAGCAGCCGCAGCAAGGTGCTCTTACCTGCGCCACTTGGCCCGACCACGGTAAAAATCTCCCCCCGGTGGATGTCCAGGCGATCCACTTGCAGCACGCGGCGTCCGTTGTACTCCTTGGCGACATCTTGCAACTGGTAAACAAACTCGTTCATTGGTCGAGCGTTCTTCCTTGCAGACGTAACATGGCCAGGTTAGTAATGAAAGACAGCCCAAGCAAGATCACTCCCAGTGCCATGGCTAGGTCAAAATTCCCTTTGCCCGTCTCTAGCACAATGGCGGTCGTGAGCACGCGAGTGCTGTGTTCGATGTTACCCCCCACCAACATTACTGCACCTACCTCGGAAATGATGCTGCCAAAACCGGCAATGATTGACACCACTACCCCTATCCGTGCTTCCGCTAGCACGGTGAGTGCTGTCTGCCAGTGGGTAGCGCCCAGAGACTGCACTTGCTGTCGCAGGTGGGGGTCTACGCCCATAACGGCAGCCATAGTAAACCCTGCTACTAGAGGAAAGGAAATGATGCTCTGTGCCACCACCATAGCCGCTGGGGTGAACAGGGGCGGAATGATTGCCCAACCCAACTGACCCAGCGGGCCGTTCCGAGAAAGCAATAGATAGACCACAAGCCCGACCACCACCGGCGGAAAGCCCATGCCGGTATACAGCAAGGCGATGACCAGCCGCCGTCCCACGAAGCGACTGAAGCCGAGAAAGATGCCCAGCGGGATGCCTACCAGCGTGCTGAACAACAGCGCCGTGCCGGACACTCGCAGCGATAGCGCTACGATCTCGAGCAGGGCTGAATTCCCCGCGACAATCAGATGGATAGCCTGAACTATACCTTGCAATATCTCGTTGATTGCTAATCCTCCGCTAGTTAGCAGTGAGCAGGCAGCAGTGAGCCATTATTGCCTGCTACCTGCTGTTTTGTATTCGTGTCTTTGATTTGCTCCATGTATCCCTTTAAGGATCTCGATTCCATGGGGGAGAGCAGGGAGAATGACTTCCAGACCTTCCTGCACCGCCTTGGGGCTACCTGGCAAGTTCACAACTAGCGTATGGCCGCGAATGCCAGCCATGGCCCGCGAGAGCATGGCATGAGGCGTGGCTTTCGCACCCTCCCTTCTCATCGCCTCCGCCAGGCCGGGCACCTCGCGTTCGATAATACTCCGCGTCGCTTCTGGGGTTACGTCGCGCGGCGCAAAACCCGTCCCTCCTGTAGTGATGATCAGGTCAAGGCCCTCTCTGTCACTCCAGGAGATTAGCGTGCGGGCAATGAGGTCGCGCTCATCTGGCACCACCGCCTCCATTCGGACCTCAGCCTTCAGCCGCTCCGTCACCAACTGGCGGATAACGGGCCCGCTGGCATCTTCTGCTTCCCCCCGATAGCAGCGATCGCTAACCGTCAAGATTCCAACTGAGATTGTCACTAAGGCCTCCCTTTCAGTCTTTTGGTCGAATAGTCAGTTGGGCCAATGGTCGTCGGTTCGCGTTCGGGCTTCTGAGGACATTCGCTGTTTAAGGACACACAGTGCCCATGAGGCAAGGCCCTGATCTGGTACTCGACCAGCCAACCCATGACCATCTGACTAGCGGATTATGCAATCATGTCTCAATCCAGCATCATCACCAGGACCCGGCTACCTGCCGGAACCTTGCTCCATTCCTCCGGGATAATGGCCAGGCCATGTGCCTCGACCATCGAACTCAGAATGCCCGACCCTTGCTCGCCCGTGAGATAGGCGCGGTATTCTCCTTCTTGCACCTCGACGCGCACGCGCAGAAAGTGGCGGCGATCGTCCTTACGCTTCACCTCATTCATCAGGACAGCTTCTACGGTGGGCCGCTTCCAGTCCGTCAATCCCAGCATCTTCAGGACCGCCGGGCGAGCAAAAAGCTCGAAGGCGATCATCGCTGAGACAGGATTGCCTGGCAGTCCCAGCAGCGGCACTCCTCCAATCCGCCCAAAGGCCAAGGGCTTCCCTGGTTTCATCTGCACCCGCCAAAAAGTGATCGCGCCCTCAGCAGCAAGAACCTCTTTTACTACATCAAAGTCACCGACCGAGACGCCACCAGAGGTGAGGAAAAGGTCCACCCTTTTGGCCAACCCCACCCTGATCTTCTCCGTCAACTCCTGTATCTGGTCACGGGCGATGCCCAGCATGACGGGTATCCCACCGCATTCAATGACCTGAGCGGCGTTGGAATAACTGTTGGCGTTGCGGATCTTTCCCGGTGCAAGAGGAGCATCAATCTCTACCACCTCGTCGCCGGTGGCCAGAATCGCCACCCGGGGGCGGCGGATAACCAGCACTTCCTTACGTCCCAAGGTGGCTAGCATGCCCACTTCCTGCGGGCGGATTCGGCTTCCCTGGTGCAAGACCAGCGCCCCCTGACGCACGTCCTCTCCAGCAAGGCGAACGTTCTTACCTATCGGCACTTCGATCAAGATGTTGACCCACTCTCCCTGCCGTTCTGTGTCCTCGAAGGGGACTACTACATCAGCGCCGGGAGGAATGGGAGCGCCGGTCATGATGCGAATGGCCGTTCCAGGTGTCACCTTCGTCTCGGTGACGTATCCTGCTGCCAAGTCAGCGATAATGCGCAAGCGCCTAGGCGCTTGGTGGCTTGCCCCAGTGGTGTCTGCTGCCAGTACCGCATAACCATCCATAGCTGTGTTGGTATGAGGTGGGATGTTCACATCGGCATAGACGTCCTCAGCCAGGACATGCCCCAGCGCTTCGAGGATGGGCACTCGTTCCACTTCCAAAGGCTGGAAGTAGCTCAGCACACGTTCTTGAGCTTCCTCTACACTCAACATCGGATACAACTCCGTCACCTTTCACTCCTCCATTCTGCCCCATTGACCCATAGCTCTTTCTTCCAGATGGGCACGATCTCTTTCAGCCGATCAATGGCATAGTGTACGGCATCAAAGACCTCCGGGCGATGAGCTGCAGAGAGCGCGATGACCACACTGACTTCTCCTACCTGTAGCCATCCAACGCGGTGGACGATGGCAACTTCCTGAATCGTTTTCCACCGGGCGCAGATCTCTTGGCCGATCTGGCACAGCGTCTCCTCAGCCATCTCTGGGTAAGCCTCGTACTCCAGAAAGCGCACCTCGCGGCCCTCTGTGTTGCCCCGCACCACGCCGACGAAAACAATCACTGCCCCAATGGCTGGGTTTGCAAGCCTTGCAACCACATCGTCCACAGATAGCTTCTCTGTTGTAATCTCAAACAGCTTCACAGATCCTTTACCCGTCACGTGCTTATCCACTCTCCACCCCGCTGTTTTATCCCCCTCCCACAGGGGGTACACATGCTACTTCATCCCCTTCGTGCAACTCGATCTCCGGAGTTGCATACTTGCGGTTCACCGCAATATTGATGAAGGAAGCATAGGAGCGCAGGACAGGATACTCCTCCGTCAATAAGTCCATCAATTCCCCTACCGTTGACCCTGTTGGTAACTCCTGTTCAATTTCACCCCTGCCCAATGCTTCCCGCGGAGCGGCGAAAAACCTGACTCTAACTTTCATATCCCTTCCCTTCGGGCTTGAGCTCTCGAGGGCGAAGCCTCCAAGACAATCTCTCCACTCTTGCCACCGCTTTTGTGCACCAGACGGATGTTGCCAATGCGCATTGTCCGTTCCACGGCCTTGGCCATATCGTATATGGTCAGGGCAGCCACGCTAACAGCGGTGAGCGCTTCCATTTCCACGCCGGTTTTCCCTCGACTGTGCACCGTCGCCGTAATCTCGATACGCGATGCCTCCTCGTCAATCTGAAACTCCACATCTATCTTGGTTAAGAGCAGAGGGTGACAGAGTGGGATGAGGTCAGGAACGTGCTTGGCGGCCATGATCCCCGCTACCTGCGCTACCGCGAGCACGTCGCCCTTTGGCACGCCTTTCTCGGCGATGAGGCGCAATGTTTCCGGGCGCATGGACACCTCTCCTTTGGCAATGGCTACTCGTTCCGTGTCCAGCTTCGCACCAATATCTACCATTTGCGCACGACCTGTTTCATCTACATGACTCAGTCTCACCACGACCTCCAATTCAGTCTTTCGGTCAAATAGTCGGTTAGTTGATGCCAAACTGGCTAAAAGCGTGTTTCAAAAGCGTAGTTTTCGCGTTCGTAGTGCGCACTTCAGTGCATCTTTCAAGCGCTGAAGCGCTTACTACAAACCTTTTCAAACATCCTCTAAGTACCAATGACCAGATGACTAAGCGACCAAAGATCAAGGACCAGCACTTATCCCCCGATTTGGGACATGGCCCGCTTCTCAGGCTGCATGCACTCGTCCAGATGATGTTGTAGTGGCTTGCTTTCGATCCCTTGCAGCAACAGGGCCTTGATCTGGGCAACGTCTGCCCCCTGACGCAGAGGAGTACGCAGGTCAATTTCCTGGTCCGAAAGCAAACAGGGACGCAGTTGACCATCGGCTGTGAGACGCAGGCGATTGCAACGGTAGCAAAAATGCTCGCTGATGGGCGTGATGAAGCCAAGTGTGCCCTTTGCCCCGGGCAGGCGGTAATAACGGGCTGGTCCACTGCCGGTGCTCGCCTTTACGGGTTGCAGCTCACCCAGTGTCGCTTCGATCTTCTGTCGAACCTCCTTCGCTGTCACGACTCTCTCCCGCCACCTGCATTCTGACAACAGTGCTGCTTCCCCCACCGGCATCCATTCGATAAAGCGGACGTTCCACCCCGCTTCACTTGTTTTGCGAGCCAGGTCCACTATCTCATCATCGTTTATCCCACGGATGACCACAGTGTTGATCTTGACCGGTTCCAGGCCCTCGCGCCGGGCCGCTTCGATCCCAGCCAGGACGTCCTCAACCTGGCCCAGGCGAGTAATGCGATGGAAACGCTCTGGGCGGAGGCTGTCCAGGCTGACGTTGACCCGCCGGAGACCTGCTTCGGTCAGGGCTTGAGCGTAGCGCGATAGAAAGATGCCATTAGTAGTCATCGCCAGGTCGTCAACACCGGGTATGCGGGCCAGCATGCGCACCAAGTCCACAATTCCCAGCCGAACCAAAGGCTCTCCACCAGTCAGCCGCACTTTACTGATCCCTAACTCGGCTGCTGCGCGCACAATCGTCTCGATCTCCTCATAGCGCAGAATCTGCTCCTGCGGATGCCAGGGAATGCCTTCTGGCGGCATGCAATAGATGCAACGCAGATTACAGCGGTCAGTCACAGAGACACGCAAGTAATTGATTGGGCGGTTGTAGACGTCTAAATGGACCATGGTGAAATCTCGACACTAAAAACGGCGCCCACCTGGAAAGGTGGACGCCGGCACATTCATTCTCCGCCGCCCCATCTCCTTTCCAAGCATGGGAGGCGTAGCCGTTTCCAGCTACACCCTATCGCCCAACGTCCATAAATTTATCCTAAGCCCAGTTGAAGAGCCTACTTTGTTACCCTTAGGCCCGTTGGGTCGGAGAAGGGACACTTTCATTCTCAATTGTAAATTATTTTACATGATCTTGTTCAAAATGCAAAATCAACTGCAACTACTGGAAAGATATTGGAGAAAACATGGCATGGTGACACTGCTTAGGGTTCTATGCACGAAGCTGTATCTACGTCTTCCTTTGCCCCCAGCATATTGCTGTACACTTTGTAGTCCTGCTCGTCGGCAAGGATGCATTCCAGCAGAAACTCTCCTGGCACACCCATTGGTGCGCTGAACTCGTCCATAACTTCTTGCACAAACAGGCGCAGTTCTTCGTCGGACAAGTGCGCAAAGTAGGCACGCCACAAGATCAGTGTAGCATAGGTGCCCTCAGTAGTATAATGCAGGTCCAGCTTGCCCAGACTCATTGGCAGGTACTCTTCATCCAGTCGGTCCAGGTCAAACAAGGCGTATTGTTCCGACTGCAGCGTGCGCACGATGCGCTTCAATTGCAGCTTCATAACACCTCCTGGCTGTGGTAGCTTGGGCGAGCCCAAACGGAAACTAATCCTCTAACTCAATGTCATCATCTTGTCCCATATTGGGGTTATAGATGAAGAGATCAAGTGGCTGCTGCCCTAGCTCTAACTCAGCCAGGGCGTCCTCAGCCGCCAGCCGCATCACTTTATCTGCGCTGCGACAACACCGCTCCAGGATCCGACGTGCTCTCTGTCCCCCAATCTGCCCTAGTGCAGCAATGGCCGCGAACTGCACTTCGCGATCAGGGTCCGAGACGAGCTGGATCAAGGCAGGCACTGCCTCTTTGACCTCCAGCTCCCCACAGGCACGAGCCGCCTCGTAGCGCATAGCCGGATTGGCATTGGAAAGCTCACTTTGCACAATGCTTGACCAAGCCTTGTCGGCACTACGTCCCATAGCAAATACGGCGCTGATGCGCATGGACTCATCAGGCTCTTTGTAGGCCACAGCAATGATCTCCTGCACATAATCCTCTCCCAAATAGGCAACGGATTCCACAGCGCGGCGACGTACCTCCACGTGCTCATCACGGTTATGGATCACTTCCAACAGGGAGCCCCGCACCAGCTTGGCATAGCGCTGATCCAACTCTTCGAGTTCTGCCATCAGCACAAAACGTCCCAATGAGGCGGCTGCTGCCGCACGCGCTGACATGGCAGGGTCATGCCGTAGCGTGCGTACCAGCGGTGGAATCAGCGTGACCTCATCGTCTTCCCAAAGCCCTTCGATAGACAGTGTCCTCACCTGCTCGTCTTCATCCTCCATTGTCACGCGGAAGATAGCATTAAAGTCCAACTCAAAATCAGCTTCGGCGCTCTCTGTGAGCAAGGTGATGAGCTTCCTTCGCCGCTCCAGAGAAAGAGAGGGCCACTGCTGGCGAAAAAGCTGTATTTCCGTCGAACTTGGCGCAGACAGCGCGTATAGAACGGGGCTGGAAAGCGATGTCCCCTCATCAGCGAGCTGTAGTAGCGCTTCCTCAAAAGTCAAACATTCATTGTTTCCAAACATTTTGACCACACTTCCCATTCGTACATCGTAGACAACTCCCGCGCTATTGACAGGCTTCCGCCGAGTGCGTCATCAGGTTAATACCAGAAGAAAGTACGCGGTTCACTTGGCGGACTAAGAGGCACTCCCTGGCGGCCACCATCTGGCTTTGTGCCCGTCTGCTTCATAACTACGACATCCCACTGAAAGGCACGCTCAAACTGACCGGCTTTCATATATAGTTCTCTTGGTACGATCCAACTCGTTTCTTTTGTCCAAGTGCCACTATAATGCACAATACCATCTGCTAGGAAGCGCAGGCTCAGCGCATACCACTCGTCTTCAGTTAGTACTCCTGCTGGCTCCCAGCTCAGCTTGATTTGTGAATTGCCACCACGGAATTCCGTTTGATTTTCTGGCCAGAGCAGACGAGGCGTGGCAAAGCTAGGCGTTGGTGTGTGCGTCGAACCTGGACGGCGTGTGGCTGTGGGCAGTGGTACGGTTGGCGTCTCTGTCGGTGGCACAGGCGTCGGCGTGAACGTGGGTGTGCGTGTAACTGTCGCTGTGATCGCTGGCATGCGTGTAGGCCTTGGCGTAGGCGTAAACACAGGTGTGGCCAGGAAAGCTACCACAGGAAGCCGCACGCGTCTTGGTAAGGTCTCGACAAAGCTCAACCCAAGGGTGCGTAACTCAGCCCATGGCACATACTTGATCGCCAGGTAAGCTAGAATAAGCAAAGCCACAAGCGTGCCCAGTGTCAGGAACAATGCTCGCCAACTGCGCTTCAACGCTGCCCCACAGTAGGGGCAGATGCTCAGGCCAGATGGCACCCGCGCCTGGCAGGCTCGACAGCGCAATGTCCTCCGCCAGAGCTTGGAACCTCGCAAAGTGGCCCCGCACTCAGGACAAACGCGCAACCCCGCCCTAACCTGAACACCACAAGTCCTACAGCGCATCTCTGCACCCTTATGGCAACGGACTCGTACCGCTGAAAATGCGCAGGATGTCAAAGTAGGACACTATTAGCATGAACGCCAGAATGAGCAACAAACCAACAAAGTGTACAAGGCCTTGCTGCTGTGGTGCGATACGCCTCCCCCCACGCAGCTTCTCCAGCAGGATGAAAGCGATGCGGCCGCCGTCAAGCGGTGGCAGGGGAAGCAAGTTGATGATGAACAGGTTAAGGCTGAGGAAAGCGGTGAAGTGCATTAGGTTCGCCACACCCGTTCGGGCTACGGCACCACTTATCTGGAAGAGGCCTACCGGCCCCGCAATATCCTCTGGCTTGATACCAATGCGGAACATGCGAATGAAACCCGAGATGACCAGTACAAGGGCCATCCACACTTCACGTATGCCCAGCAGGATGGCCTCCCAAATGGGATGTCGGATCGTTTTCAGTTCATAACCCTCCTGCATAGCGATGACAATGCCCATTGCTCCCTCGCCCGGAGGCGGCGCTGCGCGCGGTGTCAGGCGGATGACTAGATGCTCACTACCCCGTAGCAAGGATAAGCTGATCTCCTGCCCCTGGAAGGTATAAGTCCGCTGGGCCAACTCC
>Ga0172364_10003015_pt1 | contig 13418 bp, 7 predicted proteins | sample LakKivSesite10cm_FD_114545 | JGI IMG/M metagenome (GOLD analysis project Ga0172364, IMG submission 114545) | Sediment microbial communities from Lake Kivu, Rwanda - Sediment site 10cm | ecosystem: Environmental > Aquatic > Freshwater > Lake > Sediment | place: Rwanda: Western Province, Lake Kivu... | reverse complement strand
GGTGAATCTCGGGGTGAGCCTCGCCGCGGCTGTCTCACCCCCTGCGGCGATAGGCCGGTTGATTGACAGGCCTTTCGGGCGGCGATATAGTCCGGCCGACGGGAGGACGCCCATGAAAACCCCCAAACCCGGCACCACTTCCAGCCTCGTGATCCTGTCGCTTCTCGCGGCCGCGGCCGCATCCTGGCTCGGCTCGCTGGTCGCCGCCCCGCCCCTCTCGGCCCAGGCCTTCGACCAACGCCTCTTCGGCGAGATGCGTTGGCGTTCGATCGGCCCCTACCGGGCGGGCCGCACCCGCGCCGTCGCCGGCGTGCCCTCGCAGCCCAACGTCTTCTACATGGGCGTCTGCAACGGCGGCGTGTGGAAGACGACGGACTACGGCCGGACCTGGCGCCCGATCTTCGACGACCAGCCCACGGGCTCGATCGGGGCCATCACCGTCTCCCCGTCGAATCCCGACGTGATCTACGTCGCTTCGGGCGAAGGGCTGCGGCGGCCCGATCTCTCGGTCGGCGACGGCATCTACAAGTCGGCCGACGCCGGCCGAACATGGGCCCATCTCGGACTGCGCGACGGCCAGCAGATCCCGCAGATCATCGTCGATCCCCGCGATCCGGACCGCGTCTTCGCGGCCGTCCTCGGACACCCATACGGTCCGAACGAGGAGCGCGGCATCTACCGTTCTCTCGACGGCGGCCGGACGTTTGACCGGGTCCTCTACGTCGACGAGAACACGGGCGGCTCGGAGGTGGCTTTCGATCCGTCCAACCCCGCCATCGTCTACGCAGGCCTCTGGGAATCCCGCGAAGGTCCGTGGGAGAACGCCGAGTGGAACGGTGCAAAGGGAGGGCTCTACAAGTCGACCGACGGCGGCACGACCTGGCGCGAGCTCAAGCTCGTTCCCGCGGCCGGAGCGCCGCCCGTCGCCGGGCCCGGGACGGCGGCATCGGGGGCTCCCGAGCCCATCGTCCAGATCAATCTGGGCATCGCCCCGTCCGAGCCGCGCCGCATCTACGCCGCCGTCGCCCTGATCCGGGGCACGGCCCTCTATCGTTCGGACGACGCGGGGGAAACCTGGGCGCGCCTGTCCGACACGCGGCCGGCCGGCCGCATCGGCGGCGGCGACCTGCCGCGCATCGCGGTCCATCCGACGGACCCCGACACGCTGTTCGTGGCCGCGACCGTTTCCTACAAGTCCACCGACGGCGGCCGCACGTTCCGGGCCTTCAAGGGCGCGCCGGGCGGAGACGATTACCAGAACATCTGGATCAACCCGACGAACCCCGCCATCCTCCTCTACGCCAGCGACCAGGGCGCCTGCATCACCGTCAACGGCGGCGAGACCTGGAGCTCGTGGTATAACCAGCCGACGGCCCAGCTTTATCACGTCGCGGCCGACAACGCGTTCCCCTACCGCGTTTACAGCGGCCAGCAGGAGAGCGGGTCCGCGGGGGTCCAAAGCCGCGGCAACGACGGCCGTATCACCTTCCGTGAGTGGCAGACGGTCGGCGTCGACGAGTACGGCTACGCCGCGCCCGACCCGCTCGATCCGGACATCGTTTACGGCGGCCGCGGTGTGACGCGCTGGGACCGGCGCACGGGCCAGGTCCAGACCGTCGGCCCGCGGGTTTCGCGGGGCGGCCCCGCCTGGCGGACCGTCCGCACCCAGCCCGTCCTCTTTTCCCCGATCGACCCGCACACCCTGTTCTTCGCCGCCAACACGCTCTGGAAAACGGGCGACGGCGGCCAGTCGTGGGCCCAGATCTCGCCCGATCTCACCCGCAAGACCTGGGACGTGCCCGCGAGCGTCGGCAAATACCGTGATGAGCCGACGGCCAAGCCCGCCCAGCGCGGCGTCATCTACACGGTCGCGCCTTCCTATGTCGACGCCAAGACCATTTGGGCCGGCACGGACGACGGGCTCATCCAGGTCACGACCGACGGCGGCCTGCACTGGACCGATGTCACCCCGCCTCAGCTCGTGCCCTGGGCCAAGGTTTCGGTCATGGACGCGGGACGGTTCGACGCCAAGACGGCCTACGCCGCGGTCAACGCCCTCCGCCTCGACGACATGCGGCCGCACATCTACCGCACGCATGACGGCGGCAAGACCTGGGCCGAGATCGTGAACGGGATCCCGGCGGGCGCCCCGACCAACGCCGTCCGCGAGGACCCGGTGCGGCGCGGGCTGCTTTACGCGGCCACGGAGCGCGAGGTCTTCGTGTCGTTCGACGACGGCGGCCATTGGCAGTTGCTGCGGCTGAACATGGCCCCGAGCTCGGTCCGCGACATCATCGTCAAGGACGGCGACCTTGTCGCGGCGACGCACGGCCGCGGCTTCTGGATCCTCGACGACATCACGCCATTGCGACAGCTCGACGCCGCGGCGGCCGCGGGGACGGTGTTGTTCACGCCGCAAGCGGCGACGCGCGTCCGCACCAGCATGAACACCGACACGCCGCTTCCGCCCGATGAGCCCGGCGGGGAGAATCCGCCCGACGGGGCGATCATCGATTATGCCCTCGCGGCCGATGCCGCCGGGCCGGTCACGCTCGAGGTGCTGAACGGCGCCGGGCGCGTCGTCCGACGGTATTCGAGCGACGACAGGTCCGAACTGCCGACGCCCGAGAGCGCCGCGGTCCCCCTCTATTGGTATCGCAAGCCCCTCCTCCTTCAAAGGACCGCGGGACACCATCGTTTCTTCTGGGATATGCGTTACCAGCCGATCGACGCGGCCGGAGGAAGGGGGCGGGGCGGCCTGCCGATGACGGCCGTGCCCTTTAACACCGTGCCGGTGCCGAACTCGATCTGGGCGCCGCCGGGGAGCTACAAGGTCCGTCTGACCGTGGACGGCAAGACGTTCGAGCAGCCGCTCGCCCTCCGACTCGATCCGCGGATCAAGACGCCGGCGGCCGGGCTGGCCAAGCTCACGGAAATGTCTCTCGCGCTCTATGACGGCATCCTGGAATCCCAGCAGGCGCTCAAGGAGTTGCGCACCCTCAGGGCCCAGAACAAGAAGATGAGGGACGAGGCCGAGGCGGCGGGAAAGCCGGCCGAGGCGCTGGCCGCTTTCGAGGCGTTCGAGAAGAAGGCGGCGGCCCTCGAAGGCGGGATGGGCGCCGCCGGAGGGGCGGGCGGGCCGGGCGGTCAGGTGGGCGGACCGCCGATGGGTCCCGGAGGTCCGGGCGGAGGCGGTCCCGTCTCGGATACGCTCATGAACATCGGCTCGTCGCTGAATTCGCTCATGACGACGCTTCAAGGCTCGGAAACGGCGCCGACCGGTCAGTTGGCCGCGGCGGTGGCCGAACGCCTCGCCGCCCTCCGCACCCTTTTGGACAAAGCTAAGACCCTGGGGGTCAGACCCCAGAAATAACCATATTTATCAGATAGACAGCTGTGTTATTGGCCCTCAAAAGCGCCTTAAGTCCGCGTTTTTGGCGGCAAAAACGAACGACTGGCAAGATGGCCCCTGAAAACGAGATCCGTGCGGCCCGACAGACAATGAAGAACCGGCAGCGGCCTCTTGGCGCCGGTGATGATGATTGATCCGGCCATGTTCGCCTCCCCCGTAATTCTCTTGTGGTTCTTACGATACACCCGCTCGACTGAGAAAATACCCTCCGATCGAGCGTCTTTTCGAAGTGAGGCCGGCACCGCATGACAGCCCCCGCCCGAATCCGGTAGAATTGAGCGACATGTCCGCAAGGCCGCGCGTCCCTTCCGAGCCGGTGATCGAGATCAATCCCGGCTTCCGGCGGGCCCTCGACATCATGGAGGACACGGCCCGCCACGTCTTCATCACGGGCAAAGCGGGCACCGGGAAATCGACCCTCCTCGAGCTTTGGCGCGGACAGACTCTCAAGCGCGTCGCCGTTTTGGCCCCGACCGGCGTCGCCGCTCTCAACGTCCGCGGCCAGACCGTCCACTCCTTCTTCGGCTTCAAGCCCGACGTCACGCCCGAGGCCGTCCGCAAGCTCCCGAAGGCCCGCGGCGCCGCCGCCGACCGGGCCGCCCTCTACCGCAACCTCGACGCCATCGTCATCGACGAGGTCTCGATGGTCCGGGCCGACCTCATGGACTGCGTCGAGAAGTTCCTGCGCCTCAACGGGCCCCGCCCCAAGGAGCGTTTCGGCGGCCTGCAGATGATCTTCATCGGCGACCTCTACCAACTGCCGCCCGTCGTCACCGGGCAGGAGCGGGGCCTCTTCGCCCCCGATCCGCCCTCGCTCCGCCGGCGCGCCTTCGGGACCTTGCCCCCCGCGCCCCTCTCCCCCGCTCTCTCCGCCCCCCGCTACGAGTCGCCCTATTTCTTCTCCGCGCGCATCTTCACCGAGCCCGATTTCTCGATGGACTTCGTCGAGCTCGAAAAGGTCTACCGCCAGAGCGACGCCGCCTTCATCACCCTCCTCAACGCCATCCGCAACCGCTCCGTCGACGAGGCCCAGATCGCCCTCCTCAATTCCCGGCTCGATCCCGGCTTCACGCCGCCCGACGACGAGTTCTATATCACGCTGACGAGCACGAACGACCTCGCCGCCGCCCGCAACCGGGAAAAGCTCGCCGCCCTGCCCGGCCGGGCCCGCCGCTACGAGGGCTTCGTCGAGGGCGAGTTCGACCGCCGCTCGCTCCCGACGGACGAGGCCCTCGAGCTCAAGAGGGGCGCCCAGGTCATGCTCCTCACGAACGACCGCAAGGGCCGCTACGTCAACGGCACGATCGGCCGCGTGGCCCGCATCACCAAGGCCGCGGACGCCGAGGGCGACGACATCGTCACCGTCGAGCTTCCGGACGGCGGCGGCGTCGACCTCACTCCCAACACCTGGGAGCTCTATCGCTTCCAATACGACGCCGAGGCCGACCGCATCGAATCGGAGGCCGTCGGCGCCTTCACCCAATACCCGCTCCGCCTGGCCTGGGCCGTGACCATCCACAAGAGCCAGGGCAAGACCTTCGACCGCGTCGTCATCGACATCGGCCGCGGCGCCTTCGCCCACGGCCAGGTCTATGTCGCGCTCAGCCGCTGCACGGCGTTCGAAGGCCTCGTCCTGCGCACACCCATCCGGCGCAGCCACATCTGGATGGATTGGCGCATCGTCCGCTTCCTGACGCGCTTCCAATACAAGAAGGCCGACGAGGCGCTCCCCCTCGCCGAGAAGCGGGCCCTTCTCCTCGACGCCATCCGCGACGGCCGCGAGCTCGAGATCGTCTACCTCAAGCCCGACGACACGAAGTCGCGCCGACGCATCCGCCCCGAGGCGGTCGAGATGATGGAATATTGCGGCCGGCGGTTCGAGGGCCTCCGCGCCTACTGCCACACGCGGGGCGAGGACCGCACGTTCCGCCTCGACCGTATCCTCGAGATCGCCTAAGGCCCGGGCGCGCCGTCTATTTCGCCTTGACGCGGGCCGCGACGCGCAGGGCCACCGGGCCGATCAGGCCGGATTCGACAAGCGGCTCGCCCTTCTTCCAGAGGCGCCAGCTCGTGAACGTGAACCGCCCGGTCGGGCTGGGCTTCCCGTCGAGGACCCACTGCGGCCAGGCCTTGAGCGTCCCGTCGGGTTTCCGCTCGCTATCCTCCGCCAGATCCTCGTCGCCGATCATCCGGTTGACCCAGAGGTTGGTGACCCGGATCTCGAGCGTGTTGTCTCCCGCCTTCAGCGCCTCAGTCACGTCCATACAATAAGGCGGCTTCCAAAGGACCCCGAGGTCCTTGCCGTTCAGGCTCACCCGGGCCATGACTTGGACGCGGCCCAGGTCGAGATAGATCCGCCTGTCCTTGCCGAGCGTCCCATCGGGAACCGCGAATGTCTTGTCGTAGATCCCCTCCCCCGAGAAATGCCTGACGCCGGGATCCGCATGCTCGCTCCACGAGACGAGCTTGTCTAGCGTGACCTGGCCCGGCGCGCCCCAGTCCAGCGGGAAGCGCAGGTCCCACGGTCCCACGATCTCGATCGCGCCCGCCACCGCAGGGACCTCGATCTTCATGACCTTCCCGGCCGCGGTCTTGAGCTCATAGGCTCCGGCCTTTCCGGACTCGACCGCGTAACCGCCCTCCCCGTCCACGCTCACGCGTGCGACCGGCTCCAGGCCCGGCGTCATCGGGAAGGTCAACGTGTCGGGGTCCTTGCCGATCACGTCATAGGTCGTGCCCTCGAACGTGTATTCCACGTCGAGCGCCTTCACAACATTGTAGGCCGGATCGTCGCCCGCCGCCATCCGCGTGACGCCGATCTCGAACTCGCCCGCGTCCAGGATGGCCTGGAGCTTGGCGGCGACGTCCCTCGTCCGCTTCGGATCGCCCGGGATGCCGTAGACCGCCTTGACGATCCGGACGGCGGCCTTTGGTTCCGGCGCCGGTGTCACGGGCCTGCCGTCCGCGGTGACGCCAACAACATGATCGGCGCCCTGGATAGGCTCCCGGAAGACGACAAACACCGAGCCGCTCGGCTCGAACGCGATGGGGATCCGCGTCGTCCCGTCCGCCGCTTCATAGACCGCGACCGGCTCGATCGCGCCCGTCTCGGGCCGCCAGAATTCGGGCTTGAGCCCGGACACCCGGAACGTGCAGAGGGCCTCTCGCGCCTGGGGGCTGTTGCTGGCCACGAAGTAGATCTCCGCCCCGTCCGCCTTTCTGTGGATCCACCGCACTCCGGGCGGCCCGTCAAGATCCTTTCCGATCCCCATCCCACCCAGCACCTGCTCGACGCTCTTCCCCGCGATGACCTTGCCTCCGTCCCAAAGCCCGCCGGCGAGCTTCGCCACCTCGGCGTCGCAGCTCGGATAATCGGTCAGCCCCGGGGCCTTCGCCGGCCGCACGGGGCCGACGATCGTCGCCCCGGCCGCCGCGAGCTCGGCGACCTTCCGCAGCAGCGCCGGGGTCATGCGCGTCGTTTCCGGAAGCACCAGGACCCTATAGCTCATGCCGCTCTCAAGGACGATGCGCCCGTCCTTGACCGACGCCTGCGTCATCAACACCTCGGGCGTGCCATCGTCGTAATCGTGGCCGTTGCGCTCGTGCCATTTGTATTCCTGCGGAGCTGCCTCGGGCCGGACATAGAGCGCATCCGCCACGAAAGTCCCCTGCCGCAGCATGAATTGGCAGCGGGCCAGGTATTCGTGCCACGGCCCGGCCAGCTCCCACCACGTGTTCGTCCGCTCGTAGTGCAGGCCCCAGGGACCCATGGTCATGCCTGGCTTGTCATCGAGCCATGGCTGCATGGCGTAGCGATGGAAGACGTAGCGGCTGACGCCCTCGGTGAAGGCCCGGTCGCCCAGCGACTTGATCGTCGCCGGGTGCTGCAGCCACCTCTCCCGGTCCCCGGCCGTGAACGACTCCGCGCCGAGGATCGGCTTGCCGTAAATGTGCGCTGCGGAGGCCATCTCTTTGAGCGTCTCCCAAGCCCCGCCGCCGATCCAGAACTCGCCCATCGGCTCGTCGGCCCGCCCCCCATAAGTGATATCATCGCAGGGGCCGCCGTAGGCCTCGCACGAAAAGCGCAACCCGCTTTTCTTCGCCAGCTCCGCCATGTGCCCGGCGTAGTTCTCGATAACGAGCTCGCTCACGGTCTGCCGGAGGTCCCACAGGAAGCGCTCCGAGACCTCGAGCGTGTCCACGACCCGGCCGGTGACGACCGGCAGGAAGGCGAAAAGGTCGTAGCCGCGCCGCTTCCGGAATTCCTCGCGCATCCGCTTCGTCCAGTTCTGGGCCCCGTTCTCCCAGCTGTCGATGTGCGTCGTGACCAGCGTCTTGCCGGCCGCCGGCCCGACGTCGGCGACGAGCTTGGCCATCATCCCGGCGAACTGGGCCTCGATCCCCTCCGGGCTGAGCTTGTCGCACTCGAGGCCGCGGCCGCTTTTCGGCGCCGGCGCATTCTCGGCGCCGGTGCTGGTGTGGCCGAAGCGCAGGATCGTCCATGAGCCGGCCGGGACGTCCCAGGCGAGGCGCCCGTCCGGGCCTAACTTGGCGCTTAGGTCCGTGATCTTGCCCGGGGCGACGGTCATCGCCTCTGGGAGCTTGGTCTCGGCGGCCGGGCCCACCTCGCGCCGCTCGTAGATCGCCTTGCCCTTGATGTCGGCGATCCGATAGTCCCCGACTTTCGGGACGGCGACGACGCCGATGTCCTGGTAGTAATCGCGGACCGTTTCCGGCTGCTTGAGTACGCCCTCGAAGCGTTTCGGTCCCTTGACCTCGGTCTCCGACCAGACGATCTTCTGCATGGACTGCTCGGGTGTGATCCAGGGCCCGCCGCTGCCGTTCCAGCCGGCGTCGTCGGTCATGTTGATCTCGAGGCCGAGACGCTCGGCCTCGGCGACGGCGTGCGCAAACAGGGCCCGCCATTCCGGGCCCATGAACGAGGCCTTGCCCACGGGCGCGCCCTGGTCCACCTCCATGATCAGGACGCCGCCGATGCCGACGCGCTTCATGGCCTCGAGGTCGGCCGTGATCCCCTCGCGGGTGATGTTGCTGTTCAGCCAGAACCAATAGACCCAGGGCCGGGCCGAGGCCGGCGGCGCGACGAAGCCCGCCTTCAGCGCATCGACCTTTTGCGGGGCGCAGGCCGCCGCCGCGCAGACGACCGCCGTGATGGCCGCGAAGGCCAGGAACCGCTTGTTCATGCTTTCCTCCCTGACTGTGCCGCTATCATAAAGAAATTGACAAGACTTTGACAACTTCGGGCCAGACGGACCTATAATGTCGTCAACACAGGGGAGTCGTAGGCTCAGCAAAAGTTCCGGTCCGAAGGAGGCCCGCTATGGCCAAAAAGCCCGTCGCGGTCTTTGTGATCTTATCCTTTTCGCTCCTGACCTGTTCCTGCTTCCCGCGCAAGGTCACGAAGGCGGAAGAGGTCGAGCCATCGAAGATCGCCGGCCGGCCCGGATCAAGGCCTCCGGCCGTCGTCAGCGTCGTCACCAAGGACGGGAAGCTCGTGGAATTCCGGAAGGACCGGCTGGCGACGTTCGACCGCGCGACCTCGAGCATCGTCGGGATCGCGGGCAACGAGGCGGTCCGGATCCCTCTCTCCGACGTTCAGCAGGCCTGGGTCCGGAAGACGAGCGCGGGCCGGATCCTCGGCAACGTTCTCATCATCGGCGGCGTGGCGGCGGGGTTCGTCCTGTTCGCCACGGCGCTGGCGTTCCACGATTTGACCGAGGCGATCGAGAAATCCTGCCCCTTCGTCTATTCCTATGACGGCCGGGATTTCGTCCTCGACGCCGAGCCTTACGGAGCGGCCATCACCGAAGGCCTGAAGAGGACCGATTGGGCCGAGCTCTCGAGCCTCCGGCCCGTCGACGGCCAGTACCGCCTCCTTCTGGCCAACGAGCTCGACGAAACGCAATTCACCGACGAGATCAAGCTCGTGGCCGTCGATCACGCCCCGGGCGTGCGGGTCGCGCCGGACCTTCAGGGCGGGATCCACACGTTCTCGGACCCCATTCCCCCGGCCCTGGCCGTGGACCAGAATGGCCGCGATATCCGGCCCTTCGTCCGCGCCAATGACCAGATCTTCTGGCTGAGCCGTCTCGAAGGCCGCGACCCCGGCGCGAAAGGCGAATTCAGGGACGAGCTGACCTTCGAATTCCCCAAGCCCGCCGCCGCGAAGACGGTCAAGCTCCTGGCCAACGTCTGGACGACGCAATGGGGTTCGGCTTCGGCCGGCAAGTTCCTCGGGCTTTTCGGCGCCTCGCTCGACGGATCCTATCGGGAGGTCGATCGGAAGGGGCCTTTATACGACGCCGTCCAGGCCTGGATGGGACGTGAGGACCTCTACTCGCTCAAGGTCTGGGTCGAGACGCCCAAAGGATGGGAAAGCCGGACGGCCATTTTCGGCGGCGCCCCGGTCATCACCAAGGACAAGGCCTATGTCTTCGATATCGGCGACATCCCCGGCGATATCCTGCGGATCCGGGTTCGGCCACCCGTCAATTTCTGGATGGTCAATTCCCTGGCCGTCGACTACGCAGCGGAGGCGCCCGTACGGGTAACGGAACTCGCGGCGGCCAAGGCCGTCGACCCGAACGGACGGGATGTGAGGGCCGAATTGGCCGCGACCGACGGCGATTATCATGAGAGCCCGGCACGGAACGACCGGGTCGAGCTCGTCTTCCCGGCGCCTCCCGTGCCGGCAGGCCTCGAAAGGACCGTCTTGCTCAAGGCCTCGGGGTATTACCGGGCTCATATCGAGGCCTCGGGCGAGCCGCAAACGGGGCTTATCACGCGTATCCTCATGGAGCCGGGATTCGCGGCCCGCTATTCGTTCCGCAAGTATCTCGAGTGGGAATCGAGCGTTCTGGCCCGGGCCGACTCCCGGCGGTGAGCGGCCCCACCCGGTTCTTCCCTGCCCCTAGAATACGCGCCCGGCCTATCGGGATATTCTCACAGTCGTGACTTGAGGCCGAGATCCGCGGATCAGCGTGCGGCCGGAAGACCGACGGGGATGATGCCGAGCGGCGTGTGGTCCGCGGGGAGGCCCAGCGTCTTGCTGACGGCATCATCGAGGAACGCCCCGATATACACCGTGCCGAACCCGAGCGCGTCCGCCTGCAGCATCAGGTTTTCGGCGGCGGCGCCGGCCTCGATGTGGACATAGCGCGGGGCGCGATCGCCGTACTTGACCGCGGTCCTCTCGTAAACGCCCGTGATCATGACAGCGACCGGCGCTTGGGCGATATCCTGTTGCATGAACGCGGCCTGCATCAGGTCCTTGGCCGTCACGGAGACGGATCCCGCCCGGACGAGAGCGTGCTCGGCGGGGATATAGCGATAGAGGCCGCGTTCGAGACCGTCGACCGACGTCGCCAGCACGTAGATCTCGAGCGGAAAGAGCGCCCCCGCCGAAGGCGCCGCCCGCAGGCCGCCCCGCCACTCGCCCCACTTTGCATTCCAGGTCGCAGGGGCCTTCGGAGCCTGTTGCGTGACGCCCTGGGCCGCCCACAGAAGCTGGGATAAGGCCGCAAGAGGAACGGGCTTGCCGTCGTAGGCCCGGACCGATCGGCGCGCGGCGATGGCTTGGACGAGCGGGGTGCCGCCCGATGTCGATGGCGCGGGCAGGCGGATCATCGATGCCTGCTCTGCGGCTTGGGCATCTTTCCCCCCAGCCCAAGCCGTCATCCCCAGCGATAACAGGAACGCCGCCACGAAAATCACGACAACGATACCTGACAATAGGTTCATTTTCATGGATATTCTCCTGATGTCACTTTGCCGCCGCAAGATATAGTTCGTAGCGTTTAGCGAGCAACGCCGGATCGGGTCGATGTTCGAGTTTCCGAGGCAGCAGTATCGTCATCCCTTGCAGGCCCTGGATAGCATGCCTAAGTGTGGGGCCATCGCCTTCTCGAAGAATGTCGGGTCTGACCTCAATCCTGTAGTCGGGTCGCAGTCCTAAGAAGAACCTATCGAATGCGGCGTGATGGAGATTACAAAGCGAAATGCCATTAGTCACCACGGGTTCGCCCTCGGGATCGCTGTCGGGAATAATATGAGCCGCATCTAGAAGTTCAACGTGCCGCAGTCGGCAGAATGCGCATTGTCTCCGGTAGGCCTCGAGGACCCGCTCTCTGAACGCTCGTTGATGAAGTCTGATCCGAACCGCAGAGGTTATATACTCGCGGCGAGTCGTGCCGGCTTCTTCCCCGACGCTACCCTGATAATTGTGATCTTCGGAATTGACGAATAGATGGCTTTTATCATCGACTGCCACGGAAAACGTAGGCGCAATGGGATCGAAGTTGTCGCCAACAATGAATGCCGGCCAGGCGGCGACATATCGGCTGGGAGCGACTCCATAGAAGTAAGCCAAGGGCAACTGTCGTGACATCGCGCCTCGGAGGCCACGGTTATCTCGATGATTGGGATCGATGCCCCGATAGCGGTACCGAAGTAGGTTATCTGGTCCGATCGAGTCATGATACGGGCCTTCCGGTGCCGTTGTGATCGACAGTGGGAACTCAAGGATGCGAGGCTTGAAGATCCCTTGAGGTCCAACGAGAGGCACCCTCTTATCATCAAAAAAGAACCCTCGTGCCAGCGGTTCTCTGGACAACACGTCGCCATAACGCATAACCAAGTCCGTTAGCCAATCGAATGCCGCTATCCTCACTTTTGAATCATATGATCGGTCGAACACTACGAACGACTCCTTTGGCAGGTGGAGGGGTTTTCTCTATTCATTAAAAACGACATCGTTATGCCAGGCCAGAAATTCTTTTTGAGGTCGGTCATTAGGATCGGCCGGGAGATGGCTCAATAAATGACCGTGAAACGGATAGTAAGAGTGGCCGTTCTCGAATTCTCCTTTGAGGCGTCGGCTGATAACGATCTTGTATTCAGGAGTGACGGTGATATAGCCATGGTCAAAAAGGCGATGGAAATCGCTACGAAGCAGCATTCCATTCCTGACGGCATGCGGCCCGTTCTCGTTGAATGGTCGGATATGAGCGGCCTCGAGCGCAGGCAGCGAATGCTCTTTGGTTATCGCGCATGAACGGCCATAGGCGTCGGTCACCAATAGACGGAACGCCCCTTGTCCGAGACGGGGCCGGATCGTCGTTTCTTTCCCGTATCGTGCCCGTTCCTCGTCGACCCGCCTCGCCTCCGTCTCGAGATCGAAGATGCGCTGATGTCCCCATGCGGTTTGGAGCCTTTCCCAGATGAACCTGCCGGCCTCCTTGTCAAGTTCGTAGCCTTTGGCCTTTCCCCTGACAATGGAAGGGCTCCAATCAGGGACTGGGAACCACATCGATTCATCAAAGAAGAACGGCTGGGTCAGGACGATACAGCCAACATGAAAATCCTCATGTGGAATATCTGCGATCCTACGGTAATGAACGAGCTTGCGACGCATCTCAGAACAGGAAGCTGCCCCATTTCGCTGCTCGAATGCTTCCCACGCCAAGGTCATGGGGAGAACGGAGTAGGAGGCAAATACGCCCCCTCCCGCAATGAGGTCTTGGGAGCCCGTCCGAGGGCCTCTGTGAAGCTTAAACAGGAACAGCTCGCCTTTGTTAAGGGCCCGGAACTCAGAATCCGGCGAAGGCTGCCAGAAGTTGACCTCGTCGATGCCAGGCTGAGATCGCAGAAAATCGAACCAGTCCTGATCTGTGACGCCGACGTAGATCCTCACCGCGGATTCATCCAGGTCCCAGGTTAAGAACTTATTAAGACGACTCTAGGACATCGCGAATGAGATTTCAAGGAAAATGCTAGTGGGTCCTGCCTTGCGTCAAGTCCCTATGAGGCTTAGAATCTGAGCAAGGCATGATATCTGCAAGGAAATCGAGGGTGAGGCGGCTGCGGGAGCCCAGAAACTGGGTCCTTGTCGTTGAGCTCGACGACGTCGTGCCGCGACGCGTCGCGGACAAGCCCAATCTGTATATCGCCCTCACCATCCAGGAGCCGGAGAAGAAGTTTGCATCGC
>Ga0172364_10003012_pt1 | contig 13439 bp, 12 predicted proteins | sample LakKivSesite10cm_FD_114545 | JGI IMG/M metagenome (GOLD analysis project Ga0172364, IMG submission 114545) | Sediment microbial communities from Lake Kivu, Rwanda - Sediment site 10cm | ecosystem: Environmental > Aquatic > Freshwater > Lake > Sediment | place: Rwanda: Western Province, Lake... | reverse complement strand
ATCTCTCCCGGGTCGAAGCGCGGTATTATAAAAAACATCCTGACCGAGAAATTGAATGCCTCCTCTGTCCCCGCACCTGCAAACTCGGAGACAAAGAGCGCGGCTACTGCGGCGTTCGGGAGAATATCGGCGGGACATACTATACCCTTGTCTATGGTAAGGCCTGCACGATGAACGTGGACCCCATCGAAAAAAAGCCCTTCTTCCACTTCCTGCCGCGGACAAACGCTCTCTCCATCGCCACGGCCGGCTGCAACGTCAACTGCAAGTTCTGCCAAAACTGGCAGATCTCTCAGGTCCGGGCCGAGCAGGTCCAGCCTTTTGACTTTCCTCCTCAGGCTGTCGTCGAATCTGCCTTAAAATATAGCTGTCCCTCCATCGCCTACACCTATACCGAGCCTGTGGTCTTCTATGAATATATGTACGATACCTCAGTCGAAGCTCGCAGAAGGGGCGTTAAAAACTGCGTCGTTACCGGCGGGCATATCAACCAGGAACCGCTCCTCGAACTGACCAAGGTTGTGGAGGCCATCAAGATTGACCTGAAGGCCTTCTCGGAAGACTTTTATAAAAATTACGTCCGCGGCGAATTGCAGCCTGTCCTTGAGGCTATCAAAACCGTCCACAAAACCAAGGTCTGGCTTGAATTGGTCTACCTCGTCATCCCCAGCCTTAATGATAGCGCGGATGAAATCCGGGCCATGTGCCGATGGATAGGCAATGAGATCGGACCGGAGGTCCCCCTCCATTTCTCCCGTTTTTATCCCATGTATCTCATCAAGAATCTCCCCCCTACACCCGTATCGACTTTAGAAAAAGCGCACAACATAGCTCTCGGAGAGGGCTTGAAGTATGTCTACATAGGCAACGTTCCCGGGCACAAAGCCGAAAGCACCTACTGCCCCCGCTGTCAGAATCTGGTCATCCAGCGCCTCGGTTTCGAAGTAAAAAAAATTGAGCTAAAAAACGGGAAATGCAAATTCTGCCAAAATCCCATCCCGGGAATCTGGGCTTGAGGAAATTTCTGCCGCCCTTTTTGCTGGGCTTCATCGCCACCTCCTTCCAAATCCTGCTGCTCAGGGAATTCAATGCCCATTTCTACGGCAATGAACTGACATTCGGGCTTGTCCTCGCCTCGTGGCTGTTCTGGGGAGGGCTGGGCAGCATCAGCGCCTCTCGATATAAGCTTCAGAGCAAGAATTTTGCGGGTGTTTACTACCTGGTCATTTTTCTGTTTTCTCTTTGCCTGCTCGGACTGAGGTTCTCCAGGTTTGCTTTAGGCATCTTGCCTGGAGAATTGACCGGCCTCTTGCCCGTCCTCGGCCTATCCCTCGCCTTTTGTCTTCTAGTCAGCCTGCCCTTGGGAGCTCTTTTTGTTTTCAACGTCGGCCGGGTTGAGGGCCGCATCGCCGCTGTCTATGTCCTGGAATCGCTCGGCGCCGCTGTGGCCGGATTGGTCGTCTACCTCTTTTTGCTCCCCTTTTTTTCTTCCTGGCTGATCGCAGCCTTTGTCGGGGTTACCTGTCTTTTTCTAATTATTTTCTCGGTCGACGAGAGAAAGAATGTCCTGGCCCTGACCATGGCCCTGGTATCTCTGGTGGCAATTGCCATCGCTGACTTGCCCAGCCAGAAGCTCTACTGGAAGCCATATCGCCTTGTCGCCAGCCAAGACAGCCGCTACGGAAGACTCCAAGCGATTAAAACTCAGGAGCAGGTTTCACTCTACAGCAACAGCCTTCAGGTCTATTCTTATCCCGATCGAGCAACTGCCGAAGAATCTGTCCATTTTGCTCTCCTTCAGAACCCGGAAGCAAAAGCGGTCCTGCTCATCGGCGGAGGAGCGGGAGGAAGCCTGACAGAAATCCTCAAATATCCCTATGCGCAGCTGGATTACGTTGAGCTCGACCCCGAAATCATCCGGTTTTCTCGTCGTTTTTTACCCCCTGAGGAGAGAAAAAATTTGGCCAGCCCGCGCCTTCATCTGTTCTTCCAAGACGGCCGGGCCTTCCTTCAGAGAATAAAAAAGACTTACGACCAGATCATCCTCAACCTGCCCGAGCCGACCACAGCCCAGATCAATCGGTTTTACACCCGAGAGTTCTTTCTCCTGGCCAGAAAAAGGCTCGCCCAGGGCGGGGTATTTTCATTTTCCGTTGCCTCGGCAGAGAATTATATCGGAACCGAGCTCCAGCTTTTTCTTTCTTCCATCCAGGCCACGCTTGCCGGTACGTTTCCCGAGATAAAAGTCGTTCCCGGAGCAAGGAATATTTTCCTCGCCTCTAGCCGGCCCTTGATTCTCGACCCGGATGAGCTTGGCCGGAGGATCGAGGCCTATGGACTCGAAACCGCCTTCGTCAGCCCGCCTTTTCTCCCTTCCCGTCTTCACCCCCTCCGCCGCGGTTATCTGGAAGAAAGGATCAAATCGGGAACGGGGAGAATTAACTCGGATCTGGCTCCGGTGAGTTTTTATTTTCAGGCCGTGCTCTGGAGCTCCCAGTTTCATGGCCTGGAAGCGGAGGTCCTCAAGTTCTTTTCCCGGCTGCCCCTTTTTTGGCTGCTTGACTTTCCACTGGCCCTTTTCCTCATCGTCTTCCTGTATGTCGCGATAAAAAGGAAGAAGAGTCATTTTTTCTTAGCACCCTTGGCCGTGATGGGTTTCACGACGATCGTCACCGAAATCATCATTCTCGTCTGGTTCCAGGCTCTTTATGGATACCTCTACGGTGCCATCGCCCTCTTGCTTTCGACCTTCATGTTCGGGCTTTTTTTAGGCGGCTGGACCAGTTCGAGAAGCAGACAGGCCACATTTTTCCGCCTCCTTCTTGTCCAGTCCGGCTTTATCATCCTCCTGTTTTTCATCCGGATCATCATCACGATGAGACCCCCACAGCTCCTGCCATTTCTCTTCCTCCTCATCCTCGGCTATCTGGGAGGAGATTTGTTCATCGTCTCGAACCGACTTTATCTTAAGCAGAGAGCCGATTATGGAATCGGCTACGGACTCGACCTTCTCGGTTCATTCGGCGGGGCATTGATCACTTCTGCTCTGCTCATCCCTCTGGCCGGGCTGCCTCTTATCTTGATGGTTCTCTTGCTGCTCAATTTTTTCTGCTTCGTTTTCCTGCTTCTGCGGCCACGACTTTAGAGAGCCGGGAAAACGGCTGGTGGAAGCATCTCCAAGTCCGTGATAGTCCTACGCTGATAGCAGGGGTGGGTGGCGTGGTTCGGGGGCCGACCTTACCCGAGACGCTGACCGTTGTTCCCCTCTTAATTCCCGAAGAGGGGTAGGGAAGATTAATGCATAAGAAATAAAGTTTGGGAGCATCTCGGAATTCTTACCCGAGCGTTTGATGCCACTCATCTGCCGATCTTCTAATAAACAAGATAGTCCGCGAGGGGGCGCCGGGGGTGAACCGCGACAAGACCCGCCCCTTTCACGGAAATAGGGATGCCATCGCGGCTGCTAATTTTCTTGACAGGAAATAGAAATTGTGTTTTACTGAGAGGTCATTTTTGGCCATGGAAAATCTGACAGGCAGACGGTCCAATATCTCCTCTGGTTTGAAAGAGAAACAAGGATGAGAATTTCTATTTCTAAGAGAAAAATTCAAGACAGTTTTGTCGAAAAAGTCGAGGAGCTGAGCGGCCAGAAGCTCCTGGCTTGCTATCAATGCGGCAAGTGCTCAGCCGGCTGCCCGGCCGTTTCCCAGATGGACATCTTGCCCAATCAAGTTATCCGGTTCGCTCAGCTCGGTCTGAAAGAGGAGCTTCTCGAATCGAAATCAGTCTGGCTCTGCGCTTCCTGTTACACGTGTAATGTCCGCTGCCCTAAGGGAATCAAGATCGCCGAAGTCATGGAAGCGGTCCGCCAGGTCCTGCTCCGCAAAAGATGCGATCACGTTGAAGTGGGAAAACTCACAGATGAAGAAAAGGCTGGGGTTCCGGCGATCGCACTGATCAGCAATTTTCGGAAGTTCACTTCATAATAATTTATCGATGCCAACAAATTTTTCAGAAATCATAACGACGGGAAATCATGATGAAAATAACTTATTATCCTGGTTGCACCCTGAAGAGCAATGCCAAGAATTTTGAAGATTCAGCCTTATGTTCGTTAAAAGAGCTCGGCGTCGAGGTTGAAGAGCTCCGACGCTGGAACTGTTGTGGGACCGTCTATTCTCTGGCGACGGACGATCTGATCCACCATCTCGCCTCAATCCGGAATCTTATTCGGGTAAAGGAAGCTCAGTCGGATGCCGTCATGACCCTGTGCGCCATGTGCTACAACACGCTTAAGAGAGTCAACGAGAGGGTCAAAGCCGACCCTGAAAGCCTGGCCAAAATCCATAAGTTCATGGATGAGGAGAAGATCTCCTACCAGGGAGACGTCAGAGTCCGGCATCTCCTCGAGATTCTGCGGGACGATATCACCTTCGCCACGATCGCCACAAAGGTCCGCCGGCCCTTGAAAAACTTCAAGGTCGCCAGCTATTACGGTTGCCTTCTTGTCCGTCCCAAAGAAATCGGCCTCGACGACCTGGAGAACCCGACTATTCTGGAAAATTTACTGACAGCCCTGGGTGCCCAAGCCGTTGATTTTCCTTACAAGACGGAATGCTGCGCCGCCTACCAGACTGTCGATAAACCCGATACGGTGGCCGAGCGGACCTATAACATCCTCACGTCGGCCAGGGATCGGGGAGCGGAGGTCGTGGCCGTCTGCTGCCCTCTTTGCGCCTTCAACCTGGATCATCGGCAAAAAGAAACAGCCCGGAAGTACCCGGAATTTAAAAAGATGCCCATCCTCTATTTTACTCAGCTCATGGCCCTTGCTCTGGGCTGTGGAGAGAAAGACCTCCGTCTGGACCTTCATTACATCGATCCCAAGCCTCTTCTCCAAGAAAAAGGCTTCATCTGAGAGGAAACATGGTCTACTTTGGCGATTTGAAAGCAAAAAAGGGTAACATCCATATCGACAAAGAACGCTGCAAGGGCTGCGGTTTTTGCGCCGAGTACTGCCCCAGGGACGTGCTCGAGCTGTCCGAAGAATTCAACCGGAAAGGCTATCATCCCCCCCGGATCGCGAAAGAAGACGAGTGCTGCTTCTGTCAGCTTTGCGAGGCAATTTGCCCGGAGTTTGCTATCTTTGTCACTCTCAAGAAAGAGGAGGAAGAAGGTGAAAAAAGTGAAGGCCGACCCTAAAGGAGTCCTGACCGGCGCTCATTACCTCGACGGCGACTTCGCTATCGCCGAAGGTGCTTTGGCGGCGGGTTGCCGCTTTTTCGCGGGCTATCCCATTACCCCTTCTACAGAAACGGCGGAGCGATTCGCCGAGCGGATCCCCTATGTCGGGGGAGTTTTCATCCAGATGGAAGACGAGATTGCCTCGATTACGGCCCTGATCGGTGCCTCCTGGGGGGGGCTCAAGCCTATGACCGTTACCTCCGGACCGGGCTTCTCCCTGATGATGGAAAATATCGGCCTAGCCTGCATGATGGAAGTGCCGCTCGTCATCGCCAACGTCCAGAGAGGCGGGCCGTCAACCGGGCTTCCCACCCTGGTCGGCCAGCAAGACATGATGCAGGTCAGATGGGGCTCTCACGGTGATTACGAAATCATCGCCCTCTCGCCCGATTCTCCTCAGGAATGCTTCGACCTGACCATCAAGGCTTTCAACCTTGCCGAGATCTACCGGGTGCCGACGTTTGTCATGACCGATGAGTGTGTCGGCCACATGCACGAGAAAGTCGTCATCCCGGCGGTCGAAGAAATTGAGGTCATAAACAGAAAATGGTATGAGGGTCCCAAGGACAAGTACCTGCCCTACAAGCCGGATAAAGACCTCGTGCCTTTCATGGTCAAAGCGGGCGATGGCTACCGTTTTCATACGACCGGTCTGACCCACGATGAAAGAGGCTATCCTATCATCAACGCCGAATGTCAGGATTGGTGCGTCCGCCATCTGGTCGACAAAATCAGAACAAACGCGCCTAAGATCATCGAATACGAAGAAGAAGAAACTGACGGCGCTGAAGTCGTGGTCATCTCCTACGGCATCACCTCGCGGGTCGCGATCAAGGCTGTTCAGCAAGCCCGGAAGGCCGGGATCAAAGTCGGCACGTTGAGGTTGATCACCGTCTGGCCGTTCCCGGAAGACCGGATAAAAGAGCTGGCCGGGAAAATCAAGGCTTTTGTTGTCCCCGAGATTAACATGGGACAGATTCGCCGTGAAGTTGAACGCTGCGCCTTCGGCCAGGCGCCGGCCATCGGCGTTTCTCACTGCGGCGGCTGGGTCCACAACCCCGATGATATTTTCAAAGCCATCAAGGAGGCAGCGAGATGAAGGAAGAGGATCGTCTGGAAGAAAAAAACCCGATAGAAGAATTCCTGCGGATGGACAGGATCCCCCACATCTGGTGCCCGGGCTGCGGGATCGGGACGGTTTTGACCTCTTTTGCCCACGCCCTTCGCAAGAGCCAGCTCGACCTCACCAAGGTCGCTGTCGTCTCGGGAATCGGCTGCACCGGGCGGGTGGCCGGTTATATCAAACTGGATTCTTTTCATAGCACTCATGGCCGGGCCATTCCCTTCGCCACTGGCTTAAAATTAGCCAACCCCGAGCTCAAGGTAGTTGTCTTCAGCGGTGACGGCGACATCGTCGGCATCGGCGGCAACCACTTCATCCACGCCGCCAGGCGCGACATGGACATCCTGGTCATCTGCGTCAATAATTTCAATTACGCTATGACCGGAGGCCAGGTTGCGGCCACGACTCCCCTCCAAGCCAACCTCTCCACCGCGCCCTACGGAAATTTTGAATACCCCTTCAGCCTTCCTTACCTCGCCGATGCCTGCGGCGCCACTTACGTGGCCCGCTGGACTGCCCTCCACCTGCGCCGGATCACGAAGTCCATTCAGGAGGGGCTGGCCAAAAAAGGGTTTTCTTTCATCGAAGTTATCACTCCCTGTGTGACCCTCTACGCGCGACGTAACCGCCTCGGAGACGGCCTGAACCTCTTGAAATACTATTACGAGAACTCCGAAATCCAGCACGGCGCTGATACCCGAACTCTGGATATCAGCTACCAGGGAAAAATCACCGTCGGCAAGTTCATCGACAGAGAAAAGCCGACTTTTCTCGAATGCATGAACACCCATCTTAAGAAAGTCTTGGGCGATAAATATCAGCCCCATGGAGTGTGAGCCATGAACGAGATCCGCTTTTCAGGCTATGGCGGGCAAGGGATCATTCGCTGCGGTCTGATCACGGGCAAAGCCGTGTCCCTGTATGACAATAAATTTGGGACCATGACCCAGAGCTTTGGCCCTGAGGCCAGAGGAAGCGCCTGCAGCTCGCAAGTTGTCGTCTCCGAAGACCGCGTCCTCTATCCCTATATCACGCGGCCGGAAATCCTCATCTCTATGTCCCAGGATGCTTATGAGAAGTACGAGCCCGAACTGAGGAAGGACGGTATTCTCATCATCGACACGGACCTCGTCAAGCTGCGGCCAGCCCGCGGAAAAATCAAAGTCTTCGGAATTCCGGCAACTCGCTTTGCCGAGGAAATGGGGAACCGAATATTCGCCAACCTGGTGATGCTGGGGTTTTTCACGGCTGTGACCAAGGTCGTCACTCCTGAAGCGATGAAGAAGGCGATACCCGGCCTCGTCCCCAAGAGATTCTTAGAGCTGAACATCCGGGCTTTTGAAAAAGGCTACGACTACGGCCTGGAGAAGTTGAGTCAAGCCGGAAAAGAAACGGCCAACACAAAGCCAGAAGCCCCAGCCAGAAAAACCGGAAAAAGCGCAGCTCGAAAGGGTAAGAAATGAAGCGCACAGGAGTCTTCATCTGCCACTGCGGCATCAACATCGCCGGCACGGTGGACGTCAAGAAAGTCGCCCAGGAACTCTCCAAGCACCCCGGAGTCGTCCACGCTGAAGATTATGTCTACATGTGCTCAGACCCTGGCCAGAACCTGATCCTTCAGGCCATTAAAGAGAAGAACCTGGACAATGTCGTGGTCGCTTGCTGCTCCCCGAATCTCCACGAAACAACCTTCCGCAATGCCTCCAAGGCCGGCGGGCTGAATATGTTCCGTTGCGAGATCGCCAACATCCGCGAACAGTGCAGTTGGGTCCATAAGGATAAAGACAAAGCTACGCAAAAAGCCACGAGGATCACCAAAAGTGCGGTGGAAAAAGTCCAAGGCAACGAATCTCTCGAGCCCGTCAGTGTGCCGGTGACGCGGAAAGCACTGGTCGTCGGCGGAGGGATCGCCGGGATTCAGGCCTCTTTGGACCTGGCCAACAGCGGGTTCGAGGTCATCTTAGTGGAGAAAAATCCCTCTATCGGCGGCCACATGATCCAGCTCTCCGAGACTTTCCCGACCCTGGATTGCTCCCAGTGCATCCTGAGCCCCAAGATGGTGGAGGTCTCCAAGCATCCCAGGGTTAAACTGATGACCTATAGCGAAGTCCAGGATATCTCGGGGTATGTGGGTAACTTCAAGGTCAAGATCCTGAAAAAACCCACTTACGTCGACCCGGATAAATGCAACCTCTGCGACGAATGCACCAAAGTCTGTCCTATCGTTGTCCCCAACGAGTTCGAGTTCGGTCTGAACGGGAGAAGAGCCATCTATATCCCGTTCCCTCAGGCTATACCTGCTTCCTACACGCTCGACATCAAGGCCTGCCCGGGCCTTCTGCCTATTGCCTGCGGAAAATGCGCGGATGTTTGCGAGGCGAAAGCCATCGACTACGACATGAAGCCTCAAATCATCGAGGAGGAAGTCGGCGCCATCATCGTCGCCACAGGTTATGACCTTTACGACAAAGAAAATATGGCCGAGTACGGCTACGGCAAATTTCTCGATGTCCTCGACGGGCTTCAGTTCGAACGCCTTTGCTCCGCCTCCGGACCAACCCGGGGCCAGATTCTCCGGCCTTCCGACCATAAGGAACCTAAAGAGGTTGTTTTCATCCAGTGCTCGGGCTCGCGTGACCCGGAGAACCACTGCGCTTACTGCTCAAAAATCTGCTGCATGTACACGGCCAAACACGCCATGCTCTATAAGCACCATGTCCATGACGGCCAGGCCTACATTTTTTACATCGACATCCGCTCCGGAGGTAAGGGCTACGAGGAGTTCGTCCAGCGGGCCGTCGAAGAGGACGGCGTCCTCTACCTGCGGGGCAAAGTCTCCAAGGTGTTCGAGGACAAGGGCAAGCTCAAAGTCTGGGGAGTTGACACCCTGACGGGAAAAGACATCGAAATAGCGGCTGACATGGTTGTCCTGGCTCAGGCGATGCGGCCTGCCCAAGGCGCCCAGGAGCTGGCCAGGAAGCTTAAGCTGGCCATGGATAAGGACGGCTTCTTAGCCGAAGCTCATCCCAAGTTGAGGCCGGTGGAAAGTGTGACCTCAGGGATGTTCCTGGCTGGGGCCGCCCAGGCTCCTAAAGATATCCCCGAAGCTGTCGCCCAGGCGAGCGGCGCGGCCGCTAAGGCGGTGACGATTCTCTCCCAGGAAAGGCTTTTTCATGCGCCGACAGTGGCCAGAGTTATAAGCAACCTCTGCACGGGCTGCGGGATGTGCGTCCAGGTCTGCCCTTATGAAGCGATTGCCCTCAAAGACGGAAAGGCTGAAGTCAACGAAGTCCTCTGCGAGGGCTGCGGGACCTGCTCGGCCACCTGCCTGAGGGCGGCCATTCAGGTGAAGAACCTCACCTTGCACCAGGTTCACGAAATGATCAACGCGTGTCTCGGAGGCTGAGGATGGCGGAGGAATTCGAACCAAAAATTGTGGCTTTTCTTTGTAAGTGGTGTTCTTCGGCTGGAAGCGACATGGCCGGCGTCTCGCGGATGGAATATCCTCCCAATGTTGTCCCCATCCAGGTCATGTGCTCCGGGAGCGTCTCGCCCCTCTATATTTTTTCGGCCTTCAACAAAGGCGCCGACGGCGTGCTCGTCTCGGGCTGCCATCCGGGCGATTGCCATTACATCAAAGGTAACTACTACGCCCGCCGGCGCATTCATCTCGTCAAGAAGCTCCTTGAGTTTATCGGTCTTGAGCCCCAAAGGTTCCAGATGTCCTGGGTCTCTGCTGCCGAAGCGACAAAATACACCCAAGTTATTAAGGAATTTGTCAAAGAGCTAAAACCTCTGGGTCCCCAGACAAAATTGAGGAGAAATCCCTAATGGCAAAAATCGAGGACCTTAAGGAAGAAGCGAGGAAGCTCCTCCGGGAAGGAAAGATCAAATACATCATCGGCTATGGGACAGGCAGCAACGGTTGGATGGCCGGCCCGGTTTTTATCAAAAATCCAGAGGATGTGGATAAGCTCGTCTGGGACCCCACCTGTGTTCATAACCTCAGCCGCTTCCTGGTCGACGAAAAGAGAAGAAAAGCCAGAGAGAAGCAACCCGATAAGAGGCCGGTTGGGATATTCGTCAAGGGCTGCGACAGCCGGGCCATCGTCGTCCTCCTCCAGGAAAAATTCATCGAGCGCAATGATGTTTATATCCTCGGAATCTCTTGTGAGAACGGCGGCGTTGTCGATGAGCATAAGCTAACCAGGAAGCTGAAGGGGGAAAAACCGAAAAAGATCGAGCTGAGCGACAACGGTCAGTTCGTCGTCACCACGGGGAATGGAAAAGTCGAGTTCCCCGTCGGGGAGCTGCTGGCCGAGCGCTGCCTTGAATGCCAGGCGAATTTTCCGGTCATCTCCGACATTCTGAGCGGCGAAAAAACAAAAAGACCGCCTGAAAAACCTTTCGGCTCTATCGAGAAAATGGAAAGGCTGTCGCAGGCAGACAGGTGGCGGTTCTGGAAAGAGCAGCTCAACAAATGCATCCGCTGCTACGCCTGCCGGTCAGTCTGTCCGATGTGTTACTGCGACGAGTGCGTGGTTGACAGCATCAACCTGGCCGTTTCGGCCGACACGACGGCCGAGGAAAAAGCCAACAAGGTGAAGTGGGTCCAGAGGTCGGCCGAGTCTTCCGAGAATTTCGTCTACCACTTTGTCCGGGCCATTCATCTGGCCGGCCGCTGCATCGATTGCGGGGAATGCGAAAGAGCCTGCCCGCTCGACATCCCCATCCGGTTCCTCAATAAAAAATTGGAAAAGGAAGCGAAAGAACTCTTCGGTTATGAAGTCGGCTTCGACCCTGCTCAACCCTCGCTCATCTCTTCCTTCAAAGATGAAGACCCCGGAGACTTTATCAGGTGAGATGATGGAAAAGATACTCGAAAAAAGGTCATTGCCCTCATGGGTGAAGAAGCTGGATTCCTGGACGGTCTATGCACCCCGGAAGGATGAAAACGAGCGCTGGAATTACGACATCGCAGGAAGCGACTCTGTCGGGCTCGATTTTACCGTCACGACACTTCCCGCCAAGGCCCTTATTTTCCCGCAACGGGAAATCTTCCTAGAATTCTTGAAAACGGCCGCGGAGAACCGCGAAACCCTCGAAGTCAAGGAGGTTCTCCCCGGAGAGAAGCCTGTTGTCATCTTCGGCGTCAGGCCCTGTGACGCCAAGGCTATCTCGCTCCTCGATAAAGTCTTCAGCGGGGATTTCGTAGATCCCTACTACTGGACACGCCGGAAGCAGACTATACTGGTCGGGTTAGCCTGCGGCACACCGCCCTGGGAGAACTGTTTTTGTCTCTCAACGGAAGGCTCTCCTCATTCCGAGGAAGGGCTGGACATCCTCCTGACCGACCTCGGTGACAGGTACTTTGTCAAAACTCTGACTGAGAATGGAGAAAAACTCGTCAACCGGGCCAAAGACCTGTTTAAAGAGCCCCGGCCGGAAGACAAGAAGAAAGTCAAGGCGGTCCACGCCGAAGCCGAGAAGAAAATCGTTCGCGGGATCAAAGGCGTTAAGAAGGACTTGGCGGCGAAACTCAGGGGAATGTTCGATTCTCCTCTCTGGGACGAAGAGTCGATGAGCTGCCTCCGCTGCGGCATCTGCACTTATCTCTGCCCCTCCTGCCATTGCTTTGACATCAATGACGAAGTGGACTCAGTTTCGCCTCTCCATGGAAAAAGGGTCCGGACCTGGGACAACTGCCAGTTCCCGGATTTCACCATGCATTCCTCCGGACACAACCCCCGGCCGGACAAAGCCTCCCGGCTTCGCCAGCGGCTCTTCCATAAATTCCAGTATTTCGTCGAAACCTACGATAAAATCATGTGCACCGGCTGCGGCCGGTGCGTCTCTCTCTGCCCGGTCGGGATTGACATCATCAAAGTCCTGGACAAGGTAAGCGACCATGGATCATAACGTCTATATTCCCAAGCTGGCCAAGATCATCCAGATTAAGGAAGAGGTGGGCGGAGCGAGGGCCATCAAGACCTTTCGGACCGTCTTTACTAACGGCCATGGCTTCGACCACCGCTGCGGCCAGTGCGCCATGCTCTCTGTCTTCGGCAAGGGAGAGTCGATGATCTCCATCTCCTCTTCCCCGCTGGTCAAGGACTACCTCCAGTTCAGCATCCTCAAGATGGGTAGAGTGACCAGCGCTCTCCACGAGATGGAGGTCGGAGATCTCATCGGAATCCGGGGACCGTACGGCAACGGGTTCCCCCTCGATCGATGGAAGGGAAAAAAACTTCTCTTCATCGGGGGCGGAATCGGCCTGGCGCCCATCTGGTCTGTCCTCCAGACTGCTCTGGCCAACAAGGGAGAATACGGCGACCTGACCCTAATTTACGGTGCGAGAACATCGAAAGACATCGTTTTTAAAGAAGAGCTGGCGGATCTCAAGAACAAGATGACTGTCTTCCTTTCCATCGACGTGGCCGAACCCGGCTGGGAGGAGTTTGTCGGCTTTGTTCCCCAGAACGTCTTGGACAAGAAACCCGCTCCGGCCAACACCATCGCCATAACCTGCGGCCCGCCGATCATGATCAAGTTCGTCATCAAGGCGCTCAAAGACCTCACTTTTGAGGACCAACAGATCTACACGACCGTCGAGAACAAGATGAAATGCGGCATCGGCAAGTGCGGACGGTGCAACATCGGCCTGCACTATGTCTGCAAGGATGGTCCGGTTTATTCCTGGGCAGAGCTAAAGAGACTGCCGCAAGAATATTGAGCCAAGACCCATTGAAGGAGAAGGAGATAAGATGATGGCAAAAAAGAAAGTGCCTCTCAAAAAGAAAGCCAGGCCAGCAAAAGCCAAACCCGAGCCTCTCGAACCTCCCAAAAAAATGACGACCGTGTTCATCATGGGCAAAGCCCACCAGGTTCCGGCCGACGCGACGATCATGGGGGCCATCGAATACGCCGGCTATCAGATCAAGCGCGGAGCCGGCTGCCGCGAGGGGTTCTGCGGCGCCTGCGCCACAGTCTACCGGCTGCCCGGCGATTACAAAATCTACACCGGCCTCGCCTGCACAACCCTCGTCCAGGAGGGCATGTGGTTGTCGCAGCT
>Ga0172364_10003011_pt1 | contig 13441 bp, 12 predicted proteins | sample LakKivSesite10cm_FD_114545 | JGI IMG/M metagenome (GOLD analysis project Ga0172364, IMG submission 114545) | Sediment microbial communities from Lake Kivu, Rwanda - Sediment site 10cm | ecosystem: Environmental > Aquatic > Freshwater > Lake > Sediment | place: Rwanda: Western Province, Lake... | reverse complement strand
TAGGGCATCTATGCAGACGGATATGCTGTCATGAAATGGAATCCTAAGCTTTGTATCCTTTAGCCCGTGATACTTAATCAAGCCTTGAATCGAATGCGCAACAGCAGTCGCCTTCATATGCCTTAACTCTCAAACATATTTTGGCGCCGAGGAAGAAGTTTTGATACGGATTTACTGGTAAAAAGGCGCTCCATTTATGCTTAGCGATAAATTAAACTACGTAGCCTAATCTTGAATCAACCTAGCCTACGTTCACAAAAAAGCATGTTAGGATGACGATGGGAGACCTTCAGAAGCTCTCGGCAAAAGATGCTAAACTTCAACTCATCTATTTATTTTATATAATTAATAACGTCTTTTCTTCTTTGTTTCGCTGGGGGATTTTCATCTTTGTATCCAAGTGCTATTGTGCAAATATGGTTGTATCCATCTGGAACCCCTAATTCTGTTTTTAGCATGTTACCTTTTTCAGATGCAAAGAGGAATTCGGAGGATGTCAATATGTGTGAACCTATGTTGAGGGATTCTGCTGCCACTAGAATATTTTGTGCTGCTGCTGCACAATCAATTTGAACGAAACGAGCCCTTTCATCTGCTGTAATTAAGATAACTGGGGGAGCATTGCCAAAGATACGGGTATTAGGATCGCTTGCCAGTTTCGCTAAAAAATCAACACCTGAATTCATCATATTTTCTTTTAGTATTCTTTCCATCCTCTCAAGCACATCTTTGTTTTGTATCACAGTGAAATGCCATTTTTGCTGATTCCCAGCGTTAGGTGCATGCAGAGCGCAGTCTAATATTTCCTGTAATTCAGAATCAGTTATTTGTTCTTCTTTGAATTTTCTGATGCTTCTTCTGTTTTTAATGGTGTTTATGGTCTCATTCATGGTATAATTCTCCTTTCTTTGTTGGAGAAATATGGCAGATATTGATATATGCATTTCCATCCTTCCCCCTCAACAAAGTGCATTACCTAAGAAACATCCTAAAATTGAGGCTTAAATGGCAAAATGGCGCTGGAGGAGAGGTTTCAGCACCAATTTACCAGTAAAAACCCATCATGGGCTTGGCGAGAGTTCGAAACTCTACTGGGATACCTTATGTGTTTGTACCCAGGCAAATGGACTAAATGTAATTCATGCGAAATCGTTGGACTTTGCGAGCTGGCTTTGGATTACTTAAAGAGTCTAAGACTTAACGACTCTAAAAAATGTTGCTTCAAAGAACAACCAACTGGAGAAGAAACACTATATCATATACTAGAATTTCCAAACGGACAGCAACATCTTATTAAGGAATTCAGTGAAAAGCAATATTTGGAGGAGTTAAAGAAGCAGATTCAAGCAGTCCATGTCTAAGAAAAATCCTTTGCATAAACCGTCGTGGAAAATTACTCTGCCACTTTGTCTACGCCCACATTTATAAAACAGAATTTCAAACAATATAACGAAAAACACTTGGTGGCTACATATGCGTTTCAAACCAATTTTGGAGAGGATTCTTGTTCCTATAGATGGAACATCAGGGTCACTAGCTGCCATGCAACTCGCTACATTGATAGCGAAAGTATTCAAATCAAAAGTAACAGTAATTCACGCCATATCAAACGAACTCACTTCACTCGAGTATCAGTACGCTTCGCTAATTACTGAAGGAAGTGGAGCACCATTTGGGAGCCCTTCACCAATACCTGCTGAGTTAATTAAAGTCTATAATGAAATAGAGAACTCTTTCTATCGAAAAGGCGAAGAGATTCTCAGACAAGCAGTAGCTTTTTTCAAAGAGCAGGGCATTGCTGCAGATGAGAAACTTGTCGAACATGTCGAACCTGCTACGGCGATAATGAAGCAGGCTCTTGAAGGAATTTATGACTTAATAGTCATAGGACGAAGGGGGGATGAAGAAAAAGGACCGCACCTCGGAAGCACCACTGTAAAGGTGGCACATCACGCCGAGATACCCGTTCTGATCGTCAGACAGAGTGGAAAAATATCGAACGTGTTAATTGCCTTCGATGGTTCACAGAATGCGGAAAGGGCTCTTCAATATGGCGCATATCTAGCCAAAAATATTAGAGCAAAGATGACCGTTCTATACGTTTGTCACTCTGAGCTTTCAAGGTTGAGACCTGAACAAGTCAGAGAAGCAGGAAATCACATCTTGTCGCGAGCTTCGGAAATCTTGGAAGAGACTAACTTAGACCAGAGAGTCGAATTAGGCAATCCAGCCGAGACTATAATTCATGTAGCACAACAAGGAGAGTATGACTTGATTGTTCTTGGAAGTAAGGGTCACGGCGCTGTTGAGAGATTTCTTCTGGGAAGCGTAAGTGAACATGTTATCCACTATGCAGATAGTTCTGTCCTGCTGGTGAGATAACTAGATCAAATATTGACTGTACATGGACGTGCATAAGCATGGAGGATTTTTACTGAAAGAAAAGGGTGCAGATTTCAGCCGCATGAAGACAGAAGAGGTTGTGCGGTTGCTGCAGTCAGATTCAAACAGAGGATTGAAATCAACTGACGTTCAGGATAGACTTAGGCAATACGGATACAATGAGGTGCCAGAAAAAAAGGTTAGCGCCACATTGAGGTTTGTCAAGAAGTTTTGGGGTCTTACCGCATGGATGCTTGAGGTCATAATGATTCTTTCGTGGTTCCTGCATAGATACGCAGATTTCTACATAGTAGCAGGGTTACTTGTCTTCAACTCGCTACTGGGTTTCGCCGAGGAACAGAGAGCATCAAACGCAGTAGAAGCTCTAAAAGAGAAACTTCAGGTAAATGCGAGAGTGCTCAGAGATGGTGTTTGGAAAATTGTGGCCGCCAGAGAACTCGTACCAGGCGATATCGTCAGAAATCGTTCAGGAGATTTTGTTCCAGCCGATGTCAAAGTGTTAGCGGGTGAGCTTGAAGTTGATCAGTCAGCATTGACCGGAGAATCGATGGTAGTAGAAAAGAAACCGGAAGATCTTCTCTATTCAGGCTCTATTGTGAAGAGAGGCGAATCTAACGGCATCGTTATCTCTACGGGGATCAAAACCTATTTTGGAAGAACCACCCAACTGGTTCAACTTGCTACACCAAAGCTCCATATGGAAGATGTTGTCTCAAACGTGGTTAGATGGTTACTGACCATAGTCATTGTGTTAATAGCGTTGGCTCTTGCCTTTTCGCTACTAGCAGGCAAAGACCTTTTGGAACTACTTCCCATAGTCCTGGTTCTCTTATTATCAGCTATACCCGTTGCTCTGCCTGCAATGTTCACTGTCAGCATGGCAATAGGCTCTATGGAACTTGCCAAAAAAGGCGTCTTGATAACGAGACTAAGTGCTTCGGAAGATGCTGCAACCATGAACGTCTTGTGCGCGGACAAGACAGGAACAATAACAATGAATCAACTGTCAATCGCAAACATAATACCACTAAACGGATTTAGTGAAGAGTTAGTGGTGTTCTATGGTGCTCTGGCTTCGCAAGAGGCAAATCAAGACCCGATAGATTTGTCATTTATAAGGGCGGCTAAGGAGCGAGGCCTCTTAGATTCTACGTATGAGCAAAAGAGTTTTGTTCCCTTCGATCCCAAGACACGAAAAACCGAGGCATTGGTGCAGAAACGTGATGAAGAATTCACAGTAATGAAAGGGGCTGTTGGTGCCATCGCGCAAGCATGTGGACTTGACGAAGCCGCTGTCAACCAATTGGAATCGCGAATGAGCGAGTTCGCCGTGAAAGGCTACAGAACATTAGCTGTCGCAAAAGCAGATAGCAGGAAACAAGCTAAACTTGTCGGCATGGTGACTCTTCGTGATACGCCTAGACCTGACTCAAAGCAGTTGATACAAGAACTCAAGAGTTTGGGTGTGTCCGTCAAAATGCTGACAGGCGACGCGCTTCCAATTGCAAAAGAAATCGCTAAAGATGTAGGGCTCGGAGAAAATGTGATCAAGGCGGCGGATCTGAAGGAGTTTCTGAAAGAAAGCCCAATAAAGGCGGCAGAAGAGGCTGACAGAAGCAATGGGTTCGCAGAAATCTATCCAGAAGACAAATACTTGATCGTGAAGAGTCTTCAAGCTACTAAGCACGTGATGGGAATGACAGGTGACGGCGTGAACGACGCGCCAGCACTTAGACAAGCAGAAGTGGGTATCGCTGTAAGTAACGCAACGGATGTGGCAAAGGGTGCAGCCAGCGTCGTTCTGACAAATGAAGGATTAACCAGTATCGTGGACCTAGTCAAGAACGGAAGAGTGATCTACGAAAGAATAACGGCATGGATACTCAGCAAGATAGTAAGAACCTTACAAATAGCGACCTTTGTAGTCCTTTCATTCCTTCTAACGGGCAACTATGTCGTGTCAGCTTTCGCCATAATACTGTATTTTTTCATGACTGACTTTGTGAAGATTGCATTGTCTACAGACAACCTTTCTTGGTCCAGAAAACCTGATGCATGGGACGTTACAGGTCTAGTGAAAGCGTCAATAATACTCAGTCTGCTTGTAATCGCAGAATCGTTCGCATTATTGTACATCGGCCTCAGCATTTTTCCTCTCAGTACAGATGACCAAACCCTTTACACGTTTACTTTTGAGACACTGTTCTATTCAGCCATGTTTCTAATATTCAATGTGAGAGAAAGAAGGCACTTCTGGAACTCCAAACCCAGCAGAACCCTGCTCACGGCAATGATATTAAGTATTGCGGCTGCAACCATAGTCGCGACAGTCGGAATCCCTGGCCTTACGCCGCTACCCTTTAGCGAAACTCTTTTCGTAATGTCCTTGTCTGCAGCCTTCTCGCTTGGACTGAACGACGCCGTCAAGTTTGTAATGGTAGACAAAACCAAGATAAGATGGTAATAACAGAAACAACAACCTAAAACGCTCAAGCTGACCCTTTTTATCTAAAATAGCCACAATTTAGCCTTAACTGGTAAAATGACGCCGGGGAAGGGATTCGAACCCCTGCGAGCCAAAGGCCCACTGGCTCACTTGTCTCCTATCCAGCCTCTCTGTTTGACTGGTGATCTCGAGGCCAGCGCGATAACCACTCCGCCACCCCGGCAAATAAGAGAAAGCAGCTTTCATTCTAAAAGGCTTTTTATCGGATAATTAGTAATGATGGAAAGAGCCACTGTTTCCCTTTTTTGCGTTTTTCCTTGTCCCATGCGTATAGTATTTTTGTTGCTTCGTTTGCGATTTTTATGGCGTTGTCCTCGCCTGCTTCTGGTTTGAATTCGTTTGTGCATCTGTTGGCGTAAATGGCGCAGACAGAGCATGCTCTTAATCCGTATAGGTTTGCTAAAGTATACAGAGTGGCTGTTTCCATTTCAAAGTTTAGCACTCCCGCTTTTTGTAGCGTAGGAAGCAAGTCTTCCATGTATAATGACTGCCCTTTGACCGTTGAGCGATTTTGCCCAGCATAGAAATCAGCGGTCGTTGCGGTTATGCCAACATGATAATTGTTTATGCCTAAGCTTTCAGCCGCTTCAATCAAAGCCAACATAACTTCGTAGCTGGCAACCGCAGGATATTCAGGCATAATGTAACAGTTACTTGTGCAATCAAGACGTACGGCAGCAGAAGAAAAAATCACGTCACCACAATCTATGCCTTTTTGTATGGCGCCAGTACTGCCAACACGAATAAATGTTTGCACGCCTAAACGTGAAGCCTCATTTACAACAATAGCCATGCAAGCTGGACCAATGCCACTTGACAAGGCAGAAATTGGAACGTTTTTGTATTTGCCTGTAAAACTGCGAAACTCACGGTGACAGGAGATTTCTTTGGCGGAATCCCAAAAACCAACAATTTTTGGAACACGATCTGGATTGCCTGGCACAAGCAAAAATTCAGCTAAATCCCCTTTTTTACAAGCAATATGATACTGTTTGCCGTCAGAAACTGTCTGATGCACACTTATTCACCACAATTAAGATTAAGAAATCAGCATTTAATAATATTGGAAATTTGGAGAAGGTATGTGTTGTCCAGCGAACAAAAAAGAACGAAATACGACATTTACGCAGACATTATAGAAATGATCGCCAAGAAGGATCTTTGCTCGTTAACTAGAATTTCTTACGGGGCAAACATGCCTGTAGATAGGACCAAGAAAGCCGTGAATTTTCTGGTTTCACACGGTTTCATAAGAGAAATAGCCATAGACGACCGCAGAAAATATAGAGCAACAAAATGGGGTCTGGAATATCTCGAAACATTCAAACGAATGAGAAAATTTTTCGCCGCGTTAGAAGAATAAAAATAGTAACAATTTGTGACTACAAAAAGTGTTTTCACAATGTGCGTCGCCTTTTAAGGCTTCAAAAGCTTAGTCTTTTTTAGGAAAAAAGAGGTGGTTAAAATGAAAGAATCAGTAAAAGTTGAATTAGACCAAAAACAAAAAACAAAGGAGAATGTCAGTTCAAGAACTCAAAAGCTGTTTGACGTTGCCAAAGGCATTCACCCTAAAATAGAAAATTCAGACCTAGCAATCGATTTCCCTGCATATGAGGCAGCGGAAGTTCTTAAGGAATACAAGATAAAAGCGGACCAAAGCAAAACCGAGGCAATCAAATTTGTGAGAAGGCAAATGGTAACTCGATAACAAGAGTGGTAACAAAACGTGAGTTTCCCTTTTAAACAGATAATTATAGAGTAAAATGGAGGAAATTGTATGGATAACAAAACATCCGTTCCATCAGGAAGCACATCAACAATAGACCATGTTGAAGGGGACTTGCTAGTAGGCAGACATTCAAAAATAAATGGAACAGGCAAACCGTCAACAGTGAAAGTTTCTGGAACCATATACTGCGAAGGAAACAACATCTTTGAAGGCAACGTCCTGGCGGAAAACCTAGAAGCAGAGGATGATGTGGCAATCCATGGAGATCTACAAATAAAAAACAGAATTGAAGTCGAAGAAGGGCACCTAGAAGTTTATGGGAACATGGCTGCGCGGCATATAGACATTGACGAAGCTCTCTATGTAAACAAGAATTTGACGGTTGAGGAAGTTGACGTCGGCGGAAGCCTAAAAGTTGATGGAAATGTAGAAGCTGAAGACATAGATGTTGGTGGAAGCTTTAAGGCCAGAGGAGAGACGAAGGCAGAGAAAATCGATGTGGGAGGAAGTGTTTCAATCGAATCTAAAGTGAACATAACAAAATTGGATGTAGGAGGGGCAGCGAAGGTTTCCGGCGGGGTAATTCAAGAAATTGATGTTGGAGGCAGTTTTGAGTCGAATAGCCCACTAGAATTTGAAAGCATAGATGTTGGTGGAATCGTAAGGCTTAATGGTAAAAACAAGGGCGGAAAAATAGACGTAGGAGGCTCATTCCGAGTTGAAGGAGACTTAGAGTTTGGAGAAATTGACGTAGGGGGAAAAGTCGAGATAACAGGTTCAAGCGAAGGTGACGAAATGGACGTAGGAGGCAAAGTGGAAATCGGCGGATCGTTAAAGCTTTCTGGAACCCTAGAAGTGGGAGGCAAAGCAGAAATCGGCGAAGATTTGACAGCAAAAAACATTGAAGTCGGCGGCGTAATTCGTTCAAGAAAGGCCACTGTTGAAGAGCGTGTAGAAGTTGGTGGATCGATAACAACGGTCAATGGTATGACTGCAAGGTTTATTGAAATAGGAAAAAGAGGCGAAGTTCGCGGACCTATAAAGGCAGATCAAGTCGTTATTGGGCGAGAAGCGCGGGCAGAAAACATTTATGGAAAAAAGATTTTCCTAAGAAGCGGAGCACAAGTAGAAAACATTTACGGTGAAAGCATCATAATCGAATCTAATTGCCAAATAAGTGGCGAATTACAGTACACCGTTGAACTAAAAATGAGCGAACATGTTTCATTAGCTAAAACACCACAGAAAGTAGATAAACTTCCTTTCTAAAAAGGGCAATTTAAAGTTTTTTCGGCATTACCAAGTCTGCTATGTCTACGCTGTGTTCATAAATCTGCCTCAGAATTGAAACTACCGCTAGAATATGTGGCAAAGCGTCAAGAGACTGCACTTTGGCAATTTTTTCGATGTTCGAAGACGTTTTTTCAACTTTTTCTCGAATAAGGCGCACGTTCTCAGCTAAACCTGTATCGCCAACTAAGAAGGCTTTTAGGGCATTTTCGTGGGCTTCAAAGCAAATCAAGTGAAAGTCGACAAGCGATTTCTTTAAGTCTTCACCTAGTTTTATGCCTTTTAACTCAACCGTTTTCATCGCCACTCGCACGCATTCGTCACCAATGGCTTCCACTAAACTCGCTACAAGGCGGTAGTCTAAGCATTCGATTGGGCGAACACCAAGTTTCTCGGTCAGGTTGGGATTTTGGATTATGGTGCGCAAAATCCGAACTAGAAGAAAGTGAAGTCTATTAACTTCGTCGTCGCGAGCTATGATACTTTTGGCCAAGTTTATGTCTCCGTCTACCAATGCATTAACAACATCGTGATGCATGCCAGCAGCGATTATGTAGCCTCGGCGTAAAATCTTTTCAGGGGGAAAGCTTGAAGGCTCTAACAAACATTGCATAACAATCCGTAAATAATCTTCCTCAACAATTTCCAATCCAATTAGCCGACTGACAGCTTTTTTAACAGTGTCTCGAACCTCAAAGCTAATACGATCCTTAGCCTCAACAGTGATAATGTCGAAGCCGAGCAAATACTTACCTATAATTTCACGACTCAAATAAGGATCAGGCTTCAAAGTAATGGTGCGGAGAGAAGGCTCAACTGCATACTCTGTGTCTATTAGGAGTTTACCGTCACTGGTTTCAGTAATCGCTACCACGGAGCCTCGTTTCAAACCATAGCGTTCAGCCCAAGGCTTAGGTAAACAAACAAAGAAGGTTCCACTAGGAGTACGTTGGACCTTTCGTAATTCACCCATTCACTTCACCACATCAATAGAGAGATGCATCTTCGAATGTAACGTATCTAAACAAAAATCCAATATATAAAAGTAGGCGCGAATATTAGAATTGAAAGCCAAAGTTATAATTGGTATAGACTTAGCAGGAAAACCAGAAAATCCTACAGGATGGGCGATTTGGAAAAACAAAAAAGTGAAAACAAGTCTGCTGTATATGGATAACCAGATAATTGAAGCCATAGCCCAGAGCAAACCAGAAATTATAGCAGTTGATGCCCCATTTAATCTTCCAAAAAAGGGAATTCTTAGGAAAGCAGATAGAGAAATGGTAAAGAATGGCTATCGTGTTTTTTCACCAATGCTTCCAGCAATGAAAATGCTTACAATACGTGCCATGAAATTGAACAGGCTAATCGCAGAAAAAGGATTCAAAGCAATAGAAGTGCACCCCACATCAACATGCAAAGCCCTAAGCATACCACCAAAAGACTGGGGAAAAATTCAAACAGCCCTAACGCAAATAGGTTTAGAAGGAGACCCCAAAGTGCGCACCTTAACGCCTCACGAAATCGATGCTGCAATAGCAGCTTTAACAGCACACCTCTACATGAGAAAACAGACAAAGGCTTTAGGTGATGAAGAAGGCTACATAATCATTCCAAAAAAGCAAGATTGGAGAACACTTCAAATATGACCGAGACTGGAAAACTGCAGAAAGCCATAGAATTGACAATTGCAGCAGGATACCAAATAAACAAAGAAGCTTTTGAATTCCTAAGCATATTAGCCAGTACACAAGACCCAACAGAAATAATGAGCAAGGCAATACACAAAATTGAAGACTTAAAAGAAAAGCCATTATTTATTGACAGAAGCTTCTTGGAACATCTAGTAGAACCCCCAGAACCAAAAAAGGAAACCCCTGCTCAATTATTAGAAGAACCACCCCAAATCCCAACAGAAATACGCATAACAGAGGGAAAAACGCAGTTCCGTCCATACGCAGAGGAAATTGAATCAAACATCAAAATAATTGACGACCCTGCCGCCAAATTAAGTTCAAGTGGAACGATGGAGGACTATCTGAAATACTTTCGAGACAGGTTTAAGCGAATAGAAAAGCTGTTGAGACAAAGGATGGATGTCAAAAGTGCAACATCCATTATCGACGCGTTAAAGGCTCCAGCGAACACTAAGCTCAAAATAATTGGAATGATAACAGAAAGGAGAGAGGCAAAACAGAAAATACTGCTGACTATTGAGGATTTGCATGCAAGCGCCTTAGTGCTTGTTTCTCAGAACTCATCAGCGGAACTCCTAGGAAAAACACGCTTACTCTTGCTTGACCAAGTTGTCTGTCTAAGTGTCGTAAAAACGAGAAGCAATCTCTTAATTGCTGAAGACATAACCTTTCCAGATGTCGCACAAAAGCCTCAACACAAGGCTCCAATTCCAGTCTATGCGGTGCTCACCTCGGACATGCATGTGGGAAGCACAAAATTTCAGAGAGAAGCTTTCAGTCGCTTCATTATGTGGCTTAACGGCCGATATGGCGACGAAAAAATGAGGGAAACAGCAAGCCACGTCAAATACGTGCTAATAGCCGGAGACATTGTAGACGGAATAGGAGTTTACCCCAATCAGATAAAAGAACTTGCAATCAAAGACATCTATGGACAATATAAGCTTGCCGCAAAATACATCGAACAAATCCCCGACTATATAGAAGTGATAATCATCCCCGGAAACCATGATGCCCCGAGAAAAGCCCTGCCTCAACCCGCAATATCAAACACTTTCCTTGAAACGTTACAAGAATCAAGAAAGATATATTCTCTTGGAAACCCCTGTCTCATAAGTCTCCACGGCATTGAAATATTATTAGACCACGGCCGCAGCCTAGATGATGTTATCTCAACAGTTCCAGGCATGACCCCTGACCATCCAGAAAAAGCAATGAAACTGCTGTTACAGTGCCGTCATCTTGCACCAGTTTATGGTGGGAAAACAATGTTGTCGCCGGAAAGCAGGGACCCCTTAGTTATTGAGCGCATTCCAGACATATTTCACGCTGGCCATATACACGCGTTGGGATACTGCAGTTACCGTGGAGTGCTAATTATTAACTCAGGGGGATGGCAGGAACAAACAGACTATATGCGAAGACTCGGTTTTATGCCAACATCAGGAAAAGTTCCTGTGGTAAACCTTCAAACGTTAGAGGTTACTGTTGTTCCGTTTATTTAGGATAGCCCGCGGGCGATTAATCGTGCAACGCGTATTGGTTCGGGGACTCTGCAACAAACAGACAGGGATTGAATAACGTTACAAGCCCGCTTGACGCCAACACCTATCGTTTCAACATAGATTGGTGGTCCATCAGTTAAGACAACCACTTTGTGGAAAGAACCTAATTTCTCAAGCACTTTCCAACGTATTCTCCAATCTTTAAAGTGCGTTTTTAGAGCGCAGTGAACTGCATCGTTGTCAGGTTTTGTTCGCGTTACTATAATAACTGGTTTCTCGAATTTTTCATGAATTGTTGTTGGATCGATTATGTTGAAGCCTGCAAAAGATGCGCCAGCAAGCATGACAGCAGCAAACTTCCACCCATTCAAGATTTCCATGAGCTTCTCGGTTGCATCTAGACCGTCGACAGTTATCTTTGTAATTCTAATTTTCTCAATGTCTAATCCCTTAAACAAAACAGCTGCAAGTATTGTTCTTCGTGTTGTGCCTTTTTGAAAACTTCCGTCCTCAACTCCTACTATTGGAAAGTTTCGAAAGGCATTTCGGTGCATAACCAACCAAACGTCCAAGCCTATTGTCATTAACAAAGACATCTCTAATAAGAGTGCGTGTTATCTCCAACTTAATCTTCTTTGTGCGCCCATATCTTCCCATGCTAACAATTTTCGAATTCAATAGACCCATAGAATCAAGTTCATTCACCAACGTACTTAACCGACGTTGGGTTAATGGCGTAACGCCTAATTCTCCACAAAGCTCAAGGTAAACTTCATAAATCTCACCAGTAATGACCCGATTGGTATCTGCTTCTCTTAAATGATGAATGCTTAAAACCGCGAGTTTTGAGTGTAAAGGCAAATTTTGCAGAGCCTCAATAACACGATTGTGTTCAATGTGTTTTTCAGCCTCTCGAACATGCTCTTCGATTACAATGTTTACGCCTCTTCGCTCAGCAACTTCACCAGCAACTCGTAGTAAATCCAGTGCCCGTCTCGCATCACCATGCTCTGCAGCGGCCAAAGCCGCACAAATACTTAAAGCACCATCAGACAAGGCGCCATCGTGAAACGCCAATTTAGCACGCTCAGAAAGAATATTTTTTAATTCACCAGCGTTGTAGGGACTAAAAACAATCTCTTCTTCACTAAGTGAACTAAAAACTCGAGGATCAAGGAACTCTTTCAGCCGCAGGTCATTGGATATACCAGTAAGAGATGTCTTGCTTTTGCGCAAGGTCTCATTTATCCTTGTCAATTCATAGAGAAGGTTATCGCCATGTGCTTTTATCAAAGCATCGATTTCGTCCAAAACTACAATGAGGAGAATCTTGGAGCCATCCAAACCTTCTTGGAACCTGTCAAAAACCTCTCCGACTGATAGTCCTGTAAAAGGAACAGATATGCCTATTCTTTGGCATAAACTAGCAAAAACGCGATACTCGGTTCCTGCTAAGCGGCAGTTTATATAACAGAACTTAACAGGTGCATTAAATTCCTTCGCCTTAATCTCAAGATAATTGAGCACGTATTTTGTTGCAGCCGTCTTTCCTGTTCCTGTTTTTCCATAAATAAAAACGTTTGAACCTCTAGCCCCTTTAAGAACAGGCGCCATAGTTTCGCCAATCTGCCTAATCTGTTCATCTCGATGCGGCAACTTGTCTGGTAAATAGTCGTGCCGCAGAACCTCTCTATCCCTAAAAATCTTTACGTTGTTAACAGATTTTGTGAATACATCATCAAGTACATTAGTATCGTTCATTATAATCCCTCGTAAAGCAAAGGTAATGCTTTGTTTTTGTCTGTAGAAATTAAAATCTGTCATACAAAAAACTAAATAAACGAAGCAAAAATCCTAAAGGAAAAGAGAAAGGCTAAAGTCAAAGGCTTAAAGAACAAAGACACACCCCTAAATTTCTTGTAGAAACCACTAGGCAACAAACAACATTCCTTTCTATTTAAAATTTGAAAGGGAAGTATACTCTGAAACGTAAGAACACTCTAAAGTACACTATAATCATTACGGTAGAATTTTTTAGATAAGCGAAAATAAAAAATAAAGGCAACAAACACAAACTTCGAGAGCCTTAGCGTTCCATCGGAAAATAAGGGGTGCCCGCTCTTGTTAATTTTTAAAATTAGTTCGACTTTGTTTCGTCGTATTCCCTCTTTACTTTGACTGCTTCACTTTTCAAGTGAAGTAGTAAGTGCCCAATAATTCTGCTTCGATGCACTATGCAAGTTCACAAAGTTACGAACGATCTGTGAAATTAACTTGAGACTGCGTCTTTTTTGGCTTTGTTTGGCTCGTT
>Ga0172364_10003008_pt1 | contig 13445 bp, 14 predicted proteins | sample LakKivSesite10cm_FD_114545 | JGI IMG/M metagenome (GOLD analysis project Ga0172364, IMG submission 114545) | Sediment microbial communities from Lake Kivu, Rwanda - Sediment site 10cm | ecosystem: Environmental > Aquatic > Freshwater > Lake > Sediment | place: Rwanda: Western Province, Lake... | reverse complement strand
GCAAGAAACGCAAAATAGGCAAGTATATCGTTGACGTTGCCCCATATCCCTAATTGTTGCTCCGTTGTAGAGCGCGTTAACATGAGAGTAAAGACTAAGCCTGTGCCTACGCTAAGCATTCTAGCAGCAAATACTATGAAGCCAGAGTACTGAACTCTAATTTCGCTTTTTGTCAAAGCATTTCACGTTGTGCAGGGTAGGTTTAGGTATGGTTTTTATGTTTAAATGTTTTTAAGCATTGGTTCTGTTTGACAAGGTTAGAGAAAAAGATAACGCTAGAAGGAAGAAAGCGCTTTGAAGTTTGTATGTGGCGTAGTAGTAAAGGTTAGAGATGAACAAGATGCAATTGAAGATAGTCTTTTGATTCTGTTAGATCAATCGCTGAACTGTTATTGAAAAAGTTATGATTTCGAATTTCTAAAATTAATTTTGGAGTTTAACGAGAAACGAAAGGAAGAAATCAAAGATGAACAAAGTAAATGAAGAAATTGAAAAAGCAAGAGAGGGTTGAAGCCCTCGAGAAAGATATATCAAGGTTAGAACCTTTGTTGAAACAAGACACATAAAAAGGTGCAAAAATGAAGGTAGTTATGATAAACGACTGCGCCTTCGTTGGAGAAACCTTACTTAAGTACATGCCGCCTGACATAGGTAAACAGCACATTAAGCGCAGCAGAGGCTTGTGGAGCAAAACATTCGGTATAGCCTATAAAATTCTTCGAGCCAAGGCGGATGTATATCACGTGTACTATCTACTCCAAGACTGCTATATCGCATCAAAGCTAGGAAAGAGACCGCTGATTGGGCATGCCATGGGCAGCGATTTGCGCCAGCAGTTGAAAAGCAAGAAATGGAGCCCAATAGTTAGAAGCAACCTCAAAAGCTGTGACAAAATCTTTGTGTGCCAGCCAACCATCCTAGAAGACGCTAAAAGTTTCAACGAAACTGCCGAATATTTTCCGATACCCTTCGACCCTAAACTTTTCTTCCCCAAACCCTTTCCACAAGACAAAAGGAAAAAACAGGTTTTCATAGCTTCGATTCATAATTTTGCAGTTAAAGGGACAGACAAGTTCCTGCGCGCCTTAGCTTTAGTAGACGCTCCATTGACTGTGAAGACCTTACGCTTTGGAGCAGACCTCGACAAAGCCCAGCACTTAGCCAAGAAGCTTGACTTGGAGATTAGCTTCATAGACAGGGTAGAGCACGACAAGATTAATGAGCTTTATTGGGAGAGTGATCTAGTTTTGGGCAGCTTTGGCGTGGGACAACTAGACACCGTCGCTATCGAGGCTATGGCTTGTGGGCGTCCGCTGATTCACTCCATCTTCAAGGAGTTCTTTCCGCAATGCCCGCTTGAAAGGCTTGAAACAATTGAATCAGCAACCAAACTGATTTCCAAGCTGCTTGTCGATGAAAAAGAAAGAGAGAGACGAGTTCAAAGGCAACTTGAATATGTAAATGGAGCACACTTAGCACCTGTTCTAGCTGAACGATTAATGAAAGTGTATTCTGAACTGGTCTCTCGCGATGGTTTTAAGAACTGAGAACTCGAATAGACTAAAGCGGAGGGCTGCTTATTTCACAGGAACTAGCCTCAAAGAGAATTCTCATAACTGGTTCAAGTGGCTTCATCGGAAGTTGGCTGCGCAAAGCGATTCCGCACGCAGACGGCCTAAGCCGAACGCCATCGCCAACCACTAACATTATCGGGGACATACTCAATCCTCCGGTTTCGATCGATGAATATGATGTAATATATCATTTGGCAAGCATCGTCGGCACGAGCGTAAGCATGCAGAACCCACTGGCCACTTACAAGGTGAATGTTTGCGGTACTCTGAACCTTGTGCAGTCTTTCAAAGGACTTTTCATCTTCCTCTCGACCGTTGGCGTATACGAACCCCTAAAAAACCCATATTTCCTCTCAAAATACGTCTGCGAAGAAATCGTCAGGGCTGCACCATGTAAGCACATAATCTCCAGACTAGCCAATCCCTACGGAGAAGGTTCAAAATCAATTATCCAGAAATGGCTAGAAGCAGAACGAATCCAAATTTACGGTGACGGAAACCAAACACGAGACTTCATCTACATAGAAGATATAATCGATGTACTCGCAAATCCTCAGAGGCTACAGCTGAACAAGACTTATAATGTGGGCACTGGGGTGGCAACAACTCTCAACGACTTGGCTGAGATGATTGTTAAACTAACTCAAAAAAAGACCATAGAACACTTGCCTTCAAAGGGGTTCGAAATTTACGAGACAGTCATCAAACCTGATATAACCTGCACAACTAACCTAAAAGAGGGATTGCAGAAGTGTTTGAAAAAGAAGGTTACTTAGGTTTTTCCCAATCTTCAAATCGGTAATTCTTGTACCAGTCCACGAGCTTTTCCAGTCCTTCGTCAAAACTGTACTTCGGTTGCCATCCTAGCAGTTCTTTCGCTTTCTTGTTGTCTGCTACGAGTCTTCTAACCTCGCCAGGTCGTGGTGCAACATGCACGGGCCTTAGCTTCTTCGCTCCGAGCAGTTCGATTATTTTGGTTGCAATACTTATGATGGTCGTTTCCTTTCCCGTTCCGAAGTTAACTGGCTCCCTGATTGGCTCTTTGGACTGCAGAATCGACTCGTAAGCGTTTATCGCATCCTCAACGTACAGGTAGTCTCTGGACTGTTTTCCATCGCCGTAAATTAATGGTGGTCTCCCACTTAGAACCCGCTTGGCAAAAATAGATATTGCACCACCATATCCGGTGTCCTTCTGCCTCGGGCCGAAAGTGTTGAAGAGTCTGGTGATGCAGATGTTGATGCCGTAGGTCTGTATGTAAGCGTGGCACATTCTGTCTGCGGCTAGCTTGCTGGCTCCATACGGGTGTTGCGGGTCCAAGGGATGTTTTTCGTCCATGGGCACATATTGGGCTGAACCGTAAACTTCACTCGTAGACGCGAAAATCACTTTCTCCACATCGTATCTTCTTGCAAGCTCCAAAACGTTGAGTGTGCCTAGAACATTTGTTTCGTAGGTATCATGCGGCTCGATGATAGAACGGTCAACATGAATCTGAGCAGCCAAATGTACAATGGCCCCTATGCCGGATGAGACTATTTTCTCAAGCATGTTGAGATCTCTAACGTCACCATTAACCAGCTTGAAGTTCTTGTAATTCAGCAAAGCCCGGATGTTTCCTAGGCTGCCATTAAGGAAATTGTCCAGACACACGACTGTGTAGCCTTTCGAAACGCATCTTTCAGACAAATGGCTGCCTATGAATCCTGCGCCGCCTGTGATCAAAACTTTTCCGATCAACTTTTCACTTCCATGCAGATTTACGTGATTAGCTCGGCTTCTTGAGTATTCAATCGTCTGCATTAATTAATTTTTGCCATTGCTGGAACAAGAGCAAAAAAATCAGCTTGTCGAAGAAATCTACTTCAAGTCTGCACACGGTCACTTTTGAAGGAAATGCTTGAACGTGTGTTTTTATACCATTCAATCGTTTTCTTCAAACCTTCCTCTAACTCGGTTTTGGCTTCAAATCCGAATTCCCTTCTAGCTTTCGATGTGTCAAGACATCTCCTGGGTTGTCCATCTGGTTTTGAAACATCGAATATTATCTTGCCTTGGTATCCTGTGAGCATCGCTATTTGGTGCGCTAATTCTTTTATGGTGATCTCCCTGCCGGCACCTAGATTTACTGGATCTGGCTTGTTATACTTCTCAGTTGCTAAGAGAATACCTTCCGCTGCATCTTCTACGTATAAGAACTCTCGCGACGCTTTTCCTGTTCCCCATACGACAACTTCGTTCTTTCCCTCAGACCTAGCTTCCACGAATTTTCTTATGAGCGCAGGAATCACATGTGACTGTTCCGGGTCAAAATTGTCTCTGGGACCGTAAAGGTTGACAGGAAGTAGATAGATAGCGTCAAATGCATACTGGTCTCTATAGGCTTTGGCTTGAACCAACAGAATCTTCTTGGCAATACCATATGGCGCATTCGTTTCTTCTGGATAGCCATTCCACAAGTTTTCTTCTCTGAAAGGAACTGGAGTATATTTTGGATACGCACATACTGTTCCTAACGCCACAAATTTTTCTATTCCCTCTTCTCTGGCTGCTTCCATGAGCTGAATTCCCATTAATGCGTTGTCATAAAAAAGAGTCGCAGGGTATTTCGAGTTAAATCCTATACCGCCTACTTTAGCTGCCAAATGAATAACAATGTAGACGCCCTTAACGGCCTTAACGCAGTTCTCCCGCTTTTTCAAATCTAATTCTTTGCTTGTTGGTGCCCGAATCATTTCGGGGTCCACGCCTCTTTCGCGCATCAATTTTTCAACGATGAAAGAGCCCAGAAATCCAGCTGCGCCAGTTACCAGTATTTTTTTGCCCGCCCAGAACGTCATGGTTAATCCACCTTCCACCACTTGTTTGGAAACTTGCTTTGCAGAATTTTGTCTCCTTCTCCAGGAGGTTCCAAACCTCTTTTGCGCAGGTCAGCATCAACCATTATCTTGACTAGATCGTTGAACTTGATCTTCGGAGCCCATGCTATCATATCTCGGGCTTTTGTTGGATTCGCCACCAACTCCTCAGTTTCAGTAGGTCTGAAATATCTGGGGTCAATTTTGATGTATTTTTCGTGGTCTAATCCAACGTATGAAAAGGCTTGCTCAACGAACTCCTTAACGGAATGCACTTCACCGGTTCCTAGAACAAAATCGCCGGGTTTTTCAAGTTGAAGGATTTTCCACATTGCTTCTACATACTCAGGAGCGTATCCCCAATCTCGTTTTGCATCCAAGTTCCCCAAAAAAAGAGCCGCCTGCGTTCCAGCTAGTATATTTGCTACGGCCATGGTTGTTTTTCTCGTGACGAAAGTCTCTCCTCGACGAGGCGCTTCATGATTAAAGAGGATACCATTAGATGCGAAAAGCTTGTATCCCTCTCTATAGTTCACAGTCATCCAATAGGAATACACCTTGGCAACTGCATAGGGACTTCTAGGTTTGAAGGGAGTGTTTTCATTTTGGGGCGGTGGCGAGCTTCCAAACATTTCGCTGCTTGAAGCTTGATAAAACCTGATGCTCTTATCACTTCTCCTGATAGCTTCCAAAATTCTTGTGGTACCCAACCCTGTTGTATTTCCTGTATATTCGGGAATGTCAAAGCTGACACGAACGTGACTTTGGGCCCCAAGATGAAAAACTGCGTCTGGCTTTAGGTTGTATATTAGGTTTGATATCTGTCCAGAATCTGAAAGATCACCATAATGAAGAAACAGTCTCGCGTGTGGATCATGCGGATCTGTATAGATATGGTCTATTCTTGCCGTGTTGAAGGTGCTGGCTCTTCTGATGATTCCATGTACTTCGACCCCTCTTGATAGCAGGAATTCTGCTACATAAGAGCCGTCTTGTCCAGTGATTCCGGTAATACATGCTTTTTTCATAGAATCCCTCGGGATCCTATTGGCATACCAGAATGGTTTACCCTATTAATTCTTTTTGCTGATTGTGGCTCTGTCTCAAAATAGTTGTTTTGTTACGGAAGTTAGGAGCTAAATTATAAGAGGTAGATGTTAAACCAGCGGAATTAAACACTTTTCGAATCAGCCTAAGTGAATTTAGAGATGGAGTCGCTGTTTGTTGACTTCGATGCACTCAGATTTGATCGAATCTATATTGAAGAGATAGTCGTTCACAGAGAGGGGAAAGTCTTCTTGCTGCACAAACTATCCGAGACGCTCTTCTGGTCGCGTAAGGTTAATATACATTTATATATATCGCGCATTTGAAAGCTTGTTGCATGAGAACCGTTTATCTTAAGGGACGGTCTCGAGGCGGACCTTTCCATTCTCTCTACAGAGAGTTGGTAGAATTTCCTCCTGAAGGATATTGCTTTCTCTCTGAGAAACCGAAATCATTGAGACTTCAGCAACCAAATTATGGTCTTACCCGAAACCAGCAGATGATCATGCGACTCGACAGAAAACTGCGAAGCTCAGCCGTCACTTGGGGCGTGTGGAATGAAACAAAAACAATGGGGTATATTCTCGCCAAAAGACTTAGAGATCGCAAGTTTAAAACTTTACCAGAAGCTGGAGCAGATCTGATTTACTGTTCACAGCAGCTACTATTCGCAGAACTGCCTTGGGTTGTCGACGTTGAATATGCTAACGAACTTGTAGGGGGCAACGAAATCAAGGTCGTCAGAAGATTTGTTCAGAAGTGTTTAGCCTCGAAACATTGTAAGAAAGTTATTCCATGGAGCAACTGGGCAAGAAGAACGCTGAACAACAGCATGAAATGCGATTCCTTTAAAGAGAAAATCGAAACAGTGCATTTCGGAATGAGACCGAAGAATATGGTCAAGAAAAAGGTAGACGACAAGGTGACCCTGCTCTTTGTCGGTAGCATAAACCTTTACAACGCTTTTACCTTTGAAGGCAAAGGAGGAGTCGAAGTAATCAAAGCATTTCTGGAGCTACGCAAGAAATATGACAGAGTAGAATTAGTGTTAAGGTCTTGGGTTCCTCCTGCGATAAGAGCGAAGTATGCAAATAATCCTGATATCAAAATACTTGATTCGCCCCTAAGTAAGGAGGCGTTAGCCAGACTTTACGCCTCTTCAGATATCTTCCTGTTTCCATCACATTTTAACCTAGGAATGGCTATTCTTGAGGCGATGAGCTATGAACTGCCCGTGATTGCCCGCAGGGTATACGATATTCCTGAGGCTGTCGAAGACATGAGAACGGGCTTACTGTTGGATCCGCTTCCGACCCTGCCTTACTACATGTGGAACGGAGCACCGAATAGCCATAATAGAAAATTTCTTGCGGGTGTTCGCAAGTACAGACTTCAACTGGTAAACCAAATTGTTGAGAAAACTTCTCTTTTAATTGAAAACGCTCCTCTCATGAGAAGACTTGGACGACAAGCCAGAGCCTCGATAGAAGAAGGCAAGTTCTCCATAAAAAACAGGAATACGAAACTAAAGCAAATATTTGATGAAGCGGTAAATGCAAACTGAGTACTTCTTGAGACAAGTTGTGTAGCCCATCCCTGCGCCCGCTTGCACGGGATTCTGACGCTCAGACGCTACTGCAAGCCTTTTGCCATTGAGAAGTGGAAAGCCCAAATGCTTTATCTTGCGATATACCGGCAAGGCTGGTGCAAACACCTGATTCTTGCATGGCATACCAGAAGGTTTGCTTACGCGTTCTCTTTTGACATCCGCTTCTTAAAATAGGAGATACTTTGGTTGATCCCTTCGCTTAAGCTAACCCTAGCTGACCAATTCAGCTCCTTTTTGATTTTTGTCGTGTCGAGCACTATGTAGGGCTGATCTGAAATCGATGGACGGAATGGATACCCAGGAGGGTAAGATCCGAACTTAATTTTTTTCTGATCATACCCAATTTTTTGGGCTACTAGTTCAGCTAGGTCTCTATTGCTTATGCCAATTCCTGTTCCTGCATTGTAAACCTGGCCATTTGCCTTGGCATCTTTGATAGCAAGTAAGTAGGCATTTACATGATCTTCCACATACATATAATCCCTGACCGAGTCGGGCGAGCCAACGTATGTTTTCCCGCCTCTCAACATCTGAGTTACCAGGTATTCAATCATGAAACTGGTATCAAATTTCCTACCGTAAGAGTTTGCAGGTCTAAGTATAGACCCGTTCAAGCTGTATGTGTGAAACATCATCTGCAAATAAAGATCAGCTGCGGCTTTGCTGACCGCATATGGACTGGTCGGTCTCAAGGGCAAGCTTTCTCTCAGAGGCTCTTTTTTTTGCAAACCGTATACCTCTGCTGTTGAAGCAGCAACTAATTTTCTAGTTTGTGAGTCAGGAAGTTCAAGCATGGCATGCGCCACGTTCATCGTGCCCACAAGGTTCGCTTGTTGATATTCAAAAGGGCGCTCAAACGAGTCACGAACAGGAGTAAGAGCAGCCAAGTGGACAACAACATCCGGACACACAGTTTTCATTGCGTTGCGAATGGACGCATAGTCTGTGATGTCTCCAGAGAGTAGAGTTATGTCTTTCAGAATCTTCCCAATGACCTCTAGGTTCCTGTTCGCTACGCGACGGACAACTCCATAAACTTCGTCTCCGTTGCCAACCAGTTTTTCTGCCAGATGACTGCCTATGAAACCCAATATTCCGGATACAAGTACTCTAATCTTCTACACTCTCCTTATCGATTTGAACTCCTTTTCAGCTACAGATAAATCCTTGACGCTATTAATAGTTAACCATCGTTCATTCTGGCTTAGCTTGTAAGCTTTGAGAAGCCTCTTTTTCGCAAGCGACGGAAATGTTATTTTCTCCATGGATCCGCTCACGGGCAGGTAGTCGTAGATGGCGTGGTTAAAGACATATATGCCTGCGCTGACAAGTTTATCTTCAAGAACTGGTTTTTCCCTGAATTCAACGATGTCGTTTCCATTGATTTCCAGAACTGCGAAAGGCGAATGCATGGGTGAGACAGCTATTGTTGCGACGGACTTATGCTGCAGATGGAACGCGAAAAATTTCTCAAGGTTCAGATTGGTCAGTTCATCCCCGTTCATGGCTAAAAAGTCCTCGTCAGATACATGTCTTTTGATGGCAAGCTGAAATCCTTCGCCAGTTTCTCCCTCTTGCGTGTGCTCACTAAAATCCACTGTTAGACCCCACGAATTTCCCTTAACGTAGTCTATTATCGCCTCCTTACGATACGAAACGCCAAGGACAACGTGGTCGAGACCATGGTCTCTTAGCCAAGTTAGTGTCCAGTAAATCAGAGGTCTTCCATTTATCGGAATCATGCACTTAGGCAAGTCTTCGGTCAAAGGCCGCATCCGGAGACCGGCACCGCCGACCAAAATGACAGCCGTTCGAATCTTAATCGGCATCTTCACATTCTCCTCTATCGAGTATTTTTAAAAGTAGGTAACTAAATATTTAAACCTTAAATTCGCGATTTGAAGATACAATGAGTGCGAAACAAGCTATGAGAATAGCTATGATTCATACGCCATTTGGCGCACGTGCAGGTGCAGAAAGACAGATATTGAAGCTCGCAATCGAACTGGGAAGAATGGGACACGAAGTTGAGGTTTTCACAAACGGCATTAACGAACATAGTTATCCCGAATTTTTCAGGAAAGTAAAGGTAAATGTGATACCTCACCCACTGGCAGGAAAATTGCCACGTGGACTAACTCCTCAGATAGCTAACCCAAAAATCAGGCTCACACCATCTCGTGAAGTTCAGAGGGGCCCCAGTTTGAGAAGATGGATGAGACAATTAGTAGGACGACAATTCTACACATCTGAAGTTCCAGCCATGTTTGAATTAGGAAGGAAAATACCCAAAAGATTTGACATAATCAACAACCATAACTTCCCAACTGAATGGGCTGGTTTTATAGCCAAAAAAAGGCTAAAGGTGCCACTTGTGTGGATGTGTAATGAACCCCCACTCTGGTTCTTTATCCCTGAACAAAGGAGGGGCCTGCGCAAGATCAACTGGCCACTTCTTGAGTTACTGGATAAAGCAGTAGTCAATTATGTTGATGAGATTATGGTCCTGTCACATGTCTCCGAGGAATATGTAAGAAGAGCTTATAATAGATTATCCAGAGTGGTAAGAACGGCAGTAGATGCTGAGTTATTTCACAACGCCAATGGAGAAAACCTGAGAAGGAAATATGGCTTTGAGAATTCCTTTGTGTTATTGTTTGTTGGCGGGAGTGTATATGCACGAAGAGGCGACATCGTCAGAGCACTTCATATTTTGTCCAAGAAATATGACAACATTAGGTTGATCCTTGACACTGTGAGAGAACGAGAAACGTTAACAAGTCTCAGCGAAAAATTGGGTGTGAGAGACAAAGTCCTGTTTCTTCACAGTACCAGCGACACCGAACTTGCTGAAGTTTATGCTGCCTGTGACGTATTTGTCTATCCTTCTTCAGCTAGCCCATGGGGATTGGTCGTTACTGAGGCTATGGCTGCCAGCAAACCTGTAATAATTTCGAAGCTGGTGGGAACATCAGAAATTATACAGAATCACATTAATGGAATAGTTATCGACTGGGCAAAACCAGAAGAAATTGCGAAACAAGTTGAAATGCTGATAAACAACCCAAAGCTAGGCAGAAAGCTAGGAGAAAACGCTTACGCATACGTCAAGAATAATCTCTCTTGGGAAAGATATGCCAAGAACGTTGAAAACGTCTTTCTAGAAACAATATCACGTTCAAGAGGCAATCAGTGATTACTAAGCAAGCACTCTTTCAGTCCAAATCAGTTAAAAGGCTTTGTCATTATTCTTAGGATCTTTTAACTATTGTTTTGGGTTATTATTCTGAACTCTGGTATGGCAACTATCATTTTTCCGCCTTTTGCGAGAAAATCTTTTTCCTGATCTTTAATCTCTTCAATAAAGTGGTAAGGCAGAACAAACAAATAATCCGGCTTCTCTTCTCTATATTTTTCAATGGATATTATAGGGATGCTTGTGCCAACTATATACTTGCCCCATTTATCTGGATTTTTATCGACCGCCGCCTTAATTAATTTATTATCTATTTCCGTATATTGCAGAACAACTAAGCCGCGAGTAGACGCCCCATATATAAAAATTTTTTTCCCTTTCTTTACTTCTCGACCCAGAAATTTCATTAAATCGTTTTTTGTTTTTTCTATCCTTTTTGCAAATTTATCATAAGCTCTATTATTGTATAATCCCATTTTTTCTTCGTAAGCCTTTAGCCTTCTCAGTTTTTCTTCTGCTCCAGGAAAACTCTTTATTTTTCCCCCTTTATGCCTTATATATATTCTGAAACTGCCACCATTTACATCATTAAGTTCAACATCAAATGCTTCCATGTTATGTCTATCCAAGAGATTTGAGAGAGATAATAGTGAGTAATATTCAAGATGTTCATGGCAGATGTTATCAAAAGTGTTGTTTTCCAACATCAAGCCCAAATAATTCATTTGTATTATCCATACTCCATCCTTATCCAAGCATTTTTTTACGTCTTCGACAAATGTATTTGGATCTTCCAAATCATAGAACATGGCTATACTTGTCATCAATTTTGCTTTCTTATCTCCGAATTCCTTTTTGAATGCCTCAAAGTTAAAATAATCATTGAGTATCTTAGATGTTCCTTCGATCCCCAACTTCCACAAGTTTGAAGGCTCAAAACCGACAGTCATCAATCCTGGGGTCTTAAATTGTCTCAGCAGTGTTCCGTCATTTGATCCAATATCGACGACCAAGTCCCCGGGAGACAATTTAACCAGTCTTTCAGCAGAAGACATGATGTCGGCTAATGCGTTCACCATCGTTATGCTTATTCCGGACTTGTACCAGTATTTTCTATATAAAATATCGCGTTCTACGGTATGTTTTAACTGCAATAATCCACAGCCGCCATCTTTTACGTTGCAGAGAACCAGTTCTAAAGGCCCCTTCAAATAGTCTTTATTCGGGTCTTCCACAAAATTAGTTATAAATTGTTCTCCCAAGGACAATATTGGAACTAGCTTGTTTGACCCACAAACTCTACAAGTTCCTCGCGTTTTGACGTACATGTCTTTTCACAAAAATTAAATGCTGCAAACTATATTTAAATTTTATTTGAATCAAAAATTGAGTCTACACAAGTGCTAAGTATGTTTAGCCCTAATTCAAAAGATTCAGACTTAGATGCGTAGACCGTTTGCTACAATGCGTCATTTTAAAACTATAAAACTCAAAAAAAGAAAACAGAGACGAGAAGAAGGCAAAAGATAAAAATTTATAGCAAATAATATTAAGGAGTGAAAATGGGACAGAGTAAATTTTTTAAAAAGGCAGAAATACTTCTATCCAGAGCTAGAGAAGTCTCGAAAGAGAAGGGTACTTATTATGTTTTTCGTGCTGGAATCAAAAGAATTACCAGCCGGATAACAAACTGTTCTTGGTATTATTATTATAAAATATTCAAATCATGGAGAACATTTAAATTCCAAGGAAAAACCTACAGATACTTCTATCACAGATATAACAGAACTTGGAAAAATGAAAGAGCTGCTGAAATTCCAATTATTTGGAATATAGTGAAGAGATATAAAGAAAGAAATATTTTGGAGATCGGCAATGTTCTTTCGCACTATTTTCCTGTTAACCATGATATCGTGGATAAGTATGAGAAGGCGGATGGTGTGATTAATCAGGATGTGGTTCATTTTTACTCGCCTAAAAAATACGATTTAATTGTCAGCGTTTCGACTCTGGAACATGTTGGTTGGGATGAAGACTTGAGCAGCCACAAAACCTTAAATGATCCTAAGAAAATTTTACAAGCTATTGAGAATTTAAAAGGACTGCTAGCTCCGAAAGGAAAAATAATTATCACTTTGCCCTTATGGTATAATCCAGAACTAGACAAGTTACTTAGAGATGGCAGAATACAGTTTACTAGACTATTCTACCTGAAGCGAATCTCTAAAGATAACAGATGGATTGAGGTTTACTGGAAAGATTTGCAGAACGCGCGCTATAATACACCCTTTTACGCAGCTAATGGATTAGTTATTGGTATCATCGAAAAATAGTTCATGTTATTCCCTTCCACAAAGTCTTCATCGCCAATAACCGAGTAAACGTTAATTTTACCCAAATCCCACATTCTTTTGAAAATTTTAAAATCATCTTTCCTCTTCGTTTACTCTGAAGAAATTGAAGAAGAATTTTAAATAGTATTTTGACAATCCTAAACTATCTCGAGAACATTAGAGTTAACAGCGGGATATAGAATATTGGACATACATAAGAAGAAATTATTAGTTACCGGCGCCAGTGGATTACTAGGTAATAGAATAGTTGAACTTGCTATGAGGGATTACACAGTTACACCTCTTCACAACACCAAGCCACTCCATTCAAACTCTTTAAAACTAGACATTACAGACGCAATTGAAGTTTTAAACCTCTTTCATAAGCTTAAACCAGATGTAGCAATCCACACGGCTTCCGAGACAAATGTAGATAAATGCGAAACCGAAAAAGACCAAGCATGGGAAATAAACGTTGAAGGGACACGCAACATCGCCTTTGCGTGCAGCAAAGTAGGCGCAAAACTAGTTTACACTTCCACAGACTACGTCTTTGACGGCGAAAAAGGCAACTACGAGGAAAGAGATGAGCCTAACCCAATAAACAATTACGGTTTCACAAAGCTTGAAGGCGAAAAACAGGTCATCCAATACTGCCAAGAATATGTTATACTGCGCACAAGCGTTTTATATGGTTGGCATCCTTGGAAACAAAACTTCGCCACATGGGTGATCAACTCGCTAAAACTTGATAGTTTTGAGTCGGTCGAGTTCATCAAAAATTAAGCACGATCCCACGTTTTAACGTGGAAGTTATCTCAGCTAGAT
>Ga0172364_10003007_pt1 | contig 13448 bp, 13 predicted proteins | sample LakKivSesite10cm_FD_114545 | JGI IMG/M metagenome (GOLD analysis project Ga0172364, IMG submission 114545) | Sediment microbial communities from Lake Kivu, Rwanda - Sediment site 10cm | ecosystem: Environmental > Aquatic > Freshwater > Lake > Sediment | place: Rwanda: Western Province, Lake... | reverse complement strand
GGGCCGGGGGCCGACGCCCAGTTCTGCTACCCGCCGGGCCCACAGCGGCTGGTCGCCAGCGTGTGGCACAAGCACGGACGGCACCCCGGCACGCAGCCCGGCTCCGGTAGTTCCCGATCCACCATGATGTACGACCGCCGCCGCGCGCGGAAACAACCAGGCGTGGGGGATCGAGTCCAGGGTGAACAGGCCGGCGGAGGGGTGGGGCAGGTCGGCGGTGGACAATCCGCCCCAGCCGGTGACGAGCACGCCGCGTTGACCCGAGCGCTGGAGCGCCTCCTGCACGAGTTGGGTCGTCTGCTGGGGGTTGCGGTGCGGCAGGCTGCCGAAGCCGACGTACACCGGCGGCGGGCCGGATTCGAGAAAGTGGACCAGCGGGGCGGGCGGCTGCCAATTGGGCGCGGGGTCGAGGAACCAGTAGCCGGTGACGTGGACGTGCTCACCCCAATCGGGCGGCTTGGGGAAGGCGATGGGGCTGAAACTGTACAGCATGGGCAGGGGCCGGCCGTGTAGGTGGCTGTAGGGCCACGTGCCGGGGGGAATGGTGGGCAGGTGGAACCGTTCTCGCCGCCACCGGTTGACGAATCGGCCGGTGAGTTGTTGCAAGAAGCGCTCGGCCAGGACGTGCGTGAACAGGTTATAGGTCCCGCCCAGGGGAAGCGGGGGAAAGGCCCCGTTGGGAAAGGCGCGCGTGCGGGCCAGGCCGGGAAATGGGATGGCCCAGCAGCAGGGCACGCCCAGTTTGTCGGCGACGTGGTAAGCGCCCAGCCCCATGGTCGAAAAGACGATCGTTTCCGTTCCCTGGCAAGCCAACCAGGTATTCTCCATGAGTCGCTCGAAGGTGGGGCGCATCGTGCGGAGGACGTGCCATACCCACAGGAGGGTGTTACGGCCGGATTCCAGGCCGGCCCCCACGCCTCCCGTGTCCAGCAACTGGTGGACGCTCATGCCAAGTGGAGAGAAGTCGAGGCCGTGCTCCGTGATGAGTGGTCCAAAGTCGTCGGGGGCGATGAAGCGCACCTGGTGCCGGCCCGTTTGTTGCAGCCCGACCGCCAGGGCGAGGAGGGGCTGCACGTCGCCGCGTGTGCCGATTGCCAGAACGGTGATGTGCTTTGGCATTCTACTACTTGCCAGCGCCTACAACTCGCAATTGGTCAGTGCCCATTTCAGCTCCTTGGTCCTTGTGGTGGTTTATCGGTGCCGTTGATATTCATATCCAGCAGTTGTTTCTTTGCGTCCTTCATTGTGGTGCAATGATAGCACATCTTGTGCGAAACATCAATTCCAACCACCCCGGGTGCCGGGGTGTGAGCATCATCCTGACGACGGGGGGATTGTACTGTGCGGCAATACTCCACGTGTCACACCAGGTTTGCCCACAACGCCGCCACATGTAACGTTTACTACCCCATCACCAGGGTACGGCGCTGTTCGCGTTTCTGGAGGAGCAGGCGGGTAGCTTCGAGCGGCGGGAGCAGCCGGAATGTGGCGGCGAGGGGGATGTGGGGACGGAGAATCTGTGCGGCACCCCCCCCGCAGTACCGACCCCCACGGCTACACCTCAGCCAAGGCCAACGCCGACGCTCTCGTCGTAGACGCGACTAGACCTCCGAGGTTTCCAAAACCTCGGAGGTCTTTGTTCCTTGCCTGGTGATAACAAAACTGCTATAATTCCCCCAGATAATGAGAGGCTTTGGAATATTGAAGGAAGGCAGCAAGGTTGAATCCAGGTATCTGGATCAGGAGGCAGGAATGGATGTCGCTGTGAACATGAGTTTCCGGGCCATGGTGGTCCGGGAACTGGAGGACGTGCCTGACGAAGTGATGGTAGAAGTTCTGGACTTCGTGCGTTTCCTGAAGCATCGCCTCTCCAGCCTGACGCCTGAGGAGAGGTTTGAACGCTTCTGGATGATGGCCCGACGCATTGCGGCTGAACGCGAAATCACCGATGCGGATATTGCCACTGAGATCGCGGCGGTCAGGCGAGGCGAGTGACCGTGCCACGCGTCGTCCTGGATACCAACGTTCTGGTCTCAGGCCTGTTAGGTGGAGCAGGGCTTCCTGTTCTGAAACGGTGGCGGAGTGGTGGTTTCGTCCTCGTCGTCAGCCCCGAAATCTTTGCGGAGTACAGCGCCGTTCTCAGCCGCCCCAAATTTGGTCTGCCGGAGTGGCTGGTGAGTGATCTATTGGGGTTCATTCGAGAACAAGCGGAGTGGGTGGAGCCTGACATCGGAGTTGAGGTGGCGCGTGACCCTGCCGACGATAAATTTCTGGCTGCGGCCATTTATGGTCAGGCCGACTGTGTCGTCAGCGGTGATCGAGACTTGCTCGACCTGAAGGTATTTGAGGGGATTCCCATTGTTTCACCCTGGGAGTTCGCACAGTGATAACCAAACCGATGCGGTAGAGGTCGGCGGTGGTGGGGGCTGAAAAGGTGCGCTCGGAACCGGCATGTCCGCCGGCTCACTAATCAATGGTCAGACCGCCTCCCTTGACAGCGATCTCTGGCTCGTCAGGTGTGAAGGACTCACAGTCGGGGGGTGGTACGTCTGCGGGCCAGAACTCTATCCATTCGGGTTCGAACTGGTAGGACTGCATGATCCACTGGTCGCCCTCGCCGCCGGGCATCCCGCCGTCCCGTACCCAGAACTTGGCGTACTCACCCGGCTCCCCCCATCCCCACCCCGTCCTGCTGACGATGCGAGACACGAGGACAGCCGTCCGTGTACCGTCAGCATCCTGGCCAAACGCCACGCAGATGGGACGGGCGTCCAGGTAGCGCCAGTTCGCTTTTTCATTTTCTCCTCTCCTTTCCCGCTATCATCTTCACCATGGACCTGTTCACGAACGGCGAGCGCACCTTCTCCGAGGCCATACCGCACGTTCAGTATACCGCCCAGGCGTAAAGAAAGCGCAAAGAAATATCCGGCAGAATACACAACTTGAGTTGGATGTGATATAATAAGGCCGAGCCACCATTGTCCTCTCTCCGCCGCTCGACGGTCTCTGCCAGTTCTCTTCTACAGGACGATGAGCGATGGCGCGTCTGTCGCTGACCATGCTGGGACCCTGGGCAGTGAGGCTGGATGGGGAGCCCGTCACCGGCTTCACGTCGAACAAGGTCCGGGCGCTGTTGGTCTACCTGGCGGTAGAAGCGGACCGTCCGCACCGCCGCGAGGTGTTGGCCGGGCTGCTGTGGCCCGATTGGCCGGAGCCAGCCGCCCGCGCCAGCCTGCGCAACGCGCTCGCCAACCTGCGCCAGGCCATCGGCGACCCGCACGCCCAACCGCCGTTTCTACACATCACGCACGAGACGGTGCAGTTCAACTGCGCCAGCGACTGCTGGCTGGACGTGCTGGAATTCACGGCGCTGGTCGAGGCAGATCAGGCGGGCGAATCCGCCGGGCCACGGTTAGAAGAAGCAGTCGCGCTGTATCGAGGCGTCTTCCTGGAAGGCTTTTCCCTCAAGGACAGCCCCCCCTTCGACGACTGGTGTCTCCTGACGCGCGAGCGGCTCCACCGGCTGGCCTCGACGGCGCTTCAGCGGCTGGCCGAGGAGTATGGGCGGCGTGGCGAATTCGAGCGGGCGTGTGAATGTGCGCGGCGCGGGGTGGCACTGGAGCCCTGGCAGGAGGAGGCTCACCGGCAACTGATGCGTCTGCTGGCTCGCAGCGGGCAGCGTAGCGCGGCCCTGGCCCAATACGAGACCTGTCGCCGCACCTTGCTGGCCGAACTGGGCGTCGCACCGGCGGCGGAGACGACGCGGCTGTACCGGGAGATCCGCGACGGGGAGAGCGGGCGGCGGGAGATCGGCACGGCCAGGTGGCAGCACCTTCCTACGCCCCTCACTCCCTTCGTCGGGCGAGAGGCAGAACTGGCCGAGATCGAGCAGCACTTGCAGGATCCGGAGTGCCGGCTGCTGACGCTGGTCGGGCCGGGGGGCAGTGGCAAGACCCGGCTGGCGCTGGAGGCGGCGGCCGGGCAGGTGGAGCGCTTCGGGCACGGCGTGTTCTTCGTGCCCCTGGCCCCGCTCCGCTCGGGGGACGCCCTCGTGCCCGCGCTGGCCCAGGCCCTCGGTTTCTCCTTCCGCAAAGAAGGCACGCCCCGGCAGCAGTTGCTCGACTACCTGCGCCAGAAGAGCATGTTGCTCATTCTGGACAGCTTCGAACACCTGTTGGACAGGGCGGACCTGGTGCGCGAGATCCTCAGCACGGCCCGGGAGGTCAAGGTGATGCTGACCTCGCGGGCCAGGCTGGAGGTGGCGGGTGAACGTCTGTTGCCCATCGCGGGTATGAGACTCCCGCCCTCGGAAGCGCTGGCCGCCTTCACCGCCAGCCCGCCGGGTGAAGACGGGCACGAGGGGTTGGACGAGGCCGCGCAGTACGATGCGGTCGCGCTGTTCTTGAGTGGGGCGCGGCGGGTGCGACTGGGGTTCGCACTGGAGGAAGACAATCTGGCCGACGTGCTGCGCATCTGCCAGTTGGTGGCGGGGATGCCGCTGGGCATCCTGCTGGCGACGGCCTGGGTGGGGATGCTCAGCCCGGGCGAGATCGCGGCGGAAATCGGCCGGCACTATGACTTCCTGGAGGCGGAGTGGTACGACCTGCCCGCGCGGCAGCGCAGCCTGCGGGCGGTGTTCGAGCATTCGTGGAGCCTGCTGACGGCGCGGGAGCGGGAGGTGTTCCAGCAGTTGTCGGTGTTTCGCGGTGGCTTCACGCGGGAGGCCGCCCAGCAGGTGAGCGGGGCGTCGTTGCGGACGCTGCTGGCGCTGGTCAACCGGTCGTTGCTGGACTGCACACCGGCAGGGCGCTGTGGGGTGCACGAGCTGCTGCGGCAATACGCGGCCGAGAAACTGGACCGCTCGGCGGCGGCCGGGGAGACGGCGCGCGAGCGGCACTGTGCCTGGTATGCGGCCGCTCTGGAGCGGTGGGGGGCGGCGTTGAAAGGTTCGCGGCAGCGAGCGGCGCTGGCGGAGATCGAGGCAGATGGTGAGAACGCCCGGGCGGCGTGGGAGTGGGCGGCGGAGCGGGGGGACGTGGAGCGCCTGGCGCAGGCTGTCGAGGGGCTGTGCCATTTCTACGAGTGGCGGGGGCGCTACCAGGAGGGGGAAGCGGCCTGCCAGGCCGCGGCGGAGAGGCTGCGGGCCACCATGTCTGGAGTAGGGCCTGCCCTGAGCCAGGTCGAAGGGCCTGCCCTGAGCCTTGCCGAAGGGCTGCGGACATTGGCCCGGGTCCTGGCGTGGCAGAGCGTCTTTTGCGACGGATTGGGGCGCACCGCCCTCGCCGACGGACTGGCGCGACAGAGCCTGGACGTCCTGGACAGCCCCGAGTTAGCCGGGCAGGAGACGCGGCCGGAGAGGGCGTTCGTCATCCGCCATAAGGGAGAGATGGCGCGGGGCTACGACCGTGAGAAAGCCAGGCAGTTGCTCGAGCAAAGCCTGGCGCTGTACCGCTCGTCGGGCGACCGCTGGGGGACGGCCAATGTGTTGGAGCGCCTGGGCGCCGTGGCCGCTGGTGTGAGCAACTATGGCGAGGCGAAACGGCTGAACGAAGAAAGCCTGGCGCTGCGACGGGCGTTGGGGGACTACAGGGGAGTCACCAAGTCACTTGCGGGGTGTAGTGGGGTCGCCTTAGCCGTGGGGCGACTCGAGGAGGCCGAGCGGCTGGCCCGAGAGTGCATCACGATCCGCTCGTGTGTCAGGGTCTGCAAGCCCAAGGCGATCACCTTTCCACCCCGCGACGTCCTGGAGGCGTTTCAGCCTGGTGGGTGACAAGCGTTCTCGTTTGACAATCCCTCGCCCTCGTGTTAGAATTACAACAACCAATCGCGGCTTATGGCGATGAGGCTCGCCAGCAGGCTCGTCCTGCCAACCGTCGCGCAGTGACTGATAGCCTCTACCCGGCAAATCAAGGTAGAGGCTTTTTCGTTTCCAGGAAAGGTCTGTAAGAATGACCAAGAAGGATTGGCTGTATTCTGACCTGCTCGAAGCATGCACGAAGCCAGGCTGTCCCCTGTGTAGGGTGTCGCTCGCGTTCGTGCGCAGTTACCTGGACGGCACGATGTACGAGCGCGTCAACGATTCTGGCGTGCGGGCCGCTCTGCGCGCCGCGCGCGGCTACTGCAACGCCCACGCCTGGATGCTGACCGAGGGGCTTGGGGTCGCGCTCGGCGTTGCCATCATCCAGCGCGATGTGCTCCACACGATACTGGAAGCCACCGACGTCGCGCCGCTGGGGCGAGGCGTGCGCCAGTATGCCCAGGACATTCTGCGGCGGTTGCGCCCCACCGCCGAATGCCCGGTCTGCGTGCACCGCCGGACGATGGAAGACATCGCCATCCAAACGTTGCTCAAATATCTGGACGACGCGCGCCTGGCGGCAGCGCTGGATGAGGCTTCCGGCCTATGCCTGCCACACTTCTCGCGGGCGTTGGAACTGGTCGAGGATTCCGAACAACTCCAAAGGCTGCTGCGCTTCCAGCGGCGCGCGCTGGAGAGGCTGGGCGACGAGTTATCGGAACTGATCCGCAAACGCGACTATCGCTTCAAAGACGAAGGGTTCGGCGAGGAGGGTGACAGTTGGCTGCGGGCGACCGGCATCGTGTCGGCCGAGCGTGGAGCGCGATGAGTCACGACCAAGTCCCGATCATCACCTGGGTCAAGTTCAAGGAAGCCTTTCGTAAGCGGGCCTATGACCGCCGTCGCGAGGCGATGACCGACGGTGAGCAAAGTGCGCCGCGCCGAGCATCCCAATTCTTCGGCGGGTTGGATGGATGGAATGAGCAGAGAAGGCGGATTGACAGTTTCTAGCGGCCTGAACCAGTTTCAGCGGACTGCGCTGGCAGTGACCCTGGAGCAATTGGAGCAGTCGGTGGACGAAATTGAGCGCTTATTGGACGGCGCCCCTGCCGGCGCAACTTATGTCACGGTAGTAGACTTGGGGCCGGCCACGATCCGGCAGGTCCGCGAGCAGTGCGAAACTGCCCGTTGTCAGGTCACAGAAATGGCGGTAGCCTTTGAACTGCCCCGGCGACGATCAAACGTCCGCCAGGTGATCGTCGCCGAGATGGGCGCCGTGTGGTCCAGACTGGAGGAATTGCGCCCGTCCAGGTTGTGGCGTTACGGGAGCGTGGATCCGAGCCTGGATGAGACGCTAGCACCCCGGTTGGAGCGCCTGATCCACCTGGTGCTGGCGATTGACGAACTGGCCCGCCGTGGCAAGTAGGGGGGTGTCTATGGATAGTTCTAGTCGTCCAGCCTTGCTGGATGAAATTGACGCGCAAATCCCGGCGGCAGATTTCGAAACAGAACACTTTCCTGGCGGTCTGGCGCGTGTCACGATAGACCTGACTGCCGAAATGGTGGAGCAAGTCGAGGCCGTAGCGAAAGAGCAGAACTGGCCCAAGGGAGAGGCATTCGTGGCCCTGTTGGCCCTGGGGTTTGGAGCGCTTGAGGAGGAAAAGGCCCGCGCCCTGATGGAACAGCACAATCAGCCGGCGCGAGACGAACTGGAGTTGTTAGTGCGCCGTATGCGCCAACTGGAGATGCAGTACGCGGTGATGAAACGCCGTACCTGGGACTTCTTGAAAGCCTACCAGTCCGCCAGCCTGGCCGACGGGGCGCTCCGGAACCAGGTGGCGGGGTTGTCGTCATTAGTCTCCACCCTGCGTGCCGAACGGGATGAGCTGCGGCGACGGGTGATGGCATTGGAGGCCGAGCGCGAACGCTGGACCCGTGGCGAGGAAGAAAGCACCGCAAATGGGCCGAACCAATCTTTGTGGCGGCTTCTCATGCGCCGGGTGGGAAGGCGACGGGAGCAGGCATGACTATCTACTACTGCCCCAACTGCTGGGCCGAGATGTCGGAGCAGCGCGACTGTTGCCCGGCCTGCGGGCAGTCGTTGGCGGCGGGCGACGAGGATTTTGTGGACAAACTCGTCACCGCGCTGCGCCATCCCGAACCGACAGAGGCCAGAGACCCATACAAACTTGAGGAGGCAAGGCATGTCAACGGCAATCAAGCAAGTGCGGGCGCGCGAGATTCTGGACTCGCGCGGCAACCCCACCGTCGAGGTGGAGGTATGGCTGGCAGGCGGCGCCTGGGGCCGCGCAGCGGTACCCTCGGGCGCGTCCACCGGCGTCCACGAGGTGCTGGAACTGCGCGACGGTGATAAGCAACGCTACGGCGGCAAGGGCGTGCGCCAGGCTGTCGAGCACGTCAACCTGGAAATCGCCAAAGCGCTCCAGGGCCGGGACGCACTGAACCAGGCCGGGGTAGACCAGGCCATGCTCGACCTGGACGACACGCCCAACAAGAGCAAGTGCGGCGCAAACGCCATCCTGGGCGTCAGTCTGGCTGTGGCCCGCGCTGTGGCCAGCGCGCAGGGTCAGCCGTTGTATCGCTACCTGGGCGGCGAATCGGCCAACACTCTGCCTGTGCCGATGTTCAACATTCTCAATGGCGGCGTCCACGCCAACTGGCAGGGCACCGACCTGCAGGAGTTCATGATCGCTCCCGTCGGCGCGCCGAACTTCCGCGAGGCGCTGCGCTGGGGCAGCGAAACGTACCACGCGCTCAAGGGCGTACTCAAGGGCAAAGGGTATTCGACTGGCGTGGGCGACGAGGGCGGCTTTGCTCCGGCGCTCAAGACCAACGCGGAAGCGGTCGAATTGATCCTGATGGCCATCGAGCAGGCCGGCTACACGCCCGGCGAGCGGATCGCGCTGGCGCTCGACCCGGCCTCCAGCGGCTTCTACGAGGACGGCCTGTACCACCTGCGCACAGAGGGTCGCAAGGTCACCTCGGCGCAGATGGTGGAGATGTATACCGATTGGGTGATCAAGTACCCCATCGTCGTGCTGGAAGACGGCCTGGCCGAGGACGATTGGGACGGCTGGAAGTTGCTCAACCGGACGCTGGGCGGCAAGACTGAACTGGTGGGCGATGACCTGTTTGTCACCAACGTCGAGCGCATTGAGCGCGGCATCCAGGAGAACGTCGCCAACGCCGTACTCATCAAACTCAACCAGATCGGCACGCTGACCGAGACCATCGCGGCGATCGAGATGGCGCGCCAGGCGGGCTGGGGCGCGATGGTGTCACACCGCAGCGGCGAGACGGTAGACAGTTTCATCGCCGACTTTACGGTGGCCATGGGCACCGGTCACCTCAAGAGCGGCGCGCCGTGCCGGGGCGAGCGGGTGGAGAAATACAACCAGTTGCTGCGCATCGAAGAGGAGTTGGGCGAGCGGGCCGTGTACGCCGGGCGCAAAGCGTTTGTTCGATAACGAGGCGGGATACAATTTATCCAGCGTGACGCAACGGGCGCCATGGCCGGTAGAGGTTCTTGTCTTGGGGACGTGACAGCATGCCAGGTAGTACCACGACGAGTTCGGAGAGAGCGCGCGCCGCCCAGATTGCTGAAGATCGCTTGCGCAAGGGAGACATGGTGCTCCTGCAGGCGGGAGACCTCGTGCCCGCTGACCTCCGGCTCGTCGAAGCCAGGGGGCTCGAAGTTGACGAGTGGGAGCTGACCGGAGAATTGAGGCCGGTTGAGAAACGAGTCGGCGAAGAAGCCGTCTATCTATACAGAGGGAGCAGGGTCACCAGGGGCAGCGGCAAGGGTATCGTGGTCGCAACCGGGGCAGAAACGGAATACGGAGAAATCCTAAAGCAGCCCTGGGAACAAGAGAGGCGCAGACTGCCTCCCCTGATAGGAGGGCGGTACTGCATACTGCTTGTCCTCCTCTTGCCGCCTTTCCTTGCTACCTTGGGCCGGTACGACGGAAACGCCTTGACTTTGTTGCTGTGCCTGGCAGCAGCAGTCGTCTTGGTCCTGCTGCAGAATAGTGAGCTGTTCAGGTACATCATGACCTCGCGCGAAGCAAAGAGACTGGAGGCTCAAGGCATCATCGTCCGCGACGTAAACTGCCTGGACGACGTGAGTCGCCTCGACGTCGTCTGCCTCGACAAGACGGGCGTCTTGACCACGCTGGACATTGAAGTCGGAGGCATCCATTTCGCAGGCGAGACGCCGGGTACAGTGTCGTCCTTGCCGGATGACGAGCGTGGTGCTCTGGCTGGCATCGCATGTGCCCTGTGCAACGACGTCTTCTTTCTCGAGAGGCGGCGTCAGGCAGACCCCATAGATAAAGCCTTGATAGCGTTTGCCCGGCAGCACGGATTTGACATTGATCGGCTCGCAGCGCAGTACAAAAGGGTCTATGACAGGCCGTTTGATTCCGAAGACAGGTACATGGCCGCCGGCTTTGAGACAGACGATCAGACGCTGTATTTCGCCAAGGGGGATCCGGAAGTCATTCTGAAGATGTGCGCGGGCTACATGACGGCGTCGGGCGGCGTGAGCAGGGTGGATGGGGACTTGCTTGTGGCGATCAAAGCCGCTGCGGACTCGGCAAATCAGGAGGGAGACATCGCCATAGCCCTGGCGTATAGCCCCGGCACGACAATCCCCCCGAAGCGTTACACGTTTCTTTGCCTGATTCAGCTACAGAACCCCTTGAGGGCGGGGGTTCCCGATAAGGTGTGCTGGCTGGAAGGTGTGGGAATCAGACCCGTCATGCTGACCGGCGACAGACCTGAGGCAGCCATGGCCGTTGGCAAAAAGGCCGGGATCGGGCTTGATTCGAGCTACTGCTTGACCGGGAAGGCTATCGCCCAGATGCCCCTGGAGGAGGTCGCACGGCAGGCTGCTTACGTGTCCATCTTTGCGCGTTTGTTGCCGTCGCAGAAAGGGATTCTGGTCAGGCTGCTGCAGAACAGGGGGCACTCGGTGGCCATGGTTGGCGATGGGGCAAACGACACAGTCGCTCTTAGAGTTGCGGACGTGGGGATATCCTTTGGAGAGAGCAGTTCCCCTTTGGCCAGGAGAGTGTCGAGAATCCTGATCCATGATCTGGCCGATCTGTTGACGATTATTGCAGGCGCGAAGCGGACCAAGCGGTGGCTCAAGTGCTTCATGCTATTCAGAGTCGCCGCACTGATTTCCATGCTGGTGGGTTTGTACGCATGGATGCTGGGCTGAATGTGATTCCCTCGGCACTTTCAAAGGTAACAGGCGCTTCTTGACACATATGGGCAACAGGGTACAATTCGGCTTGATTTCTCTCGGTGTCATTCCCTTCGTCACGCTTCCGATTCCCTTCCTGGCATTTTCCCAGAGCTATGGCTTGGCGGTGCTTAGCATCATGTTGTGGGGCGCAGTGATGGCCGTGCACGAGACGACCATGCGAGCCGCTATTGCGGACATTACGCCCTTTGAGCGCCGTGGTTTCGCTTACGGTATCTTTAACACGGTGTACGGCGCTGCCTTGTTTGTGGGGAGCGCGCTCATGGGACTGTTGTATGATCTCTCGATCCGTTACCTGATCCTCTTTGTAGTTGTGATCGAAATCCTGGCCGTCCCAGCATTCTTCTGGGTCAGACAAGCCATCCGGACACAGCCTCAACGTGCATGACAGATCAAACCAGAGGAGAGCGTACATGGCAATCACACGCATCATCTTGGTTCGTCATGGAGAAACCGAATGGAACCGCGTGGAGCGTTATCGCGGGCGGGCCGACGTGCCGCTGGACGAGGCCGGCCTGGCCCAGGCCGAAGCAACCGGCCGGCGCATCGCGGCGGAATGGCAGCCGGCAGCGGTGTATTCCAGTCCGCTCTCGCGCGCGGTCAAAACCGCCGAAGTGATTGCCGGGCATTTCGGCCTACCCGTCCAGGTTCACCCCAGCCTGACCGACATTGACTATGGCGAGTGGCAGGGCCTTACGCCGGACGAGGCCCGCGAGCGGTGGCCCAGGGTGACCGCCGCCTGGCTCAATGCTCCCCAGGTCGCCCACATCCCCGGCGGCGAGACGCTGGATGATGTGCGCGACCGCGCAATGGAAGCCGTCCGCGCACTGGCTGCCCGCCACGCAGGGCTGACCATCGTCCTCGTGGGGCACACGGTCGTCAACCGGGTCATACTCCTGGCCGTGTTGGGCCTCGGCAACGGCCGCTTCTGGCGGCTGCGGCAAGACACCTGCGCCATCAACGTGCTCGAGGCCGAAGGTGACGTCTTCATACTGGCGCTGCTGAACGATACGTGCCATCTGCGCGTTTTGTCTTGGTAACCGCCCAAAGAGCAACCCGATCACGCCAATCCAGAGGTGGAGGTTTGACTATGCGATCATTCGTCGAGCAAACTGCTCAGAGAGTCAAGGACAACATCGCTCGCGTGATCATCGGCAAGGATGATGTCGTCGAACTGTTGCTGATCGCGCTCTTTTGTGAGGGGCACGTGTTACTCGAAGACGTGCCCGGCATTGGCAAGACGACGCTCGCCAAGTCGCTGGCGCGGTCATTGGGCTGCAGCTTCCAGCGCATCCAGTTCACGCCGGACCTGCTCCCGTCCGACATCACAGGCGTGAATGTGTACAACCAAAAGACCAGCGAGTTTGAATACCGGCCTGGCCCCATCGTGGCCCAGGTGGTATTGGCCGACGAGATCAACCGCGCCGGCCCACGCACCCAATCGGCGCTACTGGAAGCGATGGAAGAGCGCCAGGTCACGGTGGATGGCGTCACCCGCCTGCTGCCTCGTCCCTTCCTGGTGCTCGCCACGCAGAACCCCATCGAGCTGGAAGGGACATTTCCTCTGCCCGAAGCGCAGATAGATCGCTTTTTCATCCGACTGGCCGTCGGTTATCCCGAGGAACACGAGGAGCGCGCGGTCTTGCGGCGTTTCCGCGAAGACAATCCGCTGGCCGGACTTGCGCCTGTCGTGAGCTCAGATCAAGTGCAAGAGATCCAGCGCGCCGTCCGCCAGGTCTTTGTCCACCCAGCCGTCGAAGAATACATCGTGCGCCTGACGCGCGCCACGCGCCAGCACAGTGCGATCCAATTGGGTGCCAGCCCGCGTGGCTCGCTGGCCCTGTATCATGCCACGCAGACACGAGCGGCGATCCAGGGGCGAGCGTTCGTGTTGCCGGACGACGTCAAGTATCTGATGCAGCCGATCCTCGGCCATCGCATCATCACGACCAGCCAGGCGCGGGTGCGCGGACGCGCCGTAGCCGACGTTCTGCACGAGATCAGCACCCAGGTGCCTGTGCCGGTTGAAGAGTCCTGGTCAGTGGAGGCTGCCGCAACATGACCAAGGCGCTCAACGGGTTGGTGCTTGTCCTGCTTGCGGCGAGCCTCGTGTTGAGGAATCCTTTGCTATTCCTGTTGGGCGTCTTGCTCGCGCTCGTCGCAGGCGTGACCGCGCTGTGGGATCGCTATGCGCTCTCTGGCGTCACGTACACCCGTCGGCTCGGAGCAGCGCGGATGTTTGTCGGCGAGGAAACCGACCTGTGGATCGAGGTCGTCAATGCCAAGCCGCTGCCGCTGGCCTGGCTGAAGATTGAAGACGAAATCCCGGATGGCATCAAGATTCTCAAGGGCAAGGTCTAT
>Ga0172364_10003002_pt1 | contig 13457 bp, 10 predicted proteins | sample LakKivSesite10cm_FD_114545 | JGI IMG/M metagenome (GOLD analysis project Ga0172364, IMG submission 114545) | Sediment microbial communities from Lake Kivu, Rwanda - Sediment site 10cm | ecosystem: Environmental > Aquatic > Freshwater > Lake > Sediment | place: Rwanda: Western Province, Lake... | reverse complement strand
GAAATTACCATCAATCTGAAAAGGTAAGTGCGTATCAAAAAGTTTGGGATAAGTGACTCCGTCACCTGGCTTTTTATGCAATAATATATCCCTGGGCAAGTTCTGAATAACCAGCCAGCTGGTCATCCATCCATTTTTTATCTTTTCCCAGCTCTGCTGCCATGAGGCTTGCCGCTTCGGCGGCAATGCTCATGCTTTCCCTGGCATCCAGGAATAAAGCTCTTGTTCTGCGTGCCAGCACATCCTCGATATTTACAGCCATCTCTTCCCTCACCGCCCAGACAACCTGTACTTTTTTAACAGACAGTTTTTCACTCAGGAAACCCTGGCAGGTGGGATTTTTCTGCTCAAGCTCATTCAGCCTGGCTTCATCGATTCCATAGGCGGCCATCGGGTTGCTGCCGGCTTTTGCATTCTTATCACACCCATGGATGGGCAGGTTTTGTGTATTGCAGGATCTCCCGGGCAGCTTTCCTGTTTCAATAGCCTGATCCACAGCCTCTTCGGCCATCTTCCGGTACGTGGTCCATTTCCCTCCTGTAACTGTGATCAGTCCTGATGGAGATACTATTATCTTATGGCGCCGTGATATTTCCTTTGTAGCCTGTCCTTCCTCTTCGGGTGCTGCCAGCGGCCGCAGTCCTGCGTAACAGCTCAGCACATCATACCTTGATGGGATTCTGGACAGGTATTCACCGGCGGTATCCAGGATAAAATCAATTTCCTCTTCCAGAGCCCGCGGTTCCAGTGAGACCTCATTAACCAGTGTGTCTGTTGTACCGACAACGACCCTGTTATACCAGGGGACAGCGAACAAGACCCTGTCATCCTTTGTATGAGGGATCATGATCGCATGATCACTCTCAAGGAACTCCCTGTCAAGCACCAGATGGACACCCTGGCTGGGGCGAATCATATCCCTCGCACCCGGCTGGTCCATTTTCATTACCTGGTCAGCAAAGACGCCCGTGGCATTTATTATTGCTCTTGACCGTATCCGGTATTGTTCATTCTTTTCCAGGTCAGTAACAAGTACGCCGGATACTTTACCATTTTCCTTTACCAGACCTGTCACAGCCATATAATTCAGCACCGATCCGTCATGGTCAGTACAGGTCTGTGCCATGCTGATGAGCATCCTCGAATCATCAAACTGTCCGTCATGGTATATTATTCCACCTCTCAGTCCCGCAGTGTTAATTGTCGGCAGGGCCTGCAGGATCTCTTCCCGTGAGAGATATCCTGAGTGTCCGAATCCCAGCTTGCCCGACATCATATCATAGGCAGTCAGTCCAAGGGTATAAAAAGGACCTTCCCACCAGTCATAAGCCGGGATGATGAATGACTGGTTTCGTACGAGGTGGGGGGCATTCTGACGCATCAGCCCGCGCTCTCTGAGTGCTTCGAGCACCAGTGATATATCACCCTGCTTCAGGTAGCGTACCCCTCCGTGCACAAGTTTGGTGCTCCTGCTGGATGTTCCTTTACCGAAATCACTCTGTTCCAGCAGCAGCGTTTTATATCCACGGGAAGCAGCATCGAGGGCAGAGCCCACACCTGTCGCACCGCCTCCGATCACTACGATGTCCCAGGGATCACTGAAGCTACGCAGATTATTGAGTGTTGATGTCCTGTCCATTTTCTTTGAAGTGAGTAGTGAATAGTGAGTAGGAATTAGGCTATTAGGCTATAGGCTTTTAGGCTGTTAGGAAGAAATATGAACTTGAAACTTGGGGCTGTTCTTCCTTACCTAAAAGTCTAATCACTTACGGCCTAAATACCTAAACTTTGAACCAGGAACCAGGAACTTGGAACTATTCTTCCCCACCTAAAAGCCTAAACTCCTTCAGCCTAATCACCTTCACCATGAACCAGGAACCCTGAACTCTTCAACCTTGAACTTGGAACCAGGAACTTGGAACTTCTTAGTCCTGCCTGTTCCACCCTTTGCTTCGCTCCAGTGCCCGTTCCCATCCTTTGATAACTGTCTGAAAAGATTCGGCATCCTTTCCGGGTTCAAAGATCCTGTCCACCTGCCACTGCTTCTTTATTCCGTCAATATTTTCCCAGAATCCTACTGCCAGTCCTGCAAAATAGGCTGCTCCCAGTGCTGTTGTCTCCGTAACCATAGGTCTGATCACATTTTTCCTGATGGCATTGGCCTGGATCTGCATCAGTAAATCATTTTCTGCTGCACCGCCATCCACCTTTACCTCCATGATCTCAGTGCCGGAATCTTTTGCCATGGTGTTTATAACATCCATCGATTGCAGAGCTATTGCTTCAAGGGCAGCCCTTGCAATATGTGCACCCGATGTATTTCTTGTAATGCCGATGATGGTTCCTGTGGCATAAGGATCCCAGTGCGGTGCACCAAGCCCGACAAAAGCAGGCACAAAATAAACGCCGCCGTTATCGCTGACAGACCGGGCCAGCTGTTCCACTTCTTTGGCATTTTTTATGATTTGCAGCTTATCTCTCAGCCACTGTATCGCTGCTCCTCCGATGAATATGCTTCCTTCAAGGGCATAGGTCGGAGACTTGCCTATTTGCCATGCAACGGTGGAAAGCAGATTATGCATTGAATCGATCACCCTGGCACCGGTATTCATCATGACAAAACATCCTGTCCCGTATGTATTCTTGACCATCCCTTTTTCGATGCACATCTGTCCGAAAAGTGCTGCCTGCTGGTCACCTGCAATTCCTGACACAGGTATCTGCTCCCCGAAATGTTCCTTGACGGTGTCAGCATAATTTTCACTGCTTGAACAGATCCTTGGGAGCATATTATCAGGGATGCCGAATATCTGTAACAGCTCCCTGTCCCAGGACAGGTTGTGGATATTGAAAAGGAGTGTCCTGCTGGCATTGCTGACATCCGTTATATGTTTCCTGCCATGGGTAAGCCGCCATACGAGCCAGGTGTCAACTGTTCCGAATGCCAGCCTGCCCTTTTCAGCCTGCTTCCTGGCAGATGGCACATTATCCAGTATCCACCTGATCTTTGTACCCGAGAAATAAGGATCCAGCAAAAGACCGGTTTTCTGCCGGACAGTCTCCTCAACCCCCTGGCTTTTTAACTGGTCGCAGAAACCTGCAGTCCTGCGATCCTGCCAGACGATGGCATTATATACCGGTTTCCCGGTTTCCCGGTCCCAAACAAGAGTTGTCTCCCGCTGGTTGGTGATGCCTATTGCTGCTATCTCACGGGCAGTGATACCCTGTCGGGCAAGCGCATCACGGGCGACAAATTTCTGTGTCGACCAGATCTCCTCTGGATCATGTTCAACCCAACCGGGTTTGGGGAACTTCTGTTCAAACTCGCGCCTGGCGATCTGGCAGATCCGGCCGGCATGGTCAAACAGGATAGCCCTGTTACTCGTAGTGCCGGCATCGAGAGAAAGAATATACTGTCTCAAACGGTTTGGATTAAGTTATACATAAATTGAAATTTAAACTTAGTAAGGCAGAATCACAAATTTATATGCTGAAGCCTCTCATAAGCAGTACTTTTTGCACTGTGACAGCTTTCCATATTAAAGGTTCAGCAGACCTGTCGCTGTTGGTATTGTCCTCAAATCAAAGCTAAAAATGATAAAATAAATACAAAACTCAAGGCAGGATGATCTGAAATCTGAAAAAATATCATATCCCCCACTTCAGGATCAGTTATATGTCGCTGGCCGGCAGGGTGATTCATTAAAAAAATATCTTTAAGCATTAACTGCTGTACAAGTTCACAAAATACTGATATTTTTACCTAATCATATCCTGAACCATGAAACGGTTGAATTCTATTATAACAGGAATATTTCTGACAGCAGGAAGCTGCCAGTTGTATTCACAGTCCTGTATCCGCATCAACCAGTGTGGCTATCAGCCACAGGAAAGCAAAGTAGCCATAGCTTTCTCAAAACAGGAGATCACAGGTGATTTTATGATCATGGATGCACATACAGGGAAACAGGTTTTTTCCGGCGCTATCGTCCCTGCGAAAGGACAGGGATGGGGCACGTTCCCTTTTTATTACAGGTTGGATTTTACGGGGTTGCAACAGGAAGGATCATATAGGATATATCTTCCTTCTACAGGTGACAGTTCTGTCCTGTTGTCCATCCATACTGATGTCTACCGGGATGATCCTGATATAATGCTTGTTTTCATGCGGCAGCAACGTTGCGGCGATAATCCTTTCCTGGATATACGTTGCCATCAGAAAGACGGGCGGACCATGTACGGGCCCATGCCGGATTCGACGCTGATCGATGTGCGGGGAGGCTGGCACGATGCAGGTGACCAGCTTAAATACCTGATCACTTCCAGTAATGCCACGGCAAGGATGCTTATGGCCTGGGAAGCAGCTCCCGGTGTCTTTGCCGATAGTATGGACGCATCCGGACGACTCGGCAGTAATGGTGTGCCTGATGTACTGGATGAGGCAAAGTGGGGACTCGAATGGATCCACCGAATGCACCCTGCACCGGGTTTGCTGTTCCACCAGGTAGCAGATGACAGGGATCATATCGGATGGAAAAGGCCGGACAGGGATGATTCCGATTATGGCTGGGGGAAAAATGATGCGCGGGTGGTATATTTTGCCACAGGCAAACCACAGGGTCTGAAAATGTACCAGAGCCTGGCCACAGGTATTGCCAATCTGGCTGGACGGTCAGCAGCAGTTATGGCCAATGCATACCGCATCTGGGATAAGGACCTGGGAGATAAAGACTATGCAAACAGATGCCTGGAAGCTGCAATAGATCTCTACAGGATGGGAAAAGAGAAAGAAGGATACCAGCAGGGTAATTCCTACGGTGAGCCATATCGCTACTGCGAGGATACCTGGGCGGATGATATGGAATGGGGCGCTGTTGAATTGTTTAAAGCTACAGGGGATCAGAAATTTCTGGAGGAGGCTGTTCATTATGCCGGTATGGCTGCAGAAACCTCATGGATGGAACATGACACGGCAGAACATTACCGGTTTTATCCATTTGTAAATGTTGCTCACGCCAGGCTTTATGAATATGCTGATCCGGAAATGAAACAGAAGCTGGCCGGTTATTACAGGCATAATATTGACAATATACTCAGGAGAGCTTCAACAAATCCATACATGTTAGGAGTACCGTTCCTCTGGTGTTCGGACAACCTGGTGACAGCATTCATAACACAGGTCCTTTTATATGAACAGATGTGTGGGGATATGCGATACCATGAGCTCATGGTCGCACACCTCGACTGGCTGTTCGGAAGAAATCCCTGGGGTACGTCAATGTTTACCGGCATTCCGCCCGGTGGCGAATACCCGCAGGATGTGCATACCAGTGTCTGGCGTGTTACCCGCAGGGAGGCTGCCGGAGGACTTGTTGATGGGCCTGTGTCTGCGACGATCTTTAAGAAACTCAGGGGACTGCAGCTTACTGAACCGGATGAGTTCGCAAGTTTCAACAATGGACTGGCGGTGTACCATGATGATATCGGTGATTATTCGACCAATGAACCGACAATGGACGGTACTGCTGATGCCATTTACATGATGTCATTGTATCTGTCAAAATGAGAGATTTTCATGTAAAATTGCATTTGTAATGCAATTTTACATAATTTCAGCAATATTCCTAAGGGATTGATCAGGAGCCCAAAGGCATACATAAATGATACCGGATTGATGGCCTGCATTTTGAAGTGCCAGGATCCCAATTCTATTGAATCAGGGTCTCTGTCAGGGCAATTTTTTGAAACCTTTATCATCAATGAATTTATAAAATATCGTAATAACAGACAGGCAAATTTTGAGATGTATTTTTACAGGGATTCTAATAACAATGAACTGGACCTGGTACTGGAATTTTCTGGGAAATTTCTGATATTTGAGATTAAGGCCTCACAAACAGTACAATATGACCATGTAAGAAAAATGAAGAAAATACTGCCCGATTTCATGAATGCAAAGGCCTACCTGACAGGATTTTACCAGGATGAGCGGCAGATTGATGAAAACATTGCAGTACTGCATTGGAGAAGTATTTTCAGTGTCGTGGATGAATCTTTTAAACCCAAATAGGAGTTATATACTCATGTTTTCTCCCGGACATGATAGTGATCTATCTATAAAAACAGGTAAACAGATTTTATCAGTATATCAATCATTAATTAGAATATGAATGCAATAAACAACAGACTAAGGATTATGTCATGCGTCATCATCGCCTTGATAGCCCCGGTATTTCTTTCCGCGCAATCGGAAGTCGAAAAACACGGTCAGCTCCGGGTGGAGGGTAACCGGGTGCTGGATCAACACGGGCAGCAGGTCAGCTTTGCAGGAATGAGCCTTTTCTGGAGCCAGTGGGGTGGACAATACTACAATCCTGCAGTGATCAAAACACTCGTAGACGAGTGGAAGTGCGGTGTCATCAGGGCTGCAATGGCAATCGAAATGGGCGGTTACCTGACCGATCCTGACAGGGAAAAAGCAAAAATAAAAACAGCAGTGGAAAGCTGTATTGCTGAAGGCATTTATGTGATCATCGACTGGCATGACCACCATGCACACCAGCACCAGGAACAGGCTATCAGCTTTTTCACAGAGATGGCCAGGGAGTATGGCAAATATCCTAATGTGATCTATGAGATCTATAATGAGCCGGAAAGAATATCCTGGAAAGATCTGGTAAAACCTTATTCTGAAGCTGTTATTGCCGCCATTAGAAATATTGATCCCGATAACCTGATCATCGTGGGTACCACGAGCTGGTCACAGGACCTGGATGTTGCGGCCAAAGATCCTATAAAAGGATTTGATAACCTGGTCTATTCGCTGCACTTTTATGCCGCTTCCCATAAGGATGAGTATATGAGGAAAGCGCAGACAGGCCTGGATAAGGGCATTGCAATCTTCGCTTCTGAATGGGGATGCTGTGAATATACGGGAGATGGATTTATTGATGAAGTCTCCACGGCAAAATGGACAGATTTCATGAAAAAGAATGGTATCAGCTGGTGTAACTGGTCACTGAACGACAGGAAAGAATCAGCATCGGCATTAAAACCGGGAACAAAACCTGACGATAAATGGACGGAGGACGACCTGACACCATCGGGCAAACTGATCAGGAAGTACATTATTGAATGGACAGGGAATAAATAGAGTAGGAAGGAAGAAGTTCCTGGTTCCGAGTTCCTAGTTCCGGGTTTGAAGAAAGTGAACAGTTAATAGTGAGTAGTGGTAGATATGAGGAAGTACTGAGTCTTGAATTCCGATTTCAAGAAACCTGAACCTTGCCTGGAACCAATTCTTGAACTTGGAATCCCACTCGAACGTGCCCTGCTCCGCTTATTGACAGATAAGGCAGGCGTTCAGTACGGGTTGGCAGGAAACAGGAACTCTTCCTCATTACTCACTACTCATTACTCACTACTCACTTTCTTCTGATACCCGACTCACGACTCACGTTTCTTAAAACCTTGAACCTTTCACCCTGTGGAATTCCCGCCGGAGGCGGGACTGCAAAGCAGTATTCCACAGGGTAAACCTTAAACTTTGAACCTTGAACCTTGAACGGATTTATATTCTGACAGGCCCCATAAACAGCGGCAAGTCCGCCTTTCTTTCACAGCTGGCTGAAGCTCTCCGGGCTGAAGGGATCCTGCCGGGAGGATTCATTGCAGACAAGCATTTTACGGAAAGTGGAGACCTCTCTTACCATATCCGTGATGTTCAGACAGCAAGATCCTTACCTCTGTCCTCAGGAAAATATACTGAGGGCTGGATAATGATCGGGAAATTTTATTTTAATCCCGGTGCCATCGCATTATGGAGTGAGCTTCTGTCAGGCATAAAAAACGGAAGTGCCAACCTTATCATTATTGATGAAATAGGCCCGTTCGAGCTTGAAGATATGTTGTGGGCGGGAGCGATCTCCTACCTGCTGACAGCAACAAACCTTCCAATGATCTGGGTTGTCAGATCCGGACTTGTAAAGCCTGTTCTTACCAAATGGCACATACAGAAACCGGTTATCATTGATATTAAAGGTACGACTGTTCAGCAGGCTGCAAAACAGATACTTTCTAAATTAGCTGTAAACCATTGATAATCTGGAAGTAACGTAATTATCCGGGTAATATTTTCTGAATTCCCTTGATTAGTTGCTAGTGTACCTGCTCCTGACAGTTGACTTTCAGAGAATAAGTGATTATCTTAATCGTCTCACAACAATTATGAACTCATGGAAAAAACTGTACTTAAATCAAACCTCGGACTGGCTCTGATACTTGGCTCTGTCTGGGGCTTCTGCGAGGTGGCGCTGGGTGCGGGACTTCATGCCTGTGCCGCATCGGTCTCAGGCTCGGTTATGACTGCCGTGGCCTTGTTTTTCCTGTCTGCCGGATGGGCTGCAGCCAGGCGCTGGTATGTTCCTGCACTGACCGTCCTGATCGCTTCTTTTTTTAAGCTGTTTGATGCATATCTGCTTTCCCTGCCGGTTATTCACGGAGCCATTGCCAACCCGGTCTTTGCTTTTATCACTGAAGGTCTGGCGTTCCTGGTACTGGTAAGCATTTTCGACGGTGTAAGGTTGCAGAAACGCTCTGCCCATGTCATGCTTGGTGGTGGCGCTGCCCTGGTGGCTGTGAGCCTGTTCCCGCTGGTGAAGTACATAACAACCATCCCGGCCTGTGCCTACCCTGGCACAACGGTACCCCTGGCTTTCATATATGCACCGGTAGCAATTATCCTGTCTGCTGTAACGGTGCCCCTGGGATTTTATCTGGGAGAAAGGATTGGTAAGCCGGCAGGCTTCCCGAGTACACTATTCGGAAACAGAATACCCGGCCGGCTGATCAGTCCTGCAATACTGGCCATCTGCCTCGTACTCGTGGTACTGTTCAGGCTGTTCGTACCGCAGGGCTTATCTTAATCTGCTGGCTGTTTGGAAAGCATTTAACTTTCCGGAAAACATAATTATTCTGCACTGACCGGCGATGAAGAATATCCTCATAAAATTGTCTGAAGAGCTGGGGGAAAACATTCCCCTGGCGCTGGCGACTATCATCCGGACCAGAGGATCCACTCCCCAGGTGGCAGGAGCTTCCGCAATATTTTCTTTTGATGGCCTGGTGGCAGGCACACTGGGAGGAGGGATACTGGAGGCGGATGCACAGCTCAGGGCGGCAGGAGCACTCCAGGATCATGAATCATGCCTGTACGATTTTGATCTGGAGGGAGATATCGCCTCGGAAGAAGGAGCGATCTGTGGCGGATCGGTAACGATCCTGGTGGATACCTGCCGTGAAAATACCAGGAAGGTATTGGAGGAATATGCTCAATCTGCCAGGGCTCGTCAGTCCGGGGTGTTGTTTACATTTATTGGTATCAGAACACGGGATAAAATTGATGTTGCAAGATTCTGGACTACAGATACCGGTCTGGAAAAGATAGACGATCGGTCATTTTTATGGAAATACAGGGATGAGGCAGGGAGATGCCTGGAAGGGAGAAACTGCATCCTGCTCGAAGAAACGGATGCAGCTATATTTCCTGGCGCTGAGAGAACCCTGTTGTTTCTTCAGCCTTTTTATGCTCTGCCCCGGCTGGTTATTGCCGGTGCCGGACATATAGGACAGGCTGTTGCCCATCTGGGTAACCTGCTTGATTTTGAGGTGACAGTCATTGATGACCGCAGCGAATATTGTAATAAGGAACGGTTTCCTGATGCTGATAACCTGGTGGTGAGTGATGTTGCAGAATCTGTCAGGCAGAACCAGGCAACAAAGGATACCTATTACGTTATCGTCACACGGGGTCACCGAAACGATGCGGCTGCACTGAGGGCTTGCATAGATTCACAGGCAGCATATATAGGAATGATTGGAAGCCGGAATAAGATCAGCCTGATGAAGAAGCAGTTCCTTTCAGAAGGATGGGCGACACAGGCACAGCTCGATCACCTGCACGCTCCTATAGGGATTGATATCAGGTCTGAAACAGTGCAGGAGATCGCAGTGAGTATTGCTGCCCAGCTTGTACTTGTCAGGCAGGAACTGAATAAGGCGGGGCGACGTCCATGTACAAGGGAGGCCAGTCAGATCACGGCAATTATCCTGGCTGCCGGGGAATCATCAAGGATGGGACAGCTGAAGCTGCTGCTTCCCTATGGGGATTCAACTATAATAGGAACGGTCATCACCAATACCCTGGACTCTTCTGCCGGCCATGTGGTTGTGGTGCTGGGTGCGCACAGGGAAGAGATCATGAAACAGATAAATGATAAGCCGCTCTTAGTGGTTCATAATCCGGATTTTGCAAAAGGCATGCTGTCGTCTGTCCAGGCCGGCTTGCGTGCCCTGCCTGCCGGTACCGGTGCTGTCATGATCCTCCTGGCTGACCAGCCAATGGTGAACAGGGAGATTATTGACAGGCTGGTTGATGCATACAGGCATACCGACAGGGGGTTTGCCATAGCTGTCCATGAAGGGAAACGTGGGCATCCGATCATCTTCGACAGGAAGTATGTGGAGGAGATCCTGCAGCTCGATCCGGGAAACAACCTGCATGACTTTACAGAAAAGCATGCCGCTGAGGTCACCGGGGTTGAAGCAGGCACCTCTGATGTTCTCAGGGATATAGATACTATTGAAGATTATAAAAATGAAATAAATCACAGGAGGTAACTATGATAGAAACAATAAAATTTGAACTGAATGGTAAGCCCCGGCAGTTGTCGCTGGATACCGACATGATCCTCTTATGGGTCCTCCGCACAAATTTCGGACTGACGGGTACCAAGTTTGGTTGCGGAATGGGCTTCTGCGGAGCATGTACCGTCATTGTCGATGGCTCACCGGTGCGCTCATGCTCGGTTCCGGTCAGTGATATCGATGGCAAAAAGGTGCTTACAATCGAAGGCCTCTCAAGGAACGGATCTTTACACCCGCTTCAGAGAGCATTTGTTGCAAATGACGCCCTGCAGTGCGGGTTCTGCACACCGGGCATGATCATGAATGCATACGGATTACTTCTGAGGAATCCTGAACCATCGAGGCAGGATATAATAAACGGGATGGAAGAAAACCTTTGCCGCTGCGGCGCCTATGGAAGGATCATCAAAGCCATACAGGCAGCAGCGGTTGAAATGAAAGGAGGGGTGGTGATATGAAAAAAGACAGGATAACTGATAAGAGGTTTAAGGATATTAATAATCCTTTCAGTGTTGACCGCAGGAACTTCCTGAAGTACCTGGGTGGAGGCATAGTCATCGCCGTCTCTGCCGGAAGCCTCCAGACACTGTTCGGGAAGGAGATGCCTTTACTGCAGCGGGAGTCGGACTTCAATGCCTACCTGAGGGTAGGAGAGGACGGACGGGTGACCTTGCTGACAGGAAAGATATGCATGGGACAGGGGCCTATAACATCACTGCCCATGGAGCTTGCTGATGAGCTGGATGTTGCCCTTGACAAGGTTGATATAATTATGGGAGATACAGACCTGTGCCCATGGGATATGGGTACCTTCGGATCCCTTTCCACAAGGATGTTCGGACAGGCTATGAGACCTGCTGCTGCCGAAGCCAGGGCTGTCCTGATGGAGCTGGCTTCGGAGAAACTATCCGTTCCTGTCAGTAAACTTGTAGCGATGGATGGTATAATATCGGACATCGATGACGAAAAAATCAAAGTGTCCTATGCAGAGCTTGCAAAAGGACAGAAAATCTATAAGACCCTTGACAGGAAACCGCCCATGAAAGACCACACACAGTTTAAGGTGATGGGTAAGCCGCGGCTCCGGGTGGATTCGGTAGACAAGGTTACAGGGAAAGCCAAATATGCAGGAGACATACGTCTGCCCGGTATGTTGTATGCCAGGATCGTCAGGCCTCCGGCGCTGCATGCCAGGCTGAAAAGCGTGGATACTTCAGGGGCGGAAAAGATCAGCGGAATAAAAATCTTCAGGGAGGATGACCTGGTGGCCGTGCTGCATGAGCATCCCGATACGGCGGATGTGGCGGTCAGCAAGGTGAAGGCCGAGTACGAGGTGCCGGAACCGACGGTGAATCATAATACCATTTATGAGCACCTCCTTAAGTCTGCCTCAGAAAGCGATGAGGTCGGTAAGGCGGGGGACCTGGCAACAGGACAGTCGCTTTCTGCAGTTACTTTTGACCATGAGTACCATGACAGGTATGTTGCACATGCACCGGTCGAGAATCATACTGCTACAGCTATGATGGAAGGAGAACGGATGATCATCTGGGCATCAACGCAGACACCATACCCGGCGAAAGAAGAGGTGGCCGAAGCGCTGGGAATGCCACAGGAGAATATACACGTCAGGCAGGTCTTTGTGGGTGGTGGCTTCGGCGGAAAATCTGCCATTCAGCAGGTTATAGAAGCTGCCCGTATGGCAAAGGCAACGGGGAAACCGGTGCAGGTAGCATGGACACGGAGGGAGGAGTTCCTGTACGACCACCTCAGACCGGCAGCAGTGGTGAAGATCAAGTCAGGGATAACAGGCGGCGGGAATGTGACCCTGTGGGATTATAATGTGTATTTTGCGGGCTCCAGGGGATCGACCAATTTCTATGACCTGCCTCATCACAGGATACTGTCGTGGGACACAGGAGGGGATGAGCCATCAGCGCATCCTTTCTTCACAGGTGCCTGGCGTGCACCGGCGAATAATACCAATACATTCGCCAGGGAGTCACAGCTGGATATCATGGCTGCCAAAGCGGGCATTGATCCTGTGGAGTTCAGGCTGAAGAACCTGAAAGATGAACAAATGATCAGGGTGCTGAAGACCGCTGCAGACAAATTTGGCTGGACGCCGGCAGCGGGCCCGAGCGGCAGGGGATATGGTGTGGCCTGCGGCATTGATGCAGGCACCTATGTGACATTGATGGCTGAAGTGGCAGTCGATAAAGCAACAGGACATGTACAGGTTAAACGTGTGGTGGTCGTCCAGGATATGGGTATGGTGGTTAATCCGCAGGGTGCTGTTGAACAGGCTGAGGGATGCGTGACCATGGGACTGGGTTATGCCCTCACCGAGGATATCCAGTTTGAAGGCAGCAACATGCTCACACGCAATTTTGACACCTATGAGTTCACGCGTTTTTCCTGGGTGCCGGAGATTGATGTGGTGCTGATCGATGCGCAGGACAAGCCACCACAGGGTGGTGGTGAGCCGGCGATCATATGTGTGGGTGGTGTGGTGGCGAATGCGATCTTTGATGCCTGCGGCGCCCGCCTGTTCAGCATGCCGATGAATAAGGGCAAGGTGCTGGAGGCATTGAGAAAGGTATAATATCCTTTCTTAGGAAAATAATTTTTATTTATTATTCCGCTTTTAAAGTCAATATTTCATCGCGGTGGTGGATTATGCGCACTTCGCCTACTGCAAAGTGCGTATGATCCACAATGGGGTACCTAAAAAGCAAAAAAGCCTTTCTGCT
>Ga0172364_10003001_pt1 | contig 13458 bp, 11 predicted proteins | sample LakKivSesite10cm_FD_114545 | JGI IMG/M metagenome (GOLD analysis project Ga0172364, IMG submission 114545) | Sediment microbial communities from Lake Kivu, Rwanda - Sediment site 10cm | ecosystem: Environmental > Aquatic > Freshwater > Lake > Sediment | place: Rwanda: Western Province, Lake... | reverse complement strand
GCAGGCCCACGAGCTGGCTGCGGCCGGGGACAAGAAGGCGCTGAAGGCAGTAGAGGCTGAGGTGGATCAGGCGGCGGCTGAGTTGTGGGAGATCACCGAAGAGGAGCTGGCGGAGATCCGGCGGAGTTTGGAGGAGCTGCGGGGATAGAGGCTGGCCTATGGACATCCTTGCGAAACAAGCTTTCATCCGTCTGAGAGCACAGGAAAACCAGGCTGACCCGCTAGGTACCAAGATTTTGTGGTCCAGACATGCCATTGCGGAGCTGGTCAATGAGGAACTGGTTCGTGCTCAGGTCGAGCACAGCCTGAAAGGCAGTGAGCTCATCGAAGACTACCCACCCTTGCACCGGGCTCTACCCGACTGTCTGGTGCTAGGATGGCTGGCTTCTGGGGAGCCGATACACTCTGTCGTGGCCATAGATCAACCGAAGAAGCGCTTGTTGATTGTCACGGTGTACAGACCATCCCTGGAGGAATGGGAAGATGACTGGAAAACCCGAAAAGAATAGCCGCTGTGCGTTTTGTGGAGGGCGCGTTGAGCCTGGTATGGCTACGATTCCTTTCGTCCTGCCTGGGACAGTTGTCGTGATCAAGGACGTGCCTGCGGAAATCTGCAGAAGCTGCCATGAGCCGTTCATGACCGGTGCGGTCACGGACAGAATCACCGAGCTGCTTCAGCGACTCCGAGACCTTGGCACCGAGGTGTCTATCGTCTCCTATTCCGAGCTTGCTGAGCCAGTTCTGGCCTCGTGATCCCTTCGGCAAGAGGGGCACACCGCTGAGGAGCTGGCGGAGATCCAGCGGAGCCTGGAGGAGCTGCGGGGGTGAACATCTAGCTGGCAGAATGATCAGAAGCCAGAATCGCTTCCAGAGGATGTCAGTTGGATTAACCTGAGCCGCGAGAAGAACCTAAGAGAGCCGGGGCAGATGAGGGGAGGAGGACAAGGTGATAAGGGTGGTGACCGATTCGAGCTGTGACCTGCCTCCACAGGTGTTGAAGGACCTGGGGATTGTGGTGGTGCCCCTGATCGTGCGCATCGGAGGAGAGGAGTTTCTGGAAACTGACCTGGGGATAGATGAATACTGGACGAAGGTGAGAGCTGCCCGTGCGCAGAGCCTTTTCCCCCAAACCTCTCAGCCCTCATTGGGCGCTTTTGAGAGTGTGTTCGCCGCCCTGGTCGGTGAGGGGAATGAGGTCCTCTGTGTGACGATTACCAGCCATCACAGCGGTACTTTCAGCACGGCATGGGCCGCAGCGCAGAGGTTTGGCGAGGCGGTGAGCGTCATGGACTCCTGGTCAACTTCCCTGGCCCTTGGATTCCTGGCCATGGCTGCCGCCCGGGCCGCTCGCGAAGGTGCCAGCTTGAGCGAAGTCGTGGCTTTGCTCAGGGAAATGCGGGCGCGGACCCATCTCCTGGCCGTGTTGGATACGATCGAATACATCAGAATGGGCGGAAGAGCCAGTGCACTGGTCCCCATCCTGTCGCGGGTGATGCAGTTTCTACAGGTCAAGCCCATCATTGGGTTTATCGAGGGAGAATTGAAATTGTTGGGGCAGGCCCGGACCTTCTCCGCTGCTCTGGCAAAGGTAGAGCAACGGATAATGGAGCTACAGCCTTTGGAGAACCTGGCCATTTTGCACACCCGCCGGCCCCATGACGCGCAGGTTGTGGCTGGGCGGCTGAGAGAAAGCATGGGGTTTCAGGGTCAGGTCCTAGTTGGAGAGATGGGCGTGGTCCTGTCCTCCCATGCCGGCCCAGGGGTGATCGGAGTGATAGGGGTGGAGAGAGGTTAACCTCAGCCCGGTTAAGCATCCAAGGAGGCCCGACATGCAAAACCATGGACCGCATGAAGGGACCGGAGGTGCATCTCCATTACTTCGCTGGCCTGGCCAGAGAAGCCCTGGGAGACCATGAGGGAGCAATGGCTTGCTTCCAGCGTGCGGCTGAAGGACAGGCTGGCTTTCCCTTCAGTCAGAGGGTTCTCACAGGGGCAATATCTCACAGCCACAGCGAATGGGCGGAGCGAATGCTGGGCAGTTTCAGCAGTGCTTCCAGCACTTCTGGCGTCAGGGGGTCGTCTATGCCCACCACCATCATCCCCAGCCCACCTCGCTCCCGGCGTCCCACCTGCACGAAGGAGATATTGATCCCCGCCTCTCCTAGGAGGGTCCCCACACGGCCCAGAATCCCCGGTCCTTCGATGTGCTCGCTCACCAAAAGCCGCCCCCGGGCCACGAAGTCAATCCAGAAGTCATTGATACGGACGATGTGCGGCTCGCCTCGCAACACTGTGCCCATCACCGACCACTCCCCTTTGGAAGTGCGAGTGCGGAGCGTCAGCGAACTGGTGAAATTCTCCAGCGCTGGGGTGCGCCGCTCCACCACCCGCAACCCCCGCCGCTCCGCCAATAGCCGGGCATTGACGACATTGACCGGTTCCTCGGAGATGGCCTCCAGCACCCCCTGCAGCGCTGAGGCGGTGAGGATCGTGGGGTCATGCGCGGCCACTTCCCCAGAGAGGGTCAACTCCACCTCGGTGAGGTTCCCCTGCGCTAATTGAGCATAGAAGCGCCCCAACCGCAACGCCAGGTCCATATCAGGACCTAAAACGGACAACTCCTCGGGTGAAAGGGGAGGAGCATTCACCGGATAACGAGGGGCCTGGCCTCTGAGCACCTCCACCACCTGGCGCGCAATCTCCTGCGCCGCCTGCCGCTGTGCCTCGCTTGTGGTGGCCGCCAGATGGGGAGTGAGGATCACCCGCTCATGTCTCAGCAGGGGGCTATCGCTCAGCGGCTCCTCGGCGAATACATCCAGCGCGGCACCGGCCAGCTTCTCGGCTTCCAATGCTGTGCACAGGGCCTCCTCATCCACGATGCCCCCCCGTGCGCAATTGATGAGGTAAGCCGTGGGCTTCATCACGGCCAACTCCTGCGCCCCGATCAGGCCTCGGGTGCGCTCAGTGAGAGGCACATGGAGGGAGACGAAATCAGACTCCCGCAGAAGCTCCTCCAGCGACACCAGAGTCACTCTTCGGCGCGCGGCGTAGTCCAGGGAGACGAAGGGATCGTGGGCCATGACTTCCATCTCCAACCCCTGAGCTCTGCAGGCCACGGCGGAGCCGATGCGTCCCAGACCGATGATGCCCAGTTTCTTGCCTCGTACCTCGATCCCCTCCAATCCCTGTCTGGACCAGCCTCTGGCACGCAGCGAGGTGTCCGCCTGGGGCAGGTGGCGAGCCAGGGCCAGGAGCAGAGCGATGGTGTGCTCGGCGACGGAGACGGCATTGGAATTAGGAACATTCACCACCACGATCCCTCGGAGTGTGGCAGCCTCCAGGTCAATGTTATCCACCCCTGTGCCTGCCCGTCCGATGACCGCCAGTCGGTCAGCGGCCTGGATGACCTGAGCTGTCACTTGGGTGCCGGAGCGGACAATGAGTCCCTCGTAGCCCCTGATGGCTTCTGTCAGCTCTCGGGGCGAGAGCCCCAATCGCGCATCTACCGACAGGTGCTGGCGGAGATAGGCCAGGCCCTCCTCGGCCAGTGGATCGGTGACCAATACTCGCTTGTCCAACTCGCTCATTTTCCCCCACTAGATCACCGAAGGTTCCTTGAACAACTTAGAGGGTTACCCTCCCACCTCCTCCAACAGTGGGCTGCTGGCCAGTTCATCCGGGGTCACCAGAATGTCCTCCCGGCCTCCTGAAACCAGGTCTATCCCCCCATACAGGTAGGCATCGTAGACCAGGCTGGAGCAGATGTGGGCGGGATAGGTCAGGGCACCAACGAACCACTTCTCCTTGATCAGACGCCAGGCCACTTGCAGGAGCCACAGAAAGTGGTACGGTTTCCCCACATTGCCCCAGGCATAGGCGATGATCTCCCGCTTGTTGGCTTCAGGCAGTTCCTCCTTGAGCCGAAAGAGCTTATACTCATCGCATCCGGAGATGAACTCATCCCATGGGCGCTCAACAACGCCCCACATCGAGGACTCGATGATGCGGGGAGAGGGTGTGTCCTCCTTGATGTAGCACAGGGCGGCGTGGGTCCAGGTGGCCAGGCCCCATGAGCGGGCCAGATACCACGGGAAATCGACGCTGTAGGTGACTGCGACGGCAACCTCATACATGAGTTCCTCCTCTCTGGCGGCAGGGGCGATCCGCGAATCGCTCCTACCTGCTATTTACGGCGGTGGTCAGGCCATGCGATCCAACATCTCCCGCGTCACCTCGTGGAGCGGCGGCTCGCCGGCGAAGAAGCGACGCAACTCCTCGAGGGCGTGGTCCCCCATGCGGGGGTTGGCCCCACCCCCGGCCACGTGGGGAGTGAGCACCACGTTGGGCAGGGCGCGCAACGGGGAATCCAGGGACAGCGGCTCGGGATCGGTCACGTCCAGAAAGGCGAAGAGCCGCCCCTTCTCCAGCTCGGCGATGAGCGCCTGCTGGTCCATGTTCTGCCCCCGAGAGGTGTTGATCAGCACCGCGTCATCCTTCATCATTCTCAGCTCTTCACCGCCCAGCATGTGGCGCGTGGCGGGCAGGGCTGGAGCGTGCAGCGTGACCGCATCGGAGCGGCGAAGGAGCTCCTCCAACGAGACTTTAGTGGCCCCCCGCTTGGCGAGCTCCTCAGCGGTCCAGTAAGGGTCGTACAGCAAGATCTCCTTCACCTCGAAGGGACGCAAGTACTCCAGGACCTTGCGGCCGATGTGGCCGGCGCCGATGATGCCAATGGTGGCCTGGTTCAGCACGCGCGACCTGGCGGATTCCCCTTCATCCCGCCAGCCGCCCGCGCGGGTGACCCCTGCCAGGCCCCACACATTCTTCAGCCCCAGGATCAGGCAGCCCACCGTCATCTCCGCCACGTTGACGGCGATCAGGGCCGCGCTGCTGGTGACGGTGATCCCCCGCTCCCACACCGCGTCGGTTACGATGGGTTTCACCGAACCGGCGGCGTAGACGATGATCCCCAGTTCGGGCGCGGCGTCGAGGATCTGGGCGGTCATGGGCTGGCAGCCCCAGGAGGTCACACAGGCCCGCGCCCCCTTGATGAGTTTTATGGTCTCCTCCGCGGTGGGCCGCTCCTGGCCGGGGTTGATCACCACCTGGCCTAGCTCCCTCAAGCGGGCCAGTGCCTCCTCGGTGAAGAGCTGCTCCGTGAGCGTCTTAGCCTGCAGCAGTGCGATTTTGGGGTTGGACATCTCTCTTCAAACCTATTGTTGTCATGTGCCGTTGCCGGGCTGCAACTCTGTTCATTCCGCGTGCCCTAAGAGGGCCGCCAGTTGGCCCAGTTGTGAGGCGTGCACAAGCGCCAGCACCTCGTCTGCTGGCTGCAGCGCCAGGTCGCTGTGAGGAATGATGAGCTGACCCTTGCGGATGATGGCCACCAGCACGCATTCGCTGGGCAGATTGAGATCGCGCATGACCTTGCCTGCTGCCGCCGAAGTGGGATCCACCTTCTCCTCTACCAACGAATACTGTCCCTTCCGCAACTTGAGTAATGTCATCATGTCGCCCAGCGACATCTCCTCGGCGATCAGATGGGCCATCAGATCGGCCTGATTCAGCGCCACGTCCACCCCCATCTCCGGCGTGAACAACCAGGCGTTCTTGGGGTTGTTCACCCGGGCAATGGTACGCGGTACACCGAACTCAAAGCGGGCCAGGCTGGTGACGACCAGGTTGGTCTCGTCCGCACCGGTCACAGCCGCCACGACATGCGCCTGGCGGATGCCAGCCGCCTCCAGCACGTTAGGATCCGTGCCGCTGCCCAGCAGAACCACTTCAGTGGGCAGCTCGTGCTGGAGCCGGGGGGCCTCCTCCTGCCGCACTTCGATGACCTTCACCCGATATCCTTCGGCCAGCAGCAGCGAGGCCAGGTAGGTGCCCACCTTGCCTCCGCCCACGACGATCACACTCATCACCATCGTGTCTCCTCCTCACATCAGCCCCAGCAACGCTCTGAGACGGTCGGCGGATGCAGCCAATACGACCAGGTGAATCAGATCACCCTCATGGAACACCGTGCCCAGTGTGGACAGGAAGGTCTTGCCGCCCCGGCTGATCGCCATCACATGGACTTCGCCAGGGATCGTCAACTCCCTCACTGCCCGGCCCGCCAGGAGAGGTGGGATTTCTACCTCCACGATATCTACCTCGCCACCTCCCAGACTCAGGATCGTATTCAACTCAGAAAAGGTAAGCAGTTCAGCGATACGGTTGATGCCCCAGGTGACTGGAGCGATGGTCAGCAAGCCCAGCCGCCGGTAGATCTCAGCTTTGCGCGGGTCGTACACGCGGGCGACAACCCTGGGGACCCGGAAGACCTGGCTGGCCAGGCGGGCGGCGACCACGTTGGCCTCGTCACTGGCCATCACAGCGGCCAGGCCATCAGCCCGTTCGATCCCGGCCCGCAACAACACGTCCCGGTCGAAACCGATACCGACAACTGTTTGGCCCTTAAACGCAGGCCCCAGACGCTCAAATGCAACCGGGTCTTTGTCCACCACTGTCACTGAATGGCCACGCAGGTTCAGAGTCTGTGCCAGCCCAGCGCCCATCCGGCCACAGCCAATGATGATGATTCTCATGGATCACCTCCAGTCCGCGTAAAACGTCATGCGTGAAACGTGAAGAGGTGCTTCACCATGTTTTACCTTTCACGCTTCACGCCTTGCGCCTCTCCCACCGGCGTAGCAATGCCTTGCGTAACTCATCGGCTAACAACAGCGAGGGAGTCCAAGCAAACAGGAACAGCCAGTTTTTCAAGGGAAAAGCAGCCGTGCCAATAAACCCCTGGAAAAGCGGAACGTAGACGATCAACGAGATGAGGGTAAGCTCAGTGGCGATACCTACCCAAACCAGCCGATTGCTGAACAGGCCGATGCGAAAGACAGAGTTGCGCTCGGTGCGTTGGGCAAAGAGGTTGCCAATCTGAGTGGCTACGACGGAGGCCAGCGTCATAGCGGTTGCCGAACGGTAGAGGAGCCCGCTCGCTGGCAGGTCCAACCATTGGCCCCAGTAGCCGTTCATCCAGTACTGGAAGTAGAAGGCTGCCATCGCCGCCAGGCTCTGGATCATCCCCAACCAGGGATAGGCTCGCACAAGGAGAGGTAAAGTAATGACGTGCTCCTTCAGGTCGCGCGGCGGCCAGTCCATCACGCCGGGCTCGGGCGGCTCAGCGCCCAGGGCCAGCGCCGGCATGATGTCGGTGCCAAGATCGATGGAGAGGATATGCATCACGTTGAGCGCCAGCGGGATGCGAGCTTGACTCAAGGCGAACAGGACAAAGGGCACAGCCTCTGGGGTATTGCTGGTGAAAATGTAGGTGGTGAATTTCTTGATGTTGGAGTAGACCGCCCGTCCCTCTTCCACAGCGTTAACAATGGAGGCAAAGTTGTCGTCGGTGAGGATCATATCGGCGGCCTCTTTGGCCACATCGGTGCCGGCAATGCCCATGGCCACACCGATGTCGGCTTTTTTGAGGGCAGGCGCATCGTTCACCCCGTCGCCGGTGACGGCCACAACATGCCCCACTTCCTTGAGTGCGCTGACCACACGCAGTTTATGTTCCGGAGCCACACGGGCAAAGATGACCTCTTCCTGCAAGGCTGTTTTCAGGGCCTCTTCATCCATCGCGTCCAGGTCGGCACCGGTGACAATGCGCGGTTGGCTACCCCGGATGATGCCGATGCGCCGGGCGATGCTCTCTGCTGTCAGCCCGTAGTCGCCGGTGATCATGATGATGCGGATGCCGGCCCGGTGACACTTTTGCACCGCCTCGGTCACTTCCTGGCGAGGCGGGTCCATCATCGCCACCAATCCCAGGAAGGTCAGGTCGCGCTCAATGGTTTCGACCTCACCCACCTCACCCCACTCCCCCCGGCCCCCTCTCCTAGCAGGAGAGGGGGCCACGAGGGTGAGGGGTGAGATTGCGCATGGCGACTGCCAGCACCCGCAGGCCGTTGCGGGCATAGTCATCGTTGGCCGCCATGATCTGCGCCCGCAAACCATCATCCAGCGGGCATTCCTGGCCGTCCAGCCGGATGCGGGTGCACAGGGCCAGCACCTCTTTTGGCGCTCCCTTCACGTAGGCCACCCGATTTTTGATTTTTGATTTCCGATTTCCGAGGGAGTGGATGGTGGACATTCGTTTGCGGCGGGAGTCAAAGGGGAGTTCGCGCAGGCGTGGGGTCCGCCGCACTTCGGCCTCCAGATCCAGTCCTGCTTTAAGCGCGACCACCTGTAGAGCAGCCTCCGTAGGGTCGCCCAGCACTGTCCAGCGGGGAGATTCGCTATTCGGCGGCAGCAGCCGAGCGTTGTTGCATAGCCCGGCCGTGACGAGCAACTGGCACAGATCACCGTCCACGGGGGTCGGAACCGGTTGCCCGGCGTCCAGGATCTGCCCCTCAGGCGCATACCCGACGCCCGTCACCGCCAGTCGCCGGCCGGCGAGCCATAGGTCACGCACAGTCATCTCGTTCTGAGTGAGCGTCCCCGTCTTGTCGGTGCAGATCAGGGTGGTGCAACCCAGGGTCTCGACGGCTGACAAGCGCTTGATCAGGGCATGGCGTCGGGCCATGCGCTGCGTGCCCATCGCCAACGCCAGGGTCACTGTCGGCAGCAAACCTTCGGGCACGAAGGCGACGATCATGCCCAGGGCAAAGATGAAACCCTCGGTCAAGTTAACGCCGGCCATCAAAACAGCCAGCACGAAGAAGAGTAGACCAGCGCCCACCGCTATAGCGGTCACCACTTTGGTGGCGTAGATCATCTCTTTCTGAAGGGGACTGAGTTCCTCCTCTAAGGCCTGAGTCAGATGGGCGATCTTGCCGAACTCGCTCTCCATACCGGTGGCAAAGACCGCCGCCTTGGCCATGCCGGCAGCCACACTGGTTCCGGCAAAAACCAGGTTGGGCAGTTCGATGTGGGCCAGGTCGGTGCGCAGGATCGCCTCGCTCGTCTTACGCACCGGGTGCGACTCCCCGGTGAGGGTAGATTGATCCACCCGTAATTCGGCCTCCTCCACCAGACGGCCATCGGCGGAGATGCGATCGCCTTCGGCCAGCAGCATCATGTCGCCGGGCACCAATTCCTCGGCCAGGATGCGCCGCTCCTCCCCATCCCGCAGCACACGGACGTAGTGAGGGATTAGCTGACGCAGGGTCTCGGTAGCTTTCTCGGCCCGGTACTCCTGCCAGAAACTGAAGGCGCCGTTGATCAGGTTGACCATCCAGATAGCGATACCCAACTGCGGCATCTGGGCGATGAAGCCGACAATACCGCCCACCCACAGTAGGATGGCCATCAGGTGGGTGAAGTTAGCCACAAACTTCAGGTAAAGGGGCTTTCCCTTTACCTCGCGGATGGCATTGCGTCCGAAGCGCTGTAGACGTTCGTCGGCCTCGGCCTGGGTCAGCCCCCGAGGCTGTGTCCTCAGTGCCCCGTAGACTTCTGAAACGGGCAGCGTATGGATAGACTCGCCAAGACGTGTTTCAAGAGATGGATCTGTTGAGTTACTCATTTTGGGCTTATGTGGACCTCGGGGTGAAAGGCCTGGAGAGCGGCCGGGTCATATGGTCTCTCTGGGATGAACCCGACTAGAGCTGCTCGGGCCGCTCCGCCAGTGTCACCGCGACCGTTATCTCCTCCCCGTCTCGGATGAGGGTCACTTCCACCTTGTCTCCCACCCGCGTCTCCGCTTCCAGGTAAACGGTCAGTTCCTGGAAGTTGGCGATGGGCTGGCCGTTGATGGCGGTGATGATGTCCCCACCCACTGGGATAATGGATACCGGCCCTGGCCGCCGGGCTGTCTGGCACCACCTCAGCGACCAACAGCCCCTTGTCCACGGGAACCTCCATCCCGGCCTCCCGGAGGAGCTGCGCCCCCTCGGCGTCGAAGGGCAGGACGGATACCCCCAACCAGGGGTGAGGGTAGTGGCCTTGGGCGATCAACTGGGGCACTACTCGGTGCACGGTGTTGGCGGAGACGGCGAAGCCGATCCCCGCCGAGGCCCCCGCGGGGCTGATGATCTGAGCGTTTACCCCGATGACCCGCCCCTGCAGGTCCAGCAGCGGCCCGCCGGAGTTGCCGGGGTTGATGGCCGCGTCGGTCTGGATCGCCTCGCCGATGAAGCGGCCGTCGGGGCTCTGGATGACCCGGCTCAGGGCACTGATGACCCCCACCGTCAGTGTACGTTCCAGCCCAAAGGGGTTACCGAGGGCGACGACGAACTGCCCCACCCGCAGTTGATCCGAGTCCCCCAGGGGGATGGGGACAGGCAGGTCCTCCGTCTCGATGCGAATCACCGCCAAATCGTTGGAAGGATCCGTTCCTACGATCGTCGCAGTGCAGACCTTCCCACTGGGTAGCGCCACTGACACCGACTCGGCGTCCACCACTACGTGGTAGTTGGTGACAATATGTCCCTCGGTATCGTAGACGAAGCCGGAGCCGGTTCCTTCTTGGGGAATGGGCTGCATGAAGAAGTCGTATGTGATGACGCGGCTGGTGATGTTGACCACCGCCGGCCCAGCATGGTCGTAGACCGCTTCCACTTGAGCCTCCAGGGTGTGGGCCGGCTCCGCCAGCGGCACGGGGGTTGCTTGGGGCGGGGCGGTCGTTGGCGTCGGTGGCACTGTGGCCGTCGGTGCGGGGGTCGCCGGAGGCAGGGTAACCGTCAGCCCGGTACACGCCGGCACCGACACAACCAGCATAATAGCAGCCAGGATTAGAGCAACATGACTTTTACACATTATGCACCTCCTTAGATTTGAACTCTGCTATAGAAGGCCTTCTTCGCCAATTCCGACGAGGCGACGTAAAGCACAGCGATGGCTCCAAGGGCTAAGAGAAGCGATATCGGCAACGGGGTAAATCCCAAGAGCCCACTGAACGGCAAGTAAGGAACAACAAGCGTAACCACGGCAACCAGCAGGGTGGAGATCCACAGGTACTTGCCCGGCTTGCTCTTGAAGAAAGGCTTCCGCGTTCGCACCACGAGAGCGATGAACAACTCGGTCATCAGCGACTCCACAAACCAGCCAGTTCTAAATTGCTCCGCTGTGGCGTGGACGATGAGCAACAATATGCCGAAAGTGAGATAGTCAAACGCTGAACTCACCATGCCAAAGATGACCATAAAGTCGCGGATGAATTGGATGTTCCATCGCCGGGGTTTCTCTACCAGTTCATCATCCACATTATCGGTGGCCATGGTCATCGCCGGGAAATCCGAAAGAAAGTTGTTGAGCAGGATTTGCTTGGCCAGTAAGGGCAGGAAGGTCAGGAAAAGGGATGCTCCAGCCATGCTGAACATGTTGCCAAAGTTAGCGCTGGTCGTTATGAACACGTACTTGAGGGTGTTGGCAAAGGTGGTCCGCCCCAGCACGATACCCCGGCAGAGATCCTCGAGGCCTGGCTCCAGCAACACAAAGTCGGCAGCTTCCTTGGCCACGTCCACTGCCTTATCCACCGAGATGCCCACGTCTGCGGCGTGGAGGGCTGGCGCATCGTTGATCCCGTCGCCCATATAGCCCACCACATGTCCCATCTTCTGCAGAGCCAGGATAATGCGCTCCTTGTCGTTGGGGTCTACCTCCACGAACAGGTTGGTGCGCTCGGCAACCTGCCACAGGGCCTCATCGCGCAGTTCGTCCAATTCCCTGCCGCTCACCACACCGGTCACCTTCATGCCAACTGCCTCCGCCAGGTGCTGCGCCACCAGCCGGTTATCGCCGCTGATGATCTTGAGTTGCACACCGAGTTTGGCTAGTTCGGTGAGGGTTTCCCGCACATCTGGCTTGGGCGGGTCAAAGAAGAGCAGGAAGCCAACGAAACTCAGGTCACACTCATCGTCGCGGGTGTAAGGGCGACTTGCCGAGTCGCCCCTACCGGTCGCCACGCCTAACACGCGAAAACCTTGTCCGCTCCACCCAGCGTAGCGCTGCTGGATCTGGGCCCGGTGGCTGTCATTCAGCGGAACGGCAATCTCTCTCTCCTGTACCCGCGTGCACACCGCCAGTACATTGTCCACCGCCCCTTTGGTGATCAGTAGGGGCTGGCCTTGCGCCAGCCCAAGGGGATCCGCAAGGGGTGCTCCTACCTGCACGACCACGCTCAACCGCTTGCGCACGAAGTCGTAGGGCACCTCGCCCAACTTGCTGAAATCACTGGTGTCGGATTGGGCGTGGGCAACGATGGCTTCGTCCAATGGGTTGACCAGGCCCGTCTGGAAGTGGGCATTGAGGTAGGCGTAGCGAAAGACGTCATCTGACGGCTGCCCTTGCACATCCAATGCCCCATCGAGCTGCACCACGCCCTCGGTCAGCGTGCCCGTCTTGTCGGTACACAGCACATCCATGCTGCCAAAGTTTTGGATGGAGGCCAGGCGGCGCACGATGACCCCATGGTGAGCCATGGTCTGTGCACCCTTAGACAGGTTGATGCTGATGATGGCTGGCAATAGTTCTGGCGAGAGCCCCACCGCCAGAGCGATGGCGAAGAGCAGCGAATCAACGACCGGCTTTTGGAAGAAGACATTGACAGCAAAGACGACCAGCACCAGCAACAGCATCACCCGAGTGAGCAAATAGCCGAAGTGACGGATGCCGCGCTCGAAGTCGGTCTCGGGTGGGCGCAGGGTCAGGCGCTCGGCGATCTGGCCGAAGGCGGTAGTGGCTCCGGTCTCCACAATCAAGACGCGGGCGCTGCCACTGCGCGCGTTGGTGCCCATAAAGACGCAGTTGGTGCGCTCTGCCAGGCTAGCGCGTGCCTCGACCAGGCCGGGCTTCTTTTCAACCGGGAAGGTCTCACCAGTGAGCACTGCCTGGCTGACGAAAAGGTCCCTGGCTTCCAGCACGACGCCATCAGCGGGCACCAGGCTGCCTGCCGAGAGCGACACCACGTCGCCAGGCACTACCTCTTCGGCGGGGATGGACTGCGTCTGGCCATCGCGTAGCACGGTGGCCTTGATCGTCACCTGCGCGCGCAGTTTCTCCACGGCAGTGCTGGCGTTGTACTCCTGGATGAAGCTCAGCACGGCGCTGCCCAGCACTATAGCCAGAACGATGATGGCGTCCACCCACTCCTGCAGTACGGCTGACACGCCAGCGGCAAAAATGAGCATGAGGACAAGCGGGCTCTTGAGCTGCTCCAGGAAAAGCTGCAATGCCCTCACCTTCTCCCTGGCTTCTAACACATTGGGCCCAAACTGTTGCAGCCGCTGTCTGGCATCGCCGGTGGTGAGCCCATTGGGTGTGCTGTGCAGCGCCGCCAGCAGGCTGTCCGGTGGTTGGCTCCAGTATTGGCTGGGCGCAGAGATCTTGTCCATGTCGCTCATTTGTACTAGTGACCGATTGTGGGTTGGGCAGCAGACCACACTCAGTGCTGCTCGCCCTTTGTTTCCGATAAAGTCTATTGGTCAGCCTTGACCCACTCACCAATCTCCATCACTGTGG